>Ga0075030_100005233_pt1 | contig 11698 bp, 9 predicted proteins | sample LitLauG_LLR_2012_FD_71393 | JGI IMG/M metagenome (GOLD analysis project Ga0075030, IMG submission 71393) | Freshwater sediment microbial communities from Pennsylvania, USA - Little Laurel Run_MetaG_LLR_2012 | ecosystem: Environmental > Aquatic > Freshwater > Creek > Sediment | place: USA...
CGACATCATCTTTCACGGCCCGCGATTCAAAGACGGCAAGTTGAGCCGTCCCGCTCGCGTGACTGTTCTGCACAATGGCGTGCTCGTGCAAGACAACGTCGAGCCCACGGGGCCGACCGCACATGGCGAGCGTCCACCTTATAAGCCGGGACCGGACAAGCTTCCCCTGCAACTGCAGGATCATGGCAATCCGGTGCGCTATCGCAACATCTGGATTCGGGAACTCCACGAAGAATAAAAAAGAGCCACGGATCGCACGGATTTCTACGGATAAACCAAGCAATAGAATTCGATCCGTGTGAATCGGCGCAAATCCGTGGCTAAGTTTGTTGCCGTTTAGCGGCGAACGCGTCGGCGACGGCTGGAGCCTGAGCCAGATACCACGCCGCCGCGGCGCGGACCGCAATCTGCAGTCCGCACCAAAGCAGCGGCCAGCCAATTTCGGCCGCCGAAATCTTGGGCACCAGCCACGCGATTCCGAGGGTCATCAGCAGCATCGCCGCCCAGCGCGCCCAATTGTGCACACGAAATAGTCCCCAGGCGACCAGCGCCCAACCACAACCGACCAGCAGGGTCATGTACGGTCCGGCGAGTTCCAGTCCATACATGAGCGGCGCTCCGCTCATCAGCGAGATCGCGCCCGGCGCGAGCAGTAGCACCGCGCCGATGGTCCAGAGATAGAACGTGGCCGCGAAGAAGAGGAATGAAATGGCCGTAACGCCCGCTGGACGCTGCATGAGCATAAAGAAGAGACTAGCAAAAGCAGCCACGGATCTCGCGGATTTCCACGGATAACTCTTTCAAGAATCATCCGCGAGAATCCGTGGCAAAAGCTCTTTGTGGCACACTAGCTTCATGCATCGGCTCACGCTTGGCGATTTCGAACTCAGCGTCTTTTCGGATGGCACCTATCCCCTCGACGGTGGGGCATTCTTCGGAGTGATTCCCAAGGTCATGTGGTCGCGCAGGGTCGCTGCCGACGAGCGGAACTACGTCGCGGCTGGGCTTAATTCGTTGTTCATCCGCACCGGCAGTCACAACGTGCTGGTCGAAACCGGCATGGGGAATAAAATTTCCGAGCGCATGATCAAGTTCTACGGCCAGCCTGCCAAGTTGCTCGACAATCTCGCGGCGGTCGGTATCGCACCCGAAGATATCGACATTGTCATCAACTCCCATCTTCACTTCGATCATTGCGGATGGAACACAGTGCGCGACCGCAGCGGCAAGATCGTGCCGACTTTTCCGCGCGCCAAGTACTACGTGCCTGAGGGAGAGTGGCAGTACGCCCGCCGTCCCAGCGAACGCGACGCCATCAGCTACCTCCCGGAAAACTATGACCCGTTGGTCGAGAGCGGCCAGATGACACTGCTCAAAGGCGGCGAAGAAATTGTCTCCGGCATTTCGGTGAAGACCTTCCCCGGGCACACGGCGCACATGCAGGCGGTGCTGGTGCAAAGTCAGGGACTGACGGCTTGCTACATCTCCGACCTGATCCCCACGACGGCGCACATCGATATCACCTGGGGGATGGGATTCGACCTCTATCCGCTCGATACCATCGAGAGCAGGAAGCGGTATTATGCTCAGGCAATCCCAGAGAAGTGGCTTACCGTGTTCACCCACGATGCGAAGAGGCCGTGGGCGTATGTGGACAGGGATGAGATAGGGAAGATGGTAGCGAAGGAGGTTTGAATGAGAACGTCGCAGAAGAACCTGGCTGTTCGTCTTCGAATGATCATGGGCGGACAGGCGCTCATTCTCTGCTTTACGCTCGCACTATGTTGCGCAGCGCAGGCTCAGCAGGGCAAACACGCATCCGCCACAGCAGGTTTGACGGGCAGCTACGAAGGCACAGCGAAGAACAAAGCGGAGGAGGTCATCCCAGTAACGATTGATCTGACCGAGAAGGAAGGCGTTCTCTCCGGCACAATCCGTTCGTCACACGGTGATTTCACCATCACCGCAGGTTCCCACCAGGGTGAAGCGGTCCATCTCGAGTTTGATACCGGCGGACCAACCGGCACCATTTCCTTCAAATTGAGCGACGAGAGGTTATCTGGAACCTGGAGCGCGGGAGAAGACGGGGGCCCGATCGACGTGAAGAAAGTGGCTCCGCAAGAGGGCGGCAACAAAGGCAAGTCTTAACACGGCGGCGTGCTCAATCAGCTTTCGCGGGCGAGGGCGCCCGCGCCACAGAGCCTTGCTTCGAAGAAATCTTCGACCCGCGCCAGAATCTCTCGCGCGCTCTTCGACTCGTAGATCGCCTTGCGCAGGCCGGCACCGCCGGGGACGCCGTGGGTGAACCACGACGCGAACTGCTTCATTTTGCCGACGGCGTCGGGAAGTTCTTCTTCGATCAGCATCTGGAAGTAGGTGCGGATCATCTGGTAGCGATCGGCCTCCGAGGGCTGGGTGTAAAGCCTGGACGATGGCCTGGCTTCCAGCAATGGCCATGTGGAGACAGCCGCCCTCGGCTGTCTGTCGGGCCCAAGGGCCAATTCCTTTTCATCTGATTTACGGCCGACACCAAAACCAGTCGAGCTTTGCTCGATCGGACAGCCGGGGGCGGCTGTCCCCACATGATCACTGCTGCTTTCGGCTTCCCGCACCGCACCGCAATACTGCTCGATCTGGCGGAAGATCCACGGGTTCGACGGGGCGGTGCGGCCGATCATGACGGCATCGCAGCCGGTTTGCGTGACCATGGCGCAGGCATCCTCGGGGGTGCGGATGTCGCCGTTGCCAATGACCGGGATCTTCACCGCATCCTTCACGGCGGCGATCCATTCCCAGCGGGCGTTTCCGCTGTAGCCCATCTCGCGCGTGCGCGCGTGCAGGGCGACGGCCGCCAGGCCGCAGGACTCCGCCATGCGAGCCAACTCGACGCAGACGATTTCTTCGTCGTTCCATCCGGCGCGGAATTTCACGGTGAAGGGAATCTTCACCGCGGCCCGTACCGCTTCGAATATCTTGCCGATGGCTGGAAGATCACGCAGCAGGCCCGAGCCTCCGTTGCACTTGACAACCTTCTTGGCGGGACATCCTAAATTGAGATCGACCAGGTCAAAGCCCAGGCCTTCGACCATGTGGGCGGCCTCGGCCATTACCAGCGGATCGCTGCCGAAGAGTTGCGCGGAAATTGGGTGCTCGTCTTGGTAGAAATGGAGATAACGCCTCGCTTTCTGGTCCTTCTTGCGGAGTACGCCGTCGGCCGAGGTGAATTCGGTCATGATCAGGCCGCATCCCCCGAGATTGCGGATGAAGCGGCGGAAGACGGTGTCGGTAACGCCGGCCATGGGCGCGAGCACCGTGGCGGGCGCGATGGTGACATTGCCAATCGAAAGGCTCGTGGGCACCACCTGCAGTAGCGCTGGCCGGCGGACAGAGCCTGCCCTGAGCTTGTCGAAGGGAGTGTCCGCCCCACACGAGTTGTCCCAGAACTTCTTCACGGTTTCATTCTACCGGCCAGCGCAAAACGAAGCCCCCGCCAAAGCGAGGGCTGAATTTCTGGATTTATCCGTGCGAGCGAATTCGTGGCGAAAGCTCTTAGCTCTTCGCCGGGGTCGCTGCCGCGTCCTTCTTGGCGTACTTGCGGCGGAACCGCTCCACGCGACCGGCGGTGTCCATCAGCTTCTGCTTGCCGGTGAAGAACGGATGACACGCCGAGCAAATTTCGACCGCGATGTCGCCCCGGTGGGTCGACCGCGTCATAAATGCGTTGCCGCATGCGCAATGCACGCGTACTTCGTTGTACGCCGGATGAATAGATGCTTTCATAAGGGTCCCAACCTCGATTCAGATCATTAGATTCTACCGGATTCACGCGGGATTCAGCAATCCCTAACAGCTGTCAGCCATCAGCTGTCAGCTATCAGCAAAACGCAGGGGATCGGATATTTCCAAGCTGAAAGCTGACAGCTTCTTTCAGAACCTGAACAAATAGCTGACCTTCACGAAGAACTGGCGGCTGTCGTTCAGGTATCCCTTCGCTGTGTTCGTGACATAGCCGGGCACATGTGGCATCTCGGGGACGACGGCCAAATTCTGCAGATCGCTGTTATAGCCCACGTAGATTGCCGTCCCGGGATGCACGAGGTAGGTGACCAGGAAGTCGGCGTTGAATTGACGGGAGGTCGGCAGGTAGGTATAGGGAGAACCGATGCCTGGCGTCCCCGCTAGCAGGGCGTTGTATTGCAGAATGACGCGCATCGAGAGTTGCGGCGTGAACTGCCAGTTCCACTTGCTGCGCAGAATGTGGTCGTTGAAGATGCCGCGGCCGGCGCCGGGAGTTTGCGACTGCACTAGCAGATACGTGCTGTTGGTTGCTCGCAGACGGTCGAACAGGTAGGTGTTCTCGATCTTGAGCGGCTTGATCGGGCGCAGGATCAGCGAAGCCGAAGCGGTGTCCTGGCGTGCCACGTAGGGCTGATTGTCGGGGGTCGACCCGGCCCCGACCGCAGGGGGCAGAGCAACGAAATTCACTCCGTCTCCCCAGGAGTAGGCAGCAGCGATCGTGGCTTTTTTGAAATAGCTGGTCTGGAACGAGGCGCCGCTGGTGTGCTCGTGATAGTCGAGATTCCCTGGGTTCGGAGTCGGGCAGTACGTAGAGAAGCCGAAGAAACAAAAATCCTGCGGACGCAGGCGCTCTCTCGTTTCTTCGTACGGCCTGAGATAGATAATCGTCTGTCCTCGCCCCTGAATGGCAAAGTAAGGAGAGTAATCGGTGTCAAGGCGCAGGCCCGCGTGGTCGAAGTCGAAACGCGCAAGGACCGACGGGCCCCAGTCCACGATCCAGCCTTTCTTTGGACGAAACCGGTAGTCCGCGGCCTGCGTCGTCTCGCGGATGTCGACCCGGTTGATGAATCCGGGAACAGTGACGAAGCCCGGACTGATGTCGTTGTAGACGCCGTCGTAGGTAAAGTGCAGGCCATCGCGGCGCAGTTCGAGCTTTTCCGCCGGGCCCGAGTAGTAGTTGCCGTTCCCACGATTCCCCGAACTGAAGGGATAAAGATTCGCCTCGCAAGTAAGGTTCAGCTTGGTTGAGCTCGTTACCGCCTGCCCGTCGAGCGTCCAGTTGGGATTGAATTTCAAGTGCGTATCGACGCCGCCGATTCGGTTGAATTCGCCGGTCGTCGGGCACTCCCAGTTGGTATAGAGCACCCCCACGCTCGACTGCCCGAAGATGTCGCGGCTCGCGCGTGCGACCGTGAAGTAGGAGCGAATGCCTGAGAACTGGGTAAAATCGGGCACAGCCAGGCCGGGACTGCGATCGTCGGTCGCCAGCAGGCCGACCGAATACGGTCCGTCCTTTCCTGTCAGGCGGATCCCTGCCGAAGGATCGCCGATGCTGCGCGTGAACAGCAAGTCCAGCGGAGTGCGGAAGAAGTCTTCGTTCTCGAGAAAAAACGGGCGCTTTTCCGGGAAGTATACGGCGTAACGCTGGTTCACTGTAATCTGCGGATCTTCCGATTCCACCTGGCTGAAGTCGGGATTTGCGGTCAGGTCGAAGGTGAAGTGGTCGCGGAAGACGAATTTCGCGTCCATGCCGGGCTGGCCTTGCGCCGTGGCTTTTTGAAAAAAAGGATTGTTGGGATCGCGCGTATCCAGTGCCCGGAATCCGCGCATAAGACCGTAGGGCAGCAGTTCGATGTCACGCCCCGGAGAAATTCCTTCCAACCCGTACAGCGTCGCGGCCTGGCCCATGCGGCCCTCCACTTTGTAGGAAACGCGGGGCCAGAATGAGTCTTCGGTCTTGCGCGTGATGCCCCGATACAGGATGACGCCCCACACCTGCTGCTTGGTCGCTGGAAAGCGCAGGCTCTTGAAGGGAATCTCCATCCATACGACGAAGCCGCGGTCCGTCACTTTGCCCCGCGAGTCCCAGACGGTGTCGAACGAGGTATCGAAATGGCCGCTGGTCTGCTCCTCACGCGAGGCCTCGGTCCAGATTGCATCCCACTGCACCCCTAGGGGAGTGGTCTGAAAGGCGTACGCGCGGCGCCGGTCGTGATAGGTGTCGAGCATGATCTCAACCTGGTCGTCGTCGTAAATGTCTTCCCGTCGCGACATGCGGGCGCGCACTTCCCGCGGATCGTCAAAACAGACGAAGACTACGTAGAGGTTCTTCTGGTCGTAGCCCAGGTAGGCTTCGGTGGGCTCGGAAACGCTTTCGCCGTCGTGCGGATTGCGCTGCGTGAATCCGCTGACCTTCGCCATTTGCAGGGCGACTTCCCCCTGCGGTTGCATGCTGAGGAAATCTTCGAGCGTCGGGGCCCTTTGCAGGCGTGGAATCGGGAGCGCCGGAGGGCCGACCTGAGCGGCCGGCGCCGCTTCCTGGGCCTGCGCGCCGTGCGCCGGGACCGCGGGAGCGCCCCATGCTAATGGCGCCGCGGCAGCCAGCAGGAACACCGTCAGAACCTTCAACTGTAATGTTCGTGGAACCCTTAGGCCGTCGACCGACTGCACCACACCCTCGTCGTCCCTCAACTCAAAGCAGAAGAGGAACTCAGCAAGATACACTACGAGGCTGACTTAACAAAACACTAAAACAACGGTCGTTGGTTTATGAACTAACTACTAGATCGTACGATCGGCGCGGGGTTTGGCCGGGAACTCAGCGTTGAAACAGGTAAGAAATCTTGACGAAGATCTGCCGCCCGTCGTTGATGAAATGCTCTGGCGTGCGAGTCAGGTTCCCCAGAGCATCGACGGTCGGGGATCCGGGAAGGTTCTGCAAATCACTGTTATAGCCCACGTAGACCGCGGTTCCCGGATGCACAAAGTAGGTCAGGAGCAGGTCGGCATTGAATTGCTTGGCGGGAGGAAGAGAACTCAGGGCGTACTGCGGGAACGTGGCGCTGTAGTTGGACAGCACCGAGTTGTACTGGCCGATAAACCGCAGGGACAGCGCTCGCGTGAACTGGTAGTTCCACTTCGAGCGCAGGATGTGGTTGTTGAACATGTTGGCGTTGGTGTTCACATCACGCAGGCGCGTCAACAGATACGTATTGTCGATGGTCAGTCCCTTAAACGGCCTCACGGTGGCAGCAAACTGAATGTTGTTGGCTTTGGCCAGGACCGGCGATCCCACGGAGGTGTCGTAATTGGTCGCCTGGCCCCAGTTGATCTCGGTCGAGAGCACAACCGGCTTGAAGAACCCGTAGTTGAACCAGAACCCGCGCTGGTAGTGAGTGTAGTCCCGGTCCGTGGTCAGAGTGCTGTAGTCGAAGGGACGCAGACGCTCGTGTCCTAGGTTGGTGTAGAGGCCGAAGTTGCTCGACCCGCTCAAGACGAAGCGCCAGTTCACGTTCGTGTACCACTCCAGACGCGTGCCGCTGTGGTCCCAGTTGTTGATGGTGAAGATGGACGGACCGTGCCACTGCAGGGTCTTGCCTTCGCGGCGGAAGCGGTACATGGCGAACTGGCTCAGGCGGCGGATGTCGGGACGCCGGAAAAATCCTGTTTCGGTCTCGAAGTTCGCTGCCGTGTCCTGATACCAAACGTTGTATTCGACTTTGTTCGAACTCCGCTCGGCGTACCAGTCAAAAGTTGACCCGCCCTTGTGCGTGCCGTCGTTGAACTTGGTGTGGCTGTCGAGAGCCTGGATCGTGATCACCCATTTCGCGTCGGGTTTGATCCGGGCGTCGAAGCCGCCCACGCGGTTCGAACCGACGATGCATGGGTTCGCGGTGCATTGCGCTTCTCCCGGAACCGTTTGCAATTCGCGGTCGGTATAGATCAGACCAATGCTCGATTGTTTCCCTATATCGTGACTGACGCGCAGTACGCCAAAGTAGGCCCGGTGTCCGGCCAAGTGGTCATAGGGCGTCACGCTCAGTCCGGGCGACCGGTCATCCGCGAAAAGCATGCCCACGGACCAGGGCCCGCTCTTTCCCGTCAGCCGCGTGCCGAACTCGGGATCGCCGATGCGCCGCGTGAAGACCAGATTGATCGGCGTGCTGAAGTAACTGGAATTCTCGAGGAAGAACGGCCTCTTCTCCGGAAAGTAGACTTCGAAGCGCTGGTTCACAGTGACCTGAGGGTCGTCGGATTCTACCTGCGAGAAGTCTGGGTTGATGGTCGAGTCCAGCACGAACGAGTTCTTCAGCACAATCTTGGAATCCACTCCCGGCCGGAGTTCCAGATGCTTGCCTCCGAAATAAGGGTTGGTCGGATCGCGATCGTCGAGATTGCGGAACGCGCGTCCTACGACGTACGGAATGAATTGCATGTTGCGGCCCGGCATGACTTTTTCCATGCCGTCCATTTCCGTTCCCTGGTCGAGGAACCCGGTGTCATTGCTGGTCACGTGCGGGTAGAAGGAGTCCTCACTGTTCCGCTTGATATCGCGCTCGAAGAAGACTCCCCAGGTCTGCGCATCTGCCGGCGGGAACCGCAGCGATTTAAATGGAATCTCGAACCAGGCGACGTAGCCGCGCCCGGTCAGCTTGCCTTCGGAATTCCACACCATATCGTAGGAATAATCCGGCCCATTGCCATTCTCGACCCAGATGCCGTCCTGCTGCACGCCCAGGGGATTCACGTAGAAGAACAACCCGTGCTGACGGTCGTGAAACGTATCGAGTACAAAACCGAACTGGTCGTCATCGTTGATCAATTCGCGGCGTACCAGGCGCGCGCGAATCTTGTCGGGCTCCGCATCGAAGCAGACGCAGACCACGTATAGATTCTTGTCGGTGTAACCGAGATACACCTCGGTCTTTTGGGAGACTGGCGCCCCGTCTTTGGGATCGCGCTGCAGAAACCCGTCCACCTTTAACATCTTTCCGGCTATCGCCGGAGAAGGCTGCATGTCGAGGAAATCCGCAATGGTGGGCCGCTGCTCGAGTCGCGGAATGTGCAGCGTGGCGAACTTGGTAGGAGCGATTACCGCCTCGCTGCGGTCTTTCCCGTAGGCTGAAAGCTCCAGCCCCAGTACCGCCAGCAACACGATAGTCGGGGTCTTCAGCCAGAACCACATGTGCCCCAAGCCATGAGATCAGGATTTCGGCCCTTACGCCGGGTTAGACGTGGAGCAGGGGACAAGGTTAGGGATGATGCGTCAGAGGCTGCCCGGGCAAAATGCGCAACTGTGGGACGAACACGACTTCAAGAGGTTGCGGAAAACTCGGAATGCTCACGTTTCCGTGGAAGAGCGGCCCTTCAGGGCCGCGTTGGGCGCATAGTATTTCTGGGGCTTCAGCCCTCGCAGTCGGCTTTGGCGTGTCAACGGACTTTTTCCGCAGCCTCTTCAGCCGTGCCTCTATAAGACCCACAGAAGATGCGGGCTTTTTAGCCTGCGAGTTTCGCAGCGCAATGCCCTAACTCGCCGGTCGGGAAGACTTGGGGACGACCTTCTTGAATTCCTCCGACCTTCCCCGCGGAATACTCAAAGTTTTCCAACCACTCGACCGCAAATGCTTGGCCAAAAGCACGATTTGTCCAATGTGTTGCGCATAGTGTGCGATTTGGCGGTTGATGGCCTGCAGTACGGTGTGCGGCTCGCCGCGAATAGGCACGATGCGCATCACGTCCTCGGGCTTCAGCGGGTCAATCGCCGCAAAGACGCAGGCCCATCCCTCTTCCCACCATTGCATGACGTCGGCGCGAGTGGTCGAGGAAGCCAGTTCGAATTCCTGATCGCGAAAGCGGTCGGGCTTCTCTCCGTCGGTGGTCAGGAAGTCGGTGAAGCGGGAGCGCATGTTACCGGCGAGATGCTTGATCAGGATCGCAACCGAGCTCGACTCGGGGTCGAGCGTGACGAAGAAGTCTTCATCCTTGAGTTGCGACATCGCGCCTTCGCCCATGCGCTTGTGTCCGCGCATCTGGCGGCGGGCTTCCTCGAGATAGTGAGTGCTAACCTCGAATGCCATCGACACCTCCAATGACTTTCCCGTTTGAACTTAACCGGATGCCTCGCCCCAGCCTCCGCCACCCGGCGTTTCGATCCTGATCCGTTCGCCCTTGCGCAGGCGCGTGCTGAACTTGCCCGGCATCTGTTCCACCGAACCGTCACGGCGCGTGATGAAGGCTCTTCCTGGCGCGCCGTCCGCTCCTTGAGCCAATCCCCACGGCCCGCGAGAGCGGCGGTCGGCCAGCAAGGTTACGTCGCAGTCGGTCAGGACTTCAATCTCGCGAACAATCCCGTCCCCCCCGCGAAACTGGCCATTTCCACCACTGCCTGAGCGCAACGAATATTGCCGCACCCGCAGCGGGTACGCATACTCCAGCGCTTCCGCCGGAGTGTTCAGCGAATTTGTCATATGCGTGTGCACGCCCGAGACGCCCGGCTTGCCCGGCCGCGCTCCCATGCCGCCAGCTACCGTCTCGTAGTAAGCGAAGGGCTCGCCGGTGCGCGGATCGACGCCGCCAATAGTCAAATTATTCATCGTGCCCGAGGCCGCCGCGGGAATGCGATTTGGAATTGCCTGAGCCAGTGCCCGGAGCAGCACGTCGACGATGCGCTGTGAGGTCTCAACGTTTCCTCCCGCCACCGCCGCCGGCGGTCGCGCATGCACGATGGTCCCCTCCGGCGCGATCACCTGAATCGGCCGCATCAGCCCGGCGGCCGCGGGCACGTCCTCCGCCAGCAGACAACGAAAAACATAGAAGCAGGCCGAGTAGGTAATCGCCGCCACCGCGTTTACGCTGCCTTCCACCTGAGGGTCGCTCCCCGTGAAATCCACGGTGATCACGTGGCGCGGGCGCCCCCGCCCGCGAGGAGCGCCGGCGTCGTGGCGGACCTTCATCGTCACCGCAATCTTCACCGGCCGGTCGGAGATGCCATCCCCATCCAGAAAGTCTTCAGCTCGATAGTCCCCCGTCGGCACAGCCCGCAAGAACGCCCGCATCAACTCTTCGGCATAGTCCAGCAACTCTCCCGCCGCTCTCCGGGCGCGCTCGACGCCGTAGCGCGCGCAGACCTCGCGCAACCGCTCGGCACCGGTGTGGCAAGCCGCAATCTGCGCGCCCAGATCGCCCTCGCGCTCCGCGGGTGTGCGCACGTTATTGAGCAACATGGCAAGAACATCGCGATTCATCCGGCCGCCCGACATCAGTTTCACCGGTGGAATCCGCACTCCTTCCTGGTAAATTTCGCGGCAAAGTCCCATCGAGCCCGGATAGGCCCCGCCCACATCCGCGTGGTGCGCCCGTGAAGCCACGTAGAAATCCGGACTCGTGTGGGGCGGGCACTCCTGCCCGCCACTCCTCTTGGGGTACCTCGCCACGTACACTGGCGCCACCAGCGTGATGTCCGGCAGATGCGTCCCGCCGCGAAACGGATCGTTGAGCATCACCACATCGCCCGGTTCCATCGCGCCCGCATCCATCGCGGCCCGCACCGACATTGGCATCGAACCCAGGTGGACCGGCATGTGGTCGCCCATGGCAATCACCTGGCCGGAGCCGTCGAACACAGCGCAGGAGTAGTCGCGGCGCTCCTTAATGTTGGGAGAAAAAGCCGTGCGCCGCAGCGCCGCTCCCATTTCCTCAGCAATGGAGTGGTAGAGGTTTTTGAAGATTTCCAGTTCGACCGGATCGCGCCGCATCAGGCGCAGTTTACTACCGGTCGTTAGTCGTTTGTCGTTGGTCGTTAGCGAATCTCAGTCTTGGCGACGGGCGGCGGGTTGGGTTCGGCCAACGACTAACCGCCAGCGACTAACGACCGCGGCGAAGAATTTCGTCGCCAAACTGC
>Ga0075030_100005236_pt1 | contig 11697 bp, 11 predicted proteins | sample LitLauG_LLR_2012_FD_71393 | JGI IMG/M metagenome (GOLD analysis project Ga0075030, IMG submission 71393) | Freshwater sediment microbial communities from Pennsylvania, USA - Little Laurel Run_MetaG_LLR_2012 | ecosystem: Environmental > Aquatic > Freshwater > Creek > Sediment | place: USA...
CCGACCTGGCGGGCCAAGAGCACATGCTCGCGCGTCTGCGGCATCGGACCGTCCGTCGCCGCCACCACCAGAATGCCGCCATCCATCTGCGCCGCACCCGTGATCATGTTCTTGATGTAGTCGGCGTGGCCGGGGCAATCCACGTGCGCGTAGTGACGGTTCGCCGTCTCATACTCGACGTGCGCCGTCGCAATCGTGATACCACGCGCTTTTTCTTCCGGCGCGTTGTCGATCGAATCAAACGACCGGAACACGATCTTCGGATTGTGCTTCGACAACACCTTGGTGATCGCCGCCGTCAACGTCGTCTTGCCGTGGTCGATGTGTCCAATCGTCCCTACGTTGCAGTGCGGCTTTGTCCGTTCAAATTTCTCTTTCGCCATGTCAGCTCTTAGCTCCTAAGCTCTTATGCTTCCCGCCAAAACGTTTATCGTTACGCTGAAACCAGACTGTCCCCGTCGCCTTCGTAATATGCGCCAACAAACTCTTGCCTCTCAACCAACTCTTCGGCAATCAGCCTGTCCAACCTCGAGAAATCTTCCGCGAACCGCTCGCGGAAAATTTCAAACCCGCGATGCCCGCTCCAGAAATCTCGAACCCGGTAGCGGCCATCGCCAACCGACTCGCACTGCACTTCTGTCTCGGCATAACTTTCAGCCTGCCGCAGAAGCCCTTGCCAAATTCCTTCCGGGCCAAACATCGATCCGAATTCGACTCGCTTGCCTGGTCGAACCCAGAACCTGCGGTCGACGACGAACCGCGGCGCTGGCAGTCACTTCGCCGTGCCCTGCACCTTGGCGATGATTTCCTCCGCGACGGATCGCGGAGCCTCCTCATAGCGCGCAAAGTGCATCGAGTATTCCGCGCGGCCCTGCGTCGAGGAACGCATGTGGGTCGCGTATCCAAACATTTCTGCCAGCGGCACAATGGCCTTGATCACCTGCGAACCGGCGCGGTGCTCCATGCCCTCAATGCGTCCGCGGCGCGAACTCAGATCGCCCATGATGGTGCCGGCAAAATCCTCCGGCGTCACCACTTCCACCGCCATCACCGGTTCGAGCAACACCGGAGAAGCCTTGCGGGCAGCCTCTTTGAACGCCATGGAACCGGCGATCTTAAAGGCCATTTCGTTCGAGTCCACATCGTGATAGCTGCCGTCGTACAGCGTCGCCTTCACATCCACCATGGGGTAGCCCGCGAGAATGCCGCCTTCAAGCGCTTCCCGGATGCCCTGATCAATCGGCTTGATGAATTCTTTCGGCACCGAGCCGCCCACGATATCGTTGACGAACTCGTAGCCGGTGCCCGCAGGTTGCGGGTCGAGATAAATCTTGGCGTGGCCGTACTGGCCGCGTCCGCCGGTCTGGCGAATGTATTTGCCTTCCGCTTCGGAATGCTTGCGGATGGTTTCGCGATAGGCCACCTGCGGCTTGCCTACGTTGGCCTCGACCTTGTACTCGCGCATCATGCGGTCGACGATGATTTCCAGGTGCAACTCGCCCATGCCGCTGATGATGGTCTGACCACTGTCCGGGTCGGTGTGGACTTTGAAGGTCGGGTCTTCCTGCGCCAGCTTGGCCAGGGCCATGCCCATCTTTTCCTGGTCGGCCTTGGTCTTCGGTTCCACCGCAACGGAAATAACGGGGACCGCGAAGGTGATCGATTCCAGCGCAATGGGGTGGTCCTCATTGCAGATGGTGTCGCCGGTCGAGACGTTTTTCAAACCGACCGCCGCGCAGATGTCGCCGGCAAGAATTTCGCTGATGTCTTCTCGCTTATTGGCATGCATCTTCAGCAAACGCCCGATGCGCTCGGTCTTTCCGGTACGCGGATTCAGCACGGAATCGCCCGACTTAAGCTGCCCGGAGTAGACGCGGATAAAGATCAACTGGCCGACAAATGAGTCCGCCATGATCTTGAACGCCAGCGCCGAGAAAGGCTCCTTGTCGTCGGCCTTGCGGATGACAACTTCATCCATTTTGTCCGGATTGTGGCCCTTGGTTTCGGGAGTATCGACCGGCGAGGGCAGATAATCCACCACGGCATCGAGCAGTGGCTGGACACCTTTGTTCTTAAATGCAGTGCCGACGACAACCGGGAACACCTTCAGGCCGATCGTCGATTTACGCAGCGACTTCTTGAGCTCCTCGGCGGAAATGGTCTCGCCTTCGAGGAACTTGTGCAGCATGTCGTCATCGTTCTCGGCGACGGTTTCGACGAGTTGCGCATGGAAGGCTTCCGCCTTCTTTTTCAGGTTCTCGGGAATCTCTTCGACGACGTACTCCGCGCCCATGGTCTCGTCTTTCCAGATGATTGCCTTCATGGCGATCAGGTCGACCACGCCGACGAATTTGCCTTCCTGTCCGATGGGAATCTGGATGGCAACGGGCTTGGCGTTGAGGCGCTTGCGCAGAGTATCGACGGCGTGCTCGAAGTCGGCACCCATCTTGTCAATCTTATTGATGAAACAAATTCGCGGGACGCCGTACTTATCGGCCTGGCGCCAGACTTTTTCCGACTGCGGCTGAACCCCGTGTACCGCGTCAAATACGGCAACCGCGCCGTCTAACACGCGCAGTGAACGTTCCACTTCTGCCGTGAAATCGACGTGACCGGGCGTATCAATAATGTTGATGCGGATATCGCGCCAGGTGCAGGTGGTAGCGGCGGAGGTGATCGTGATGCCGCGCTCCTGCTCCTGCTCCATCCAGTCCATGGTGGCAGTGCCTTCGTGCACCTCTCCGATGCGGTGCGTCCTGCCTGTATAGAACAGGATGCGCTCGGTCGTAGTGGTCTTTCCGGCATCAATGTGCGCCATGATGCCGATGTTTCTGCAGCGCTCTAATGGGACTGTTCTGGGCACGACTCTTATCTGCTCTTTCTGGGGCTCTGATGAAATCAAGTTGCTAGTAACTAGTAACTAGCTGCTTCTCTACCACCGGTAATGCGCGAACGCCTTATTGGCTTCCGCCATGCGGTGAACGTCTTCCTTCTTCTTCACTGCGGCGCCGCGGCTGTTGGCCGCATCCAGCAGCTCGTTCGACAACTTGTCAATCATTCCCTTTTCGCTGCGTGCCCGGGCATAGCTCACCAGCCAGCGGATCGCCAGCGAAGTGCGCCGCTCGGCATTCACTTCCACCGGAACCTGGTAGTTCGCGCCGCCCACGCGCCGTGACTTCACTTCCACCAGCGGCTTGCAGTTCTCCACCGCCTTCACGAACAGCTTCAGTGAGTCGTCGCCGCCGCCCTTAGCTTCCAGCTTTTTCAGCGACTCGTAAAAAATGTTCTCGGCAGTGCTTTTCTTGCCGCCCCACATCATTGAGTTCACAAACTTGGTGACCAGGTCGGAACTGAAGATCGCGTCGGGCTCAACCGTCCGCTTCGCAATGTGTCCTTTACGAGGCATAGTCTTTTAACCCTTCTTGGCGCGCTTGGCGCCGTATTTCGAGCGGCCCTGCTGGCGTCCGGCGACCCCGGTCGCATCCAGCGTGCCGCGCACGACGTGATAGCGCACGCCCGGCAGGTCCTTCACGCGGCCGCCGCGGATCAGCACAATCGAGTGCTCCTGCAGGTTGTGGCCGACGCCTGGAATGTAGGTCGTCACTTCAATGCCGTTGGTCAGCCGCACGCGCGCCACCTTGCGCAGCGCCGAGTTCGGCTTTTTGGGAGTTTGGGTGTAGACGCGGGTGCACACTCCGCGTTTTTGCGGACATCCCTGCAACGCCGGGCTTGCCGTCTTGTAGCGCGGGCGCTTCCGGCCCTGACGCACCAGCTGATTAAAAGTAGGCACTATGACCCGCTCCTTGCCTGCCGCCCGCGGCTCAAACTCCGCCCGGACGCACCGGCACCATCAATCTTCCCGGAATTCAACCCGCTCCGAGACTGGCTTTGCCCATTACGGGCAGCCATGCTTCTCTTCCGCAGACATCACGGGGAGAGATTTTTGGATTCCCGATTCATGCTTTCGACGGTGGCGCCTGGCCAACTTAAGGAGGCACTCCGTTTCGTCAGCTTGGCTCCGCATACCCTTCCAAAACTCGAGGCGGAAGGCAGCGCAGAACCGTTTCAGCGAGGAAGCTTCCCGAACTACAAAACGCAGGAAGTGTTACTCAATCACTCGACCATGCCGGCACACACACAATCACTGCCACTCACAGTCAGCCTGAAGAAACTCGCGGAACCCTCTTACTATAGCAACGGACGCACACATCGTCAACCCGTGTTCTTGCATCCCAGAAGAGCGTGCGGTTGGGCAAGCCAGCTTGCTCATTCCGGCGGCAGCCTCTACACTAGCAGTTTTCCAAAACTAGCAGTTTCTCAAACTCAGCAGTCCTGCAATCTGCCCACACGCAAAGTTAAGCGGGCAGGCTTGTCCAGGCCAAGAGGGATCGTGATTCGTTTGCTGTCTCGACAAACCGGTTCGGTTTTCGCTACCTTCGCCCTCGGTGCCCTGGTGGCCTGCGGTGGCCATAGCAGAGGAGGCGGCGTAAATACACCGGCTACCGTACGACTGTCGCCCGCCACGGCGCTTTCCCTGACCATCGGGACCAGCCAGAACTTTACCGCCACGGCCCAGAACAGCGCAGGACAGAGCATCGCCGCAACGTTCACTTTTCAATCCAGCGACGCCGGGATCCTGAATTTCTCGCCCAACGGGACGGCTTGCGCCGGTACCTGGAACGCCCCGCTCTACACGGTTTGCACGCCGCAAGGCACCGGCGTCGTTCAGGTTACGGCCACGGCGGACAACGTCAGTAGTCCGCCTACCTTTGTATTTGTGCACGATCCCGTGGACCAGATCCAGGTAAGCCTCGTCCCGCAGACGAATCCGCCAGCTCCGTGCACAGGCCAGCAGAACATTCCTCCCGCCTGCACGCCGTTGGGTTCGGCGCCCATTTCCGGCTGCTATACGGTAAACCAGCCTCAGACCCTGCAGGCAACCGCCTACAGTCTGGGGCGCGACATCACCGCTTCCGTCGGGCCGTTCAACTGGACCAGCGGCACCACGGGAGTGGTCTCTGTGGTCCCCATCATCAGCAATTCGACCAAAGTCGCCACCAATCAGGCCACGGCGTCCCCCTCGACTCCAGGGGTAACTCAGGTCACCGCATCGGCGGCCGGAAGCACGAGCCAACCCTACAGCTTTGAGACTTGCCCAGTGCAGTGCGTCGCACTTCAGGTCTCCACCGGGAGCCAGCAGTCGGGCCAGACCAGCTTCATCACTAGCAAAGGTACCGGCGAGACGCTTCGGGCCTGGGCCGTGGACGTGCAGGGCTGCATCGTGCCCAAACCGGCGCTCACCTGGACTTCGTCGCAGCCGGCTTCCGTTCTGGCAGGCGGGGCCTCGGGCTGCGCGGCAGGGACTACGTGCGCTCTGACCACTCCCCAACCGGGCTCCGCTTCCATCTCGGCATCGTGTACACCTCCCACCTGCAACGCGGGCTTCCCGCTTGGCGCTCCGGGCGGCGTTGCGCCGCTGCCGGTTTATCCCGTCACCGCGATTTCGGGACTGGTGACCGGAGCGCCGGGAACTTTCAACCTTGTGGCCACCAGCAACACCTGCGGCATCGACCACGACCCGAACTGCGCCGTGAGCCTGTACAGCCTCCCTGTGGGAAAGAACTCTTCGGGCTTTGCGGTCGCGATTCCCCACGCTCCAGACTCGCTGCAGTTCGATCTGGCCGGCGACCGCGCTTTCATGGGAAGCCCTTACGGCGCGATGGTGGTCGCGCCGGGAAACTTTGGCACTTCAAACAGCGCCTTCACGTCGATTCCGGCTGCGGGAACGCAGACTGGCTTGTTGCAGGGCAAACTGCTGGCCGTCGCTCCGCGCGGCAACTACGCGGTTTTCGCCGGGGACGCGGTGTCCGCCCCGAACCTTACCTACGTTGTAAACGCAATCAATTCTCCCACTTCTACTGCGTTGAACATTTCGGGAGCTACGGCCGCTGCGTTCTCGAGGGATGGACTCAAGGCCTTCATCGTCGGGTTTGATCAGCAGCATAACCCCAAGCTTTTTGTTTACTCGACCGTCCAGGCGCTGCAGACCTTCGACCTCCCAGCCACGAATCCAGTACAACAAATCCAGTTGTCAGCGTCGGACTCATTTGCGTTCCTCAATGGCGGCAGCGCGACATCGAGCGTCAGTGTTCGCAATGTTTGCAACAATCTGGCTTCTACCGACGTCAACAATGTGCCGCCCGTTCTCAACCTGCCGGCCCAACCGCTGATGCTGAAGGCAATGCCGCCGGGAAATTTCCCCATGGGCAACAACATCGTGCCCCAACTGCAACCGGAAGGCCTGGATTTTCTGCTTGGCGTCGACAACACCGGCATCGACATCATCGCGACCAGCGCCACCCAGCCCGCTCAGAATGCGCTTTGCCCGCAAACCATCGCGCTGCCCAGGCTGCAGCAGAACCCGGCACAGACCTTCGCACCCGTACATATCAACATCGGTCAGGGTACGTTCCATCCAGTGAACTTCTTCGTTTCGCCGGACGAGACGCTCGTCTACATCGTGGCCAGCGATTTCGCCTCGGTGCTGGTCTACAACCTGAACACGAACTCCACCGGCGCCATTGCGCTGGTCAACGTGTCGGGAACGCCATTTCCCTTGAGTGCCGACATGACCCCGGACGGAAGCTACATCTACATCGCGGCCAGCGACGGCCTGCTGCACGGCGTGAGCACATCCCCGGCCGCCGACGTTTTCCAGATTTCCTTCCCGTTCCTCGCGAACTCGACCAATTCGTTCTGCAGCAATCCCATCACCACCCCAAATTGCTCGCTCAATATGGTGGCCATCCAGCCTTAAGGCCGGATGTAAGCAGGTCCAGGAAGGTACCCATTTCACTCTGCTGAAATTCGCTTTTGGGTGGAGCAGCGCTTTCAGCGCTGCGATAAAGCCAGTCCCTTTGAACAGGCTTCAGCCTCTGAGGGGATGATCGAAGATCAGGACCGCGCTGCCGGCGCGCCATCCAATTCTTTGGCAATGCTGTCGAGCACGCCGTTGACAAAGTGCACCGACTCAGGCGATGAGAACCGCCGCACCACTTCCAGCGCTTCATTGATCACCACCGCGCGCGGCGTCTCCGGGTAAGCCAGCAACTCCGCGACCGCCGTTCGCAGCAGATTGCGGTCCACCGCGGCCATGCGTTCCATGCGCCAGTTTTCCGCGTGCCGCTCGATCAGGGGATCGATTTCGGCCGCTCGGTCAGTTGCCACGCGAAACAAATCGTCGGCAAATCCGCGAGCCTCACCGCTGGTGGTTGCATGTTCCGACCAGAAACTCTTGCGCACTTCGTCCGGCGTCTGCTTGCCCAGGTCAGCCTGGAAAAGCATCTGCAGGGCCATTTCGCGGGATTTGCGGCGGGTACCCATGAGTTGTCAGTGATCAGTTGTCAGTCGTCAGTTTACGTCAGGAAGGCTACTTGCGGCGTTTTGTCTTCTTAGGCTTGTCATTCCGAGCGGATTTGCCGAAGCCCGAAGGGTGAAGCCCCGAGCGAAGTCGAGGGGGAGGATTCTGCTTCTTACTGACGACTGATGACTGACCACGGATGACTCGCTTCAGCGCCGCCATCTCCACCGCGGCCATCGCAGCTTCGAACCCTTTGTTGCCCATCTTCAGGCCGGCGCGGTCAATGGCCTGCTCCAGGGTTTCGCAGGTCAGAACGCCGAACGCATGCGGCACGCCGGTCTCCTGCGCCGACTGCCCAATCCCGCGCGTGACTTCGTTCACGATCACGTCGTAGTGCGCCGTATCGCCCCGCAGCAGACAGCCGATACAAATGATGGCATCATATTTTTTCGTTTCCGCAAGAGTGCGCGCCGCAGAAGGGATTTCAAACGCGCCCGGCACGCGCACGACGGCTACATCTTGCTTCTTCGCCCCGGATCGCAGCAGCCCGTCATAGGCGCTGCGCAGCAGCCGCTCGGTAATAAATTCGTTGAAACGCGAAACGACTATCGCAAAACGCTTGCCGCTCGCGTTCAAGCCGCCCTCAATCGCAGTCGGTGCAGCGTCTGGCAGCGACTCCACTTTAAGTTTTATCTTCTTCTCCGTGGCTCCGTGCCTCCGTGGCAGGTGTGCTTGATCTGCGAAATCTGCGTGATCTGCGGCAATCTATCGTCCCTTGAACGCCGCCGCCCGCTTCTCCAGAAACGCCGCTGTCCCTTCCTTCTTATCTTCGGTCGCGCAACAAACCCCGAACAGCGTCGCCTCCAGGTGCAAGCCTTCGGCCAGCGTCATCTCCATGCCCTTGTTCACGGCTTCCAGCGTGTACTGCACCGCCAGCGGCCCGTTGGCGATGATCTTGGCGGCAATGGCTTCCGCCCGCGCAATCAGATCCGCCGGCGCAGTCACTTCATTCACCAGCCCAATGCGATGCGCTTCCTGCGCCGTAATCATCTCCCCCGTCAGCAGCAATTGATTGGCGATGCCTTTGCCCACCAGCCGCGGCAGCCGCTGCGATCCGCCATAGCCGGGAATAATTCCCAGCTTCACTTCCGGCTGGCCCAGCTTGGCGTTGTCGCTCGCCAGTCGCATGGTGCAGGCAAGAGCAATTTCGCATCCTCCGCCCAGCGCGAATCCGTTGATGCAAGCAATCACCGGCTTGCCCAGGTTCTCGATCAGATTAAGCACGTTCTGCCCGCGGTGCGTGTATTCCTTGCCGGTTACGGCATCTTGCTTGGCCAGTTCGCCGATATCCGCTCCCGCTACAAATGCCTTCTCGCCCGCGCCGGTCAAAATGACGACGCGAATGTCCTTGTCGCCCTTGATCTCATGAAACGCCGCCCGCAGCTCTTCCATGGTGGCCATGTTGAGCGCGTTGAGCACCTTGGGCCGGTTGACGGTCACGTAAGCGATGGAGTTTTTCTTTTCGAGAAGAACGTTTTCGAAGTTCATAGATTCAAACCTGCTACGGAATCACACGAATCAGCATGGATTATTAATTTCGTGAGGCTACTGTAGTGCCACCCGCGTCTCTCTTGAATACGAAAACGATCTGTGTTTGGATCGGAATCGGCTTATCGTTCAAAAGATAAGGCTTGAACTTCCATTGCTTTGCTGCCTCCACGCTCCGTGTCGCGAGCGGGTCAGCATTTCCTTTGGCGTGAGCACAAGCAACCTTGCCGTCGAGATCGAGGATCACATCCACCGCGACACTAGAAGTTAGTCGCTTTCCTTTGATATCAGAAATATCGGGCAGCACTCTGCGTTCTACCAGCCCATCATTGGAAATAGGAGTTCCGACGTTAAGAACACGACTGTAAGGTCCGGTCTTGGCAACTTCGTCTGCACAGGGCCAAGTGGCCTGCCCTTGGGCCAAGACCAAAGCCCACGGAAAGAAAAGCAGCAATAGAACACCACGGGCTGTCATCTTAGACCCTTCCGCGCCTCCGTTTCCACGTATCGAAAACCAGAGTGCTATAATTGTATAGCAACGAGGATCCCATGCTTGCCATTCGCCTTCCCGAAAAAATCGAAAAACGCCTCGACCGCCTCGCCAAGCGCACTGGCCGCACAAAAACCTATTACGCCCGCGAAGCCATCCTCCAACATCTGGAAGACCTCGAAGACATCTACATCGCTGAAAAGCGCCTCGAAGCTATTCGGTCCGGCCGCAGTAAGACGATCCCTCTTGAGGAAGTGATGCGGCAACATGGCATGGAAGATTGAGTTTGACCTCGCTGCCCAGAAGGAACTCGACAAGCTGGACAAACCCGTCTCTCGCCGAATCACAACTTTTCTCTACGAAAGAGTCGCCAAACTTGATGATCCCCGCAAAATCGGCGAAAGGCTGCGCGGCAAGCTGAGCGAGTTCTGGAAATACCGCGTCGGCGACTATCGCCTCATATGTACGCTCGAACACGATAAGCTCGTCGTGCTCGTCCTCCGCATTGGACATCGCAGAGAAGTTTACAAGCAATAGGATCTGTAGTCGCCCGGCAACGTTCGGAGCGCTATGGTGTTTTCCCAGCCCTTAGCTCCGCGACTTTTTTCTCCGCCGCCGCCTTCAGTTGCGCTTTGAAATCGGCGGGTGCGGGGTCGGCCGGTAGAAGCTCCAGGCATTTCTCATCCGCAGCAAGCGCAAGATCCTTCTGACCCAGCGCCAGATACCCATCGCTCAAGCTGTCCTGCGCATTGGCAGATGCGGGATACGCCTCCACATTGAGCTTGAACAGTTCCACGGCATCCTGCTTGTCGCCGGATTGTAGGCGCGCGTATCCCAGCAGATTCATTACCGGTTCCGGGAAGAAAAGCGCTTTGGCGTCCTTCTTGCGCGCCTTGTGGAACATTTCGGCAGCCTTCAGCGCATCGCCGGGATGGCTGGTCAGTTCCCAGAACTCGCGCACTGGCGTGCTGCGTGGATTCAAGATTGGGCCGCCCGGCTTGGTGACGAGCGTGTCCACATAAAATGCCGTGATCTGCGTGACCAGTTCCGGATGCGGCCCGAAGATTTCCGTGCCGTGTCGGCCCTCGGCAAACCTCACCGACTTGCTCCGCGGATTGCCCGAGAGCTGCGCGTACCATTCCATCATCTGAACGGTGGTGGGGCTGTACTCGTCATCGTCTGCCGCGGCGGTGAAGATTGGGATGTCCGCCCGTTTGAAAATGAAATTGTCGCCCTCGGGGTCTGTGTTGCCGGCAAGCAGCACCATGGCTTTTGTGTTGGGGTGGTGCTCCGCAACTTTCACGGCATTGTCTACGCCGCAACTGCCACCGCCCACGGCGAGCCGTTCCTTGTCGACGCCAAGCTGCGAAGCCAGGTATTGAAGTACGGCGTCGAAGTCAGCGCGCCACTGTTGCTGAATCTGGCGGGCCGCGTCTGGTGCCGCAACGTCGTAGCGCGGGCCGCCGCTTTCTCCAAAGCCGCGATTATCCACCGTGAGCGCGTTGATGCCGGACTGCGCCAGTTGTTTCGCCACCGGCTCCCAGGATTTTCGCGTGGTGTTGCACATGTGCAGTAAAAGCACGCCTGGACCGGGTTTTTCCGAGGCAAAGAATGTGGCGCGGAGTTTGACGCCGTCGGGTGCAGCGATGTCCACATCTTTCGGCGCCGGCGCCTGAGCCGCGGCAAGGCAAGAAGAAAAGATCAGGAACAAAATGAGGGCGCGCGTCATAACCCTACCTCCGTTGGAGTGCTTTGCTCCGTGCCCCTTCGCCTCCGTGGTAGATTCGCTTTTCAATCTGCATTCCACTGCGGCCTAAAGCTTCTGCGCCTTCGGCTTCTCCGGGTCCGAGTAATCATAAAACCCGCGCCCCGACTTCCGCCCGTACCATCCTGCCATCACCAGCCGCTTCAGCAGCGGGGGCGACGCAAAGCGGCGTTCCTTGAATTCGTCATACATCACGTGCGTGATGTAGTACGTCGTATCCAGCCCGACGAAATCGAGCAGCGTGAACGGCCCCATCGGATAGCCGCAACCCAGTTTCATCGCGTTATCAATATCTTCAATCGACCCCACACCCTCTTCGTACGCGCGGATCGCATCCAGCAGATAAGGCACCAGCAGCCGGTTTACGATGAACCCGGTCTTGTCCGACGTGCGCACGGGAACCTTGCCCAGCTTTTTCCCGAACTCATAAGCCGCGTCGTAAACATCGTCAGCCGTGGCGATCGTGCGCACTACCTCGACCAGCTTCATCAGCGGCACCGGATTAAAAAAGTGCAGCCCAATGAACCGCTCCGG
>Ga0075030_100005240_pt1 | contig 11694 bp, 8 predicted proteins | sample LitLauG_LLR_2012_FD_71393 | JGI IMG/M metagenome (GOLD analysis project Ga0075030, IMG submission 71393) | Freshwater sediment microbial communities from Pennsylvania, USA - Little Laurel Run_MetaG_LLR_2012 | ecosystem: Environmental > Aquatic > Freshwater > Creek > Sediment | place: USA...
GGTTTATCTCGTCATGAGATTCCAGCTCATCGGCGTCAACCACAAGACCGCGCCGGTCGAGGTCCGTGAACGGTTCGCGATTCCTGACTCGCGCCTGCCGGACGCCTGCAAGAAGCTGGCCGAGCATCCGGCCATCGCTGAGGGCATGATTGTCTCGACCTGCAACCGCGTGGAGTTTCTCGCGAACATGAAGAATGGCTCGGGCGATCTGCGCGAGTTTCTCGGCGAGTACTTTGCTGTCGATCCCAGCCAGTTCGAAAATCATCTTTACGAATTTCGCGAAGACGATGCCGTCCGCCACGTGTTCCGCGTGGCGGCCAGCCTGGACTCCATGGTGGTCGGCGAGCCACAGATTCTGGGCCAGGTGAAAGAAGCCTATGCCACTGCGCGGGCCGTAGGCGCTGTGCGCGCCCAACTGGACCAGTTGCTTACGCGAGCGTTTGCGGTTGCGAAACGTGTCCGCACGGAGACGGCGGTCGGATCGTCTTCAGTGTCGGTCGCTTCGGTCGCGGTTGAGCTCGCCGAAAAGATATTCGGCAACTTGAACGGGAAAAGCGTTTACCTGGTCGGCGCCGGCAAGATGAGCGAACTTGCCGCCCGGCACTTGCTGGCGCACGGCGCCTCCTCCATCTTTGTGGCCAACCGGACTTACGACCGCGCCATCCGGCTGGCACAGAAATTTGAAGGACAGGCCATCGAGTTCAGCCGTCTCTATGACACCTGCGAGCGCGCCGACATTGTCATTACCTCGACCGGGTCGCCCCATTTCATCTTTAAACGCGAGCACGGCGAGAAATTCCTGGCGCGCCGCCGCAACCGTCCGATGTTCTTTATCGACATCGCGGTGCCGCGCGACGTTGATCCGGAGCTCAATAAGCTGGACGGAATTTTTGTCTACGATATCGACGACCTGCAGCAGGCCGTCAGTTCACACGTCGCGGATCGCAAGAAGGAAGCCGAAAAGGCGGAGGCGATCGTTAACAGTGAAGTCGAGAAATTTCACGCCCGTCTGCTCACGCTCGACGTGGTACCGACCATCGTCTCGCTGCAGGATCATCTCGAAACGATTCGCCAGGCCGAGATTGACCGCGTGCGCGGGCGCCTGGGTACGATGTCGGCCGATCAGGAACTCGCGGTCGAAGCGCTGACTCGTGGCATCATCAACAAGATCATGCACACTCCCATCAGCACGCTGAAAACCGCCGCGCGCGATCCGGAATCGACCACGGTTGTCGAACTGGTACGCCGCCTCTTCAATCTGCAGGACAAGGAAAAGCAAGCCGCAACTTCCAAGTCAGGCGGGGAGTCGGGAGCAGAAAACTGATGGCGCGCCTCCGCATCGGTTCCCGCGGCTCGCAACTCGCGCTCTGGCAGGCTCATCATATCTCGGACCTGCTTCGCTCTCAGGGGCATACGGTGGAACTTGAGATCATCAAGACCACCGGGGACAAGATCACCGATGTGGCGCTCGCCAAGGTCGGCACCAAGGGCATGTTCACGAAGGAAATCGAGGAGGCGCTGGTCGAGAATCGCGTGGACCTCGCTGTCCACAGCCTGAAGGATTTGCCCACCGAACTCGCCGCGGAGTTCGAGATTGCGGCCATTACGAAGCGGGAAAATCCGCGCGACGTATTCTGTTCGGTGACCTTCGCAAGCATCGCGGCTCTGCCACAGCGCGCCCATGTCGGGACCAGCAGCCTCCGAAGGCAGGCTCAACTGAAAGCGCTCCGTCCGGACCTTGAGATTCATCCGCTCCGCGGCAATGTCGACACGCGCCTGCGGAAGCTGGAGTCGGGTGATTACGACGCCATAATTCTTGCCGCCGCCGGTCTGAACCGCCTGGGTAAGACTCAACTGGTGCGGCAGGTGATCCCCGCGGAAATCATGACGCCGGCCGCTGGACAAGGTGCTCTTGGAATCGAGATTCGCAGGGGCGATGCGGCGACGCGCGCCTTGCTCGCGTTTCTGGATGACGCGGCTGCCCGTGCCGCGACCACCTGCGAACGCGCGCTTCTGAACAAACTGGGCGGGGGCTGCCAGGTTCCGATCGGGGCTTTCGCGGAAGTGCAAGGCGCGACCATTCACTTGAACGCGCTGGTCGCCCATCCTGATGGAACCAAGGTTCTGCGCGAAACCCGCGATGGGAACGATCCCGAGCGGCTCGGCAATGAAGTGGGTGAAACGCTACTGCGGCGCGGGGGCGATGCTATCCTCGAAGAGGTTTATGGTGAGGGGTTCGCGCTGCCGCAACAACCGTGAAGCAGGTCTCAGGTGTCAGGTCTCAGGTCTCAGGAAGATCAGTTGCCAGTGCGGGTGTTGGTCCCTCCAGACACTAATAAAGATGTGAGGGGCAACCTACCCGCGCTACCTGAAATCGCATTTCTTGAGACCTGAGACCTGAGACCTGAGACCTGAGACCTGAGACCTGAGACCTGAGACCTGAGACCTGAGACCTGAGACCTGAGACCTGAGACCCGAGACCCGAGACCTGAGACCTGAGACCTAACGCCTTACTCATGCGCAAGCCCAACGAAAAGTATCCCCTTGCCGGTACCCGCATTCTGGTCGGGCGCGCCCGCCATCAAGCGGGCAGCCTTTCCGTAAGCCTGCGCGGTTTGGGCGCGCGTGTGATCGAAATTCCCTTTATTGAAATTCGCAAGCCCAGCACGTTCGAGCCGCTGGATGACGCTCTGAAAAACCTCCAGACCTGCGACTGGCTCATCCTTACCAGCGCGAACGGTGTCGAGGCGATGTGGAATCGCATTCGGAAGTTACGCATCCCGGGCAAGAGCCTCAAGCATCTCCAGATTGCTGCCATCGGACCCGCCACCAAGAAGGCAATTGTGAAGCACGGCCTGAAGGTCAAAATGGTTCCCGAAGAGTACGTGGCCGAATCCGTGGTCAAAAGTCTGCGCGACAAAGTGAACGGCAAGCGCGTTTTACTGGTCCGGGCAAAAGTCGCGCGCGACGTAATTCCGGAGGAACTCCGAGCTGCGGGCGCGCTGGTCGATGTGGTTGAGGCTTACGAGACCGTGGTGCCAGAGAAATCGCGCGCCCGTCTGCGTGCCCTGATGAAGGACGCCAGTCGTCGTCCCCACGTGGTCACGTTCACCAGTTCCTCGACGGCGAAGAATTTTGCGGAACTCCTCGGGAAGACCGAAGCGCGCTCGCTGAAAGATGTTCAGTTTGCTTCGATTGGGCCGGTCACCTCGGCGACGCTTCGCGAATTACAGTTCCCGGCGGTCATCGAAGCCCGCGAATTCACCATGGGCGGGCTCATCCGGGCCATTGTGCTGGCACGGTACGCCGAACCTGCAAACTAGAGACGCGGGCGCGTTATTCCTGCTTGGGGTTCGAGATGCCCATCTGCGGGTCGATCGCATCGAGGTAGGACTGCATTCGTTTTTTCCCTTCCAGGGGCAGACCGACGAACTCGATCCCGTTGCCTACGCCCGGATCGCAGGTTCGCGCCACGGCCGTGAAGGTCATGCGCTCGGAATCGAGCCAGAATTCGACTCGCAGAACAGTGCCCGCGGGCAGAGGCAAAATAGACTCGACGTAACATCCATTTCCGCTGACATCGGTGGCGTTGATGCGGATGGGGGTCTGTACGCGTTCGTCGCGCAGTTCGATCGGCAGCGAGATCTTGTGCCGCGGGTAGACGCGCCGATTCGCGCCAGCTCCCACGCTCACGGTCGCTCCCTCGATCGGCAGGAATGCTTTCCAGGGACAGTCCTGGTCGGCCAGCAACTTTACTCCCACCTGATTCTTCTTCATGGCGCCCGTGTTCATCACCCAGATCACCGTGCAGCGCACCTTCTTGTCCTGGCACTGGACTCCGATGACATCGCCCACTTTCAATTCGCACTCGACGTCGTTGAGCAGCGCGCCTTCCGAACTGATGTTCTGGGCGCGCGCATGCTGGGAGAAGGGACGTCCCTCGGCGCTCATCCCCCACACTCGCACGGGCAGGTCGACGGTAACGCGTGGCTCGGCTTGCTTGTCAGCCATGGAAGATCCTTAGGGAGCGAACATTGCAGATCATAACGCTGCTTTCGGGTTCCCGATATTGCAAAGTGGGTCCGCGTTCCTCCGAATGTACCCCACACGCACACTCAGCGGCCCGCTAGTTGCGGCTACCCGCCAACTCCCGGTAGCTGATCAGCCGGATCTTCTGCTCATCCAGAAACGTCCGCAGTTCTTCCGACATCAGCAGCTGGCGCTCGTTTTCACGCGACTCGATCAGACGTGTGTGGGCGGCACGCAGGTCGGCATCGTCGTATCCCGGATGACAAACCAGTTCCCAGGTTCCTTCCGGCAGGTCGGTAAGCGCCTGCCGCAGCAGGGAAGGATTGAACGAGCCAGTTTCGACCACGCCCACGACTCCGTCGGGGGTCGCCAGTCCCGCGCGGCGGACCTTGGCGCGGAACTGGCCCGCAAAACTCCGCAGCATGCGTACCTGCCCATAACGTTTCCAGAGAGCCGGCTTGCCGGCAAACTGGCTGGCGCTGACGGTCGCCACGGGAACAAACGGATTGCGAATCGCGGGTATGCCACAGATCCGCGCAGCCCGCACCAGGGCTGCCAGAATTTCCGGGAAGACGTGCGTATGTTTGTGGGTGTCGAGGTGCGTGACGCGCAACCCCGCTGCCTGAATGGTTCGGATCTGTGCGCTGATTTCTTCGACCAGTTGGTCGCGATCAAAGCCCCCAAACACGGCACGAGCCGCCACAGCCGTAACGCGGGCATGGAACTTGCCGGGTTCCGCCGAGCGGATCGCGAGCAGGGTGTCCACGGCGTCGGGTTCCGACACCGGCGCCCCGTCGACCAATACCACGTGACATCCGACCGAGAGCGTGGGCGCCGTCCGGGCTCGCTCCACGGCATCGTCGAACGCCGCGCCCTTGGCCATGAGTGTGGCCGAAGAAACGATTCCGCCAGCGTGCGTCTCGACGATGGCCCGATTCACTCCCGGCGTCAACCCGAAGTCGTCGGCATTGACAATCAGCTGTCGCACGCAGAAAGTGTAGCAGCCTCGCCGCCCGAGGTTTGACCCGAGATCGAGCGTCAAGTATTCTCAGCTAAATGCGGGCGATCGGCACAGAAGCGCGGTCGGCCGCAATCCGCTGCGCGGGTTCGGGCGGTTAGCTCAGCTGGTTAGAGCGCCTGCCTTACAAGCAGGAGGTCGCAGGTTCGAGTCCTGCACTGCCCACCAAGCCAAGTTACAGCAGACGCGCGACCGTGAAATTCTCCGGCGTTGGCGGCGTCACCTTCGACATCGACGATAGCGCGTTCTGCATTCTGCGTCCAAGAACAAAAGGGGTGCCATGAGGGCTACGTGAAGGCGTATCTTGGCCGGCTTCAAAGCATTGTGAAATCGTGCTACCCTGCTGCGTTTAACGTGGGGGCTCCATCTGATGTTCCTTTTCTTGCGCCCGGCTTTCGTCGCCGCTCTCCTGCTCTCGTTCCTGTCATTCCCATCGTTTGGCGACGACACCAAGACTCCAGCGATCCGTCCAGAACTTGCGGCTGCCAATCAGCTGTATCGCGCGGGCAAGTTTGCACAAGCCGAAACCAGCTATCTCACGCTCCTTAAGACGGACCCAAAGTTAGTGACTGCGCAAGTTGGGCTGATACGGACCCTGCTACGCCAGCAAAAGATCGATGAAGCGTTCGACGCAGCCAGCACCGCATGGACCGCCCAGCCCGATTCTGCGGCACTGCTGGCGGCCAAGGGCGATGTCCTGTTCCGTCGTGCTGAAATGCCGGATGCCGAGTTGTCCTACCTCACGGCAAAGAAGCTCGACCCAAGGGAAGTGCATGCTTATCTCGGTCTGGCGCGGTTGTACCGCTGCTACTCCCTGTATCGCAAAGCCTATGACGAATTACTGAGCGCCCATCAAATCGCTCCCGACGATCTCGAAGTGCAAAAGGCGTGGCTGACCATGCTCCCGCGAAAAGAGAGGCTGACCGCAATGGAAGCCTATCTCGGGGGCGCCCATCCCGATGATGAAGAAGAAACAAAGTGGATGGCAGAAGATGTGGAGTTCCTCAAAGCGACGGTCGACAAGCCGATTCACGCATGCAGGCTGGCCAGCAAGGTGGAGCAAACCGAGACCAACCTGAACACCATGTATGCCGGGCACGGTGTCATGCGTGGCATCAGCCTCCCGGTAAAACTCAACGACCGGAGTGTCCAGCTCCTGCTTGACACGGGAGCAAGCGGAATCGTGGTGAGCCGCAAGGTCGCAGACGATGCTGGATTGACCCGCCTGTCTGCGTTGCACCTCGCAGGCATTGGCGACAAAGGTCTGCAAAGCGGCTACACGGCGCTGGCAGAACACATCCGAATCGGCGATCTAGAGTACCAAGACTGCGTAGTTGCCGTGAGCGACAAAAGCTCGGTTGCCGATGGAGACGGATTGATCGGTGCCGACGTTTTCGGAAGCTATCTGATCGACATCGACTTTCCGGGAATGCAGCTGAAACTGTCTCCCTTGCCGAAGCGTCCCGAAGATGCGGTCGCTCCGAAGTCGCTGAACAGCGAGGGCGAGGGGCAAGTGAATGCGGAGCAGAAGGAGGGTAGCGGGAGCGAAGCGGCTTCGAAGGACAGGAAGCCCTCCGCCCCTGGTGTGAACACCGCACGTCATCTGCCTAGTGACCGCTACATTGCCCCAGAGATGGCCAGGTGGACGAAAGTCTTCCGGTTTGGCCATGGCCTGCTGGTACCGACCAACGTGAACGATTCAAAGCCCATGCTATTCCTTCTCGACACTGGTGCATTCGACAATGTTTTGTCGGTGCGTGCCGGGAAGCAGGTCGGCAAGGTAAAGACGCGCTACGGCACGCGGATTCGGGGTGTGAACGGCGAAGTGAAGAAGGTTTACAGCACCAAGGTCGGGTTGAGTTTCGGGCACTTGCAGCAGCCAGACCTGGACGTCATCACGCTCGACCTCTCCAATCTAAGCGGCCACGACGGAACCGAGGTTTCCGGCCTCCTGGGGCTGGCCATGCTTCAATTGCTTCAGGTAAAGCTGGACTATCGCGACGGCCTCGTGGACTTAGTGTATGACCCCAAACGCAGAATTTATTGAAGTAGCGATCGCTCACAAACGCCCGACCACCTGCTGTCATCAATGAACGGTCAGTGCGAACTGGAACACACGCCTCAACGCAAATAACATGGTGACGCATCAGCACTCAATGACATTGACGGCGAGCCCGGCCAGCGACGTCTCTTTGTATCTCGACTGCATATCCATGCCGGTCTGGTACATGGTCGCGATCACCTGGTCCAGTGAAACCTTGTGCTCGTCGGAGTCCCGCATAGCGATCCGGCAGGCGTTGATTGCCTTCACTGACCCCATGGCGTTGCGCTCGATGCAGGGAATCTGCACCAGGCCACCGATGGGATCACATGTCATGCCGAGGTTGTGTTCCATGCCGATCTCGGCGGCATACTCAACCTGCCGATTGGTTCCGCCCAGGGCCGCCGCCAGGCCACCTGCGGCCATCGAACACGCCACGCCGACTTCTCCCTGGCACCCGACTTCGGCGCCAGAGATGGATGCGTTTTCCTTGTAGAGAATCCCGATGGCTCCAGCGGTCAGGAAATAGCGTTCCAGTCCTTCCTCGGTCGCATCGGGAACGAAGCGCATGTAGTAGTGGGCGACCGCAGGAATGATGCCGGCGGCCCCGTTGGTTGGGGCGGTGACAACTCTGCCGCCGGCCGCGTTCTCTTCGTTGACCGCCATCGCGAAGACATTGACCCAGTCCATGGGGGCCAGCGGATCTGAACTGCCCATCTCGCCAAGCTTGCGCGCGAGCTGGGGGGCCCGGCGGCGGACATTCAGGCCGCCGGGGAGAATGCCTTCAGTTTTGAGTCCACGCGTCACGCACCCCTGCATGACGTGCCAGATACGTTGGATGTAGTTGCGAACCGCTTCTTCGGCGCGCCACGCTTTCTCGTTTGCGAGAACAATCTGCCAGATGGGGAGGGCCCGTTCATCGCCGATCCGAAGAAGCTCGTCAGCACTCGAGAATGGGTGGGGAGGAGGTTTCAAATTGTCCCGGGCTGACGGGGCCTCGCCTTCCCGGGAGATGAATCCCCCGCCGACGGAGTAGTAGATGGCGGTTTGCAAGGGCGTACCTGAGCCGTTGATGGCCGAAAAGCGCATGGCATTGGGATGGCCGGGCAGGATCTGGTCCTTGTGGAAGAGCAGGTCGCGCTCCTCGACAAACGGGATCTCGCGAAAGCCCAGCAGGCGAATGCGTTCGCCCTTACGAATGGCCTGGATTTTATCTTCGATGGAGGCGGGATCGACTTCATCGGGAAGTTCGCCGAGGAGTCCGAGCAAGACTGCTCGATCCGTGCCATGTCCGCGCCCGGTTAGAGCGAGCGAGCCATACAACTCAACGCGGACCCGGGCCACCAGCTCCATGACCTTTTCATCTTCATCCTGAAGGGAAGCCGCGAATTCGCGGGCTGCCCGCATCGGGCCGACCGTGTGAGAACTGGACGGGCCAATGCCAATCTTGAAGATTTCAAAGATGCTTGTGTGCACCCGCGCACCCCACGATTCTTTCAAACTGTTGCTACGGGAAGGCTGCCTTCTAGGGTACACCAGTGGTCGCCTCGAGGTGGGGATCACGGAGTAGAACTGCGAGTCAGCTGAGTGGGAAACGAAGTATGAATTAACGGCCGGCAGCCGCGGCCATTGCTTTCGGCTGGATCTGTTCCGCCAGCCTTATATACAGCTTGTAGGACTGGTACACGGCAAACAGCACGAGCAACAGCATCGCGACGGTTGCCAGGCCCGTCTGGGTACCGAACGCGGCGGCCAGCGCGGTTAGTCCCGCCCCGATTACGTAGTTGGGGAACGACCACAAGAAGACCCTGTGCCAGAGCGCGAAAGGATTGCCGCCCTCAGTCAGCCCAATGATGCCCGCCACGGGAGCTGTGTTCGCAAGAAAATAAGCGCTTGCCGCCAGCACAAGAGAAAAAGTGTGCATGGCGCTGTGGGTCGTGACCCGGCTGTGGTAGGCGACGTAGGCGATCGCGGACGCATTCACTAAGGTGCAGGCGTTAAACACAAACTGGATCGGCTTCGTCTTACTCCCGCTCGAAGTGCAGGATTGCGCCAACGCAGCCATTGCTGCCACAAGCAGACTGCCGAACAGTCCCAGTTGCGTGACCGCCAGCAAGACGATAGGCAGGTTCCCGGACATCGAGCTTGTCATCCCGGGGATCTTCACCTTGAAGCGCGAACTCAGGGCCGCAGCCGTCAGCAGGATCGCCAGCTGAGGCCAGGCTTGCTCTTGCCAGCTCCTCGTGCTGAAGGAAACCGCGAACAGGCTGGCAACGGCCACCACTCCGATCATGACTTTGGCTTTCGCGGGCAAATTTGTCATGGCTTTCCGTTATGGTTTGACCGATCGCTTAGTCTTCTCCGTCGTCGCTATCGTTGAAGGCCGCCATCGGAGAAGCGGTCACAGCGTTAGCGCCCCAAACCACGCTGAAGCCAGAGTAGGAGGCCGCACCCCAAACTACGCTGGCACCTCCCCAAACCACGGAGTTCGACATCAATGCGTTGCCGCCCCATACCACCGAGGTGCCCCACACGACCGAGTTTCCACCCCAGACCACGCTGCTCCCACCCCAAACCACCGAAGTGGTGTTCATGAGGTACACGTTGCCGGTCGCCGCGTTGTAGGTGGCAGTGGGGGAAAGAGCGACGCCCGCCGCCAGATCGGTGTTGCCCAGAGCCGCATCCACATCCAGATAACCCGCCCCGTAGGTGAAGATGTCGTATTGATTGGAGTAGACCGACCCGCTCGCAGCGGTCGCCGTGCTGTACTGATTGAATCCTTTCCACGCGGTCTTCATCAGGCGCGCTTTCACCTGGTCCGGCGTGAGCGCGGAGTTTTGCTGCAGCATCAGCGCCACCGTACCGCTCACCAGCGGTGTGGCCATGCTGGTTCCACTCAGGCGGAAATACTTGGAGTAGCCACTGCTGGGGCTGACCTTGTACCCCGGATACTCGGCGTCGAGGGTGCTGCCGTAGACTCGCAGGGAGACCAGGCGGTTCCCGGGGGCCACCAGATCCGGTTTCACCAGGTGATCGACCAGAGTCGGTCCTCTTGAACTGTAGCTGGCGATGGCATCGTCGGTGCGGGTCGCCGTGTACATCGTGCGAGTTGCGCCAACTGTAATGACCGCAGGATCGCTTGCCGGCACCCCAATCGTGGCATAACCGTTCGTACCCATCGAGTTGTCACGGCCGCCGTTGCCGGCCGCCACCACCACCACAATGCCCGCTCTCCAGGCGGACTCCACGGCCTGGCAGACCGGATCCAGGGTGAAACTCTCAAACACCGGGCGTCCGAGCGACATGTTGATAACGCGAATGTTGTAGACGGTCTTGAGCGCAATCGCCTGTTGGATCGCGGCGATCACCTGGCTATCCGTGCCCGAACCGTTCTGATCAAGCACGCGCAAGTTGATGAGGTTCACGTTCGGGGCCATGCCGGCATATTTCGCACCATAGCCATTGGCTGCTCCGGACGCTGCGCCCGTCCCGCCGATGAGGCCCGCGACGTGGGTCCCGTGACCATACTTGTCCGAGGTTGAGCTGTCGCCCGCCACAAAACTCTGGCTGTAAACGACGCGGCTGCCGCCAGCGGCGTTGTGCAGGTCGGGATGGTCGGAAATTCCGCTGTCGATGACCGCGACGCCCACACCCGTGCCATCCTGCGCATACTGGGCCGCGGCAAGGTCGGCTTCCACGGCGGTGGTGTAATCCTCATTTGCGGCCGTCAGAGAGACGGGACGATCGGGCGTGACATAAGCAACGTTCGGGTTGCTCTCAAGCTCGGCCAGCATGCTGACCGGAATGCGCATGGTAACCGCACGAATCGCGTGCAGCCGGTTCCGCAGGGCTGCGCCGCGCGTCTGCATACCCGCGAGGGCTGCCGAGTTCGGCATTTGCCGGAACTGCACGATGACTGTAACCATGCCGCTGGAGGCCGCATGCTCGCGCACATCGGGCGACATTTTAGAAGAGGTTGCCCGGGCATCTCCATCCAAGATGGGCCGGGAACCGGCGGCTGCCGGCAAGGCCCAGGACACCAGCAAAGCAAGGCCGAGAATCCGGCTCCACGCGGCGCTGAAACACGCCGACCTATGTCGACTACTCTCGTGTCCTTCTCGACTCTGGGAACTGATTTTCCTGCTCATCGCGTTTGTGCTCACGGGAATCGTGAGTGGGCAAGGCATACACCAGGCCCGTCACACCTCACCCCTTACCCGGCAATCGGAAAGCCAATCCTGACGATGGTAAGGGGCTTGTTTACATGTACTTATGGAAGGAATCCGCGGTTGGGGGAGGGGACAAGATGGCGCAGCGGACGGCTCGTGAACGACGTTATTTCTACTAAGTGACTGAAAACAAAGGTTGGGCGCTCAGAACACGCCGTAAGAGGACAAAGTGTCCCTGTCCGACTCATCAAAAAAACAGACGGGAAGCCCCCCGCGCGGAGGCCCGACTTCGAGGCGTCGGACAAAGGTTGGGGAGAGCGCCGAGTTGCGGGAAAAGCCTTCACCGGGTGACTCGGCGCCCTTCTCGGTTAGGCCCTCGCCAGATGCAGGCTGGGTGAGAGCACGGGACGCAGGGGAGCACTCAAGCCTCGCATGAC
>Ga0075030_100005241_pt1 | contig 11694 bp, 3 predicted proteins | sample LitLauG_LLR_2012_FD_71393 | JGI IMG/M metagenome (GOLD analysis project Ga0075030, IMG submission 71393) | Freshwater sediment microbial communities from Pennsylvania, USA - Little Laurel Run_MetaG_LLR_2012 | ecosystem: Environmental > Aquatic > Freshwater > Creek > Sediment | place: USA...
GTGTGATTCTCGGCGGGGAGCCAGAAGTCATTCACCTTGACATATTTGTGTGCAACGCTGGTCTTCTTGATCCAAAATGAGGGGTTTTTGGCCGGCTCTCCTTCGATGCGAACCACCGCAAAATCCCTGGCATCGACCCAGATCTTGCCGCGGTAGAGGAACTTGTTCCTGGTCCTCGGCAGCAGATCGAGTATGTACTCGCCGCCTTCGGAAGAATTCTCGTACCCAGCTAGCGAGAAGTCGTAGTTTTCCGTGCTCAGGGCTGCTCGGCGGCGGTTTTCATTATTCGCAGCTTCCTGTTCACCTTCCAGAAGTTTCGTGAATATGTGGTCAATGATGAACTTCGAACCCGACTGCGATACTACGTGGAACACCTTGGTGTAAGGAAAAGAGAAATTAACCTGCACCACCATCTCAGCGTCGCGATCGCTCGGAAATCCGCGATATTGCATGCGGTACACGCGGGTCCCTGCAAACTCCTCGAGCGCCGCAGCCCGCTGGGCGTTTCGTTCCTGGAGGTTCTTCACGATTTGTTCAATCGGCAGCGAAACAACTGCGGGCGCCCCCGAGGGGTCGGCGGCCGGCTGAGCCTTAATGACGACCTCAGGCCAGGCGACAATCCACAGTAGCGTCAGGCTGAGCGCGATTCGGGGCTGAAAGTCCATTTTGTGGCTTACCTGGCATGCTAGCATCTCCGGCCTCGTATGGTGTCACCACCAGTTCGCGGACCAGGGACAGGTTTCCGTATCTGCCACACAGTCAAGAATTCACGCAATTTTCACCGACCTTCCGCCACAAAACGCTTGAAGGTTCCTGCCTGTCCCTGTTATAAAGCCACGCTTATAAAGCCTTCTCCGTAAAATTCAGGAGGTGTACCCGTGACCGCTCGTGGGCTGTGCGCTGCTATTTCCCCCGCCAGGTTCTCCCGTATCTATTTCCTGTTCTCGCTGTTGTGCGTAGCTTGGCTGTCGCCGTTGGTGATGGCACAGCAAACGCTGGGATCGATGAATGGAACTGTGCACGACGTGACGGGCGCGGTCGTCCAAGGCGCGCAGGTGCAGGCACGCGCGCTTGCGACCAACCTGGAGGTTAGCGCCCAGAGCCGATCGGACGGATCGTTCAGCTTTGCCGACCTGCCGATCGGGACCTACGAGGTCAAGTTCACCAAAGACGGATTTCAGACCGCCGATTACCCACAGATCGTCGTGCAAGGCAGCCGCACGACCACGGTCAATGCCAGCCTTAAGCCCGGCGCGGTCTCGTCTAGCGTAACCGTTCAGGAGACCCCTCTGCTGAACGAGACCGACACCACCAATGGTTACACGATGGGCGCGCAGCAGATCGAGTCCGTTCCGCTCGGCACGGGCAGCTTCACGCAGCTTGCCATTCAGGCGCCAGGTGTCAACGCGGACTTCTTATCGGGCTCGGGATCCAACGAAGGCCTAGGTAACCAGGGAATCGTGGCCAACGGCCAGCGGGATACCAGCAATCTGTTCACTTTTAATGGAGTGAACGCGAACAATTTATTTAACGGCAATTCGACAAGCAACATCTCCGACAGCCGCTTCACTCTGAACACGGGTGAAATTTTCGGAGTAGGAGGCCAGGTTCAGACTAACAGTTCCGTGTTCGACGCGATCGGCCAGGCTTTGCCAACACCGCCGGTAGAAACTATCGAGGAGGTTCACGTCTCAACCTCGATGTACGATGCTTCGATGGGCTCAGCCAGCGGAGCGCATATTGAAACCACGACCAAGTCCGGGACCAATAATCTCCACGGCCAGCTTTACGAATACTTCCAGAACAATGCGTTCGACGCAGCGCCGACATTTCTGACCGCCAATCCATTCTTCAAGGGCGCTCCTCCGCTCCATCGCAACGTATTTGGCGGGACTGTCGGCGGGCCCATCAAGAAAGACAAGCTGTTTTTCTTCGGTTCCTATCAGGGACAGAGAATCAGCGATGCGCTCAGCGGCGCATTCAACGGCGTCCCCACGCTTCCAGGACTAACGGACTCAAATCGGGATCTCCCCGATGTGGTGAACCTGGTGAACGCCACCAATGCCGGCGGCGGTTTCCCTTGCGGTCAAATGGGCAATCCACCATGCATTACCGCTAACCAAGTGGATAGCGTGGCGCTGAAGATCCTTCAAGCCAAGACTCCGAGCGGGCAGTTCATCATGCCGTCGGAGACGCCGAACTCTGTTGAGAGCGGCAGCCAACCATTCAATGCCTTCATCAAGGGTCCAGCAAGCCAGTTCAATGCCACCCAGATAAACGGAAATCTTGACTACAACTTCAGTGCCAAGGACCGGCTCGCTGGCAAGTACTACTACCAGAAAGATCCAACCAACATTCCCTTCGCGGTCAGCCAGGTGCCTGGGTTTCCACAAACCTTGCACGCGGCGAGCCAGCTGTTCTCCCTCGACAACACCACCGTTCTCACGCCGAACACGACCTGGGAGAACCGTTACGGCTTTATCCGCGAGGTAGCCGATGCAACGACTGCACAACCTTTGAGGCCAAGCGATGTAGGTCTCAATCTTCTTGGCAGCACATATTTTCCTGGCATCTCCATTTCCAACGCGGATGTCGGGGCCATGGCCAGTGGTGGGACGATCGCACCATTCTCAGGCAACGGAATGTTCATCGGCCCTTCCTCGAACTTCGCCAACGCTGGCATCTTTCAAAATGAGCATGAGGGTTCGTCCACTTACCAGTGGGTCCATGGCCGGCATTCCTTCTCTTTTGGCGGCATCTTTGACTACATTCAGCTCAATGTGGAGAACCGTGAGAACCAGGTAGCCAACTTCAGCTTCAATACTTTCTCCGATTTCATTACCGGCACACTAAATCAGGATCGCAGCAGCGGCTTGATTCTCAACGGCGAAACCAACCGCCATTTCCGCTCGAAATCGGCTGGCTTGTTTGCTCAGGACAACATCAAGCTTAAGTCAAACCTCACCTTAAACTTGGGTGTGCGTTGGGATTGGGACGGCCCACTGAACGAAACCAATGGGCTGTTGACCAACTTCTACCCGTCCAACTACAAGTGGACTGGGCCTTGCACTAGCCCCACACAGCCTCCTAACTGCGATACCTTCGCAAACCTCTCTAACGGTGAACCCGGGATTGGCTTGGTCGTAGCTGGAAACAACAAAGCGTTCGGGTTCAGGGGCGTAAGCAATTCAACACTTACCGGCCGTCAATGGATGTTTGTGCCACGCATCGGAATGGCGTGGAGCCCGTCACGTCTCAAGAACGTTGTGGTTCGCGCCGGCTTCGGGATGTATGCCGACCGCGGCGAATACTTTACCGAACTCTCGGCCAGTGCCGGCCTGGGCATAAGCGGGCCCTTCAGCGTTACCACCCAGCAACCTTTCACGGTGCCGGTGATCGGCTCTTGCACGGGCATGGGCTGCTTGGCTAACAATCCTTTTGGCACAAACCCGCTCACACCGCCTCCCAGTAATCTGAACGGGGTGGCCCAGCTTGTCTATAACCAGAAGGCCTTGAGCGGCTGCGCCGAACCGGTTACTCCGACTTGTGCCCCGACCGGCTTTCCCAATTCCGACTTCCTGTTCGGCGCCTACGATCCCACCAATAAGCTGCCGTACTCGGAAAACTGGAGCCTCGATCTGCAGTGGCAACCGAAGAACGACGTCGTGCTCACCATGGCGTATCTAGGAAATCACGGTGTTCACCAGCCGATTCCAATCCCCTTTAACCAGCCCGGCATCGCGACACCGACCAACCCGATTAACGGGCAGATTTACTCGTATGGCTTCCAAGCCGCAGATACTACATCTACGGCGCTGGGCTGCGGCTTCTTTAATCCTCCGGCTTTCCTCCCTCCGTGCCCGCTCTTAACCGAGCAAGTGCAAACCACCATCGGGGCGTTCTCGGGCTCCGATGGAAACACCGCCCTGCGCACGCCCTTTACCGGGTTCAATCCAAACGCAGACTTCTGGAGAGCCGAGGGTGTTTCCACGTATAACGCCCTGCAGTTCCAGGCCCAGAAGAAAATGTCCCACGGCCTGATGGTGAACGTCTCTTACACCTGGTCGCATTCTCTCGATGAAGGCAGCGGTCTGGGAGCCGGCCTTTTCTTCAATGGGAACGATCCCCTCAAGCCCCGAACCGCTTACGGTTCCTCAGATTTCGACCGCACCCACGTTTTGTTGGTGAGCTATGTGTATGAGCTGCCAACCATTAAGAACGCATCCCCCTTCGTAAACACTGTGGCAAATGGCTGGGGCATCGAGGGCGTCACCGTGGCCCAGAGTGGCCAACCCTTCCCTGTCATCGATTTCTCGGGAACCGCGGCCAGCCTTTTCTTCAGCGCTGATGACTTCATCACCAATCCGATTCTTCCGCTGGCACCTGGAATTTCGCCCAAGCAGGCTACCCAGGGTGGGACCGACAATTCCTTCGGTTCCGGGGGACTTGCCGGAGTCAGGGTCCCATACATCAACCCCAATAGCTTCTCTATCCCGTTCCTTGCCCCTGGCCAGAGTGGCGTTCCGCCTTGCGGTCTTACCACGGTAGGAACGACTGTTTGCGACTCCGTGGAAACGGGTTACGGATCCAACGCCCGCAACATCTTCCGCGCTCCCTTCCAGACCAGGTTCGATCTCTCGCTTTTCAAAACTTTCAAACCTACCGAGCGCCTGGCGCTGAAATTCCAGGCAGACGCGTTTAACATTTTCAACCATCCGAATTTCGATGCTCCGAACGGTAACTTTGAGCTGAATGCCTGTTTCAATCCGTACCCGTGTTTTCCTGATCCAACCAAGATATTGGACGCAGCCACCATGCACTTCAATACGAAGAACTTTGGCGTGATCAGGCAGACCGTGGGGAGCAACCGCTTCATGCAGTTGTCGATGCATTTGACTTTCTAGTGATCTCGGAGTCGGCTAATCAGAGGCGCTTGCTCGGGCCCTTCGCGGACATTCAGACGAGCTTTACGCTAGTCTGAATAAGCGATGATGCCCGAGCTGCAACGACCGGCACCGGTTTCCCCACAAGACGCAGCCCAGATTGTCGAGTCCGTCTACGGCTTGACCGGCACCGCACAAGACCTGCCTGGAGAGTACGACCACAATTTCAAAGTTTCGGCGAAGAATGACCGCTCCTTCGTTCTCAAGGTGATGCATCCAAGCCGCGATGCCGCATTCGTTGACATGCAATGCCGGGCACTGCAGCACATTGCGCAGCGAGCGCCTCAGCTCCGACTGTCCCGCGTTCAGTTGACCAAGAACAGCGAGGCGTTCTCTTGTGTCAGCTTGAAAAACGGCGAGCAACGCCTGATCTGGATGCTCAGTTTCATGCCGGGGAAAGTTCTGGCGAATGTGTGCCCCCACAGCGACGAACTGCTGCACACGGTCGGCCGCTTTTTGGGAGAGATGGACTCCGCGCTCACAGACTTCTCTCATCCGTCCGCTACGCGTCCGCTAAAGTGGGACCTCGCTCAAGCGGGATGGATCGGCGAACGCCTTGGCTCGATCCCGGATTGCTCGCGCCGAGCGATGGTAGAGCGCATCTTGCAATTCTATGAATCGGATGTTGCGCCGCTGCTGCCCAAGCTGCGCAAGTCCGTCATCTACGGCGACGCGAACGACTACAACGTGCTGGTGGACCGGCAACAAGGAGACTACGTCGTCAGCGTCATTGACTTCGGCGACATGCATCAGGGCCTGCTCGTCGCCGAAGTGGCGGTCGCGGCCGCGTATGCAATCCTTGGGAAGAGCAGGCCTCTCACGGCAGTGGGATCGCTGGTCGCAGGCTTTCACGGTGCGCTGCCTCTCGATGAAACCGAACTGTCTGTACTGTTTCCCCTGATCACGATGCGCCTGGCGGTCAGCGTAGTGAATTCGGCAATCCGCAAGCTGCAACTGCCGGACGATTCCTACGTCACAATCTCCGAGGCGCCAGCGTGGGAGGCGTTGGTACAGCTATCCAAAATCCACCCTCGTTTCGCTCATGCTGCCTTTCGACAGGCGAGCGGTCTCGCACCGTCGGCGAAAAGCGAGCGCCTCCGGCAATGGCTGGCTGGCCAAGGCAACGGCGCAGCATCAGTTCTGGACGCGGATCTCCGCACCGCGCATTTGCTCGTGCTGGATTTGAGTGTTGGCAGCACCTTCCTTGGGGCCGATCCGCGCAACTGCGAAACACCAGCGTTGACGGAGGCCATCGATCGCGAACTCAGTCAGGCCGGAGCATCGCTGGCAATCGGAAGATATAACGAGGCACGCCCGTTTTATTCAGGCCCGGCATTTTCCGAAAGCGACAACCCCACCGACGAGCGCCGTACCGTTCATCTCGGCGTCGACCTGTTTGTCGCGACGGGGACAAGCATTCGCGCGCCGCTCGACGGAACCGTACATACGATCGCCGACAATCGCGCATCGTTCGACTACGGGCCCCTGGTGGTTTTACGCCACTCCACCGAGGATGAAGAATTCTTCACGTTATACGGCCATCTTTCACGGGAAAGTATTGGTAAGCTTTCGATCGGACAATTGGTCCCGAAAGGTCAGATTTTTGCCCAAATCGGCAGCACTGCAGAAAATGGGGGCTGGACGCCGCATCTTCACTTCCAGGTTATTTCGGATTTACTGGAGCTCAATGAGCGATTCCCCGGCGTTGCCCGGGCCTCCGAACGCGCGGTCTGGACCGGCTTTTGCCCGGATCCCAACTTGCTGCTGGGCATGCCCACTCGATATTTTCCCAGGGAAGAAACCTACGAGGACACGCTGACCGAAAGACGCGCGCTGCTTGGCAAGAATCTCAGCGTTTCCTACCGTCATCCGCTCAAGATCGTGCGCGGATGGCGGCAGTATCTTTATGACGACACTGGCCGCGCTTATCTTGATGTCTACAATAACGTTCCGCTGGTCGGACACAGCCACCCGCACGTCGTTGCCGCGGTCCAGAAACAAGTCGCTCTGCTGAACACCAACACTCGCTATCTCCACGACAACATTTTGCGTTATGCCCAACGGCTGACCCAGAAATTGCCGGCTCCCTTGCGCGTTTGTTTCTTGGTGAACTCGGGGAGCGAGGCCAACGAACTGGCTTTGCGGCTGGCTCGTGCCCACACCGGGTGCGACGACGTGATTGTGTTGGAACATGCCTATCACGGCCACACCAACGCGCTCATCGATATCAGTCCCTACAAATTCGCCGGGCCAGGAGGGCGCGGTCGCAAGAGTTGGGTCCACGTGGCCCCGTTGCCTGATGATTATCGCGGTAAGTATCGCCGTGGAGATACCAATCTGGTGGAAAAGTACGCCGCGCACGTCGCCGAGATTCTGAAAGAGCTGTCAACCAAGAAGACCGAGCGCGCAACCTTCATCGCTGAAACCATGCCCAGCGTCGGCGGCCAGATCGTCTTCCCACGCGGCTATCTAACGGACGTTTACCGTCATGTTCGCGCCGCAGGCGGCGTATGTATTGCCGACGAAGTTCAAGTCGGTTTCGGCCGGCTGGGCACGCATTTCTGGGGATTCGAAACCCAAGGCGTGGTGCCTGACATCGTCGTGCTCGGCAAGCCAATTGGAAACGCCTTTCCGCTCGCCGCTGTCATCACGACACCGGAGATTGCCGCTTCGTTCGACAATGGCATGGAGTTTTTCAGCACGTTCGGCGGCAATCCCGTTGCCTGTGCGGCCGGTCTTGCCGTTTTAGACGTGCTCGAAGAAGAACAACTTCAGCAGAACGCGCTTCGAGTCGGCTCCCTCTTGGTCAACCTGCTCGAAGAAATGCAATCACACTATCCGCTAGTCGGCGACGTACGTGGCTCCGGCCTTTTCCTCGGTCTCGATCTTGTTCTCGACCGGGGCACGCGAGAGCCCGCCACAGACCAGGCATCCTACGTGGTCAACCGGCTTCGCGATCGTGGCGTGTTGACCGGAACCGACGGCCAATACCACAACGTGATCAAGTTGCGACCGCCGCTGATTTTCTCTGACGCCGACGCGGACTTGTTTGTGTCAACACTGGAAGCGGTTCTAGATGAAGATCAGGCGCAGCCGTCTGCCCGGTAGCTGTTCAACTGTGTTCCCTCCGCATTGTCCGGCAATGTGACGGATGCTACGCTGGGCTGTGATCGCTGCTCGACGGCTCGTCCGAAATGTGGCATTCTCGCTGGCCGTCGTCTGCGCGTCCACCCACGCTCGCGCGGCTTCGTGGTCCGTCAAGAACGAACCCGTACGACTGGTCAACGGCTCTCCCGTTCTGATTACCGTAAAGCCGCCTGTCGCGCTGACTTCGCTGAACGGCAATCTTCTGCAACACAGTTTCCCGTTCGCCTTCGACGCGAAAACAAAAACCTGGTTTGCTCTCGCCGGGATCAGCCTTGAGGCCGCGCCAGGCAAGTATCCGCTTGAACTCACCGGCGAGACCGTGCCGGCTAAGTCCCGCCCGACACCGGCCAAAGTCACTTTCACGCGTACGGTGGCCGTCGCGCGTGCCAACTACCCCAAGATTGAGCTCTCCGTCGAAAAGAAATTCACCGAACCCAGCCCGGAAGAGCTCAAGGAAATTGATGACGCGCAAAAGATAAAGAAGGATTATCTCAGCCGCGTGACGCCCGACCGGGAGTGGGCCGGGCAGTTCTCACCGCCCGCCGACGCCGCCATTTCCGACGTCTTTGGGACGCAGCGCGTGTTCAACGGAGAAGTCAAGAGTTCGCACCAGGGACTCGATTTCCGCGTGGGAACCGGCACGCCAGTCGCCGCCATGAACGACGGGACCGTGCTGCTCGCGAGACCTCTTTATTTCGAGGGCAACTTCATTGTGCTGGATCACGGTCAGGGCCTGCTGACTCTTTACATGCACTTGTCGGAATTCAAAGTGAAGGAAGGCGACAAGGTGACGCGCGGACAGATCATTGGGCTCAGCGGCGGGAGCGGCCGCGCCACGGGTCCTCATCTGCACGTGGCCGTCCGCTGGCAGGGCACGTATCTCGATCCGGCAACGCTGCTCAAACTGCCTCTGCCGTAAGCAACACAGACACTAGGCCTGCAATCTTTCCGCAACCGGCGCCTCCATCCCCGAAGCTGCATCGTTCATCACCGCAGCCCCATCCCGGTACGTCACCGTCCGACCAGAGATTGCGGGCACGCGCTCGCCCGGTATCAGAATGCCAACGAGATTCAGCGGATCGGCCGTAGATAGCGTAATCTCCTCGCCCTGGCTTTGTTCCCGGCGCAATGCGCGCAGCGATTCCACAGCCACTGGCAAGGCAAACTGTTCGCCGAGGAATCCATCCACGAATCTTCCACCGCGAATTTCGCCGCGGTCTTCGAGCCTGCGAAAGGTCATCAGCATTTCTCGCCAAGGCGGGAGATTCGATTCGCGGGCCAGCACATCGCGCACCACAATCCCGTAGCGCCGTAGAAGCATCCAGCAGGCAGCCTCAGTTCGACGCGCACGATCCACAACGTCGCCAGCGTGCAACAGCGCCCATCGCCCTGAACTATGCCGGGGCCGCGCCACGCGTCCACTTCCCTGTCCCGCTCGCCGCTTCGGATCAATCAGGGCGCGCAAATTGTCGAATCCGTCGGCCGTTACCAGCCCCGCTGCCACCAGCTCCCACAGCGCGGTTTCAATTTCCGCCTTGAGTTTGCCGGTTCCGCGCACAATGTCGGCAAAAAACGACGCACCGCGAAGCTTCAGGAACTCAAGCACCTGCCGGGCTCCCTCGCCCAGCCCGCGGGAATCTGCCGCGTACGCTCCGGCTTCACGCGGCGCCATCCAGTCGGCGTCCTCGCGCACAAAAAATGTGATCGGAGCCACGCTGGTCGGAATCACCCGGCGCTGCCGATGCGCGGGTGCATTCCCACCCGAATTGTCCGCGCGCGATTCCACCGTCGCGGGGTGCGGAGACAATCGTCCCCATCCCACTGCCCCGGTCAGGCAAAGCTGATCCAGCCATTTCGGATCGTAGTCGGCCACTCTCCGCGCCAGAACCTGCCGCTCCCACGCATTTGCCGGAATTTCGAATCCCTGCAATTGTCGCAGCACTTCCATGGTTCCGCGCTCGCCAACCACCTGCGTGCCTGGTGCGGCGTGCTGCCAGCGCATCAGCCAGCGCATGAATTGTGCCCGTGTCACCGGCTCAACTTGCTTGCGCAGCGTCGCGACCGTCAAACGGTGAATGCGCGCCAGAAGCCTGCGCTCGCACCATTCAGTCCCGGCTTGTATCGGGACCGCGGTCCGGAACTTCCCGCGCAGAATCGTTCCGGTCGCCTCCATGCGCAACAATGCACCTTCAATCTCAGAACCTCCGAGCATGAGCAACTTGCCGAGTTCGGTCGAGGTTACCGGGCCAAGGTGTGACATCCATCCGATAACCATTGTCAGCAGCGCTTCATCGCGGGCAGGAGCGGCCCTCTCGACTTCCGGAAACGCCCCCGCAAATTTAGCGGCAGGATATAAAGTGGCGAAACTCCTCGACCGCTCCGCAGCCACCCAGAACATCTGGCCGTCAGTTTCCACCCGCGCCGCGCGCCCTTCGCTCACAAGCCGGTCAAAGAAGTAATTCCAGTCATAAGAGCCCGAAGCAGGCCACTGTCCACCGGCCGCACAAGCCTCCGGCAATGCCACCAGCGTATGTAGCACGTCGTGCAACTCATCGGAGTCGCGAACATCCGGCCACGCCTCCTGCCGCACTTGCTCGATGGCTGCCGCATCCAGCGCGCCCACTTCCTCCAGCACCGACGCGGGCAGTACGCGCCGCATCTCAACGGCCCGCGCCCGTCGCTCCTCCAGCGGAGCGTCATCGAGATAAGCGTACGGATTGGCGTTCAGAATCTCGTGCGAAAACTGGGACGGCACCGGCGTGTCCACGGCAATGCACCGGATGCTCCCATCGGCCATCCCGCGCAGCAGGGTCTTTAGCCCTTCGACGTCCATCGCCTCGGTGAGCACATCTTTCATGACTTCATTCACCAGCGGGTGGTCGGGAATCTGCCGCTCACCTTCAATGTTTTCAAAGCAGGCCGCAGCGTCGGGAAATACCGAGGCCAGCAGGTCATCCGACCGCATGCGCTGAATTTGAGGGGGAACCTTCTTGCCGCTTTGAAAGCGCAGCAACGCCAGGGCCCGGTTCGCGTCCCAGCGCCAGCGTGTCGCGAAGATAGGAGAATCCAGCGCTGCCTGCGCCAGAATCGGCTGCACAGTCTCCGCCTGAAGAAACCGAAAAACATCAGCCAACGGGAAACTGTGTTGTTCCGCCAATGCAATATTCAGCCCGTTGTCGGTGGCCGCCGCCTGCAATTCAAAATTGAATCCCACACAGAAACGCTTGCGCAGGGCCAAGCCCCAGGCTTTATTAATCCGTCCGCCAAACGGCGCATGGATCACCAGCTGCATGCCGCCGCCTTCGTCGAAGAAGCGTTCCGCGATCACGGTCTGCTGCGTCGGAACGTCGCCAAGCACAGCCCGTCCTTGCAACACATATTCCAACACCTGCTCCGCGGCGGAGTCATCCAGCCCGCACTCTGCCTTGACCCAGTGCACGGCCAACGCAACTTCCGGCTGCGTGGCCGAAAATCCCACCGGCGACGTATTCGCCAGGCGCTCGCTGATTTCGCGCCGCAACTCGCCCACATGCGCGCTCAATTCTTCGGTGCGTGCCGGCGCTTCGCCGCGCCAGAAGGGCACAGTCGGCGGCGCGCCATGAGC
>Ga0075030_100005243_pt1 | contig 11693 bp, 10 predicted proteins | sample LitLauG_LLR_2012_FD_71393 | JGI IMG/M metagenome (GOLD analysis project Ga0075030, IMG submission 71393) | Freshwater sediment microbial communities from Pennsylvania, USA - Little Laurel Run_MetaG_LLR_2012 | ecosystem: Environmental > Aquatic > Freshwater > Creek > Sediment | place: USA...
CTCCCGAGTCAAACGTTAGGATAGTTGACCGCTGATTCGCGCGCGGCCGCGTCCGTACCCGGCTCGGCCCTCGCTTGCATTCCCTTCGAACTTTCGGCCCGCTCGCGGGCCGCCGTTTGCCACCGGAGGAGCCATGGCGGTTCAGACCGACGAGATCAAGACCATCAACGAGAGGATCGAGCGCGAGAGCGTCGTGGTGCAGACCATCACGGCCGAGGTGTCGAAGGCAATCGTCGGCCAGCACTACCTCATGAACCGGCTGCTGGTGGGCCTGCTCGCGAACGGCCACATCCTGATCGAGGGCGTGCCGGGGCTCGCGAAGACCTACGCGGTGCGCACGCTGGCCGCGGCGATTCGCGCGCGCTATCAGCGCATCCAGTTCACGCCCGACCTCCTGCCCGCCGACATCATCGGCACCATGATCTACAATCAGAAGACCGGTGAGTTCATCACCAGCCGCGGGCCCATCTTCTCGAACCTGATCCTCGCCGACGAGATCAACCGCACGCCTCCCAAGGTGCAGAGCGCGCTGCTCGAGGCTATGCAGGAGCGCCAGGTCACGATCGGCGAGCATTCCTACAAGCTCGACGATCCGTTCCTGGTGCTGGCGACGCAGAATCCGATCGAGCAGGAGGGCACGTATCCGCTGCCCGAGGCGCAGCTCGATCGCTTTCTCCTCAAGATCAAGATCACGTATCCCACCAAGGAAGAAGAGCGCGAGATCGTCGAGCGCATCGCGATCAGCGGTGAGCCCAAGATCTCGCCGGTGGTGGATCCGGCCGAGATCGTGAGGGCGCGGGAGCTGTGCAAGACGGTCTACATCGACCGCAAGCTCAAGGACTACATCCTCGACATCGTGTTCGCGACCCGTGAGCCCGACAAGTACGGGCTGCCCGAGCTGAAATCCCTGATCCGCTTCGGCGCCTCGCCGCGCGCCTCGATCAACCTCACCACCACGGCGCGCGCGATGGCGTTCCTCAAGCGCCGCGGGTTCGTGATTCCCGAGGACATCAAGGAGCTGGCGGCCGACGTGCTCCGCCACCGCATCATCCTCTCGTATGAGGCGGAGGCCGAGGAGATGTCTTCCGACGACGTGATCAAGAAGATCCTGGCCTCGGTCGAGGTGCCCTGAGCCGGGCGCTGGTCACGCCACCGCACGCGACGCCATGCTCTCTCCCGAGTTCTTGAAGAAGCTGCGCAAGATCGAGCTCAACACGCGCAAGGTCATCAACACGACCTTCGTGGGCGAGTACCGCTCGACCTTCAAGGGCACCGGCATGGAATTCGTGGACGTGCGCGAGTACCTGCCCGGCGACGACATCCGCGCGATCGATTGGAAGGTCACCGCGCGCATGGACCGGCCGTACGCGAAGAAGTTCATCGAGGAGCGCGAGCTCACCGTCATCCTGTGCGTGGACGCCTCGGGCTCGGGCTACTTCGGGACGCGTTCGCGCTTCAAGCTCGAGCAATCGGCGCAGGTGGCGGCCACGCTCGCGTTCTCGGCCGTCACCAACAACGACAAGGTCGGCCTGCTGTTCTTCACCGACCGTGTCGAGCGTTATGTCCCGCCGCGCAAGGGTAAGCAGCACGTCATGCGCATGGTGCGGGACATCCTGATGTTCGAGCCGGAGAACCGTGGCACGAAACCGGCGGCCGCGCTCGAGTTCGTGATGCGGCTGATGAAGCGCCGCGCGATCGTGTTCCTCCTCAGCGACTTCCTTGGCCCAGGATTCTCCGACGAGGCGGTGCGCACGCCGCTCGGCATCGCCGCGCGCAAGCACGATCTGGTGGCGATTCCGATCACCGATCCCGCGGAGTGGCAGCTGCCGCGCATCGGACTCGCCGATCTCGAGGATACCGAGACCGGCGAGATCCTCACGGTCGACACCTCGAACGCCGCGCTGCGCAAGTCGTACGAGGATCACATGCGCGCGCAGATGATCCGGCGCGACCGGATGTTCAAGCAGCTCGGCATCGACAGTATCGCGCTCGAAACCCGGGAGGACTTCACCCCCAAGCTGCACAAGTTCTTCCAGCAGCGCGCGAGGCGCTTCCACTGATGCTCGCGCTCCTTCTCGCCGCGACGATCGCGGCGGCGCCCGTGCCGAAGGCGGCGCCGGGCGGGCTCGCGTCCGGCGCACGGCCCACGATCGAATGCCGCCTCTCGACGCGCCCCAAGCTCACGGTCGGCGATCGCTTTCTGCTCACGTGCTCGATCACGACCGATGGCCCGGCGCTCGTGACCGGCCCGCTCGCGGATTCGATGGGCGTGTTCATGATCGCGATGGTCAAGGAGAAGACGCACAAGCACGGCTCGCAGCACGTCTCGACCTATGACATCAGCCTCGCGGGGTTCGCGCCCGGCGCGCACGCGCTGCCGGTGTTCGCATTCCTCGTGGGCGGCGAGGCGCACGTCGACACGCTCAAGACCGACACCGCCTCGGTCGCGATCGCGAGCGTGATGCCTCCCGACCTGAAGGACGTGCGCGGCCTCGCGCCGCCCGAGAGCTTCCCCAACTACGCGCTGTGGCTGATTCCCGCGGCGCTGGCGCTGCTCGCGGCGCTCGCCTTCTTCGGGCGCCGGCTGTGGCGGCGCCTGCGGCGGCTGCAGGAGCTCGCGGCGCCGCCGCTGCCGCCGTGGGAGGAGGCGCTGCTCGCGCTGGACGCGATTCCGGCCGACGAGTGGCTCGCGGCCGGCGATCTCAAGCGCTACTACTACGCGCTCTCCGAAATCCTCAAGCGCTACATCGAGCGCCGGTTCGAGTTCGGAGCCGTGGAGCAAACCACGTCGGAGCTGCTCGCGAGCATGCGCTTCTACAAGACGCCGATGCGCGAGCAGGTGGCGTTGTTCTTCGAGCGCTCGGATCTCGTCAAGTACGCGAAGTCGGCGCCCACGCGCGAGCAGTCCGAGGCCGCGATGAGCGACGTGCGCGACTACGTCATGAAGACCCAGCCGGCGGAGCCCGCCCCGGCGGCGCCGCCCGCGGCCGGCCCGGTGCCGGCGACCGGGAGCGCGTGATGCGGTTCGCGAACCCCGCCTGCTTCCTGCTCCTCATCCCCATCGCGCTCTGGGTGTGGCTCGAGACGCGCAAGCGCACCGCCGCGGTGCGCTTCTCCGATGTCTCGTTCTTCCGCGCGCGCGCAGGCGCCGGCCGCTGGCTGCGCTACTCGCTGCTCGCGATCAACGCCATCGGCCTCGTGCTCGTGGTGATCGCGCTCGCGCGGCCGCAGCAGGGCCGCATCTTCGAGGAGGTCGAGACGCGCGGCGTGGACATCATGCTGTGCATGGACGTCTCGGAGTCGATGTCGACGCCCGACCTCAAGCCCGACCGGCTCTCGGCGGCCAAGCAGCGCGCCGAGGAGTTCATTTCTCGGCGCCATGGCGACCGCATCGGGCTCGTGATCTTCGCGAACGGCTCGATGACCCTGTGCCCGCTCACATCCGATCGCGCGGTGTTGGCGGCGGTCATCGACCGGCTGCGCATCGGCACGCTGGATGGCTCGCGCACCGCGATCGGCATGGGGCTCGCGAGCGCGGTGTCGCGGCTCAAGGATTCGAGCGCGAAGAGCAAGGTCGTGATCCTGCTGACCGACGGCGTGAACAACACCGGCGAGATCGATCCGGCGACCGCCGCCCAGCTCGCGCTCAGCTACGGCATCAAGGTCTACTGCATCGGCGTGGGGTCCCAGACGCCGGTGACGGTGATGGTGAACGATCCAATGTGGGGGCAGCGCCCCCAGACCGTGCAAGCCGACTTCGACATGAAGACGCTCGACAACATATCGGCGCTCACGAGCGCGAAGTCGTATGCCGCCTCCGACAACGAGGCGCTGGGCCGCATCTACGATGACATCAACCGGCTCGAGCCCACCCAGTTCAAGACCGCGCGCCACACGCTCTACTCGGAGAAGGCGGGCGACTTCATGGTGCCGGCGAGCGTGCTGTTGCTGGCTGGGCTGCTGCTGCCCGCGGTGGCGCTGAGGAAGCTGCCATGACGACGCGCGCGCCGAGTCGGCGCGGCCGCGGGGCGCGGCCATGATCCGGTGGGGAGCACCTCACCTGCTGTGGCTCCTCGTCGCCGTCCCGGCGCTCGCGGCCGCGATGATCGCGGGCGCGTGGCTCAGACGCCGCAGCCTCGCGCGGCTCGCCGACGCGGAGCTCGTGCCGCGCCTGACCGACAGCCGGAGCCCGCGACTCGCGCTGCTCAAGAACGCGTGCCTGCTCGCCGGGCTCGCCTTCCTGATCGTCGCCGCCGCGCGACCGCAGTGGGGCGAGAAGCTCCAGGTTTACAAGGGCCGCGGTATCGACGTCGTGGTGGCCCTCGACGCCTCGCGCAGCATGCTCGCCACCGACATCATCCCCAACCGGCTCACCAAGGCGAAGTCGCAGATCTCGGCGCTGCTCGACAACCTCAGCACCGATCGCGTCGGCATCGTGTCGTTCGCGGGCGAGGCGCAGGTCATGTGCCCGCTTACGCCCGACGTCGAGGCGGCAAAGCTCTTCCTCGGCATCATCGATCCCGACAACATGCCGAAGCCCGGCACCAACATCCAGAAGGCGATCGAGGCCGCGGTCTCGACGTTCGATCCCGAGGCCGAGACCTCGCGCGCGCTGGTGCTGGTGACGGATGGCGAGAGCCTCGACGGCGACCTGAACGCGGCGGTGCGCCTCGCGGCCACCGAAGGCATTCACATCTACGCCATTGGCGTGGGCACGCCGCAGGGCTCGACGATTCCCGAGGCGAGCGCGAACGGCGGCACCAGCTACAAGAAGGACGAGCAGGGCAAGATCGTCGTCTCGCGGCTCGCTGAGCAGCAATTGCTGGTGATGGCGAAGCTCACCGACGGCCGTTACTTCCGCTCCGAGACCATCAACCTCAACAACCTGATCGCCGCGCTCGATCAGCTGCAGAAGCACCCCATCGGGGGCGGCGAGTACGTGGAGTATGAAGAGCACTTCCAGGCGTTCCTCGCGGTCGCGTTCGCGCTGCTCTTCCTCGGGCTGTTCCTGAGCGATCGCAAGCGCGGCTGGTTCCCCGAGTGGAGCGCACGGGTCGCGAAGTGGCGCGCCCGTTTCGCGGGCGCCGCGGCGATCACGCTTGGCTTCGCGCTGGCGGGCGCGACGCTCGCCGCCTCCGCATCGGATGCGCGCGCCGACGTGGGATCCAGCATGCGCAAGGGCCTCGCGCTCGAGCGGGCGGGCAAGTACCCGCAGGCGCTCGAGGCCTATCAGCAGGCGCTCGTACTCGAGCCGGACAACGAGCGCATCCATTACAACATGGGCCGCGCGCTCTACCAGATGGATCGCCCGAACGATGCGGTCGATCACTTCAAGCTCGGCCTGCTCACCAAGTCCGCGAAGCTGCGCGAGCGCGGCCTCTACAACATGGGCAACTGCGCGTATCGTGCGCAGCAGCTCGACGACGCGATCGGCTTCTACAGCCAGGCCCTGCTGCTCGATCCCGGCGACACGCACGCCAAGGAGAACCTCGAGCTGTGCCTGAAGAAGAAATCCGAGTCGCCGCAAAAGCCCGACTCGACGCAGAAGAATCCGCAACAGCAGCCGCAGCAGCAGCCCGAGACGCAGCAGGCCCAGCCGACCTCGGCACAGAAGGGCGCGATCCCCAAGGATCAGGCGAATCGCATGCTCCAGGCGCTGCAGAGCAAGGAGCGCGAGAATCTGAAGAAGCAGCCCAAGCCTCCCGAGGCGAAGAACGCCGGAGGCAAGGACTGGTGAGCGCACGCGTTTGCTCCGCGCTCGCGCTGGTCACGGCGCTCGTGCTGCCCGCGGCCGCGTCCGCCGCCGAGATCGAGTTCTCCGCGGTGGTGGATCAGACGCTGGTCGGCGTGGGGCAACAGTTCCAGCTCACGCTCACCGTTCAGGGCGAGGACATGCTGACGGCGCCGCAACCGCAGCTGCCGGCGACGCCGGACTTCGCGATCCTCGGCAGCTCGTCGAGCCAGTCGACCAACATCTCGATCATGAACGGCCAGATGAAGCGGCAGGCCACGGTCAATTTCGTGTATCAGGTCGCGGCGAAGCGCGTGGGCAAGCTGATCCTTCCCGCGTGCAAGCTCACGTATCAGGGCAAGGACTACGAGACGCAGCCGATCGAGATCACGGTGACGAAGGAGCCGCAGGGCGGCGCGGCGCCCGCACCCTCCCAGCCGGGACTTCCGCCCGACCTTCAGGGCCAGCGCTCTCAGATCCCGATCGCCGGCAATCTTTACCTCGCCGCGACGCCCAGCCGCCGCACGGTGTACGTGGGCGAGCCGGTGACGCTCGAGGTGTCGCTCGGCACGCGCTTTCAGCTCAGCAACGGCGGCTGGGCGGAGCTGCCCGCCTACGACGGCTTCTGGGCCGAGAAGATCTTCGAGGCCGACAAGTTCGCGTTCGAGCGCCGCACGGTGGACGGCCAGGTATACGCGGTCTCGACGCTCGCGAAGGTGGCGCTATTCCCGCTCGCGGCGGGCGAGGCGAAGATCAAGCCCATGACGTTCAACGTGGTCGTCGAGCAATCGCCGCGCAGCGTGTTCGATATGTTTGGCGCCGCGCAGAACGTGCAGGTGCAGTCCAAGCCGGTCTCGATCACCGTGCTCGCGCTGCCCGAGAAGGGGCGCCCGCGCGAATTCACGGGCGGCGTCGGCCAGTTCACGCTCGCGGCCTCGCTCGATCGCGTCAGCACCACCAACGGCGAGCCGGTGAACCTCGCGGTTCGAATGAGCGGCACTGGAAACATCCGCATGATCGACAAGCCCGGAATCGAGCCGATCGAGGGGCTCAAGATCCTCGATCCCGAGGTGCAGGACGACGCGCACGTCACCGGCGACGAGGTGAAGGGCACGAAGACCTTCCGCTTCCCCATCATTCCCCAGAGCGACGGCAAATTCGTGATCCCGGCGATCACGGTGGCGTACTTCGATCCGGCGGCGAAGGAGTACCGGACGTTGCACACCGCGCCGCTCGATTTTTCCGCCACCGGCTCGGCGGCGGCCGCGGCGCCCGCGGTGGAAACTTCCGGGCTCAAGGTGCTGGGCTCCGACATCGCGTACATCAAGCCCGACGCCACCGTGCTCGCCGCGACGCCGATGTCGGCGCCGTGGTGGCCGGGCCTGCTGTACGTGTTTTCGCTCGCCACCGTGGGGAGCGCGTTCGCGTACCGGCGCCACAGCGACCGACTGGCTTCGGATCGCGGTTACGCGCGCAAGTCGCGCTCGTCGCAACTCGCGAGGCAGCGGCTCAAGCAGGCCCGGAAGCTGCTCGGAAAGAGCGATGAAAAGGGCTTCTACGCCGCGCTGACGCAGGCGGTGATGGGCTACATCGGCGACCGCTTCAACATCGAGACTCAGGCGATGACGCGCGATCAGCTGCGCTCCGAGATGGACCGCCTGCAGATCAGCCCCGAGGCCGCGCGCGACGTGCTCGAGATCGTGGACCAGTGCGAGATCGCGCGTTTCTCGCCGGCGATGCTCAAGGACGGCGATCCGCGTCGGCTGTTCGAGCGCACCCGCGAGACGCTGGGGCGGATCTGATGGACGCGCGCTCGGGCCGGAACCTCACGTGCTAGCTCATCTGCTCGTGCTCCTGCTCGCGGTCGCGCCCGTCCCGGCGTTCAATCGTGGCAACCAGCTCTACGCGTCGAAAGATTACGCCGGCGCGGCGAAGTCCTACGAGGAAGCGCGCGCGTGCGGCGCGAACGCGGCGGTCGAGTACAACCTCGGCAACGCCTGGTTCAAGCAGGGCCGCATGGGACGGGCGATCCTGAGCTACCGTCGCGCGCGATTCCTCGCCCCGCGCGACGCCGACGTCGCGTCGAACCTCGCGTTCGCCCGCCAGTACCGTGTGGACAAGTTGCCCACGATCCCGAGCCCGCTCGCGCGCGCGATGGACCAGATCTTCCACCTGCTCTCGCTGCGTGAGGCCGCGATCCTGGGCGCCGTCGCCGGCTTCCTCGCCGCGCTCCTCGCGGCCGCGTGGATCGTGCGCCGCTGGACCGCGCTCGCGATCGCGGCGACGGTGATCGCGCTGGTCGCGCTCTTCGGCTTCGTCACCCAGCAGGTATGGAACGCCGAGCTGGACGAGCACCCCGCGGTCGTGATCGCGACCGAGGTGAACGCGCTGAGCGGCCCGAGCGAGGACGCGAAGGAGATTCTCCAGCTCCATGACGGCACCGAGGTGCGGATCCGTGAAGCCCGCGGCGACTTCGATCTCGTCCAGCTGCCGGGCGGCACCGGCGGCTGGGTGAAGAAGAGCGAGATCGAGCGCATCTACTGACGGGCGCCCGCGGCTCGAGCCCCGGCGTCCGCACCCCCGTCCGTCCCCGCTTCACCCCCGCTCGTCGCCCCTCCGTTGCGCTGGTCGCCGCGAGCGCCGACCCTGCGCGTCTTCGTCGGCCCTTCCCGGAGGTGACATGCGCCGTCCCAGCCCGCTTCACCGCGGCCTTGCCGCGCTCCTGCTCGTCGCCGTCGCGGTGTCGGCCGCGGCGCAGGGCGAGCCGCCGCACAAGTTCAAGAACCTGAAGGTGCTTCCGACCGATGTCCCACCGGCCGTGCTGCGCGCCACCATGGGCGGCTTCACGCGCGCTCTCGGCGTGCGCTGCGACTACTGCCACGCGCTGCCGCAGGGGCAGGAGCCCGGCCCCGAGGACTTCGCCAAGGACGACAAGCCCACGAAGATCAAGGCGCGAGAGATGATGAAGATGGTCGATGCGATCAACGCCGACTACCTCTCCAAGCTCGACAAGCGCGCGGATCCACCGCTCAAGGTCGAATGCTTCACCTGCCATCACGGCGTGGCGCAGCCGCGAACGCTCCAGGATGTGCTCAACATCGCCTACGATCAGGGTGGCATGGACTCGACGCTGGCGCGCTATCACGCGCTTCACGATCGCTACTACGGGCGCGCCGCATACGACTTCAGCGAGGTTCCGCTCACGCTGGTGGCGGCGCACGCCGAGAGCACCGGACACGCCGGCGATGCGTCCCAGCTGCTGGCGCTCAACGTCGACATGAACCCGAGCTCCGACTTCGCCAAGCGCCAGCAGGTGGCGAGCACACTCGCCATGGCGTTCCGCTCCCCCACGCCGGATTCGGCCGCGGCGCTCTTTCACACGTACCAGTCGCGCTACGGCCAGAAAATCGTCTCCGAGGGCCTCGTCAACAACGTGGCCTACGCGATGCTGGGGCGCGGGGAAAGCGACGCCGCGATCTCCGCATTCCGCTTCAACACCACGGAGTTCCCCTCATCGAGCAACGGGTTCGAGAGCCTGGGCGAGGCCTACGCGCAGAAGGGCGACCGGCAGCAGGCTCAGAAGGCCTTCGAGAAGGCGCTCCAGCTCGACCCGCAGAACGCCGCGGCGAAGCAGGGACTGGATGGCCTGAAGGAAGCGGGCAAGGCCCCGGCGAAGAAGTAACGCGGGTCGCGGCGGCGCACCCGGGGTATCATTTGCGGGTGCGCTTCTGGGCCGCTCCTTTCATCGTCCGGCTTTCGTTGGGCGTGATCTTCCTCGCTCCGCCGGCGCGCGCCGCGATCCCCGCCGCCGCGTCGTCCGCGAGCTGGACCGAAGCGCGCAGCGGCAGCTTCGTGGTGCTAACCGACATGGGCGCCGGCACCGCGATCACCGCCTGCCGCAACCTCGCGCAGATCTCGGAGGCGCTGCCCCGCACCAACGCCACGCTCGCCGTGGTCTCCCCGCTTCCCACCTACGTGTTCGTCCTGGGCCATGCGGACCTGTTCACGTTCTGCCTGCCGGAGCCGGCCGACGCCGCGGCGCTCTTCTTGCCGGCGCTCGATCGCAACCTGATCATCGTCGACGGCGCGAGCTGGCAAAAGTGGCCGGCGCTCAACCACGAGTACCTGCACAGCCACTTGCGCGCGAACTTCCCCGGCATTCCGGTGTGGCTCGACGAGGGCATCGCGGAGTTCTACAGCACGTTCAAGCTGCACGACACATCGGTCGAGGCGGGCGGCAATCTCAAGTGGCATTCCGCGTGGCTCATGCAGTACGACCCCCAGCCGATCGACGTGCTGTTCGCATTCAATCCCGGCGCCGCGGTCTATCGCCAGGGCGGCATCATGCAGCACACGCTCTACGCGGAAGGCTGGGCGCTGGTTCAATACCTCCAGTCGAGCCGCGAGAAGGCCGAGAAGTTCGATCAGTTCATCGGCCGGTATCGCGCCGGCTCTCCGCCGCGGCGAGCGTTCATGGAGTCGTTCCCCGAGGACACCTGGGACGCGATGCTTCACGACATGCATCAATACATCGCGGGCGGCTTCATCGAGCCGCGCACCTGGAAGCTGCGCGAGCCGATCGACGTGAAGGATCCCGACCCTGCCGACGTCCCAGCGCGCGACGCGCAGGTCGCGCTCGTCGCGCTCAAGTGTCTCGAGGGCGCGTCCGCGCGCAACGAGGCGGAGGCGAGCTGCCGCCAGGTGCTCGCCGAGCGTCCCGGCGAGCCGCTCTGCCTGGCGGGACTCGGGATGATCGAGGATGCGCGCGGGGATTCCGCCGCGGCGGAGTCGCTCTACGCGCGTGTGGCGGCGGTCTCGCCGCGGCCGCCCCTCGCGGATCTGCTCGTGGCCCAGGCAACGCTCGAGCGCGCGATCGCGCTGCTCGAGGATCAGCGCGCGGCCCTCGCGCGTGCGGCGTTCGTGAGCGCCCGCGGGCGCTTTCAGCGCTGCCTCGCCGCGAATCCGGGCGATCTCGCCGCCGCGGTGGGATGGGCGCGTAGCTTCGAGCTGGAGAATCCGCCGCCCGCCGAAGCGCTCGAGACGTTGCGGAAGGCGTCCGACGCGCTGCCCGCGCGCGCCGACATCGCGCTCAGCCTGTTCGCGCTCGAGCTGGCGGCGGGCCGCAAGGACGCGGCGTCGCAGCTCGTCGAGACACGACTCTCGGCAATTCTTCGCCCCGCCGATCTCGCGCGCGCGCGCGAGATGCTCACGGTCGCGGGAAAGTAGCGCGATGCGTAGGAGTGCGTGCGCAGCGTCACGCGCGAAGCAACCCGCGCGTCGCACTCGCAATCGCTGCGGACCTTGCGGTAATTCGGCAACGTTGCGAGCGCAAACGCTGCAGTCGATCGCGTGTCCCGCCGATACCGCGAGCATGGCGACCCATTCGAGATTCCGTGCACTCTTCACGCTCGCGGCGATGGTCGGCATCGCCGTCGCGGCGCCGGCGCGGAGCGCGGTCCTGACGGGCGGCCCGGGCCGCGCGCTGTTCGCCGTTCCCGCGTTCGGGCTCAGGCTCTTGAGCCTGCCGCTCCCCGCGTTCCATCGCGATCGCGTTCCCACCATTTCGAGCCATGATGGGCGCAGCATCCTGCGCTTCATCGTGGATCGATCAGTCACCGGGCTCTATGTGCGGATCAACGGCAGCGTCGAGTTCGAGCGGGCCGACATCCAGTACGCCGATGGGCACCTGGAGAGCGTCGACGCGTTCGGCCTCATGCGCGACGACGGGGTCTTCAAGCTCGCGACGTTCGACGGGCCCCGCGACGTCGCCTGGGTGCGCCTCGTCATGTGCTCACGCTCGCGGCATGCCAAGGTGGACGTCGCGATCAGCGCCTGAGGCCGCGGCGAGGGGCGCGGCGGGCGCACCGCCCGGCTACTTCACCGATTTCGCCGCGTGCTCGATCCACTGCAGCGTGGCGTCACCGTAGCCGAAGCCCTTGGTCTCCTGCGAGCGGCCGCTCGC
>Ga0075030_100005246_pt1 | contig 11689 bp, 9 predicted proteins | sample LitLauG_LLR_2012_FD_71393 | JGI IMG/M metagenome (GOLD analysis project Ga0075030, IMG submission 71393) | Freshwater sediment microbial communities from Pennsylvania, USA - Little Laurel Run_MetaG_LLR_2012 | ecosystem: Environmental > Aquatic > Freshwater > Creek > Sediment | place: USA...
GCCCAGCATATTCCCCTACCCTTGAGCTGATGACACCGATGAAACCGGCCCGCTACGCGTGGCTCGTGGTCGCCCTACTCTGGCCGGTGGCGCTGCTCAACTATCTCGATCGACAGATGCTCGCAACGATGGGGCTGTCCATCAAAGCCGACATTGCGGAGTTGCAGAGCGCGCAAAATTTCGGCCGGCTGATGGCCATTTTCCTCTGGGTCTATGCGTTTTGCAGCCCGCTCGGCGGTCTCATCGCGGACCGGCTCAACCGCAAATGGCTCATTGTGGCCAGCCTTGGCATCTGGTCGGGGGTCACCCTGTTGATGGGCCAGGCGCGCGATTTTCAGCATCTCTACCTTTTGCGCGCCGCCATGGGAGTCAGCGAGGCGTTTTACATCCCGGCCGGCCTGGCGTTGATCGCAGATTATCATCGCGGGACCACGCGTTCGCTGGCCGTGGGCATTCACATGAGCGGCATTTACTTGGGGCAGGCGCTCGGTGGCGTCGGCGGCTGGGTGGCGCAGGAAATTTCCTGGCGCGTGGCGTTCGCGGGCTGCGGTGCCGTGGGCGTCGCCTACGCCATCGTGCTGATTGCCTTCCTGCGGGAAAAGGGCGATCGCGAGAGCGACGCCACCTCGCAACTTTCAACGAAGGCCGACAGTGGCCGGGTTCACTGGTCCGGCTACCTCATTTTGCTGTTGTGTTTCACGCTACCGAGCCTGCCAGGCTGGGCGGTGAAAAACTGGCTGCCCACGCTGCTGCAGGATCGTTTTGCATTGGCGCAAGCGCCTGCGGGTTTGTGGGCGACGCTCACCAACGCCGGCGCCGGGTTTTGCGGAGTGCTGATCGGCGGTCGCTGGGCGGATCGCTGGACCCAACGTCATCTCGGCGGCCGCACCTTTGTCAGCGCGCTGGGCCTGTTGCTGACCGTGCCGGCGTTGGCAGGCATGGGATTGGCGCCAAGCTTCCCGGTGGCCATCGTTTGCACGGCGCTCTATGGCCTGGGTTTCGGGATGTTTGACGCAAACAACATGCCGATACTTTGCCAGGTGGCGCCGCCGCGCTTTCGCGCCACGGGCTACGGACTGATGAATTTCGTCGGCATTTCCGCCGGCGCCTATCTGACACCGCTCCTCGGCAAGCTCAAAGACAGCGGGGTGCCGCTGGCCACAGGATTCGCCGCATGCGCGGTACCGGCGTTGCTGGCCTCGGCGCTGATGTTCAGTCTCCGACCGAAAACCCGCGACTGCGGCAGCATGCAGTCTTGAAGCGAACCCAAATTTTACAACCCCCGCAATCAAAACAACCGCCGCCAGCGCTGGAAATCAGCGTGAAGATCCAAATGATCGGAAATACATTCTCAATTTGCATTTTCTCCTCAGGCACCCAAGGTCAAACCTCAAACTTGAACGATTTCAGCAATCTTCGATTCGACCTGCAAGAACGCTAACCGGGCTCACCGCGGTCGTTACAGGCGTCGGTCACGGAATCGGTGCCGCCAGCGTGAAGCAACTTCTGCGACACGGAGGTCCGTGGTCGGAACGGCACCGACTCAATCTGAGGTTGAAACATCATGTGCCGCCTATCCAGCAGCCAGGCACCGTTTGAAAACTGATCAAACTGTCAACCCCACAGCTACCGGCGCGCTTGGGTGAAACGGGCGAAGATCGCCTCATCCCGAACGGTTCGCGATGGAAAACCTGCGGCATAACAGCAAAGTCGGGCATCGCGCCTATGACCGCCGGGCACAGGAGCAACTGCCGTCGTTGAGCGATTGCAAACGCCAGCGGGAGCTTCCAGCCGGCTGCGTGCTGGCGGCATAAAGGCTCAAGGATCGTGAGGCGGCCCGCTAAAATGTGTTCTAGCGCCGGACTGGAGATTTGATATTTTTTAACCGCCATCCAACAAAACAAAAACCGAATGAAAAAAAACACACTCAAGAAAAACTTCCACACCGGAATCATCGCGTCGGCGCTAGCCGCTGGCGCGACACCAACCACGACCCACGCCGCCAGGTTCGGCGAGGACGTGGCGTTTCTGCAAACGCGTACGCCCTTGATCGTGTTGAGCGACCGTTCCGGCCAGGCGAAAGTTGCCGTGTCGCCCGCGTGGCAGGGGCGTGTCATGACCAGCACCGCCGGCGGCGACGCGGGCACGAGCTTCGGCTGGATCAACCGCGAACTCATCGCCTCGGGCAAAGTCCAGCCGCACATCAATGTCTTCGGCGGCGAAGACCGCTTCTGGCTCGGACCGGAAGGCGGACAGTTTTCCATCTTCTTCGCCAAAGGCGCGAAGTTCGAGCTCAGCGACTGGTTCACGCCGGCGGCCATTGACACGATGCCATATGAAGTGGCGAAGCAATCCAAGTCCTCCGCCACCTTCCGCGCCGCGTTCTCCGTGTCGAACTACTCCGGCACGCGTTTCGACGTGAAGGTGAACCGCGAAGTCAGATTGCTCACAGCCAGGAGCGCGTGGGAAAAACTTGGTCTGAAAACCGGGAAAGATGTGAGCCTCGTCGCCTACGAAACGGTCAACCAAATCACCAATGACGGAAAACAACCGTGGGAGAAAGCAACCGGGCTGCTCTCGGTGTGGATTTTGGGAATGTATAATCCCTCTCCGGCGACGATCATTGTCGTGCCGATCAAGCCGGGGCCGGAGTCGGAACTGGGCGTGAAGGTGACCTCGGATTATTTCGGGAGCATTCCGGCGGACCGGCTGGTGGTCAAGGAGGACGTGATTTATTTCAGCGGCGACGGCAACTTTCGCAGCAAGATCGGGATCAACCCGAAGCGCAGCAAGTCCGTGCTGGGCAGCTACGACGCGGCGAACAAGGTGCTCACCATCGTGCAGTTCACGCAGCCGGAAGGCGTGACCGACTACGTCAACTCGTTGTGGAAGATGCAGGACAAACCCTTTGGCGGCGACGCGGCGAACAGCTACAACGACGGCGCGCCGTCGCCGGGCGCGAAGCCGCTGGGACCGTTTTACGAAATTGAATCTTCATCTCCCGCAGCCGCCTTGCAACCGGGCCAGAGCCTTACCCATGTGCATCGGACACTTCACCTGAGCGGCGACGAGAAGGCGCTGGATGCCGTGGCGCGCAAGACCTTCGGCGTTACGCTCCAAGAGATTCAAAGCGGCCTTCCTGCGCGCTGACAATTTCTGGCCACCTCCCAATGGAACCGCAGGGTCATCGGATCAAGCACGATATTCGTGCAGTAATGTCGGCATTCGACGTCCAAGGCGTCTACCTCCAGGGCTTGCCGTGCGGCAGCGGCCACATCAATGACACCTATGCCGTGACACTTGACCAGTCAGGATCGCAGGTGCGCTATGTTTTGCAGCGGATCAACCACCACGTATTCAAAGAACCAGTCGCGGTGATGGAGAACATCCAGCGTGTGACCGCCCATGTTCGTCAGAAACTTCAGGCATGTGGCGCGTCCGAGATCGCCCGCCGCACCCTGACGCTGATGCCCGCCCGCTTGGGTAAGTGCTGGCATGTGGATGGCGCGGGCAATCATTGGCGGTGCTATCTGTTCATCGAGCAGGCACAAACTTATGACCAAATCGAAACTCCGCGCCAGGCCAAGGCTGCGGCGGAGGCGTTTGGCGAGTTTCAGAAACAGCTCGCCGATTTGCCAGCGCCCCGGCTGCACGACACGATCCCAGGATTTCACGACACCCGCGGCCGGTTTGAGACTTTGCGCCGGGCCATCGAAGCAGATTCGTGCAACCGGGCTGCTGGAGTGAAACCGGAAATTGATTTCGCGTTAAGCCGCGAGGCGATGGTGGACGTGTTGCCGCGGGCGCAAGCCGTTGGAGAGTTGCCCGAGCGCGTGACGCACAACGACACCAAACTCAACAACGTGATGCTGGACAACCAGACCGGCGAAGGGATTTGTGTGATTGATCTGGATACCGTCATGCCGGGCCTGGCGCTGTATGACTTCGGGGACATGTGCCGCTCGGCCTGCCGCCCCACAGCGGAAGACGAACGCGATCTGGCCAAAGTGGCCATGCGCCTGGAGATCTTCGAAGCGCTGGTGGCGGGCTACCTGAACTCGGCGGGCGGATTCCTGGTGGCGGCGGAAAAGCGGCTGCTGGCGTTTTCGGCGGGCCTCATCACTTTTGAAATCGGCATTCGCTTTTTGACGGATTACCTTCAAGGCGACCAATACTTCAAAATTCACCGCGCGGGCCAGAATTTGGACCGGGCGCGCGTGCAGTTTAAAATGGTGGACTCGTTTGAGCAGAATGAGTCAGCCATGCGACGCATCGTGGCCGTACGCTGTTAAAATCAAAGTCCGACAAACATGAAACTCCAACTGGTTGACTGGATCATCGTCGCGGCCACGCTGCTGATCTGTTTCGTGCCGGCGCTCTTCTTCGGCAAGCGCGCGGGCAAGAACACCTCGGAATTCTTCGCGTCTGGCCGCTCCGTGCCATGGTGGCTGGCGGGCTTGTCCATGGTGGCGACCACGTTCAGCAGCGACACGCCCAACTGGGTGACGGAGCAGGTCCGCAAGTTCGGCGTCGCGGGCAACTGGCAGTGGTGGGCGTTCGTGCTCACCGGCGTGGCGACGGTGTTTTTCTTCGCGCGGCTCTGGCGGCGCTCGGGGGTGATGACCGACCTGGAGTTTTACGAGGTGCGCTACTCCGGCAAAGCCGCGTCGGTGGTGCGCGGTTTTCGTGCGGTGTATCTCGGCCTGTTTTTCAACTGCTTCATCATGGGCATGGTGACGCTGGCGGCCTGCAAGATCGCCAACATTTTATTTGGGATGCCACCGTGGCAGACGATTTTAATTTGCGGCATCCTCAACGTGGTGTTCGCCTCGCACTCGGGACTTTGGGGCGTGCTGGTGATCGACATGGTGCAGTTTTTCATCAAGATGACGGCGGTCATTGCCGCGGCGTATTTTTCACTCAGACAAGTCGGCGGCCTCGGCGTGTTGATTGACAAACTGGGCCAGCTCCAGGTGAACACACCCGATGGCGGGCAGCCGGTCATGTCGGCGATCAACGGCAGCGGCCAGCCGATTCTGAACATCCTGCCGAATTTTTCGATGAGCGAACTGGCTCTGATGATTTTCATCATGCCTATCGCCATCGGCTGGTGGGCCAACTGGTATCCGGGCGCCGAACCGGGCGGCGGCAGTTACATCGCGCAACGCATGCTGGCCTCGAAATCGGAAAAAGATTCCCTGGGCGGCACGTTGTTCTTCAATCTCGCCCATTACGTGCTGCGCCCGTGGCCGTGGATCATTACCGCCTTGTGCTCCATCATCATCTTCCCCGACCTGGCCTCGATCAAAGCGGCGTTTCCCAATGCCGACCCGGCGCTGATCGGCCACGACAGCGCGTTTCCGGCGATGCTGAAATTTTTGCCGGTCGGTTTTGTCGGCCTGATGGTGGGCGGACTTATTGCTGCCAACTCCTCGACCATTCTGACGCATTTGAACTGGGGCTCATCGTATCTGGTGCATGATTTTTACCGGCGCTTCATCAAAAAGGACGGGAGTGAAAGACATTATGTCAATGCGGGGCGGCTCTGCACCGTGGGACTTTACATCGTGGCCGCGCTGTTGAGCACGCAAATGAGTTCGGCGCAACAGGCGTTTCAAATCCTGCTTTCCATCGGCGCCGGCACCGGCCTGCTCTATGTTGTGCGCTGGTTCTGGTGGCGGGTGTCGGCGTGGTGCGAAGTGGCGGCGATGGCCGCTTCACTCATCAGCGCGGCGGGTTTTCCGTATCTGGAAAAACTCGGCACGCTGCCGCACCTGAGTTTTGCGCAGAACACCATTTTGCAAGTTGGCTTCACCACCATCTGCTGGTTGGTGGCCGCGTTTGTTGCACCACAGACGGAAAGGACCAAGCTCATTGACTTCTACAAAAAAGTGCATCCCGCCGGGCCGGGCTGGACGAAGGTTCGCCTGGAAGCCGGCGTGTCCGAAGCGGCTGCGGCGTTCCACGGCGACCACATGGGCATGGCGGCGGTGGGCTGGGTTTCAGGCTGCGTTGTCATCTGGTCATCGCTCTTCGCCATCGGTAATTATATTTATGGCCGCATGCGGCCGGCGCTGATCCTGACGGGTGTATTCGTCGTCAGCGGCTTCACCCTGCTTTACGTCATCAACCATCTGTGGGACGCAAAAGAAAAGCCCGTGAATTAAATTCAAATTCAACACCGAACATAACCACCTCCCCATGAAAAAAAACCAGTCTTCCCGTCGGGATTTCTTGAAGCAATCGGCGCTCGCGGGCGTCGCCGCCTCTGTGGCCGGCGCCTCCGCCGGATGCACAACTCCCACCGGACACGCCAACGCCAACGCCGTGACCTTGGTGAGCGGCGTCAAGATCAAGGCCGACATTGGGCAAACGCGTCCCCGTCCCGCCGGCCAGAAGCCGGTGCATGATCTGACCACCAAGCCGCTGGAAAAAGTGCGCGTGGCCGTCATCGGCCTCAACCGCGGCCTGACGCATGTCGAGTCGGCCTTGAACATTGAATTTGCCGAGGTGGTCGCCGTTTGCGATTGGCGGGACGACCGGGCCAAACGCGCCGCCGACAAATGCGAGGCGAAGCGGGGCAAGCGCCCGGCCGTTTACAGCGGCACGGAACATGTCTGGGAACAGATGGTGGAACGGGACGACATTGATGCGGTGTACATCGCCACGCCTTGGGCGTGGCACGTGCCGATGGCGTTGCGGACGCTGGAGCGCGGCAAGCACGCGTTCATCGAAGTGGCGGCGGCGGTGACGGTTGAGGATTGCTGGCGGTTGGTGGACACGAGCGAACGAGCGCAGAAACATTGCGTCATACTGGAGAACTGCTGTTACGGCGAAAACGAACTGTTCGTGCTCAACCTGGCGCGCGAGGGCGTTTTCGGGGAATTGACCCACGCCGAATGCGCCTATCTTCACGACCTGCGCAACGTGCTTTATTCGCTCGGCTCCGAGGGTGATTGGCGGCGGGATTATCATACGCAACTCAATGGCAATCTGTATCCGACCCACGGCCTCGGGCCGGTCGCCGAGTACCTGGGCATGGGGCGCGGCGATCAGTTCAAATTCCTGGTTTCCGCAAGCTCCCCGGAAAAAAGTCTGACGAAACATCGCAACGAGCATCAGCCCAACGGCGGCAAGCATGCCGCGGAACGCTACGTATGCGGCGACATGAACACCACGCTCATCAAGACCGAACTGGGCCGGACGATCATGGTCCAGCACGATGTCGTCAGCCCGCGGCCTTACAGCCGCATCAACGCCCTGTACGGCACGGGCGCGACATTTTTCGATTACCCGGCACGGCTGTCCCTCAACACGCCCAAACAGTTTGGCTTGGAGGCCGGAAGTTCCGAGTCTTGGTTGAGCGATGCTGACATGGCAAAAATGCGCGAAAAATTCACGCACCCGCTCTGGCGCAAGCTCCAAGAGCGGGCCAAGGGCGGCGGTCATGGCGGCATGGATTTCGTGATGAGCTGGCGGCTGTTGGATTGTCTCCGTGCCGGACGCACACCCGACAGCGTGGTGTACGACGCCGCAGCCTGGAGCAGCATCATCGAACTCTCCTCGCTCTCCGTGGCCACGGGCAGCGCGCCGGTGAACGTGCCTGATTTTACCCGCGGATTGTGGAAGTCCATTCAGCCGCTGGAGGTCGTCAGTTGAAGTTCACATACCATCATACTGTTCCTATGAAAACGAATCATCAATGGGGCGCAGTCACTTTGGCGATGGGACTCGCGGTTGCCGCGACTTCCACGGTCTCCGCCGCGCCTGCCATTATACCAGCCCCCGCAAAGATGGAGACGCATGAAGGCGTTTTCCAACTCAACTCCAAAACCCGCATCTGCACCGACCGGGCCTCGCGCGCGACCGGCGAGTATCTTGCCGAACGGTTGCGCAAAGCCACCGGCTATCCCATCGAGATCAGCTCCCGGAAACCCGAAGCTGGCGCCATTCAGATCACCACGCAGGATGCGAACGCAGCACTCGGGGATGAGGGTTATGAGTTAAACGTCACCCCGACGAGCGCCGTAATCCGCGCGCCGAAACCGGCGGGCGCGTTTTATGGTGCGCAGTCGTTGCTGCAATTGTTCCCGCCGGAGGTATTTGGCGAAACCAAATCCGAAGGCGTGGCGTGGCAAATGCCCGCCGTGACCATTGAGGACCAGCCGCGTTTCAAGTGGCGCGGACTGATGCTCGATGTGGGCCGCCATTTTTTCAGCAAGGCTGAAGTTGAGCGCTACCTCGATACGATGGCGGTGCACAAACTCAACACGTTCCACTGGCATCTCGTGGACGATCAGGGCTGGCGCATTGAGATTAAAAAATACCCAAAACTCACCGAAGTTGGCGCGTGGCGCAGCGGCGTTGGTTTTGGATTGAAAAAGGAAGACTCGATCGCCTACGGTTCGGACGGTCGTTACGGCGGGTTTTATACGCAGAAGGAAATTCGCGAGGTCGTGGCTTATGCGGCAAAGCTGCACATTAACATCGTGCCGGAAATTGAAATGCCCGGTCATTCCGTGGCGGCGCTGGCGGCATATCCGCAGTTCAGTTGTTCCGGCGAACCGCGCACCACGGACGCTGCCGCGGGCGTCAACCATGGCATCTATTGCCCGGCCCGGCCGGAGACTTACCAGTTTCTTCAGGACGTTTTGACCGAAGTGATGCGGCTGTTTCCCAGCCCATACATTCACATCGGCGGTGACGAAGTGCCGAAGGCTAATTGGAAGAAATGCGAGCGCTGCCAGGCTTTGATCAAGTCCGAAAATCTTCGTGGCGAACACGAACTGCAAAGTTACTTCGTTCAGCGCATGGAAAAGTTCGTCTCCTCCCAGGGCCGGCACCTGATGGGCTGGAGTGAAATTCGCGAAGGCGGGCTCGCCAAAGGCGCGGCGATCATGGATTGGATCGGTGGCGGCGCAGAAGCGGCGGCGGAAGGTCACGACGTCGTCATGTCTCCTGCCTCGCCGGTGAGTTATGCGTACTTCGACTATTACCAGTCCAAGGACACCCAGAGCGAACCCAAGGCCATCGGTGGTTTTCTGCCCTTGGAACGGGTTTATCAATTCGAGCCGATCCCGGCCGCGCTCAAACCAGAACTGCAACCTCATATCCTCGGCGCACAAGGCAACCTCTGGACGGAATACATCGCCACCGCGGCCTGCCTCGATTACATGACCTATCCCCGCGCCTGTGCGATGGCGGAAGTCACCTGGTCACCAAAGGCGGCGCGCGACTGGGATGGATTTAACTCCCGGCTACAAACCCATCTTCGGCGACTCAAATATGCCGGAGTGGGATACCGCCCTTTGACTGCAGCAGCGCGCTGAAACCATGCTTGTTCGACCAAGAATCCCTCATGTGCTGTGAATAACAAACGGCTCTGGCAGCCCGTCAACCTTCATCTTCCGAGGGCGTTCGAGCAGCCAAAAGCAAACGGCAGCAACCACCAACACACACTGGACGACCCAGATGACAATACGGATGGTTCGCCAGGACTGGAACTGTGGCGAAAGATCGAAATAAGCTGCGCCGACTGAAACCAAAACCCAAACCGCGGCAACCGCGGTGAAGACCACAGCCTTCACCCGAACCATCACCGTCGGCGCTCGCGACTTGCTAGATGGAGGGACTATTAGCATGTCGGTACTGTCCAACGAAAAAGCCACCGCCGACTCGCGACGTGAACCGCGACTGCGGAACGGACCGCGCCAACGGCTCCGGCGAATGGTTAGCAAACCAACCGCCTCCGAGGCGGGGCAATGACACAAGAAACAAGGATGGCGACTTTTGTTGCATAGCAACGGTTTATGCGTCTTGTTTCTTAAGAGGCTGCGGTATCATGTCTAATCCTTCGGAATAAAAGTCCGATCAAGTAACCCATGCTTCGACCACCACCAAGACACAAAATCAAGACGATGGGAATCTCATAAAAGATCTGGCCGCTATCTGAAATAAAACCTGCCAATTTATGAATAAAGTGCGGCGTCCAATCTGGCGAATGTGCAAAAATGGCAATGGCAGTGACGCTGCCGACAATCGTGCCGATGTCGCTTGGAAGTCGTGTCTTTGTAATCATAAGCGTCGAGCAGCCTAACGACCCGGCTCAGGCAGGCCGGAGCAGTGATGTCCGATTGCCAACAGAGACGCGATCCCGGCCTTGCCTGCAGCCGGATGGTTCGGCCGGCACCTCATGGCGTCCCTTTCCTGAGCTGCCTGGCAGAGCGCACAAGTTCGGTGCGCTTCTTCTCCTCAGCGACAATAGCTCTGTTGCTGAGGGACTTATTCCCTACGCTCTGGCGCGATCGAGCCTCCTTCTGCTTTCGCTTAATCCACGACTTCTCGGACGCCGTGTAAGTGGGCTCCTCGTCGCCTTGCAGAAATGCGGCAAGTGCCTTCTTCTCCGTGACGTGATAGCTGCGACTCATGGTGTTGCCGAACAGTGTATTAACCAAAAGTCAGCCGGGACTTTTCGGAGATGATTTTGGTTGATTCCATGCGGCAAGCATTCATCCGGCACGGAGCCGAGTCAAGCTCCGTCTCAACGGGTTGCAATGGTTGTCCGCCGCGAACCGGCTTTCGGCGAACGCCGTGTCGAACTGCGCGGGTGCCGTTCCGCCGCCACGCCTCCGCGCGGAGGCACGGCGCCATTCCTTGGCCATGAAATGTTTCAGCGCGACGATGAGAAATGTCCGCAGCTTGCCCTTTTCGCGGTCGGCAGAAGCGAGCCAGTTTTTTTCGAGCAGGCGGCAGAAGAATTCCTGCGTCAAATCCTGCGCGTCCTCCGGTGACTGCCCGCAGCGGCGGACGTAGGCATAGAGCGGAAACCAGTAGGCGCGGCAGAGCGACTCCAGTGCCGCCGCCGATTCGGGTGATGACTGGCGTGCCGCAAGGACCACCGACCAGCGCGTTTTGGGAAAACTTCGCGGCGTATCACCGGATGAAGATCCGCTGCTCACGGCTGATAACATATCCAGAACCATTACCGAAAACGAGGGCGTCGTTACAAATTAATCCTCCTCACCTGCCCCGGATACTTTGATCCTGCTATTCACAAAGATAATCCCTTGCCACTCCCTCGAATACCTGGAGCCGTCTCTTGCCGAGTCTCAACCGATTCGCTGTCTTCTGGAACATCAGTTCGGCATGAAGGCCTCTTTGATCCCACGTTTGACCGGTTTCACCGGGTGGCATGTCGCGAGAAGCTCGTAAACACGTTTGGCTCACTGGAGAAAAGGGCGGCGGCATCAAGGATCATTTCGATGATGCCGCGCGACCCGGACGGATGCTGGTGCGGGTTCAATGACCGTAGGCCCGACCAAAACGTCGGCGTCGAGGAGTGGGCCGAATTGTGCCGGCTGTTTTACGATGCCAACAAGGAGGGCAATCGCGCCAAGCACGCACTGCATGACTCCGTGGCCGCTTGACTGGTTCGCATCCCGCCGGGTCGAGCGGCGGCGGCGGGCTGCGGCTGACAAAGCCGTTACAAACGTATGAGTTTCAGGATTCGCACGGCAACATCACCTATCGCTCAACCTTCATGCCGGGTCGAAATGAAATCCGTCACGACGCGCTCGTGGCCGTTTTTTCGCTGCCCGACAGCCGGGAGATTTTTGGCAACCTCGTGCCGGTGGGACAACTGCCGCACGAGTTGCTGCGTTACACGTTGCCCAGCCGTTATTGCGACTCG
>Ga0075030_100005247_pt1 | contig 11688 bp, 7 predicted proteins | sample LitLauG_LLR_2012_FD_71393 | JGI IMG/M metagenome (GOLD analysis project Ga0075030, IMG submission 71393) | Freshwater sediment microbial communities from Pennsylvania, USA - Little Laurel Run_MetaG_LLR_2012 | ecosystem: Environmental > Aquatic > Freshwater > Creek > Sediment | place: USA...
TAGTTCCACGGTCTCCGGAAGCGGGAATGCGTTGGCCGCCCTCCTGCTAGGCCAGGTGAATGCCTTTACCATCGACATTCAAAAGAACGTGATTCAACCGCGCGCCCACATCGCCGAGTTTTTCATCGGCGACGACTGGAAAGTCTCCCCGCGCCTGACCCTGAACATCGGCACGCGATACACGCTCAACTTTCCTTCCACGGAGTTGCACAATCAGGGGGCAGTGTTCAATCTTGGTATCCAGGTGCTGGACTTCCCGCATACGGCGCGAGAGCTCGAATGTTGTGATTTCGGCCCGCGGGTGGGCCTCGCGTACCGAATCGGTGACAGTTGGGTGGTGCGCGCGGGCTACGGCATGATCTATTTTGAGCAGTCCGGCATCACTACCCCCTTCACGATCCCGCAATTCCCATTCGTGCAGACCCTCGGGCAACAATCGCAGGATAACGTGAATGCAGCGTTCAGCCTCGCCAACGGGCCCACCGTCCAGGTGACGGCGCCGAATCCGAACTCCGGTCTCGGTCAGGGAGTCTTCGGCGTGGATCGGAACAACGGGTCCGGCTATTCGCAGCAGTGGAACTTCACGGTGGAGAAAACCATCGCCAGCAACTGGAACCTCGAGGCGGCCTATCTCGGGTCGAAGAATACGCGGCTGGGAATTCCCGACGCCAACATCAATCAGCTTCCTTCCCAAGACCTGTCGATGGGATCGGCCCTGTTGACCCGCGTCCTGAATCCGTACTTCGGGCAGATTCCCACCTCATCCTCCCTGGGGGCAGCAACCATCGCGCAGCAGCAGTTGTTGCGTCCTTACCCCCGCTTTACCACGTTGGCTCTGTTCCGCGACAACGTCGGCAATTCCAGCTATAACGCCTTCGCCGTAAAGCTGGAGAAGCGGCTATCGCACGGTTTGACGATCCACGCGGCGTTCACGTTTTCCAAGCTCATTGACGATGCTTCGAGCGTTTTCTCGCAAACGATCTTCACGGGACCGGTGCTCAATACAACCGGCGCGGCGGACGCCTATAACCGCCACTTGGAAAAGGATCTGTCCAGCGGCGACATTCCGAAAGTGTTCGCGCTCGGCTGGGTGTACGACATTCCGCGGCTGTGGAAAATCGCCGGCTGGCAGATTGGCGGCCTGGTTCGAGCGCAGGCGGGTGACACCGTGCCGGTCACCCAGGCGACCAACAACAATTCGAGCCTGGGCTTCGCCGTGCAGAGACCGAATCGGATCGGCAATCCCAACGATTTCGCCGGTCGCAGCGTGGCCAAATACTTCAATACCGCTGCCTTCACCGGGGCGCCGCAGTTTGTGATCGGCAGCAGCTCCCGCAACCCGGTTCGCGGTCCCGGCCTGCAGGACGCAGACATAATGATCGGGAAAACTTTCCACATCACGGAGCGGGTCAGCGTGGAATTCCGCGCGGAAGCCTTCAACGTTTCGAATACGCCACCGCTGAACGATCCCAACGGAAGCTTTGGAAGTGCCGCCTTCGGCTCAATCACCAGCGCGGGGAATCCCCGTGACTTCGAATTCGTGGCGAAAGTCCACTTCTAGGTGGAAAGCTACAATGTGAGGTGGTCATGTATACACGGCGTCTCGGGTTTTTGGGTCTTGTTGCGGCGGGACTTCTGGTCGCGCAGGATGCGCCACCCTCGCTCCAGATTACAGGAGCGGTCAAACAGGCGTTGACGCTGACCGCGGACGATCTTGCCAAAATGCCGCGCGCCTCGGTGAAAACGGCCAGCAACGGGATGGAGACGGTATACGAAGGAGTCTGGCTGCATGAGGTCCTCAAGCGAGCCGGGGTTCCGCAAGGCGAGGCCTTGCGCGGCAAGGCGCTGGCCGGTTATGTGCTGGCGGAGGCACAGGACGGCTACCAGGTTGTGTTCTCCCTTGGCGAACTCGACCCCGCCGTTATCGATAACCAGATTCTCCTCGCGGACACCGCCAACGGCAAGGGGCTCTTCGGCGTCCAGGGCAGATTTCGGCTGGTTGTGCCCAAAGACAAGCCCGGAGCCCGCTCCGTCCGCATGCTGACCAAGCTCGAAGTCGTGCAGTTGAGGAAATAGCGTTGGCCAAGACTCGCATCGAAAACCGCCTGGGGCAAGTCCGGAAGAGCAGGGGCATCGGCGCTTCCGACCTGGCCCGGCGCGTGAACGTCAGCCGCCAGACGGTATACGCCATTGAAGCGGGCACGTTTGTGCCCAATACAGAAGTAGCGCTTCATCTGGCCCAAGAACTGGAAGTCAGCGTCGACGAGCTGTTTTCCTTAAGCCCCGGATCGCAGAAATCGACCGAAGCGCTGACCGCGGAAGTGCTCAGCGCATCGGCGCCGGCTAACGGGCAGCCCGTAAGGATCTGCCAGGTTGGTTCGCGGTGGGTGAGCGTGCCGGTGAGCGCCACTCCTTATTACCTGCCGGAGGCGGACGGAATTATTAAGCGATCGAAACGAATCAACGGCCGTGCCGACGTTTTAGTGTTCGCCAAGGAAGAAGCCTCTCAGAGGCGTCTCGTGCTGGCGGGCTGTGATCCCGCCAGCAGTCTGCTGTCGCACATGGTCGAGCGGATCAGCGGCATTGAGATCGTCTCGGCCGCCGCGTCCAGCAGACTTGCCCTGGCGTGGCTAAAGCAAGGCAAAGTCCATATCGCAGGCTCTCACCTGGAAGATCCGAAGACCGGCGAATTCAACATGCCGTTTATTCGCAGGGATTTTCCGGACGAGGAGATCGTGGTCGTGACCTTCGCGCGTTGGGAGGAGGGTCTCGTGGTCCCGCGCGGAAATCCGAAGGGCGTGCAGAAACCCGAGGACCTGGTTCGCAAGGGCGTTCGCTTCGTCAATCGTGAGCCTGGCTCGGGCAGCCGCGCCCTGTTGGATAAATTGCTCGAGAGGGCGGGCGTGGCGGCAAGCAGAGTACAGGGTCACGATCGCGTCGCGTTCGGTCATCTGGCTGCCGCCTACTGTATCGTCGCTGGGGAAGCCGATGTGTGCCTGGCGACCAGGTCGGCGGCCCAGACATTCGGACTCGATTTCGTCCCGCTTCACAACGCCCGCTACGATCTCGTGATGCGGAAACGAACGGCGGACCTGCCGAGCGTGAAGGCATTTCTCGATGTATTGCAGCGCGCCACGCTGCGGCGAAAGTTGGAAGTGCTGGCGGGCTACGATACTTCTCAAACGGGGGCGCAGGTTGCTTGGGAGGCGGCTGCTCGCACGCCTTAGAAGATAAAGCTCAGCCCGCCACGAAAGCTGCGTGGATTCTGTACCAATACGACCTGCTGCCCATTGGTGTTACCCAACGGTAGATAGCCCTCGGCCAAAAGATTGCGGAGATCCGCGGTGGCCTCCATGCGCCAGGGCAAAGCCGAGAGCCCGGGGAGCGGTTGCCGGAAATAGACATTCAGCCCCGGCAAGGGCCGCAGGGATTGCGTGGTGTACAGCCTGCCCGGCATTACCCACCGAGGATCACCCGACCATTGGTAGCTGGCGATGACATGGGTGCCGCTCCCGGGCACGGTGGCCGCGATGCGCGCCGTGGCAGCTTGCCGGCGCCCGGAGCGAATCATCTGCCGCAGCTCATCCGGGCTGCCGCTGAGGATTTCTCCATGGTTTGCCGTCAGTCCATTCATGGTGCCGTACATCAGGGTGGCGCTCACACGGTCGCCCAGATTCTGCGTAACGGCAGCTGTATATCCCGCGCCCTGGTAATGGCCGGCATTGAAAATCGCGTTTCCCGTGAAGAGATCCGGCAGCAGGTCGCCGCTGGACAACAGATCGGCCGGCCCCGCCAAGGTCAGGGCCGCATTGGTCACCGCTTCCTTATAACCCGACAATTCATAGGTGCGGGAGCCCGCCTTGCGGGAATACGTCAACTCCAATTCATTTCCGCGCTGAATCCTGGGCCGCCCGCCGAGCAGCGAAATTCGCGGGAACAGCCCGACGGTATTCAGGTCGCGCTGCAGATCGGCATCCTGTCCCGCGTCGCCCCCCAGATCGGGCCGCGCATTGCCCGAGGTGTAGGCCAAGGCCAAAGTGTCATTGTCGCTCAGGGAATAGACCAGCCGTGCGTAAGGGCTAAAATAGCTCAGATGGTCGCCAAAAGAGACGGAATCCATCGTGAACCCGTATTGCAGGGAGAGATCGTCGGTGAGCTCTGTACGATCGTCCAGGCTCGCCGATACGGAGCGCAGCATCGGCAAAGACGCCTCCGAACCCACTGCCGCCGCTCCACTGTGCCCCGGCAGGAACAACTGGCGCACCGTGACCGAAACCTCGGGACCTTCGCCCGTACCACGGCTATAAGCCGTTCGGATGGCCGCCACCGGAACGCCAGTCTGAGAACCGTAGCCGAGATTACCGCTCACTTGAAGTTGGTTGTTCCCTAAGACCGACGTAGCCAGAGCGAACGCCGTCACCATGTCGGCTTCATTACCCACGCCGGTCACCAGCGGGCCGTCGCCGGCCGAAAGCTTTAAGACGCCCCGCGTGTCGGAGAAGAGCGAAGCATGCGAAGTCTGGCTCGGATCTTTGCCCAGGACGTCGCCGGTGAAGCGCAAGACCGGCCGCGTGGCCGCGGCGGTGCGCAACATCCACTTCCAGTCGTCCGTCATGAAGGACGCGTTCTCGGCCGAAGGATAGGCCACCTGGATGGAACTGAACAGCGTATTGAGATTCACGCTCAACACGCTGCGCATGCCGGGTTGCACCAGGATATCCTTCCTTAGAGCGGGGATGAACGTAGCCAGGCTGACGCGGATGGAATACAGATCGGGGAAGAGACCGGCAAACCGGAATTCGCCGCGTTCGTCGGTGAGGGTCTTCTCGTAGACCCGCTCCTGGCGGTTAAACAAAACCACCGAAGCTCCCATCTGCGGAATCCCCAACATGTTGGTGACAACGCCGCCGATGGCGCCGGAAAGTTTGATCGGCGCGGCCGCTCGAGAAAGGCCGGGAGCGACAAAACAGACACCCGCCAGAACCAGGGCCGCTGTTACCGGTTTGTGCGTCTTCGGATTTAACATCGACGCTCGATCAAAGCGGACGGACAACGCCCGCTGCCTACTAGGTTACCGTAAATTGGGCGGACGGTGTAAGTATCTGGTTACGGTTTTTGTCTGTAACTTTTATGCGGATGGTGTACTGGCCGGGGGCCAGGTCCTTAAGCGGCAACAGCTTTTCAATGGTCACCTGGCTGGCCGATGCGCCCGGGATCTGGGCCAGTTCTTCCGTGAAATCGAAAATCCGCTCGTTGGAGCCGTTCTTCACCACCTCATATTCCACATTTCCGACCGGTTTGTGGGTCTTCTCATCTCCCTCGAAGTTATACAATTTAAGGTAGATACCCATTTTTTCGTCGCGCTTGAACGAGTCACCGAGGCGGGGCCGAACCTTGGAGTCGCCAATCACAAACTGACCCGCTCCGATGCTCTTGGTGGGCACCTTCTCAATCAGATCGGCCAAAATCAGGGTGCTGGAAGCCAGCTTATCGGGATCGATATGGGGCACGGTCAGCGCCACCTCGTAGTTGTTCATGTTCCCGCCCACCAGGTCTTTCGCCACAATGTTCAGCCGGTAAGTGGCCGGCTGCAGGGGGATGGTCTTCTGGAAAATCGATCTACGCTGGCTGTACGCCTGCAGCATTTCGGTCGGGCTGTCCACCGTAACCGTGTCTTCGAATACGTTGACCACCCGCCGGGTCATGGTGGTGATCCGCCCGTAAACGTTGACGACGGCCTTCTGGACGCCTTCCTTGGACTGGAACTGCAGGTCCTTGTTTTCGAACTGCAAAGTCACGTTGGTGAGCACCGAGGCTTCGGTCACCGGGAAATAATCGACGCGCACGGTCACGGGCAGGATGTTGAAGGTAATGCGGGAATTGACCTGGGCTTCCAGGTCCTTGAACTTGATCTGCGGCGGCTTCTGCAGCTTGGTGAACTGGTCGAGCCGGTCGAACTGGTTCATTTTCGCGGTAGGCCCGCCCAGGGGCACGCCCAGGTGCGTGCCGTCGGTGTTGTTAAACCGAGCCGATTTGTCGGACAGCCCCATTTGTTCCATCAGCGTTAAACCAGCGCCGGGCACGTACGTCAACGCATCCTTCTCGGAAGGATCCATGGTCATGTGGTATTCACCCGTCATGGTGGGATCGACGAATTCGATGTTGATGTCGTTGCCAATGCCGTCGATGTAGCGGTAGCGCCAGGTCTCGAAGGGGTACACGGTGGTGGTGCCGCCGCCCTCTTCCGGAGGCCGCTCATAGGTGCCGCCGGAAGGATGCTCATCGCGCTCGTCCGGGGGCCCGAAGGTGATATAAATGCGGCCGCGGTCCGCCTTCCAGCCCGGGATTCCCGACGCGAAATGGTCATTGGCGTACTGGATCCGGCGGTAGTGTTCTTCTTTGAATTCGTTTTCCACGGTATCCGGAGTGGGATCGCGCCGCAGCCAGAACTGCTCGATGAACTGCTCGCGCTCGTCGTCCGTCTGCAGGCGCTTGAACGCCGTCCGCTCTTCGTCGGTGATGATGTAGGCGACGTCCTCATTCAGCCACTTCTTGTAAGGAGTCTCGAGCTCCTTGCGGAGCTTTTCCTCGCGCTTCTTTTTCTCTTTTTCGGTGAGAGGTTTGGCGATGGTTTCGCGCGGAGCCGCCGTGGCGGACTTGGCGTCAGACTTTTGGTCCGCCGCCGATAAAATGATACCTGCGCAGGCTAAACTGAACAGGGAAATGCAGGAAATCGAAAGACGAGTGGCTTTCATACGGCTCACCGCTACCTGTATCGGCTGGCATCTATTGTAATTCCTTATGTTTGGCAAGGTCAATCCCGTGAATCGGGCGCACAGGTGTGAGGTTCGGCGGCGCCGAACCGAAGAGCGCAGGGCCATAGTCCGGAATGAGGGGCGCGTGAGAGATAATGTACGGTAACACCGCGTGAACATCACTGAAATCTTCATCCGCCGGCCGGTCATGACGACGCTGATCATGACTGGAATCGTTCTGTTCGGGGCGGCGGGATACCGGGCGCTGCCGGTCAGCGATCTTCCCAACGTCGATTTCCCGACGCTCCAGGTGAACGCAGCGCTGCCGGGCGCGAATCCCGAGACCATGGCTTCCGCGGTGGCGACACCGCTGGAGCGGCAGTTCTCGACCATCGCCGGCCTGGACAACATGACGTCGACCAGCGCGCTGGGGGTCACATCGATCACTCTGCAGTTCGCGCTCGAACGGTCGCTCGACGGGGCCGCGCAAGACGTGCAGGCCGCCATCACGACGGCGCAATCCCAGATGCCTCCGGGGATGCCGACTCCCCCGACCTTCCAGAAGGTCAACCCCGCCGACCAGGCCATCATGTATCTGGCGCTGTACTCCCCCACCCTGCCGCTCTCCACGATCGACGAATATGCCGAGACCATGGTGGCGCAACGCATCTCGACGGTCAGCGGCGTGGCCCAGGTGCAGGTGCAGGGGGCACAGAAGTATGCGGTGCGGGCGCAGCTCAATCCCAACGCGCTGGCGGCGCGGAGAATCGGCATCGACGAGGTGCAGACGGCTCTGCAGCAACATAACGTCAACCTGCCCACCGGCACGCTGTGGGGGGAAAACCAGTTATTCACGGTGCGCGCCACCGGACAGCTCAGCTCGGCCGCCGCCTACCGTCCGATCATCGTGGCCTACCGCAACGGATCGCCGGTGAGGCTGGGCGAACTGGGCCGGGTAGTCGACAGCGTGCAAAACGATAAGGCCGCCAGTTGGTTCCACGACACGCGGGGAATCACGCTGGCCGTGCAGCGGCAGCCGGGAACCAATACGGTCAAGGTGGCCGACGCCATCAATCAGCTGATTCCCAAGTTTCGACAGCAGATGCCGCCTTCGGTCCACCTCACGGTGGATTACGACCGCTCCAACTCGGTGCGCGAGTCTGTGGAGGACGTGAAGTTCACGCTGCTGCTGAGCCTGGTGCTGGTGGTGCTGGTGATTTTCCTGTTCCTTCGGAATCTCTCGGCCACCATCATTCCGAGCCTGGCGCTACCGATATCGATTGTGGGCACGTTCGCCGCCATGTACCTGATGGGTTATTCGCTCGACAACCTATCGCTGATGGCCCTAACGCTGTCGGTGGGATTCGTGGTGGATGACGCCATTGTGGTGCTGGAAAACATCGTGCGCCACCTGGAGATGGGGAAGAGCCGGATCGAGGCGGCGTCGGAGGGTTCCCGCGAGATCGGTTTTACGGTGCTCTCGATGACGCTGTCGCTGGCGGCGGTGTTCCTTCCGGTGCTGTTCATGGGCGGCATCATGGGACGCCTGTTCCACGAATTTGCGGTCACCATCGGGATGGCGATTCTGATTTCGGGGCTGGTCTCCCTGAGCCTCACTCCCATGCTGTGCAGCCGTTTCCTGCGGCCTCCCGGGGAACGGCACAATGCGCTGTATCGCGCATCGGAAAAAGCTTTCGACGGCCTCCAGCGGGTCTACGACTGGAGCCTGCGCGGCGTGATCCGCCATCGCTTCCTTACCTTGCTGGTGGCGGGAGGCACGCTGGCGGCCAGCATCTATCTGTTTGCGCTGGTGCCCAAGGGCTTCATTCCAACCCAGGATGTCGGCTACTTCTTCAGCTTCACCGAGGGCGCGCAAGACATCTCCTTCGATGCCATGGTGCGCAACCAACAGCAACTGTCGGCCATTATCCAAGCCGATCCCAATGTGGACGAGTCGTTGTCGATGGTAGGCGCCACCAACGGATCGGGGAACGCGGGCAGGATCTTCGCGACCTTAAAACCGCGTGCCCAACGGCGGCTGTCTGTGGACCAAGTGATTAACAATTTGCGGCCCAAGCTCAACTCCGTGCCGGGCATCCGCACCTTTCCGCAGAACCCGCAACTCATTCGGATTGGCGGCCAATTGACCAAGGGCACCTACCAGTACACGCTGCAAGGTCTCGATCTGGACGAGTTGTATCGCGCCGCCACCGATTTTGAAAAACGCGTGCACGCGGTGCCGGGCCTGGTGGACGTAAACACGGACCTGCAGATCGCCAGCCCGCAGGTGGTAGTGGACATCGATCGCGATCGCGCTTCCTCGGTGGGGATCACGTCGGACCAGGTGGAGCAGGCGCTTTACGACGCCTACGGCTCGCGCCAGGTCTCGACGATCTACACTCCCAGTAACCAATATTGGGTGATGATGGAACTCGAGCCGCAATACCAGCGCGACCCCGATGCGTTAGGCTTGCTGTACGTTCGCTCCTCCACCGGAAGCCTGGTTCCGTTGAGCGCCGTGGCCAAGCTCCAGAGAAGCGTGGCGCCCCTGACGGTGACGCATCTGGGGCAACTGCCTTCGGTCACGATCTCGTTCAACCTGGCGCCGGGCGTCTCGCTGGGTGAGGCCGTCGACCAGGTGGAAGAAGTGGCGCGCGACACGCTGCCGGCCACCATCACCACCAGTTTTCAAGGCGCGGCGGCAGCCTTTCAATCGTCGCTCCAGGGCATGGGAGTGCTGCTCGCGATGGCCATCCTGGTGATCTACCTGGTGCTGGGAATTCTCTACGAGAGTTTCCTTCATCCGATCACGATCTTGTCGGGGCTGCCCTCGGCGGGCCTGGGCGCACTGGCCACGCTACTGATCTTTCATGACGAACTGAACATTTACTCGTTTGTGGGCGTGATCATGCTGATCGGCATCGTCAAGAAGAACGCCATCATGATGATCGATTTCGCGCTGCAGGCGCAGCGCACGCATGGCACTCTGCCGTCGGAGGCGATTTACGAAGCCTGCCTGGTGCGGTTCCGGCCGATCATGATGACCACCATGTCGGCACTGGTGGGCACTTTGCCGATCGCCCTGGGGCTGGGCGCCGGATCGGAGGCGCGCCGTCCGCTGGGCCTGGCGGTGGTTGGGGGACTGGCGGTTTCGCAACTCCTCACTCTGTACATCACCCCGGTGTTCTATATTTACCTGGAGCGGCTCCGCGAATCGCTAACCCGGAAGCGGTCCCGCCGGATGGCCGCGCGTGTGCCGGAGACCATTGCCAAGGGGTGAAGGCCGGGACCTCGATCACGGTTTCGCCTGCAGCAGGTCATGATAGAGCAGCATATCGGTAAACGGAACGCATTTATGCTCCAGCAGTTGCGCGCTGCTGTCGATCAGCCGATATAACGGCATCTCAATCGTCCAGGGCCGCGAAAACGTCTGCGGATCCTCCAATGTGGCCTCATACGCAATGTGGGTGGCGTCCAAAAGCCGGAAGCGCTCGGTGACCTTCAACTGGTCGGTGGCGAAGTTTCCGGCGCGATCCAGCCACGACTGGCCGTTTTGCGAAGTGGTGGTGACCACCAGAACGTCGCCTTCCCAGGTTCCGTCGGACTTGCCCATCCACGAATCCACCGGCAGTTCGGAATGGTCCTTCATATAAATGATTCGGTTCGTGGCGGCGAACGGATAGACCATCAGAAGATCGGCGTCACCCTGGAAAATCTGGAACGGAAAATTCTGGTATGTGGAGCGCGGAACCCCTAGCATATAACACTTCGCTTCCGGGTCAGCCGCGGGCCATTTAGATCGGTTTTCGTCGCGCTTCTTGAGCGCTGCCGGCAGGTAGGGAATCGTACCTCCTCCGCGCAGAACGCTCCGCCCCGCCGGAATCACCGCGATCGCTCCGAGCTGCCAAAAGTCTTTACTCAATCCTTCGACCGAATGGCTTTCCAGATTCCAATAGGCTGTGTTGAGAGCCTGCCAGATCCCGTTGAAGTTGGGATGCCCCGAAATGGTTGCCGGACGGTTCAATGGTTGCGCTCGAACGGCCCTCGCGGCCAACAACATCATTGCCGCCGTCACGATCGTGCGGTGGAATCGATTGGGCAATCTATTATTATGCTGCTATTTGCCAACCAGGTGTTCTACGTCCCGGTTGTTTTCCTGGCAGATATATTCCATTAACTCACCCTGCAACATAACGGGGTGAGTGGTGAATTTCCAGGGCTTCGTGAAGACCTTGGGATCTTCGACCGTATGTTCGATTTCCAGGTGCCCCAGATCGATGCGGTGGAATCTCTCGATGACATGCAGGGCATCGCTGGTGGGGATGCCGGACTCATCAATCCATGTTTTCCCATTCAGGGCAATCGTATCCACCTCGAAGGTGTCGCCGTCCCAATGCCCGATGGATTCGCCCAGCCAGGAAGGATTGGGGTCCTTGGAGTGCGGCCTTCCGTCGGTGAAGATCTGGCGCCATACATGGGCGCCGCCTTCGTAAACAATGAGCGTCAGCCCGGGGACTTGCGTGATCCGGAAAGGATAAGGCGTAGTACTCATGCGGGGCACGCCGGGCGGCAGGCAACGCGCTTCCGGATCGTCCTTGGAGATGTTTTCCTTGTGTGTCTTATACAGCTTCTCGGACCACTCCTGGAAGGGCACTTGCACTCCGGCTCCCACCATATCCACATTCTCGCGGATGGCATTGGGGGCCCAGGCGCCGGAAATATCCGGCTTGCCCTCGGCGTTCTTGGGAGCGGGTCCCGCGGGCGGCCATGCCGGCTTGGGACGGGCGGCGGGGGCTGTGGGCTGGGCCGGCGCTTGCGCCAGGGCCAGCATAGGGATCAGAGTCAAGCCGGCCAGCATGGCCCATTGGCCCACGCGGCCCGCGGTGTAGGGCTTCCTCGCGTTCAGAGCGTACATTTCAACTCCGTCCTTAGA
>Ga0075030_100005250_pt1 | contig 11684 bp, 4 predicted proteins | sample LitLauG_LLR_2012_FD_71393 | JGI IMG/M metagenome (GOLD analysis project Ga0075030, IMG submission 71393) | Freshwater sediment microbial communities from Pennsylvania, USA - Little Laurel Run_MetaG_LLR_2012 | ecosystem: Environmental > Aquatic > Freshwater > Creek > Sediment | place: USA...
GTCCGCTCTGACAGCAGTGTTTCGAGCAGAAATGTCTCTGGATTCGGCTCCGTATCTCTGGGGATTACGTTGCGCACAATACGCTAGAGTAAGTTTTCGCAGCTACGCTGCTGGTGGGCCTACCAGGGGACTGACGTCCCGAAGGACTACTCGAAGTTGATAAAGTTCTGCCATCTGCGCAGCTTACCGGACCATGCCCGGAACCTGGACAACCTCTCCCCCCGAAATCTTCCGCTCTCTACATGTCAAACATTCCGGCTGTGATCTTGTGAATCGTGTAAAAGGGAGCCCAGACCCGGTCGCCTTTCTCGAGCCGATCCCACCAAGTCGTAGGAAAGGCGCTAAGATACTTGCCGCCCAGTTTCCTGACACTTAGCCATCTCTGCGACAATGTAGTCGCCCTTGGCTTTGGCTTCCCTATCCCCCATCGCCGCCAGTTGCGCGCTGGCTGAAAGGAAGTGACCGCCGAAATGTCCGCGTAGTTCGCTCGACCGCTGACCGTTCTCCGGCTGCTCCCAGCCTCCGAGTGGTTTCGCCAACCCCACCGGCAGTCCAGCATTGGCGCGAAACGTATACAGGAGGCGATCCGCCTGCAGTCGGGCCATGTAGCCGCGGTTCCATTCCTGCGAATCGAAGTAGACATTGTTCGGCAGGATTCGAACCTGACTCATTGGGAAGGGCTGTACCCTCGGCGCAACGTCTCGACGAGTGAACTCTAGCGGCCCGTCGAATGCCGGCGTGTCCGGAACAAGCGGTCGCTCGAAAGATCCCGGAGCCCAACGTTTGGAGGCGGCATTCGGCTGTTGAACCTGTTGGCCACCTAAGGCCGTACTCGCCGCACCAGCCGCAACAAGAAACCCGAAATGGCGCCGGCTTAGAGGACCTGCATTTCTCTGATCGCTCATTCGTCTACCCTCAATCTGAAAAACGGAGGACGTTTAAGATTGACGCGTGTCGCGGGCACGGCACACTCGCCTATGCCGCCCGCGACGACAGCGAGAATTCACCGGAATCGAGTTTCACAGCCGCGGTGAGGGCCAGCAGTGCGGCCATTATAGCCCTGCGCAACAGGCCGCAGCCCAGTCGTCGACCCGCCGTCACTAGCCCGTAGTTTGGTCACATTTTCACTATTGGATTTACCGAGACAAACAGACCACGCATGGTCAATAATCAGGCAACTAGGGCCACCATTTATCGATGCTTTGCTCCACCTGCAAAACCGAGATTCCTGTTTTGGCATCTCAGTGCCCGGCCTGCGGCACGGCTACTCCCGTGGATGCAGATGAAACCCAGGGATTCGACAACGTCAACAACGATGTAACCCTGGCCACGCCCCAGCCACGGGGCTGGTCGAAACCTTTGACACCTTCCGACGAGATTGCGTACCGCAGGGTCTCCCTCGGCCCGGGCTCGGTGCTGGGAGGCCGCTACGAAATTCTGAAAACGCTTGGCGAAGGCGGCATGGGGGCCGTATATCAGGCTCACGATAAAGAGGTGGACCGCATCGTGGCGCTGAAGGTGATTCGCCCTGAACTGGCGGGCAGCGCGGAAATCCTGAAACGTTTTCGGCAGGAACTGGTGCTCGCCCAGCAGATCACGCACCGCAACGCAGTCCGGATTTATGATCTCGCGGTGATTGACGGCGTGCGCTTCATCAGCATGGAGTACATCGACGGCGAGGAACTCCGCGACGTCATGGACAAGCGCGGCAAGCTGCCCGCCAAACAAGCCGCGGAAATCATGCTGCAAGTCTGCTACGGTTTGGCGGCGGCTCACCGCCAGGGCATCGTCCATCGCGACCTGAAGCCACAGAACATCATGGTCGACAAGCAGGGTCGCGTGGCAGTGATGGATTTCGGTTTGGCGGGCTCCATAGAGACCGCAGCGCTTGTCAATCACGTCTTGCCGACGAATGTGAAAGAATCCGCCACTCTCACGAGAGTCGGCTCGTTCCTTGGCACGCCGCGTTACATGTCGCCCGAGCAGGCACGGGCGCAAAAAATTGATCTCCGCTCGGACTTGTTCACGGTCGGACTGATCTTGTATGAGCTCACCATCGGCAAATTGTCGACCGCCCCCGGCAAATTACAAGAAATGCTGGACGACCGCGGCTCGAAACAGATCCCACCGCCGATCGAAGCGGATCCCCAGATTCCCCGCGCTCTGAACGACATTATCACCCGCTGTATTCGCCTTGATCCGGCGGCTCGGTATCAGACGATTGGAGCGCTGATCGAAGCTCTGGAAACCTGGCTGGGCATCAGGAAGCCTCATGCAACCAGCCGGAAACTGCTTGCCGCTCTGGCCGTGTTGAGTGTCCTGCTGGTTGTGGCCGTGCTATATGGCTTCCGTCCAAGGGCCGCGGTGGGAACACACGCTCCAGTGAAGATCTTGATTTCGGATTTTACCAACCAGACCGGCAACCCCATGCTCGATGGCACGCTCGAACCGGCGATGAGTACTGCGCTGGAGGGCGCTTCCTTCATCACAGCTTATAACCGCGGCAATGCGCGCAAAACCCTTGCCAAGCTCTCAGGGTCCACGAAGCTCGACGAGAGTTCGGCGCGCCTTGTCGCGCAACGCGAGGGCGTGGGAGTCGTGGTGTCGGGCTCAATCTCGCGGAATGGGGACAAGTACGATGTTTCGGCTCAGGTGATCGACGCTCGCACGAACAAGGTGATTGACGAGGCCAGTGCGACGACCGCAACTCCAAACGAATTGAACTACGCCGTTGCCCGCATCGCCGCGGGCTTCCGGAAAGCGCTGGGGGATACGACGCCGAAATCCGCGCAGCTCGCAGCCGCTGAAACCTTTTCGTCTCAGTCGATCGAGGCCTCTCAGCAATACGCGCTTGCGCAGGAACTGCAATGGCAGGGCAAATGGGATGCCGCGTTGCAGGCTTACGCTCGCAGCACCGAACTGGATCCCGGATTGGGCCGCGCATATGCGGGCATGGCCGTAATGCTCGCGAACATGGGGCGGAAGCAGGATGCGGAGAAAAACTTTAAGCTGGCGCTGTCGAAGATCGATCGTATGACCGACCGCGAGAAGCATCGTACTCTCGGCGCGTACTACTTGATGGAACGCGACTATGACAAAGCCATCGAGCAGTTCAAGGCGCTCGAGAAGCAGTTCCCCGCGGATTCGGCCGGTATCGGCAATCTAGCGCTCGCCGAATTCTATGCCAGAAATATGACCGGCGCGATGGATGACGAGCACAAGGTGGTGACGCTTTATCCCGACAACGTTCTTTATCTGAATAACTATGGGCTGTTTGCTATGTACGCCGGCGATTTTGACACCGCGACTAAGCAGTCCGAGCGCCTGCTGGAAATCAATCCTGGTTTCGAGAAGGCCTATATCTGCCTGGGAATTTCGCAGCTCGCTCGTGGCGACGAGGCTGCTGCGATTGAGACTTATCGAAAGGTGGCGAAGCTCAGCGCATGGGGCGCGTCCGCCTCGGCGGTCGGGCTGGCCGATATTGCCTTGTACCAGGGGCGCCCCGATGAGGCGCTTTCCATCCTCGAACCGGCCGTCCGCGCGGATCTCGCGGCGAAGGATTCTTCGCGAGCTGCCGCCAAATATGTGATGCAGGCCCAGGCATGGCTCATCAAGCAACAGACTGCCAAAGCGATTGCGGCCGCCGAGCACGCCGTCAGCGGAACAACCGACGAAAGCCTGCTTTATCCCGCCGCCATTGTCTTTCTCGAGGCCGGAAAAACCGACAAGGCTTTGGAACTGAGCCAGAAGTTGAGCCAGCGACTTCAGCCTGATCCGGGCGCCTACGGCAAGCTCATCGAGGCGGAAGTCCAAATGAAGCGCAAGGATTACCGGGATGCGGTTCGAACGTTTCAAGATGCCCAGAAGATCGCCGATACGTGGCTCGGGCGCCTTGGGCTGGGCCGCGCCTACCTGGAAGCCGGCGCATTTCCGGACGCCGATACCGAACTCGACGCTTGCGTCAAGCGGCGTGGGGAGGTGTCGTCGGTGTTTCTGGATGACGAACCCAGCTGGCGCTACTCTGTGCCGGTTGATTATTATCTCGGCCGCGCGCGCGAAGGACTGCAAAGCCCCGGCGCGGCGGAGGCCTACCGCAATTACCTCAAGGCTCGTGAAAAGAGCTCGAACGATCCTCTGGCTGCCGACGCCAAACAGCGCCTCCGCTCGCTCGAAACAAGCGGAAGCGCTCGTTAGGAGTGTTGCCCGGGCCTTTACCTTCCCACTTGACTCCTAAGCCACGCCGCTACCAGACGTCGACAACCGCGATGTATCGCGTGGGAGCTGGCTGACCGTTCGCCCAGTATGGCGAGGAATACAGGAACCCGTAATCCTCGCTGACATCGATCGCGATGTAATACCGGCCCGGCGTATTGGGCACGTTGATGGAGAGGCTGGCGCTTCCGCTTTGGCCAGGGCTTAGGCCCGGCACTCCGTTGTACGCGTAGGTCTGTGGGCTCGAATCGGTATTCAATCCCACCTGCAGCTGATCGATGCAACCCGGACAACCGGTGCCGTTGACGATGTTGTAACTAAATGCAACGGTCACTGGATTCGGGGCGGTGCCGGCCTGTATTTCCAGCACGTTGCTAGCGGGCAGGACTGACGTATTTCCCGTTGAGAGCACAACATTTGAAATCGTGGCCCCACCCCACGATGCTTGACTGCTCAGCGCATCCACCGACTCGAACACGATCGGCGCCGGGCCGGTTGGGAACTGTGTTAATGGGCAGCTTTGAGTTGTGCCGTCGATGGCAATATCGTACCGGCCAGCCTGGGCTGGCGCAGTCAGCGAAACATCGTTGGTCAGATTCGCGAAAGTGTCGCAGATCACAGGAGCCGCACCGATGAAACCGACCACAGCATTTCCGCCGAAACCGCTATCTGCGGCGTAACTGCCGGGAAGGTAGCTAATGCTCTGCCCGGCTGTAACGACTCCCTGCTGATAGCCGCTTGGGGGCACATCCACGCCACCCGCCGCAGAGCCGGAGTTGACGTTGACCTCGCCATTATCCTGAGTGTTCTGCGCTACAACCTGCAGCGGCAGGGAGAAATTGGACGTTCCCGCGGAGAATTGCAGTGGATACGAACCGCTGGAAATTGTCCCGCTCAAACAGCCTGACAACATGTTGCCGCCGGCCGGAAGAGTGTAAGAGTAGGGAACAAACGTTTGCACGCCGGCCGATTGCTGGAGGGTCAGCGTGGTTGCTGAACCGATTGAGGCCACAGCATAGCTGGTACCGTTGATGGTTATCGAAGCTGGGGTGGGAGACAGGAAGAACTGGTCGTTTTGGCCTCCCTGGTTGCTGGTCCAGTTAACCGAGGTGCCATTGGTGTTGACGTAGCCAGCTACTGTGACCGTGACCTGTGGGAGGAATGTCAACAGCCCGTTCAGCGCTTTAGGAGCAGTCACACTCCACGGCCCAGTGGTGCCATTGGGTGAATAATACATAGGCGTGGTTGGATAGGTCATGTAGCAACTGCTGCCCGCATAAGCCGTTGCCAGGCCGATCGTGAGGGACAGATTGGTGCTCGCGGCTTTGGAATTTGCATCCGTCACTGTGATCGGCACCGACCAGACACCCGCCTGCGCAGGCGTCCCGGAGAGAATGCCGGTGGCCGGAGCAAGCGTTATGCCCGCCGGCAACAGGCCACTAGATCCAATCGACCATGTGTACGGCGGTGTGCCGGAAGTCGCCGAGAGGGTGAAAGGTACGTATGGCGAGTTGTACTGGCCATTCGGGATCGATGTAGTGCCGATCGATGGGCCTGCATTTACGGTGAGAGTCAATGGTTGTGAGGCAGACACACCGATGGAGTCTGTGACCGTCGCGATGAAGGGGAAAATGCCAGCAGCGATTGGAGTGCCCGTGAACCCGCCCAAAGTGGACAAAGTCACGCCATCGACCGTTACGGGGCTAAAGGTGAGAGTTCCTGTTCCTCCGGTCGCAGTGATGGTCTGGTTATAGGCGAGGCCCTGCTCGGCAGTTGGCAACGAAGTCGTGGTGATGGCCGGCACAGTGTTTACTACGATCGTCAGCGGCTGTTGCACAATATTGCCCGCAGTGTCCTTCACCTGCACCGTAAGGTTATATGTTCCAGCAGTCCCGGTCGGCTTCCCCGAGATCGCGCCATTGGTCAGCGAAATGCCGGTGGGAAGCGTGCCGCTGAACAGCGACCAGGTGTAGACACCGGTGCCACCGGTAGCTTGCAGCACCTGTGTTGGATAGACTCCGGTGAGCGTAGCTTGCGGCAACGCCTTGGTCAGAATCGTCAACGTCAGCGGAGGCGTGGTACTTCCGGTGTTCGCGCCCTGCGCTACCACGGTCGGAGTGGCTTGCTTAATGGGATTGTAATCCTGCAAGGCCTGGGCAGGATTACTGGTATTGGTGTCTAAAACGCGCAGAGTAACGAACGCACTCTGGCCCGGGGCCAGCGCAAAACCTGGAACGGTGGGATTGTTCGCCGCAGGTTGCAGAAGCTGCGAGAGCGTGGCGAATGTCACGTTAGTGATATTTGCTACCGGAACGAAGTGCGATTGCGTGATCAGCGTGCATTGCTGCGCGAGAGGGGTCGTGTAGTTCTGGTAAACGATCATCTGCAGCGTCACACCCGAGGGCGGATTTTGGCCAGTGAGATTCAGAGCGTACGCGCTGGACGTATTGCCACTGTTTGTGACCGCCCAGGTGCCATCGGTGATGGTGGCATTCGCAATATTCGGATTGGCGATATTGGGGTTTGCGATGTTCGGGTTGGCAATATTCGGATTCGCAATGTTGGGGTTTGCGATATTCGGGTTGGCAATATTCGGATTCGCAATGTTGGGGTTTGCGATATTCGGGTTCGCGATATTGGGATTGGCTATGTTCGGATTCGCGATATTGGGATTGGCGATATTGGGGGTCGCGATGGTTGGGGTATAACTCTCTGCCACCGAGATGTTCGTATCTACGTTGACGGGGTTATTGGGGTCGCCGTTAATGGTTACGGATGCAGTCTCTCCGCCGGGGGATATGAGATTACCATTCGCGTCAGTCTCAGCCGCGGTGACGGTGACTGTGGCATGGGCATTTGTGGAAGTGACAAAGATGCCCCGCGAGTTGCTCGACAATGGCGGAACCTCAACCTGAACCTGGGTGAGCGGAAATGGCTGGCCAGCCAGGGGGAATTGCAGGAATGACGCCGCGCCCCCGACTGGCTGAGCCGCAATAGTGAGCGCATAAAACCGGGTTTGCGCCGTGGTGTTCGAAGCTACAATCGCGAACTGGCGCTGGATCAACTGTCCGTTCGAACCTGTTCCCAATTGCTTAGCGTTCCCGGGGGAACTGAGTACCAAACCCGCTGTAAGCCCGGCGGTGTAGATGTTCTGGTTCCGGTCGCCAGTGTTTCCGGTCGTAGCTGGAGTGCAAGCCGGGCGCTGCTGGGTGGGATCGAAAATACTGGTGGAAGATGTCCCATAGGTAGGCGGCGTGTAGTTGGCCCAATTCCCGTCCGCGGGCGGAACCACGTCGCGATCGTCGGCCCAAACCACGTGCGTAAAATCGGGGTCGTTCGGCTGATCATTGAAGCGCCAGGTGCCGTCCGAATTCGGGAGCGGCGTCAGCCCCGCTACGTCGATATAGTCGCCAAAGAACGGCAGCGTTCCACTCTCGAACATGGGCAGATTCGGCGGATCCACTTGCAGTTGTTGAATCTCTGCATCGCCGGGGATCGAGCCATACTCGTAATTACTGACCTGTACCGAGGGAAAGAAAGTCGGAGGATTGCCGGGCACAGCCTGAGCCGCGCGTACGTCGACTGTGTGTCGGCGCGCATCGGCCGCGTAGGGCGGCAGGGGATCCTGGATGTAGGTCCCGAATGTCGGGAAATCAGGGGCGCCCCCGTCGTTTTCAAGGATCGACGAAAATCCACCGCTGCCTAGCGGAGTGTAAATGGCAAGCAAATCGTCGTTGCGAAGGTCGTACCAGGAAACCGTCAGCTTGCCCGCTGAAAATGCCATTCCGGGCATAATCTGATGTCCACGGTTTGGGTATGGGTCTACGGCAACTGGAGCGTTCCATTGTAGCGCTGTAGTCTTACTCCCTGTAGGCGAGCCTACGGACACTACGATGTGAGCATCGCCTCCGTTGGTGCCGATGCTACCGACATTGCGCTGCGACCATGTCAGATAAACGCGGTTGGATGCGTCAACCGCGACCTGCGGGTAGTCGTTAGTACGGAACGCCTCAGCCGTATTGCCTTGATCGAAGGGCGTGATGTTCGCCGCCAGTTGTGGCTTGGTGAAGGTGCTCCCGCCGTCAAAAGAGGCCACATACATGATCGCGTCGTTCTGCAGCGGGTTCGGCGAGGCGAAGACCCGCCAGGCAATATACAGTGCACCGGTATTTGGATCGATGGCGAGTGTAGCGCCCTGGTTGGTTTTCGCAGTGCCACTGATTTGCTGCGGACGGCTCCAGGTGAGACCGCAGTCCATCGAACGAGCGTACAAAATAGACGCTACCGCGTTAGCCTCAGGACCAGTGAACTGCGTCCAGGCGGCGTATACCGTGGGAGCTCGGAAGATTTGGGTTTTGCTCAAAGGCAGTGCGGGGATCACGCAGAGCCCGGACCACGGTCGCGGTATATCCACTGCGATGGAAGGCTTGTCTTCGAACAGACTCGAATTCCCGGTGGCCACTGCGGTCGTCCAGAGGTAACGGATCGTATTACCGCCCTCCAGATTGTTGTCGTCCGTGTACGTGGCCAAGAACACCTTGCTGGTGCCGCCCTGCTGACGATTGAACGCCAGGCCACTGTAAAAGAACATGCCATTGGAGCCGGCTCGCACAGTGGGGTCGGCTCCGGCGTTTAAGCCATGGATCGGGGAAAGCGTAGCGGCCAGAGACGTATCCTGCGGGTATCCAGGAGCGAGTTTACTGGTCCACGTCTGACCTCCATCAAATGAGGTGAAGAACCCCAGCCAGGCATCGCCAGTTGGCTCACCTTCACCGGCAACGAACGGAAGATCCACCGAGCGGTAGTCGTTATCCCCGGCAACCATGTGCAGTGGATTGCGCGACGAGATCGCCATGGAAGGCTCGTTCTGGCGCTGTAGGAAAGGGTCACCGCCGGGCCACTGGGTTCCCGTGACCATGTTGACGTTGGTCCCTACTTGCTGCGCGTGCATTGCAGGTATGGCCAACAGACACACTACTGCAAGACCGACGAAACGAGGCATCAGATCCCCTTTTAAAGCCCACAAGCATAGCACGCCCAGCATAGAGCGCGATTGCGCTAAACAGCGTTTCTGGAGTTGCCCAGCACCTTTATCACATCCATGAGCATGATTCCCGCGGGCACTTATAGCTAACTACGACCCTGGGGCAGAGCCGTGCGAGTTCTCGTGATTGCACATTGGGCAGACTGGCGAGAAGTTCCTTTGACTCTCCAGGAACGGTTGCCTGGGTAATCGTATATGGCTGGTCCAGACGAGCCTGGATGAAGGGCAAGCTTGAGGACATTAGGCAAAACCCTATCGGTACCGCTGATTGTGTTTACAAACTAAGCCTATTGCACCTGCGATGGAAGATCGCCTGACTGTCGGTCAGCCGCACACCACCAGCTGCAAGAACTTCCTCGAACCCGACTTGAACGAAGCCGCTTTGCGGCGGACGCATGCGCGTGTTGCTGGCCGACGGTGGAGGTGATCTGATCTAGCGTGTGTCATAGAGGAGGAACTCTCTGTGACCCATCTACGTCAGATCATGCTTGAAGAACTACGGCGCCGCAACTACGCCGAGTCCACCATCCACATTTACATCCAGACGGTCGAGCATTTCAGTCGGCACTTCCATCGTTCACCCGATCAGCTTGGCCCCGAGCATATTCGCCAGTATCAGGCCGCGTTGTTCACGCGCTGGAAGTTGGCCCCGAACACGGTAACCCAGCGCTTGGCTGCTTTGCGCTTCTTCTATGTGCAGGTGTTGAAGCGAGGCTGGAGCGTTGCCGAGACTCCGTATCCGAAGAAGGTTTTGCACTTGCCGCAGGTGCTGAGCCAGGAAGAAGTAGCGCGTCTGATCGACGCGGCAGAGTTTCCCTTTCATCGCATTCTGCTGATGACGCTGTATGCCACGGGCGCACGTCGCGCCGAAGTGGCGCACCTGAAGATCGGCGATATCGACAGCCAGCGGATGGTCATCCATATCCGGGGAGGCAAGGGACGCAAGGACCGCGATGTCATGCTCAGCCCAAAGCTGCTCGAGGCCTTGCGCGTCTACTGGCGCGGGCTGAAGCGCAAGCCCACCGACTGGCTGTTCCCCGGCAATCGATGGCATACCGCGAGTCATCCGGTCTCCACCAAGGTTCTCTGGCACGCCTGTCAGCAGGCCGCCAAACACGCCGGCCTTGAACACAAGCACATCCATCCTCATACGCTGCGCCACTGCTTTGCCACTCATCTGCTCGAAGCCGGTGCCGACCTGCGTACTATCCAGATGCTGCTCGGTCATCGCGACCTTGAAGAAACGACGATCTACCTGCATCTCTCCCGACGGCATCTCAGCGCCACCGGCAGTCCGCTGGACGCCCTCACGATCAGAGCAGAAGGAGAACAGACGCAGAGCGCATGAACCGGCCTCCTCTGGAGGTGGCCGACATCGTTCGCTGTGCCGGGCAGTCCTTCGTTGAGCGCAGTCGCAAGTGGATCAACGGCCAACACGAAAAGGTATTGCTGGCCATCACACGCTGCCGCACCGCCGCGTTAGGTGGGCATCGCGATCAGTGCTCAGACTGCGGACATACTGCCATCTCGTACAACTCGTGCAGAAACCGGCACTGCCCCAAGTGTCAGGGCAACGCCCGCCTGCGCTGGCTCCAGGCGCGAGCGCGGGAGTTGTTGCACAGCAGCTACGTGCACGTCGTCTTCACCGTGCCGCGGGAACTCGCTCCACTCGCATTGCAGAATAAACGGCTGCTCTACAACCTGCTGTTTCACGCCAGTGCTGCAACTCTACTGGAGATCGCCCGCGATCCACGCCACCTGGGAGCCGAGATCGGTTTCTTCAGCGTGCTGCATACCTGGGACCAGCGACTGCAGCATCATCCCCATGTCCACTGCGTGCTTGCCGCCGGCGGCATCACTCCGGATCACTCCCGCTGGATCTCCTCACGCCGCTCCTTCTTTCTTCCCATCAAGGTGCTCAGCCGTGTCTTCCGCGGCAAGTTTATCGGCGGACTCAAGACCGCCTTTCATGCCGGCGCACTCCAGCAGCCGATCCCGTGCCGACTGCGCGAGTCCGCATTTGTCCTCGACGGCCTGCTTGAACACGATACCGAACTTGACCCCAGGGTCTGTTACACCGATACCCATGGCTACACGGAAGTCGTCATGGCCACGGCTGCTCTGCTGGGCTACGACTTGGCGCCGCGTATCAAAGGCCTGCGACACCAAACGCTTTACAAGATTGATCGCGGCTTGACCTACCCGTACCTCGACCCGATTCTTTCCGGAACCGTGAAGGTACACCTGATTCGGGACTCCTGGGATGCCGTGGTGCGACTCATCGCTTCTCTCAAGACCAGAATTGTGTCGCCATCGCTCATGCTGCAGCGACTTGGTTCGTATGCGCGACAGAACAGCATGCATCAGGCTCTCGCCGAGATCGGGCGGGTGGAAAAGACCATTCACATTCTACGCACTCTCGACAGCG
>Ga0075030_100005251_pt1 | contig 11683 bp, 9 predicted proteins | sample LitLauG_LLR_2012_FD_71393 | JGI IMG/M metagenome (GOLD analysis project Ga0075030, IMG submission 71393) | Freshwater sediment microbial communities from Pennsylvania, USA - Little Laurel Run_MetaG_LLR_2012 | ecosystem: Environmental > Aquatic > Freshwater > Creek > Sediment | place: USA...
CCTGCAGGTCATCGAGTGTTCCGCGTGCCGCCGTGCGCTCTATGAGCGCCAGCCAGTCGGCGGGCAGCGGAACCTGCAGCGCAAGGCGGCTCCAGTCGCTCAGGACGAGACGGCTAGCCTCGAAGTGCATACGCGGCGCCGGCTCCGCGGGGGCCGCGCCTGGCGCTGCTGCACGCCGAGCCGGCGCCTGCGTTGTACGAAACAGCAGGTTGGTGGCCGGCAGCCGCAACTCCTCGGGTCCCTCCAGGTGCAGGCCCGTGAGCGCGGTTTCACGGGTATCGCCATCGCGGTCGGTCCAGCTCGACTGCGTCAATCGGCCCTCGAGCAGCGCCAGGCGCAGCGGCTGCAGATCGGGGCGCAGTTGCGCGTCGACGTCGTTGAGCGCGACGTCGGCGCGCAGGCGGTTGACGTTCAGGCCGGAAAAATCGGCCCAGGCACGCAGCGCCCCGGTGGCCCGGTCGAGCCGGGCCGGCGACGGCACGAGGTGTGCGATGGCATCGAGCCGCGCCAGGTCGGCGTAGTCGAGCTGGGCGAAGATCCGACCGCTCCAGGAGGCATAGTGCGTTGCCGGCTGGTCCCACGACTGGGTGAACTCGGCGCGCACATCGATCGGACCTGCCAGTTCTTCGGGAGGCCGCATTTGCAGCGCCATGTGATGGGTCGTCAGGCCGCGCGAGAGCACGAAATTGACGTTGGTCAGCTCGTAGGTGCGTTCCACCGTCGCGGCCGGGCCCGCCGCGCCGAGCGCGGCCGCGTCCTTTTCCGCCGAGGGCGGTGGCGGCGCGGCGGGCGACGGCACTGCCGACACTGGCGCCGTCGGAGTGCCGGCGTTTGCCGGATTGGCCGCCTTCGTGGCCGTGCGGGTGGCCGCTTCGTCGGGCGATTCTGCCGGGGCGGCGGTTGCGCCCGCCGCGCCGGCAGAATCGATGAAGTGCACGCGTGCATCGCGGATGTTGATGTGGTTCTGGGCCAGGATCCAGTCCCCAACCGAGTCGTCGGTCGATGGTTCCTGCGGGTCGACGATGATGCCCGCCACGGACCAGCGCCGGTCGGCGAGGCGGCGCACCTCGAGTTCGGGTGCCAGCACCGTAAGCGACTGCAGGCGCGGCTGCAGGGCGATCAGCGTGGTCCACGCGACGACGACCTCGACCTGGGGCAGGACGAGCGCATTGCCCCCGGCCGGGTCCTGCACCGCCAGGTCGCGCAACAACAGCCGCGGGCGCAGCCCCTGCCAGTCCGCCTCGATGTGCCCCACGGTGACGGGCGCCTTGAGCGCGGAACTGGCGGCGGCCTCGATGCGCGGACGCCAGTCGCCGATGTGTGGCAGCAGGTAATAGCGCGTGACCAGCAACGTCAGGCCGAACAGGAAGTAAGCGATGACACCGAGCACCCAGAGCGCACGCAGGCCCGCGAGCAACACGCGCAGCCCCCGCTGGCCGATCCGGTGGGCCAGCGATCGTTCAGCGGCCACCACCGCACGCCCGACCAGTTCCTCGGCGGCATGCACCGCCTTGCTCGCCGATTCGTGGGTCGCTTCGACGGCCGCGATCACCCGCTGCTCGCGATGGAGCGGGTGATCCTGCGGCGGCGGATTGTCAGGCGGACTCGGCGGTGCCATCGTGTCGGTCGCGGATTTCCCGGTGCGGCAATGGGGGGCGGCCATCTCGGCCACGGGGGCGCGGGTCCGGCGATGACGCCCGGATCCGGCGGTTTGGACTACGCTTCATGCTGCTAACGGTTGGCACCCCATCATTTCACGCGCTTCACCCCTGAACTTGCGCCCCTCCAACGTATCCACGGCCACCTGCTCTCCGGCCAGGAGCCGGTTCGCCTGTGACGCTAGCACAGGCGCGGCGCGGGAGCGCCCGCCGGCAGCCGCGGCGACCGGCATCCGCATGGCTTGCGCGCGCCTGCCGGGCCCTCCGATATGACCGCCAGCCTGGACGACGGTTGCCGCCGGGCCCTGCTGGCAAGTAACTATTTGCAACGGGCCCTGCGTGCACAGGGGTTCGAAACCGCAGCGCCTGCTGCGGACGCGGCCCTCGAGCACCTGCGCGCATTGGGTGAAAATCCCTGGACCGCCGCCCGCCTGGCCGCGGCCTTTGGGCGCGAAGTTGACAGCCTGGTCGCCGCAGGCGCTGCAGGCGGCGCCGTGGAAACGGTCGGCCGCGCCCTGCGGCGTGTGCGACGGCATCTGCTGTGCGGCCTGATGGTGCGTGATTGTGCCGGAATCGCGCCGCTGGACGAAGTCACTGGCGCGATGACGGATTTTGCCGAATTGGCGGTGCGCCGCCTGCTGGCGGCCATCGTCCCCGAACTGGTCGAGCGCCATGGTTGCCCGGTGGACGCGGCCGGCGTTCCTCAGGACTTGCTGGTGCTGGCGATGGGCAAGGCGGGCAGCGCAGAGCTCAACGTGTCCTCCGACCTGGATCTGATCTTTGTCTATGGCGACGTCGTGGCATGCCGGCGCGGCGGCACGGCCGCGCGGGCGGGCGGCGTTGCCAGCGCGGATACCGGCGGCGGCGCCGACAGCGGCGGTCAGGAATACTTTGACCGTCTGGGCCGGCGCCTGATCGGGGCGCTGGGCGAGCCCGATGCCGACGGCTTCATTTTTCGCGTCGATATGCGCCTGCGCCCGCACGGCGATGCCGGCCCACTCGTGGTGTCGCTGGCGATGCTGGAGGAATACCTGGTGCGCGACGGCCGCGAGTGGGAGCGTTTCGCCTGGGCCAAGGCGCGTGTCATCTCGCAGCCCGTGCTGGCCGAGCCGTCCGCGTTCCGCCGCCAGCTGGAGCTGCTCGACGCGATCGTTCAGCCCTTCGTCTACCGCAAGTATTTCGATTTCGGCGCCATCGGCGCCATCCGCGACCTGCACACGCGCATCCGCAGCGAATCGCGCCGGCGCACGGTTGGGCGCCCGGAGCGCGAACTTGACGTCAAGATCGGCCGCGGCGGCATCCGCGAGATCGAATTCCTGGCGCAGACGTTTTGCATCATGCGCGGTGGCCGCGAACGCCGGCTGCGCGCCCCCGGCACGGTAGCAACCCTGCAGTCGCTTGCGGCCCTGGGCCTTTTGCCCGAGGGCGAGGCCCAACGGCTCATTGCCCACTACCGTTTCCTGCGCCGCCTCGAGCACGCGCTGCAGTACCGCAATGATGCGCAAACCCACCTCATACCGCCGGGCGAGGCCGAGCGCGATGCGATCGCCATGCTGCTGGGCATGGAATCGGGCGTCCAGATGCTCGACGCCTACCGGTCGGCCAGCGCCGATGTCGTATTCCTGTTCGACAGCATGTTCCCCGCCGAACCGCGCGACGCGTCGGCCGGCACACCGCCGGGTCGCCCGGGCGGGGACGCAACGACCGGCGGCGAGCCTGCCTACGGCGCGCCGGCACTGGCGCTTTTCGGGTTTGCCGACCCCGAGGGCAGTGCCGCGCGGCTGCAGCAGCTGATGGCATCGGCGCGCGTGGCCGCGATGTCGGCCGGCGCCCGCGCGGCGCTGGAAAAGCTCGCAGGCGACGCCGTGCGGATCATCCGCGCGCTGTCCCAGCGGCTGGCTGCGCAGGGTGGCGCGGGCGCCGACGAAATACTGTTGCGCTGGATACGGCTGGTCGAGGTCATTGGCAGGCGCAGCACCTACCTGTCGCTGCTCGCCGAATATCCCAATGCGCACGAGCGCGTCCTGGGTCTGCTTGCCAGCGGGGGGTGGGCCAGCCAATACCTCCTGCAGCACCCCATCCTGCTCGATGAACTCATCGACCTGCGCGCCCAAAAGTTTGCCGATGACCGGCTGGCGGACGAGCCCAATGCGCCGCCCGGATCGGCCGAGCCGTATTGGGCGCCCTGGGTTGCCGAGGTCGACGAACAGCTCCTCCAGGCCGTCGATGACGTGGAGCGGCAGATGAACATCCTGCGCGACGCGCACCATGCCCAGGTATTTCGCCTGCTACTGGCCGATCTGGCCGGCAGCGTGCACCTGGAACGCCTGGGCGATCATCTCTCGGCGCTGGCCGACGGCGTGCTCACGCTGGCGCTGCGTGCCGCCTGGCGCAGCATGGAAGCGGTGCGTGCAGCGCCCGATACCCCGGCGCCGCGACTGGCCATCATTGCCTACGGCAAGCTCGGCGGCCGGGAGCTGGGCTACGTCTCGGACCTGGATCTGACCTTCGTCTACGAGGAGAGCGGTGATGCGCAGCAGGCCGACCGCGACGCGGCCGCCGCCACCCACCTGGTGCGCCGCCTCATGTCATGGCTGACCGCGGTCACGTCCAGCGGCACCCTTTTCGAGATCGACCTGCGCCTGCGTCCCAATGGCAATGCCGGGCTGCTAGTCACGCCCATCGAGGCCTTCGACCGCTACCAGAGCAACGCCGATGGCCGTGGCGCCTGGGTGTGGGAACACCAGGCCCTGACGCGCGCCCGGGGCTGCGCCGGCGATCCGGCGCTGTGCGAGCGTGTCGAGCGCGTACGTGCCCGCGTGTTGTCCCAGCAGCGCGATCCGGTGGCGCTGGCCGCCGAGGTCGTTGCCATGCGCCGGCGCATGCTCGAGGGCCATCCCAACCGCAGCGATCGTTTCGATATCAAGCACGATCGCGGCGGCATGGTCGATATCGAGTTCATCGTCCAGTACCTCGTGCTTGCCCATGCGCATCACCATGCGCGGCTGCTGGCCAACCGCGGCAATATCGGACTGCTGGCCATTGCCGCCGAACTCGGGCTGGTCGACCCGGCCGCGGCGGCGACGGTGGCCAGCGCCTACCGCCGTTTCCGCCAGTTGCAGCACGCATTGCGGCTCAATGGCGCCGAACGGGCGCGCGTCGGTCATGCGCTGGTCGACGACGAGATTGCCGCGGTGCTTGTCCTGTGGCGTGCGGTACTGGGCACCGTCGAGCCGCTGGCGGCGCAGTTCGAAGCCGCGGCGCCGCGGCCGGGGCGCGGACCGCGATAGAATCGCGGTTTTCCGACGGTGTTGGGGAGTGGGCGATGAGCATGGCCGATCGCGATGGCTGGATCTGGTACGACGGCAAGCTGGTTCCGTGGCGCGATGCCAATACGCACGTGCTCACGCATTCGCTGCACTACGGGCTGTCGGTATTCGAAGGCCTGCGGGCCTACAAGACCGCTGATGGCACGGCGATCTTTCGCCTGCAGGAGCACACCGAGCGACTTTTCAACTCCGCGCGCATCTTCATGATGGACATTCCCTGGTCGCGCGAGGTGATTGCCGCGGCGCACGCCGAGGTCGTGCGTGCCAACAAGCTCGAATCCTGCTACCTGCGCCCCATCGCCTTCTATGGATCGGAAAAGATGGGCGTCAGCCCCAAGGGCGCGGCCGTGCACGTGGCCATCGCGGCATGGCCCTGGGGCGCCTACCTGGGCGAGGACGGCGTGCAAAAAGGCATACGCGTCAAGACCTCGTCCTTTGCCCGCCACCACATCAACGTATCCATGGTCCGGTCCAAGACCTCCGGCCATTACGTCAATTCCATCCTGGCCAACCTGGAGGCCACGCGCGACGGCTATGACGAGGCCCTGCTGCTCGATACCGCGGGCTTCGTGGCCGAAGGCGCGGGGGAGAATCTTTTCATCGTGCGCGACGGCCGCCTGATAGAGCCGCTCCTGGTCTCGGGCCTCACCGGCATCACGCGCGCTACCGTCATCGAGATTGCCGGCGACCAGGGTATCGCGGTCGTCTCCCAGCCCATGACCCGCGATGACGTGTACCTGGCCGACGAAGCCTTCTTCACCGGTACCGCCGCGGAAATCACGCCCATCCGCGAACTCGACGGCCGCACCATCGGCAGGGGCCGCCGCGGCCCGGTCACCGAACGCATCCAGAGCGCGTTCTTCGACGCCGTCAATGGCCGTGCAGAAAAATACCGCCGCTGGCTGACGAAGGTCTGAAACCGCCATGAACCGTCCCGAGCTTCCCCTTGTCACCCTGCGCGCCGACGAACTTCCGGCGTTCTGTCCCAACCCGTCCATGCCGGTCTGGAACCACCATCCGCGCGTCTTCCTCGAGATCGCGGCCGGCGGCACGGCCATGTGCCCCTACTGCGGCACGCGCTACCGCGTGGCGCCCGGACCGGGCGACACGGGGTCCGCCGGCCACTGAGGACTCGCCGCGCGCATGTCCCGGTTGACCAAACCCCTCCTGTTCGCGTCCCCGGAGGAATGCGAGCAGGCGTTCTACGAGGCCCTGGAAAACGCCGACATCGATGCAATGGCCGATCTGTGGCTGCAGGATGACGACGTCTGCTGCACCCATCCGGGCGCCAGCCGCATCCTGGGTTACCAGAATGTGCGCGCATCCTGGGCGGCCATACTCGGGTCGGGCGCGTTGCCCGTGCGCACGCTCGGGCGCCGCAGTTTCGAATCGCCGACCCTGGCTGTCACCAGCCTGATCGAGGAACTCGTGGTCCTGCAGGGCTCGGTGCGCCAGTTGGTGCATGTCCTGGCCAGCAATGCCTTCATCAAGACGCCCGCCGGTTGGAAGATGGTGCTGCATACCGGAACAGCGGCGCCCGAAGGTCACGCCGTGGAAGCCGAGAGCCCGCCCGGTACCGTGCATTGAGCCCGCGGGCTTCGGTGCCCGGGCGTGCACCGCAGCTGCCTGCGGGCCCGCTGCCCGAATACCGGCCGCCCTGGTGGCTGCCCGGCCCGCACCTGCAGACCATCGTTCCGGCGCGACTGTTGCCCGTTGCCGCGGTGGCCTATTTTCGGGAACGATGGGACAGCCCGGATGGCGATTTCATCGACGTCGATCTGCTCCGGCCCGCGCCAAATGACCCGGCCGCGCCGCTGCTGGTCATGTTCCACGGGCTCGAAGGTGGCTCCGGCTCGCACTACGCGCACATCGTGATGGACGGTTGCGCGCAGCGCGGCTGGCGCGGCCTCGTGGTGCACTTTCGCGGGTGCAGCGGCGAAGCCAACCGCCTGCCGCGCGCCTATCACTCCGGCGACAGCGCCGAGATCGACTGGATCCTCGCGCATGTCGCCGCGCGCTGGCCGCACGCGCCACGGTTTGCCGTCGGCATCTCCCTGGGCGGCAACGCGCTTGCCAAATGGGCCGGCGAGCACGGCGCGGCGGCGGCAGCGCGCCTGGCGGCCGGCGCGGCGGTGAGCGCACCCTTTGACCTTGCTGCCGGGGGCCATGCTCTGGGCAGGGGATTCAATCGCGTCTACACCGCGATGTTCCTGCGCTCGCTGGTTCCCAAGGCGCTCGCCAAGGTGGCCGCCTTCCCGGGGCTCGCCGACGGCGCGCGCATTGCCGCCAGCCGCACCATCCGCGACTTCGATGATGCCTTCACGGCGCCGGTGCACGGCTTTGCCGGCGTGCTCGACTACTGGCACCGGGCATCGGCCAAGCGCTGGCTGGCGGAAGTGGAGCTGCCGCTGCTCGCCCTCAATGCGCGCAACGATCCTTTCGTGCCCGCTGCGAGCCTGCCCGCTGCCGCCGCCGTGTCGCGCCACGTCACGCTCGATTCCCCGGCGCAGGGTGGTCACGTGGGTTTTTTCGCTGCGGGCAGCGCCCGCTGGTACTTTGCCGAGCGCGTGTTTTCCTTTCTGCAACAGCATCTGTGAATCGGCGTGGCGCTGCTCGGCTGCGCGCCGGCGGCGGCCGCCCGGAACACGGTCCCTGCGTCGGCTGAACGGACGATTGGACGAAAGCGGTGCTTTGGCAACAATGGTCCGTTGCTTGCACTACGGCGCGTGCAGGGTGGTTCTGGTGCCGGTTGGCAGTTGCGGGGGGCGGTCAAAAATGTCGAACGGCATGGTCTGGGGCGGAATGCGCAATCCGGTGGTGTGGGGATCGGCGTTGTTCCAGAGCGATGTGCGTGACGAACCCCGTGCCCCCGCAAGGCCCGAGACCGGCAATGCCTGGCTCAGCGTCGACGATGTCGCCCGGCTGCTGCTCGCGGGGGAATTCCTCGACGCCGGAGTGCCGGTACCCGCGAGCTTCGCGCCGCAGGCGCTGGAATCAGCCGCCAGTTCCGTGCGACGCTGGACACTGGAAGGCCGCATCTTCTCCATCCACGACCTGTATCCGCGCTACCAGTTCGACCGGCGCGCGCGCCCCTACCCGTCGATAGAACAGGTCATCGCACGGCTTGGCGGGCAGGGCGATCTGCGCGTGGGCAACTGGTTTGCAACGCCCAACGAACACCTGTTGGGGCGCCGCCCCCAGGAACTGCTGGCCACGGCGCCGGCTGAGGTCCTGCGCGCGCTCGAACGGGCCTAGTCGCGGATCCGCCGGCGGCAGGTTCCGGCCCCGGCGCCGCGCCATCCTGACATCGCTTCGGGTCTCAGGGCCCGGCGGATTTCTCCGCGTGGGCCTCGTCTTTTTCTTCGCGTGCGCGCGCCATGAGCTGGCGCAGTCGGGCATCGACCTCGGTCATCGTATAGAAATCGGCATCGGCGGCCTTGCGGGCAAGCTGCAGCTGCTCCACGGCCGCCGGCGTCGATCCGAGCAGCAGGTAAAGCTCGGCCGTCGCCTGGTGCTGCAGCGTCTTCTGGTCGAGCGCGGCGTAGCTGGTGGCGAGGAAGTTGAAGTAATCCGGATCGGTGTGCGAGAGCGCCAGCTGGTCGCGCAGGTAGGCGATGGCCTGCGCATGGTGCTTGGCCCGCTGCAGCAGATCGGTGTACTGCATGGCCACGGAGCGCGACAGCGGAAAATGCGTGCTGGTCTCGCGCCCCAGCTGCAAGGCGAGGTCGCGTTCGGCGTCGTTGCTTGCGGCCTCGAAGCGCGCCAGCGTCACCATGTCGTCGAGCATGGCCGAGGGCGCGTCCGTGGACCGGCGCGCGGCCAGCGCCGCCTCGAGGGCCGCGGCCGGCTGCTTGAGCTTGATGTTGGCCAGCGCCGCGCCGTAGTAGGCGGCCGTGTCGGACACCGCCGCATGGTGGGCGATCTGGTCGGTGAACGTTGCCAGCCGGTCGTGCAGGCCGGACGTCGACTCGTCCTGCAGCACGCGCAGGCGGGCGCGTATGAGCTGGAATTCAAGGCTGTCGGCGTGCTGATGTGTGCGCGTGGTGCGGATGCGCGCCTGCATGTCGGCGATGCGCTCCTCGGTCATCGGGTGGGTCTGCAGGTAGGCCGGCGCGACGCTTGCATACGCGCGCGTGCCCTGCTGCATGCGCGCGAACAGGTCTGCCATTGCCTGCGGATCAAAGCCGGCGTCGGTCAGGATCTGGAACCCGACGCGGTCCGCCTCGCGCTCGTCGTTGCGCGAGAAGCTCAACTGGCGCGACAGTGCGGCTGCCTGCCCAACGGCCAGCGCAGCGTTGGTGCCCTGGCCGCTGCGCGCCGCCAGCAACGCCACCAGTACGGACCCCAGGGCGATCATCGTCGAGTCGCGCTGCCGCGCCAGCGAGCGCGCCAGGTGGCGCTGCTGGACGTGGCCGATTTCGTGGCCCAGAACCGAAGCAAGCTCCGATTCGCTTTGCGCCGTCAGGATGAGCCCCGTATGCACGCCGATGAAACCGCCGGGCAATGCGAAGGCGTTGATGGTGCCGTCGCGCATCACGAAGAATTCGAAATCGATATGGCGCGCCGCGCTTGCGGCAACCAGCTGGAAGCCCAGGTGGTTGATGTAATCGATGGTTTCCGGGTCATCCAGGTACTCCGGGCTGCGCCGGATGTACTGCAGCATGATCTCCTCGCCGTATTTGCGCTCCTCGCGCGGTGACAGGTCCTCACCGCCGGCCTCGCCCAGGGTCGGCAGTTCCTGCGCCATCACCGCCGGCTCCACCACGAACACGGCGCACAGCGCGAATACCACCCAGCGGGAGAGGCCTGTGCCTGATTTTCGTTTCACGGTAAAGGAAGGTGGGGGAGGAAAGGAGCCTGGGTCGCGCCCATGCTTTGTATGATATCCGCCCGGACCGATTGGTTCCGTGCGCTGGCCCCATTACCCCTGCGCTGACGCAATTGCGATTGCCCATGCGGTAGGCTGTGGGCGGCGGCCATAGCGCCGGCCCGGGGGCGGGCGGCAATTCCCTCGGCAGCCCAGGCCGGGAAGCCGCAATGGAATGGTTGGCAATCGTTACAGGCAAATCATGGCAGATGACCCCGATCCCCTGACGCATTTCAATCCTGCCGGCCAGGCGCGGATGGTCGACGTGGGCGGCAAGGACGCCACGGTGCGCCTCGCCCGTGCCGGCGGCAGCATCGCCATGGCGGCCGCGACCCTTTCGGTCATTGCGGCGGGCGCCGCGGGCAAGGGCGATGTCCTGGGCATCGCGCGCATCGCGGCCATCATGGGTGCCAAGCGCACCGCCGACCTCATTCCGCTGTGCCATCCGCTGGCGCTTACCAGCATCGAGGTGGAATTCGGCCTGGATGCCGATCGGAATCGCGTTGATTGCACCGTCACCGTGCAGACGCGGGGGCCAACCGGCGTGGAAATGGAAGCCCTTACGGCTGTACAGGTGGGCCTGCTGACAATCTACGACATGTGCAAGGCGATGGACCGCGGCATGACCATCGGCAATGTGCGGCTGCTGGAAAAGCGCGGCGGCGCCAGCGGCACGTGGATAGCTTCCGACTAGCTCTTGGGCGGAGCCGTCTCGATTAAGCTCGGCCGGGCGGCCAGTTTTTCGTGGTGCCGCGCAAGGTTGGGATGCGCGCTGCGCCAGTCGATTTCCGGAAAGCGGAAATCCAGGTAACCCAGACTTACGCCCAAGGCGATATCGGCCAGGGTGAACCGCTCATCGTTGCACCAGGTCCGGTCGGCCAGGGCGCCCGATGCGGACTTTAGTGCGGCCGTTGCCTTGGCCAGGTGGCGGTCTATCCAGGGCTGCAGGCGGTAGCTGGCCGGGCGCTGCGCGTGCTCGAGCCGAACCACGACGAGCGCATCGATGATGCCATCGGCCAGCGCCTCCCAGGTGCGAACCTCGACCCGCTGGCGGCCGCTGGCCGGGATAAGGTGTCCCACGGGCGTGAGCGTGTCGAGGTACTCGACGATGACGCGCGAATCGAACACCGCGCCGCCGTCATCCATGATGAGGCAGGGAACCTTGCCCAGCGGATTGAATTGCGAAATGGTGGTGTCGGGCGACCAGACGTCGGTCATCTGGAGTTCGCACTCGATGCGTTTTTCCGACATCACGATGCGCACCTTGCGCGCATAGGGGCTGGTGGGCGAGGCGATCAGTGTCAGGTTCCGGAACATGCGCCGGAGTATATCGTGGGCGCACCGGTATCCGTCCGGCCCAGGGTGGCGATGCTAAACTTCTTCGCAGACGCCGCCCGGGCTGATGCCAGCCAGCCGCAAGGCGGATCGGCGGGCATCCAGGCTGGTCCGGACCGGCGGGGCGCATCCGGCAGGCCGCAAGGTTCCGCCTATCGCAATTGCAACCGACAAGACGCCACTGTGCCCAAATCCGCCGCCGCGGCTGCCGCCGCGCCCCTTGCGCTGTCCTCCCTCACGGCCATTTCCCCGCTCGATGGGCGCTATGCGCGCGCCACGGCGCCATTGCGCGCGGTGTTTTCCGAATTTGCGTTCATGCGCGCGCGCGTCCGCGTCGAGATCGAATGGCTGATCGGCCTTTCCGGCTTGGGGTTGCCCGAACTGGGCGCCTTCGATGCGGCCACGGCTGCCTCGCTGCGCGCCCTTGCCGTGGATTTCTCCCTCGATGACTGCGAGCAGATCAAGCAGATCGAGGCGCGCACCAATCATGACGT
>Ga0075030_100005254_pt1 | contig 11678 bp, 7 predicted proteins | sample LitLauG_LLR_2012_FD_71393 | JGI IMG/M metagenome (GOLD analysis project Ga0075030, IMG submission 71393) | Freshwater sediment microbial communities from Pennsylvania, USA - Little Laurel Run_MetaG_LLR_2012 | ecosystem: Environmental > Aquatic > Freshwater > Creek > Sediment | place: USA...
ATATTATTCCGCTCCACAAAACGCGCCCCCGGCAGCAGCGGTTCAAAATCTTTGCGGTATTTCGGCTGGCCGGTAATCGAAATCGCTCCCAGCGTCCGGCCGTGAAAAGAATTTTCCAGCGCAATCACTTCGAATTTCGTGGGGGAAATGGCGCTGCCGTGTGCGCGAATCATCTTCAGCGCGCCTTCCATCGATTCGGTGCCCGAATTGCAGAAAAAGCTCCGGTTCAAACCGCTAATCTTGGCTAAGCGCTCTGCCAGCCGGCCCTGATATTCGTGATAGTACAGGTTCGAGGTGTGCAGCAGCAGCCCTGCCTGCTGGCGAATCAGTTTGGTAATTCGCGGATGTGCGTAACCCAGTGAATTGACGCCGATGCCGCTGATCAGATCGAGGTAGCGATTCCCTTCCAGGTCGTAAACATAGCAGCCCTTACCGCGATGAAGTACCAGCGGATAACGGGCATAATTCTGCAACAGAAACTCGCGCTCGAGCTGCATAACCTCTTGAGCGGGAGTCATCAACTCAGGCTCTGGAGTAACAACGGATGCCATCTTCTTATGATAAGGGTCGCGGCCTTCAAGAATGCGCGATCCTGCCGCTACTTCGCGGAAGAAGCGGAGTCCAGGCAGTTTTCAATGACCCGATCTGAGCGGAAATCCGGCAGTTTCAGCGCGTGCGCGAACCCCGTCTCCACGGCTTTACGGGGAACCAGGCCGATCAATTCGCTTTCCGCAACGGCTACATTGGCGTCCGCTGCGAGCCGGCTCACTTCCGCGAAAACAATGTGCGGCGGAGTGACGTTGAAATCCGTCAGGTTCATGGAAACTTGCACGAGTCCCCGCGAGTTGAGCGCCAACCCCAGCGCCTTAACACACGGCAGTCCGCCGCTGCTGGTACGAATCTTGCGCGCAATCGTTTTCGCAACTTGCAAATCGGTGGTTTGCAGATTAATGTTATAAGCAATCAGAATCGGCCGCGCACCCACAATGACCGCGCCCGCCGTCGGATGAAGGCCGGGCCCTCCCAGATCGGGGCATTTCGTCTCGTCAACAAGGACGCTCTCACGCAGCCCCTCAAATTCGCCCTGCCGCACCTTTTCTAGCAGCACCCGCTCAGGCCGGAGCGCAGCGGCTTGGTAATAGTAAACCGGAATGTGCAGTTCGCTCCAAATTCTTTCACCTGCCCGCCGCGCTAACGCCACGCAATCCGCCATGGTCGTATCGCCCAGTGGAACAAACGGTAACACATCAAGCGCACCCAGACGCGGATGAACGCCGCGATGCTTGTTGAGGTCAATCAACTCCGAGGCGCGCGCGGCGCCGCGCACCGCCGATTCCAAAACCGCCTCCGCCTCACCGGCAAAGGTAATCACGCTGCGGTTGTGGTCGGCATCGCTGGTGCGGTGAAGTACGTGCGATCCGGGCACGGAAGAAATTGCCGCTTCCAGAGCAGCGACGCGCGCCAGATCGCGCCCTTCCGAAAAGTTCGGCACGCATTCGACCAGCAAACTCAAGCGCCCGCTTTCGCACGTTTGCGGTTAATGAGAAAATTGCCGTCGCGTATCGCCATCAAGACCTGATTCACTCCGATGCGTCGCGGAATCTCACGGTAATCCGACAAACTGAGCACCAATATGTCCGCCCGTTTGCCCGCCTCTAAACTGCCCACCTCCTCCGCGAAGCCAAGGGCGTGCGCCGCGTTGATGGTAGTTGCGGCGATCGCTTGTTCCACGCTCAAACGCAAGCGCAGCACAGCTAAAGCCACCACCATTTGCATACTGAAAATCGGCGCATCTTTAGAATCATATCCGCTCGCCAGCGCAATGGCGCCGCCCGCATCCAGAAGTTTTCTCGCCGACGGATTTTCGCGCTCTTCCAAGAGCTCTTTACATGGACTGAACACCGCGATCGACGGGGAGCCGGCCAGAGCCGCGCATTCCGAACCACTCAACTCCGCTGGACAGAAGACTGAGCGGGGGTGTGCCCTCATCAGAAAATGATTCAGCACTTCGGGCGTTCCTCCCGGCCAAACCAAATTGAGCGGAACTCGCATGTTTCGAAATAGTTCCCAAAACTCAGGCCCTGGGTCTAGATCGGCGCCAACCAGCAGTTCCAACGACTGCACAAAGTTGCGCCGGCGCAGCAATGACAGTCGCGCTGCCAGTTCCTCGACCTTCATGCGATCAAACGCCGCAGCGGACAGGCGCAGACTTCGCGAGGTCTCCACAGGAACCGAACCGATCGTGGCAAGCTGCCGTAAAGCGGCCGTATCGGCCGCCGGTGAATTTGCCTCCGAATGTAGTTTGAATTGAGCGCTGAGCGTGCCGTGTTGCAAGCACGAACGAATCAACAACGCACTCTCTTCGTAAAATTTGAGAGCTTTCTTGCGTTTCGCAGCCGCTTCGTCCGAGTCGCGGTTCTCGTACAGGCTCACATGCAGTGCCGGATCTACAAAACCAGGCATTACCACGCAGCCCGTTACAGGGACATCTACCGCGCCCCGGCTCTCTTTTAGATTTTCGATTCGGCGGGTCGGGCCTACCGAAAGAATTCTCCGATCTTGAATGAGGATCGAACCATCCTCGATAATTCCCAAATCATTTAGGGCCGCACCACGGCGTACACCACTGGGTCCACGCAAAGTCAACAGTTGCTTGGCCCCGCGAAGCAGGAGTAGCTGTGCCAAAAAGCGATCTTTGTTTCTATTCTTACATGGACGCGCTGGAATGTTTTAGGATATTCGCGATGTTCATGAAATCGAGATACCAGCAAAGCAGTACTGCCGCAATCGCGGCATAGGCCACGGTCTTCCAAAACACTTCGCGAGGGGACGAAGGATGGCCGGGACGTCCCGCCACTAATCCAACCACAAAACCGCCAACCAATCCACCCACGTGGCCAGAAAGACTGATGCCGCCCTGAAAGCTCATCACTAATCCAAAAACGAGCCATTGCCCATAATGTTGGCGAACTAGCTGCGTGAAAGGGTCCGCACGATTACCGGCAATGCCCATGGCAAGCATGACGCCCATGAGTCCAAACGCGGCACACGAGGCGCCAAGAATTGGCGAATGCGGCGTGAAAATAGCCGCGCACAGAAATCCGCTGAATGTCGAAACGACATAGGCAACAATCAGCCGGTTTGTGCCATAAAATTGTTCCACCTCCGTCACCAGAATGAACAATGACCATGAGTTCATCAGCAGATGGAGCCAGCCTCCATGCAGAAATCCGGCCGAAATCAGCCGCCACCATTGCCCACCGCGAACAATGTAAGGAGTGTAGGTCACGCCGGCGTCGAAACCGGGCTGCGTCAGACTATGACTCAACGCGAGTTCCACAAAAAACCACGCAAAGTTAATCGCTAAAACGATAATCGCGGAAAGGTTCGCGCTAGGCAAAAAAGAAGCCGCGAACGCGTTCGGCCGCAGATCTACCGCTCGCGGACCCACCTGTGCCTCGCAGTACGGGCATACCCGGTCGCTGATCGTAATGAAGGCCCGGCAATTCGGGCACATTCGCCTTTTTTCCACGGTTTAATTGTAGCGGTGAGGCTCAAAACGTCCGCCAGGGCAGCATTCTGGCAACGGGCTTGCTAAAATCAGATTCGCATGAGTAAGACTGAGCAGGAGCATCGGGAAGACCTCGTGCGCGTCTGTCACCTGGTGTACGAAAAGGGTTGGGTGGCGGCGAATGATGGGAATGTCAGCATTAGGCTGAGCGATGATCAGATTCTTTGCACGCCGACAGCGTTAAGCAAGGGAATGGTGAAGGCCCAAGACCTGATTGTTTGTGACATGGGTGGGGTGAAGGTGCGCGGGGAACGCGCCTGCACTAGCGAAATTGCCATGCACACCACCATCTATTCGTTGCGGCCGGACGTGCAGGCGGTGGTGCACGCCCATCCACCCGTTGCCACAGGCTTCGCCGCGGCAGGTCGCGCCCTAGACAAGGCGCTGCTGCCGGAAGTCATTATTCAACTAGGCGCCGTGCCCCTGGCGCAATACGGTCTGCCGGGAACATCGGCTTTGAGCGATGGTATGCTGCCCTTCATCCCTCAGTACGACGCGCTGCTGCTGGAAAACCATGGCTGCACGTCCTATGGCGCCGATGTCTGGCAAGCCTACTACCGCATGGAAACCGTGGAGCACTTCGCGCGCATTACTTTTGTGGCAGAGATGCTAGGCGGCGCTCAAGCATTGCCGCGGGAAGAAGTAGAAAAGCTCTTTGCGGCTCGCGCTCGTTACAACGTAAAGTCTAACGCCCGCATGGAACCAGGCATGCCCCTGGTAGCGGAAGATTGCGAAGCTCGCCGCCGGCGTTAGGCGCCAACCACAACTGGTTTTGCGCCGACGCTCGCAATGTGATTGCGCAGAACACTCAATCCGATAAAAGCAACCAGCATCGCAACCGCCAGAAATTCGAAGAACTGAGCCTGCCCTAGTTGAATCACCAACGATCCTACTGACGCACTGACAATGGCGCCCACCCGCCCCATAGCTGAAGCCACGGCGACTCCGCTGGCCCGGACCCTGGTCGGATACAAATGCACGCCCAACGCGAACAAACTGGTTTGCACGGCGTTCACGCAGAAGCCATGCGCCGCCAAAGCTGCCAGTAACGGCAAGGAATCAGCCTCAGGCTTGATGGTGATGCTCATCAGAAGGACAGCCGTGAGTGCCGCGAGCAGCGAAGCGCTCAGTGTCAACAGACGCGAACCGAATCTGTTCACCAACAGGACAAAACAAAGCACGCCCACTACTCCGCCATAGTTGTAGGCCGCCAACCCCTGGCTCGCCGCAGCCAAACCTAGTCCTTTCGCCGAAAGCATGGAAGGCAGCCAACTGAAGCACATATAGACGCTGCCCGCGCTGAAGAAGAACGTCAACCATAGAGAGAGCGTGCTTCGCGTTTGGCTTCCGCCGAAAAAGTCTTTGATCGCTACGCCCTTTCCCGCCCGGTCGCCCACCGCCTCAACGAAGGTTGCCCCCAACGGCACTGCGTAATGCAAGCGCTTCAGTAAACGAACAAGTTCCGGCGCGCGTTCCGGGTGGCGCGCCAGGAATCGCGGCGATTCCGGAATCAAACTGAACATCGCCACCGACAACAAAACCGGCAGCACGCCGCCGATCATGAAAAGCGAGCGCCAACCGGCAACGGGCAGCACGGCCGCTGCTACCGACCCTGCCAGCGCACCGCCCAACGGCACGCAAACAATCGTTGTCATCACTGCAACCGCACGCATCTTGATAGGCGTAAATTCAGCGGACATCGTGGCCGCATTCGGCAACGCTCCGCCAATACCCGCCGCAGCGATAAACCGCAAAACTTCAATAGTGAAAAGGTTAGGCGCAAATGCGCTCGCCGCAATCGCCACGCCAAACAGCAATACACTCAGCGACAAAGCGGAACGCCGGCCGATGCGATCACCCACCACTCCCGCCGTCATCGAACCCACCGTCATTCCCACCAAGCCGATCACCAACAGGGGTGCAAAGGCCGCGCGCGCCAGATGCCAGTCTCGCAGAATGGACGGGATCGCAAAACCCACAATAGATATGTCGAAGCCGTCAAAAACGATAGCCAGCGCGCAAAGCGCTGTGACTAACTTCGCAAAGCGCGGCCAAGGGCCGTGGTCCAGCAATTCACCGATCTCAATGGGCATGAATCCGTGAGGCTATCATGGTGCGCGGGGAAAGGAGTTCTCCGAACATGAAAGATTCACGTAGTAATCGCCGTCAGTTTGCCAAGGCGGCTTTCAGCACCGCGCTTGTTCCTGCTGCCGGCTTTGCGAACTCGCAGCCGTTGGCCCCGCTCACGCCGGGCGCAAAAATCACCCTTCAATTACCCGGCGATTTCACCGACGACGATCTACGCTTCGCCCAGCAGATTGGCGTCAGCTACGTGAACACCGGAACCAACGGCGGCACTTATGAAACTTTCGCTTCTATCAAGAGCCGTGTCGAAGCCTCCGGCTTAAAAGTAAGCAATATCGGCAACACCAGCGTCCACAACATGCCGGAAGTGACCCTCAATCTTCCTGGCCGCGACGAAAAAATCGCCGAGTATAAACAATACCTCCGCAACCTAAGCCGCGCCGGCATTTACTACACAACCTATGCCCACATGGGCAACGGCATTTGGAGTTCGGCGCAAGGTAAGGCACGCGGCGGTGCGCCCGCCCGTTCCTTTCACGCTGCCGACGCCGAAGGCCACTGGACCACCACTACGTTTCATCAGCCTTTGTCGCACGGCAGAAAATTCAGCAAAGAAGAACTTTGGGACAACTACACCTACTTCATTCGCCAAGTGGTGCCCGTTGCGGAAGAAACCGGCGTCCGCATCGGCATCCATCCCGATGATCCACCCATGCAGGAATTAGGCGGCGTGCCACGCTGCATCTTCGGCAACTTCGCAGGGTATGAGCGCGCCCTTCACATCGCCAACAGCCCCAACATCGGCGTGTGTCTATGCTGCGGCACTTGGATGGAAGGCGGAGATCTCATGGGGAAGAACGTTTTTGAAGCGGCCCGCGCCTTCGCTAGTATGGGCAAGCTGTGGAAGATTCACTTCCGCAACGTTTCTTCTCCGGTGCCCGATTTCACCGAAGCCTTCGTTGACGATGGCTATACCGACATGAAAAAGCTCATGCGCACGCTTGTCGATGTGGATTTCCGCGGCATTCTCATCGCCGACCACGTCCCTCAAATGGTAGGCGACCGCCGCACCGGTTGGGCGTTCAGTATCGGCTACATTCGCGCGCTGTACGACATGGCTCGATCCGCCTAGCCGATCACAAATTCTGAAACGTCGTACACGGTAAAATACATCTACCTTCAGGCAAGTTGCATCTGCCGAAACCAATCTTTACGTTTGTTACAAAAGGATGCGCATGTTATTGTGCTGCGAGTCCAACCGCACCAGAGCTTTCTGGCCGAGTTGCTGGCTCAAATATTTATTTACACTATCCCTGGCCGTCGGATGCGTGCAGGCCGACGGCTTGACGAACATCTCGCAGCCAAGCGGCCTTCTTCCGCCCGGCACCACCAGTTTCAGCTTGCACTTCACCAGTGCCCAAGCAGCCACCTGCCGCTACTCATTAGGTTCCGCCGCCAACATGGCGTTCAACTCCATGAGCCCCATTGAGAGCGCACCGGTCACGGAACACGTAGCTGCCGTTTCAGGGCTGAATCCAGATCCTGGCACTCTCAACACCGTCAACATCGCGTGCGACTCAAACCCCGCCGACATCACAACTCTCACTTACCGCGCCGTTACCGCGCCTAACGGAAACTATCCGCGCATCGGCAGCATCTGGATCGGCAATTACATTTATTCCAAAAATTTAGCCGCTGCCAAGAAAATCCAGCTCTTTCTGGGAGCAGGTCTCAGTCCTGCGCAAACGGCGACTCTCCGTAGCGCCAACTCCAACGTCATAGTCCTGCCCAGCACAAACGTTGTGGAAGCGGTCGGCTATCCGAACGGCGTCATCTATGGCAGCATCACTTTGCCCGACGGCACCGTTACCGCGCCCATCACTGTCCCAGACGCCAGTTACTACCTCTACGACGTCCACGGCAATCCGATCTCCGATTGGCCCGGCAGTTATCTGCTCAACCTCACCAAGCCAACGGTCGCGCAATTTCTTGGAAACGCCGCTTATCAGGTTTTAGCCAATTCCAACTTTGCCTACGACGGAATCTTTTTTGACAATTTCTACACATCCATTTCCTGGTTCACGACCGATGTGAACGGAAATCCCGTGCAGATTTCGTCGGCAAACAATGGCGTAGCTGATGATCCCACCAGTCTCGATGCCGCCTGGGGTGTCGGTGCTTACTCGGAACTCGCGACCTTTCGCAGCCTCGCTCCCAGCGCTTACACTGCCGGCCATTTAGGTCTCAACCCGCCGGCCGGCGCGACCCTGAATATCTATAACGGCGACAGCTTGGTGTTTGGCGCCGTCAACGTCCGCGAAGGCACGATGCAGTTCGGCAACCTCTGGAACGACTACCAGACTTGGACCACGCAGTCGCAGACGCCGCCGCTTTCGATGATCCAATCGTCGCCGCCAAATCAGATCGCCTACGGCTACGGTTATACGCCGATTCCGTATTCGGGCGCATCCGTCATTCCCGCGGCAACATCTGCCTTTGGTCAAACGTTCTATCCCAACATGCGCTTCGGCTTGGCCACAGCTCTGATGAACAACGGTTTTTTTACGCATGATTTCGGAGACACCGGCGCGCCTGTGAATTGGTGGTATGACGAATACGATTTCAATCTCGGAACTCCCCAACGCGCGGCTCAGAACATTAGTGGGGTCAGCTCTGTCGCTCAATTGACCAATGGCGGCTTCGAAAACGGATTAACCGGTTGGAACCTCTCCATTGACAGTGTCGGCGGCGATACGGTAGCCGCCAATGTCACGACCGATTCCACAACCGCCGCCCAAGGTTCCGCCTCCGCTCACATTGCCGTCACATCGCCCACTACCATCGATTGGCACATCGATTTCAATCAACAAGCCGTCTCACTGACTGCAGGTACCAACTATCAGCTTTCATTTTGGGCGAAAGCCAGTGCCTCTCGCATGATCGGTGTCGCGCTTCAGGCTGGAGCGCCAGGCTATGCGGAGTACTATTCAAATCAAGTCGTCATCGATTCCACGTGGCGTCAGTACACCTTCTCGTTCAACGCGGGCAAAACTGATCCGGCTACCTCGCTGGAGTTCTTTCTGGGCGGCCCCGTCGGCGATATCTGGCTGGATGGCGTGCAGTTCGGCTCTGTTCCTCCAAATATTTACCGCCGCGATTTCACCAATGGCACCGTGCTCTTGAACGGTACGAACACTGCACAAACAATCAACCTTGGCAGCGGGTTCCAGCGCTTCACCGGAACGCAAGCGCCACTGTATCAATACATCATCGACGACACTGACTCCGGTTTCTCATCCACCGGCACTTGGAGCGCGGTCACTATTGACACCGGTTATGGCCGGACGGGCGCAGGCGAAACGCCAAACGGACCTTACTATCACGCCTGGAATGCCACCGCCCAACTCAATTCCGGTAGCGGCACAGCTCAGTGGAACCTCCACCTCCCCGGAGATGGAACCTATACCATTCAAGCCTGGTTGCCCGCTGCACCCTCCGCGGGCACGTGGAGCAAGAATGCCGTCTACGAAGTGGTTTCTGGCACTACCGTCTTAGCAACCGGAACCATCGACCAGACCAACGCCGCCAGCGGCGACCAGTGGCACACCATCGCCACCGTTACTCTCACGGCCGCATCCGCGCCTTTCGTCCGACTGCATAGCGGCGACGGCGCGTCGATTCTGGCCGACGCTTTGTACCTCACATCTGCATCTCGTTTCAACGATGGCACCGCAGCCACAAGCGTTACGCTGCAACCGTTCGACGGCATTCTTCTGCAGCGCCAGACGTCGTCCGGCGTACTAACTCCTCAGACCATCACGTTCAACGCGATCGCCAGCCAGGCAGTAGGAACATCGCTCACGCTCACGGCCTCCGCGAGTTCGGGCCTGCCTGTTAGCTACAGCTCCTCCACCACGAATGTTTGTACTGTGTCCGGTACAACAGCTTCGTTGATCGCCAGCGGATCCTGCACCATCACGGCATCGCAAGCCGGCAACGCGACCTATGCCGCTGCGCCCTCGGTGTCCCAGGCTTTCGCTGTGTTAGCAGCGCTGACTCCGCAAACCATTTCCTTTCCGACCATCGGCCAGCAAGTGAATGGCGCGACCCTCACGCTCAACGCCACCGCTACGTCCGGCCTACCGGTGACCTACGCTACTTCTACGGCAAATGTTTGCAGCGTGGCTGGCGCTACACTTTCGATCGTCAACGGCGGAACATGCACGATTACCGCATCGCAGGCCGGCAACTCGATTTATGCAGCCGCCACCCCGGTAACCCAATCGTTTACAGTCTTGGGTATTCAGAGCATCTCTTTCCCGGCAATATCCCAACAAGTGGCTGGCTCAACGCTCCTTCTCGGCGCTTCCGCCACCTCTGGTCTCCCTATCAGCTATAGTTCTTCCACAACAAACGTCTGTACCGTCTCCGGCAGTTCCCTGTCATTAATCGCCGCCGGCGGTTGCACCGTCACTGCCTCCCAAAGCGGCAATGCCCTTTATGCGGCCGCTGCCTCGGTCTCCCAAACGTTCACCGTTACTGCCACGAGTTCGCCAAGCGCTCTGCAATTCGTCCCGGTGACGCCATGCCGCATTGCCGATACTCGCTTGGCGAACGGCGCTTACGGCGGCCCGGAGCTCGCTGCGGCAACTCAACGTGATTTCCTCATTCCCGGCAGCACTTGCGGCATTCCGTCCAACGCAGCCGCATATTCGCTCAACGTCACCGCCGTGCCGACAGGCGGACTTGGTTTTCTCGCCATCTTTCCGTCCGGTTCAACTCGACCGTTAGTGTCCACTCTCAATTCCGATTCGCGCGTCAAAGCCAATGCTGCCATCGTTCCCGCGGGCAACAACGGCGGCGTCACGGTTTACGTATCTGACGCCAGCCACGTCATTCTCGATATCAATGGGTACTTCGTCTCGGGCAATAGTTCGGCCTTAGCTTTCTATCCGGTTACGCCTTGCCGCATCTCGGACACACGATTGGCGAACGGTCCGTTGGGTGGTCCTTATCTCGCAGCTACCGTTACTCGCACGATCCCAGTGCAGTCTAGTTCCTGCGGTCTGCCGTCAACCGCTCAGGCCTATTCGCTCAACTTCACGGCCATTCCTCATTCATGGCTTGGTTATCTTTCCACCTGGCCCGCCGGTCAATCACAGCCTGTTGTGTCCACACTGAACTCAGGTGGCGCGATTACCGCCAATGCTGCGATCGTCCCGGCCGGCGCCGGAGGCGCGATCAACGTGTACGCGAGCAATGATTCGGATCTTGCCATCGACGTCGACGGTTATTTCGCCCCTGCGTCGACGGGCGGCTTGTCGCTTTACACTGTGACACCGTGCCGGGTGCTCGATACGCGCACGAGTTCTGGAGCCTTCAACGGCATCATCAACGTACTGATCAGTTCCACCACGTGCCTCTCCGCTTCGACCGCGCAGGCCTTCGTTCTCAACGCGACCGTGGTGCCGCCCAGCGGCCTCTCATACATCACGCTTTGGCCGAACGGTCAGACGCAACCTGTAGTTTCGACCCTCAACGCCAACGATGGTGCGATCACTTCGAACATGGCCATTGTGCCGACCGTGAACGGTTCGATTAGCGTCTTCAGCACCAACCCGACGCAATCGATACTGGATATTTCGGCTTACTTCGCGCCGTAACGCTCCAAGGACAATGGTCGAGCAATAGATCATTCGTTATCAAAGTACTCGCGGAAGTGCGAGATGCCCAAACACAAAGGGGCAGATCCCCTATTTCAAGAATCTGCCCCTTTTACGGAAACTCGAAACTACTTCTTAGCCAGCGCTTCCTTCGCCGCCGTCAGCGCCGCTTCGTAATTCGGATGCGCGCTCACTTCCGGCACATACTCCACATGCTTCAGTTGATTGTTGCTGTCAATCACAAAAATCGCCCGGCTCTCAATGCGCATGCCGGGAATCAGCGTTCCATAGTTTTCGCCAAAGGAACCCGACTTGTGATCCGACAGCATGCCGACGTGGTTGATTCCAAAATTCCCGCA
>Ga0075030_100005255_pt1 | contig 11678 bp, 7 predicted proteins | sample LitLauG_LLR_2012_FD_71393 | JGI IMG/M metagenome (GOLD analysis project Ga0075030, IMG submission 71393) | Freshwater sediment microbial communities from Pennsylvania, USA - Little Laurel Run_MetaG_LLR_2012 | ecosystem: Environmental > Aquatic > Freshwater > Creek > Sediment | place: USA...
GTCGAGGGGGTGGGGGAGTCCGGCATGCCTGCAGGTTACGCGGCGGGTCGTCCCGGCCGGTCGCCCGCCGGAGCCGGCCGGGCGGTCAGGCGGTGAGGCGGGCCACCAGGGCGGCCCGGGCGGCGGGCCACTCCGCGGCCAGCATCGAGTAGACGGCCGAGTCCCGCACGGCGCCGTCGGCCGCCGGGCGGTCGGCCCGCAGGACCCCGTCGAGCGAGCAGCCGAGCCGTTCGATGGCCGCCCGGGACCGGAGGTTGCGGGCGTCGGTCTGCAGCCGCACGGCCCGGGCCCCCCAGGCGCCGAAGGCGTGGTCGAGCATGAGGAGCTTGGCCTCGGTGTTGACCGGTGTGCGCTGGGCGGCCGGGTCGATCCAGGTGTGGCCGATCGAGGCCCGGTCGACGGTGCCGACGGCCGGCACGGCCACCGCGCCGGGCGAGATGCCGGCCCAGTCCCACGGCTCGAGCTCGTAGAACCGGGTCGCCCCCACCGCCCGCCCGAGCGCCAGCGACACGGTGGCGAAGGGGACCTGGTCGCCGTCGGCGGCGTGACGGAGCGCGCCGGCCACGTACTCGGCCATGGAGGCGCGGTCGTCGGGCACGTAGGTGAAGCCGAAGGTGGACCGGTCGCCGGTGGCGGCGGCCACCAGGCCGTCGACGTGCTCGACGGTGAGTGGTTCGAGGCGGACGTGGTCGCCCTCGAGGACGGGTGCGTCGGGCATGGGGACAGTCTCCCCGACGGACCGGGCCCGGGGGTGCCGTCGGGGCCTCCGGGCACCCGTAGTATCTGGTCCGCACCCGTGCCCCGCCACGGGGACCGTGCCGCCGTCCTGCCCCGTCGCCCCGCCCACCCAGAAGGAAGCGCCCCGTGTTCCGCCCGGTACCCGCCGAAGCCGAGTTCACCGCCCTCGAGGACGAGGAGCTGGCCCGATGGGCGACCCACCGGGTCTTCGAGCGGTCGGTCGAGCTGCGAGCCGGCGCCGAGCCCTGGGTGTTCTACGAGGGCCCGCCCACCGCCAACGGCCGGCCGGGCCTCCACCACGTGTGGGCCCGGGTCTACAAGGACCTCTTCTGCCGGTACCGGACCATGCGGGGCTACGCCGTCCCCCGCAAGGCCGGCTGGGACACCCACGGGCTGCCGGTCGAGGTCGAGGTGGAGAAGCAGCTGGGGATCACCGCCAAGCGCCAGATCGAGGAGGAGGTGGGGATCGCCGAGTTCACCCGACTCTGCAAGGAGTCGGTCCGCAACTACGTGGGGGAGTGGAAGACCCTCACCGAGCGCATCGGCTACTGGATCGACATCGACGACGCCTACTGGACCTTCGACGCCGACTACGTCGAGTCGGTGTGGGCCAACCTCAAGGCCCTGTGGGACCAGTCGCTGCTGTACGAGGACATCAAGGTGGTGCCGTACTGCCCCCGGTGCGGCACGGCGCTGAGCAGCCACGAGCTCGGCCAGCCCGACGTGTACCGCGAGGTCGAGGACGAGTCGGCCTACGTCCGCCTGCCACTGACCGACGAGGGGCCGTCGGCCGCCGCGCTGCAGGCCGCGCTCGGCCGCCACAGCCTCGAGGGGCTGGCCCTGGTGGCCTGGACGACCACCCCGTGGACCCTGCTGTCCAACACCGGTGCCGCGGTCGGCCCCGAGCTCGAGTACGCCGTGGTGGGCGACGCCGTGGTGGCGGCCACCCTGGTCGAGCAGGTGTTCGGCGAGGGGGTGACGGCCGACGCCGTCGTGCCCGGTGCCGCGCTGGTGGGCCTGCACTACCGTCGGCCGTTCGACGACCTGGACCCGGGCCCGGCCGACGCCGGACGCGTGGGCTGGCGGGTGGTGGCCGGGGACTTCGTCGAGGCCGACGAGGGGACCGGGATCGTCCACCTGGCCCCGGCCTTCGGCGAGGTCGACCGGCAGGTCGGCCGGACGAGCGACCTGCCGACGCTGAACCCGGTGGGCCCCGACGGCCGTTTCACCGGAGCGGTGGCGTGGCTGGAGGGCCAGGCCGTCCGCGACACCAACGGCACGGTCAACGACCGGCTCGGGGCGGCGGGACTGCTGGTCCGCCGCCAGCCCTACCTGCACCCCTACCCGCACTGCTGGCGTTGCGGGACGGCCCTCATCTACTGGGGCAAGCCGAGCTGGTACATCCGCACGTCGGACCGCAAGGCCGACCTGGTCGACCAGAACCGGACCATCGGCTGGCACCCCGAGCACATCCGCGACGGCCGGATGGGCGAGTGGCTGTCCAACAACGTGGACTGGGCGCTGTCCCGCGACCGCTTCTGGGGCACGCCGCTGCCGGTGTGGCGGTGCGACGAGGGCCACACCCGCTGCGTCGGGTCCCGGGCCGAACTGTCGCAGCTGTCGGGCACCGACGTGTCCGAGGTCGACCCCCACCGGCCGGCCATCGACGAGGTGACCCTCCCGTGCCCGGACTGCGCGGCGGCCGGGGCCACCGGGACCATGCGCCGGGTGGAGCCGGTCATCGACGCCTGGTTCGACTCGGGGTCGATGCCCACGGCCCAGTGGGGCTACCCCGGCACCCCCGGCTCGGACGCCGCCTTCGTCTACCCCGCCGACTTCATCTGCGAGGCCATCGACCAGACCCGCGGCTGGTTCTACTCGTTGCTGGCGGTCAACACCCTGGTGCGGGGGTCGACCCCGTACCGCAACGTGCTCTGCCTCGGGCACATCGTCGACGCCGACGGCCGCAAGATGTCCAAGAGCATCGGCAACGTGATCGACCCGTGGGAGATCCTGACCACCCGCGGGGCCGACCCGCTGCGGTGGTGGATGTTCTCGCAGGGGTCGCCGTGGACCCCCACCCGGGTGAGCTTCGAGGCCATCGACGCCTCGATGCGCGATGCGCTGCTCACCCTGTGGAACACGTGGTCCTTCTTCACCACCTACGCCACCCTCAACGGCTTCGACCCGGCCGACCCGTCGGTGCCCGGCGCCGGCGACCGGTCGGAACTCGACCGCTGGATGCTGTCGCGGCTGCACGACACCGTGGCCCGGGTGACCGGGTCGCTCGACGGTTACGAGCCGTTCCCGGCGGCCACGGCCGTCGCCGAGCTGATCGACGACACGTCCAACTGGTTCGTGCGCCGCAGCCGCCGGCGCTTCTGGCGGACCGACCCCGGCGCCGACCCGGGCGACTCGCTGGGCGCCCAGGCCACGCTGCACGAGGTCCTGGTCACGGTGGCCCGGCTGCTCGCCCCGCTGACCCCGTTCCTGGCCGACCGGATGTGGCGGGACCTGACCGGCGCCGGCGAGTCCGACTCCGTGCACCTCGACGACTGGCCGACGGCCGACCTGTCCCTGGTCGACCCCGACCTCGAGGCCGGCATGGCCCTGGCCCGGCGGCTGTCGTCGCTCGGACGCGCCGCCCGGGCCGAGGCCGGCGTCAAGGTCCGCCAGCCGCTGGCCCGCGCCCTCGTCTACCTGCCCCCGGGAAGCCCGACGCCGCCCGCCGGCGTCGTCGAGGACGAGCTGAACGTCGACCGGGTCGAGGCCACCGACGAGCTGGGGGACGTCCTGGCCTACGAGCTGGTGCCCAACTACAAGCTGCTCGGCCCCCGGCTGGGCAAGCGGGTCCAGGACCTGCGGGCCGCCATGACGTCGGTGGACGGTGCCGCGGCGGCCGCCGACCTGGCCGAGGGACGCCCCGTCGTGGTGGCGCTGGCCGACGGGCCCGTCGAGCTGTCGTCCGAGGAGGTGGAGCTGCGGGTCCGGGCCCAACCGGGGTTCGCGGTGTCGCGCGACGGGGCCGAGGTCCTGGCCCTCGACCTGGCCCTCGACGACGACCTGCGCCGCCGGGGCCTCGCCCGCGAGGTGGTCCGCAACGTGCAGGACCTCCGCAAGGAGTCCGGCCTGGCGGTGTCCGACACCATCCACCTCCACCTGGTCGGCCTCGACGACCTGGCACCGCTGTTCGACGGCATCGCCCGTGAGGTGCTGGCCGTGGACGTCTCCACGTCGCCGCCGGACGACGGCGGCGACGGTACCGTCGTCGAGCTCGACGACGGGGAGACGGTGCGGACCGCCACCATCTGGGTCCGCCGGGCGTGACCCCGGCGGCCGCCCCCTGCGTCCTGGCCGTCGACCTGGGCACCGGCGGCCCGAAGGTGGCGGTGGTGGAGGAGACCGGTCGCATCGTCGCCCACGCCACCGAGCCCGTCCCGCTGCACCTGCTCGACGGCGGCGGTGCCGAGCAGGACCCCGAGGACTGGTGGTCGGCCATCCGGGCCGCCACCGCCCGGGCCCTGGCCGGGGCCGGGCCGGTCGAGCTGGTCGGCGTCGGCTGCACCGCCCAGTGGTCGGGCACGGTGGCCGTCGACTCGGCCGGCCATGCGCTGATGCGGGCGGTGATCTGGATGGACTCCCGGGGCAACCCGGACATCCGCTCGGTGGCCGGCGGTTCGGTCAACGTGCTGGGCTACGACCCCCGCAAACTGCTCCGGTGGGTCCAGGTCACCGGCGGGGCCCCCGGGCTGTCCGGCAAGGACCCGGTCGCCCACATCCTGTTCATCCGCCGGGCGTTCCCCGACGTCTACGCCCGCACGGCGGTGTTCCTGGAGCCGGTCGACTACCTCAACCTGCGCCTGACCGGCCGGGCGTCCGCGTCCTTCGACTCGATCGCCGCCCACTGGGTCACCGACAACCGCCGGATCGACGCCGTCGACTACGACCGCCGCCTGCTGGAGTGGACCGGGCTCGACCGCGGCCGGCTGCCCGACCTGGTGCCCCCCGGGTCGATCGTGGGGGAGGTGGGCGACCGGGCCGCCGCCGACCTGGGCATCCCGGCCGGCCTCCCGGTGGTGACCGGGTCCGGTGACGTGCACTCGGCGGTGTTCGGCTCGGGGGCGGTGGCCGACTTCGAGACCCACCTCTACATCGGTACCTCGTCGTGGATCTCGGGGCACGTCCCGTTCAAGAAGACGGCGCCGACCTCCAACGTGGCCTCGATCCCGGCCGCCCTGGCCGGGCGGTACGTGATCGCCGACGAGCACGAGACGGCCGGCGCCTGCCTGACCTTCGTGCGGGACAACCTGCGGCTCGCCCCGGACCTGGCCGCCATGGACGCCATGGCCGCCCGGGTGCCGGCGGGCAGCGGACGGGTGCTGTTCACCCCGTGGCTGAACGGCGAGCGCTCGCCGGTCGACGACCACACGGTCCGGGGCGGGTTCCACAACCTGTCGCTGTCCACCACCCGCGACCAGCTGGTCCGGTCGGTGTTCGAGGGCGTCGCCCTCAACTCGCGCTGGCTGTTGGACGCCGTCGAGGCGTTCGCCGGGCGCCGGCTCGGGTCGCTGGCGTTCGTCGGGGGCGGGGCGAACTCGGACGTCTGGTCCCAGATCCACGCCGACGTGCTCGGACGGGAGGTCCGCCAGGTGGCCGAACCGGTCCTGGCCAACGTCCGGGGTGCCGGGCTGCTGGCCCTCCTCGCCCTCGGCCGGATCACCCCGGACGACGTGCCGGCCATGGTCGAGGTGCGGCGGACCTACGGGCCCGACCCCTCGACCACCGCCGAGTACGACCTGCTGTTCGAGGAGTTCGTCACCCTCTACAAGCAGACCAAGGGCATCTTCAAGCGGCTCAACCGGTTCTGACGGCGCGACCCCGTCACCCGCGCCGGGTCAGGCCCGACGCTCCCGGGCCCGGTTGGCCGCGCTGACCACGGCGGCCAGTGAGGCGTCCAGGATGCTCGAGTCCATGCCCACCCCCCACCAGGTGGTGCCGTCGGCACCCTCGGCCTCGACGTAGGCGACGGCGGAGGCGCCGCTGCCCGAGGTGAGGGCGTGCTCGCTGTAGTCCTTGACCTCGAAGGCGACCCCCAGGTCGGCGCGCAGGGCCCCGACCAGGGCGTCGATGGGTCCGTTGCCCTCGCCCATCACCGTGCGGGGCTCGCCGTCGACCAGGAGCTGGGCGGTGACGGTGGTGCGCCCGCCCCCGGTGGTCATCTCGCTGGCGACGATGCGGACACCGGCGTCGTCGGGCAGGTAGGTCCGCTCGAAGACGTCCCACATCTCGCCGGGCCGGATCACCGTGCCCGAGCCCTCGGTCACCTCCTGGACCTGGCGCGAGAACTCCATCTGGAGCCGACGGGGCAGGTCGAGCCCGTGCTCGTGGTCCATGACGTAGGCCACCCCGCCCTTGCCGGACTGGCTGTTGACCTGGATGATCGCCTCGTAGGTCCGCCCGGTGTGGCTCGGGTCGATCGGCAGGTAGGGGACCTCCCAGTGGTCGTAGTCCTCGCCGATGGCCTCGAACCCCTTCTTGATGGCGTCCTGGTGGGAGCCGCTGAAGGCCGTGTAGACCAGGTCGCCGGCGTACGGGTGCCGGGGGTGGACGGGCATCCGGGTGGCGAACTCGGCCACCCGCCGCACCTTGTCGATGTCCCCGAAGTCGAGCGCCGGGTCGACCCCCTGGGAGAACAGGTTCATGGCCAGGGTGACGACGTCCACGTTGCCGGTCCGCTCGCCGTTGCCGAACAGGGTCCCCTCCACCCGGTCGGCCCCGGCCAGGACGCCCAGCTCGGCCGCGGCCACGGCGGTCCCGCGGTCGTTGTGGGGGTGCAGGCTCAGCACGATCGAGTCCCGGTCGCGGATGGTCCGTCCGAACCACTCGATCACGTCGGCGTAGACGTGGGGTCCGTACATCTCCACCGTGTTGGGCAGGTTGATGATGACCGGGCGGTCCGGGGTGGGCTCGAGCACGCCCATCACCGCCTCACAGATCTCCACCGCGAACTCCGGCTCCGTCCCGGTGAAGCTCTCGGGGGAGTACTCGTAGCGGATCTCGGTGTCCGGCAGGGTGGACTCGAACTTCTTGCACAGCCGGGCGGCGTTGACGGCGATGTCGACGATGCCCTGGCGGTCGAGTCCGAAGACCACCCGGCGCTGGAGCGTGGACGTGGAGTTGTAGAAGTGCACGATCGCCCGCTTCGCCCCGCGGAGCGACTCGAAGGTGCGCTCGATCAGCTCCTCGCGGCACTGGACGAGGACCTGGATGGTGACGTCGTCGGGGATCAGGTCGCCCTCGATGATCTCCCGCTGGAAGTCGTAGTCGGTCTGGGAGGCGGACGGGAACCCGACCTCGATCTCCTTGAAGCCGATGTCCACCAGCGTCTGGAACAGGCGCAGCTTGCGCTCGGAGTCCATGGGGTCGACCAGGGCCTGGTTGCCGTCACGCAGGTCGACGCTGGCCCACTGGGGGGCGACCGTCGTCTGCCGGTCGGGCCAGGTGCGGTCGGCGAGCACCAGCGGCACGTAGGGCCGGTAGAGGTGGAAGGGCATGGGGGAGACGTCGCAGGGCATGGCGAGGCGTCGGGTCGTCGTGCCGTCGGTGCCGGTGTGGTCGTGTGCGCTCATGTGCTGCTCCCTCGGTGCCGGGGTCCGGTGTGTCGTGTCGGAGGTTCGGAAGTACGGGTGTTCGGTGGTTCGGGTCCGTGTGCGGCCAACAAAAAACCCCCTGGCCGGAGGCACAGGAGGTTGCGGGCGAACGCGATGTGGCGTTCGCCGTCAGGTAAGGAGGAGGTCCGTGGTCGGGAAGGTCATGTCCCCTCAATCATCCCAGTGGCGACGGAGGCCGTCAAGGACGCACCTCGCGGTTCCGGCGGCGGTAGGCCGACCCGGGTGGTCGTTCCGGAGGGCGACGATAATGATAATCATTATCAAAGAGTGAGAATGATTATCATTATCAACCAACCTGAATTCGGATCACGAAGTCGGTGGCGCGCCCACCCCGGACTGCCCGGGACGCCGGGCTCCGGTCAGATCCGCTCGAAATTGCGGGCCAGCTCCCAGTCCGTCACCACGGAGTTGGCCTTGGCCCACTCCTGACGGGCCGTGTTCACCAGGTGCTGGTGCACCTCGGGACCGAATGCCTCGGCCGCCACCTCGCTGGCCGCCAGGTTGGCGATGGCGTCGGGCAGCGTCTCCGGGATCCGGGGCACCTCGGGGGCGTGGTAGGCGTTGCCGGTGAACGCCGGGGCCAGGTCCGCCTCGTGCTCGATGCCCCACAGTCCTCCGGCGATGGCGGCGGCCAGGGCGATGTAGGGGTTCACGTCCGCCCCCGGGATCCGGCTCTCGACCCGCCGGCCGGCGCCGTGCCCGACGGCACGGAACCCGCAGGTGCGGTTGTCCTCGCCCCAGACCACGGCGGTGGGGGCCCAGGAGTCGGGCACGTAGCGCCGGTAGGAGTTCACGTAGGGGGCGAAGCACCAGGCCAGCTGGTCGGCCGCGTGGAGCTGGCCCGCCACCCACTGGGCGCCCACCCGGGAGAAGCCGGACGGCGAGTCCTCGCCGGCGGCCGGTGCCATCAGCGGCGAGTCGGTGGCGGCGTCCCACAGGCTGGTGTGGATGTGGCACGACGACCCGGCCGTGTCCATCGACCACTTGGCCATGAACGTGGCGGCCCGTCCGTACTCGCCGGCGATCTCCTTCACCCCGTTCTTGAAGACCAGGTGGCGGTCGGCCACCTCGAGGGCGGTGCCGTAGGTGATGTTGATCTCGTGCTGGCCGATGCCGGCCTCGCCCTTGGAGAATTCGATCGGGATGCCGGCCTCGGTCATCTCGTTGCGGATGCGGGCGATGATGTACTCCTCCCGCGACGTCTGCAGGAGCTGGTAGTCCTCGATCGAGGTGGCGTGGGGGGTGAGGTTCTGCCACCGCTTGGCGCCGGCCTCGGCGAACGAGTCGAGGAACAGGTAGAACTCGAGCTCGGTGGCGCACTTCACCACGTAGCCCTTCTCGGCGGCCCGCTCGATCTGGCGGCGGAGGATCCGCCGGGGCGACACCTCGACCGGGTCGCCGTCCATGGTGAGCAGGTCGCACAGGACCAGCACCGAGCCGGGCAGCCACGGCAGCGGCCGCACGGTGTGGGGGTCGATGACCGCGTTGAGGTCGCCGTACCCCGTCTCCCAGTTGGCGAACTCGTAGCCCGGTAGCGGGTCCATGTCGACGTCGCAGGCCAGCAGGTAGTCGCAGGCCTCGATGCCGTGGTCCAGCACGTGCTCGAGGAAGAACGACCCGGTCACCCGCTTGCCGACCGGCCGGCCCTGGAGGTCGGGGAAGGCCACGACGACGGTGTGGACGTCGCCGGAACGGATCTGGTGGGGCAGGGTCTCGAGCGTCAGCATCCCTGCACTCTGTCCCAATCGGGGCCGGGCGTCCAACGGTGGACGACGGTCTGACCAGCGGCGACGTCGCCGGTACGGACGGCCGCACCCGGATGCGATACTTGGCGAATGTCTGGACCCGGCGACCGGCCCCTCGTTGCCGTCACGACCTACCGCCAGGACACCCGGTGGTGGTCGTGGGACCGTGACGCGGCCGTCGTGCCCGGGCTCTACCTCGACATGGTGGTGGCGGCCGGCGGCTCGCCCGTCCTGGTGCCGCCCGTCGGGGGGTCGGACCCGGACCCTGCGGGCGTGACCGGCTCGGCCGTGGCTCCCGTGCTCGACGCCGCCGACGCCCTGGTGGTCATCGGCGGGGGCGACGTGGACGCCGGCCGGTACGGCCAGGAGCCCGACGGGCGCAACGGCGGGGTCAACGACCGCCGGGACGAGCTCGAGCTGCAGCTGGTGGACGGCGCCGTGGAACGCGATCTGCCCGTCCTCGCCATCTGCCGGGGCCACCAGGTGCTCAACGTGCTGTTCGGCGGCACGCTGGTCCAGCAGCTCCCCGACGTGGTGGGCTCGACCCGACACCAGCCGGCCCAGGGCGCGTTCGGCGAGGTCACCGTGGTCACCGAGCCCGGCACCCACGTGCACCGGCTCCTGGGCGACCGGGTGGACGTGCTGTGCAGTCACCACCAGGCGGTCGACGTGGTGGGCGAGTCCCTCCTGGTGTCGGCCCGCAGCGACGACGGCGTGGTCGAGGCGGTCGAGGTGCTGGGCCGGTCGTTCGTCGTGGGGGTGCAGTGGCACCCCGAGGAGCAGCAGGACGTCCGGCTGTTCGCCGGACTGGTCGAGGCGGCCCGGGCCCGGGCCGGCCGGACCGACCCGTGACCCGCCACCGTCCCCAGTCCAGGAATCCCGAGGAGCAGCCATGAGCGCAACCGACGTCATCAACCCCGCCACCGAGCAGGTCATCGCCGAGGTCCCGATCCACGGGGTCGACGCCGTCGACGAGGCCGTGGCCCGTGCCGTCGAGGCCGGCCCCGCCTGGCGGGCCGTGGCCCCGGCCGACCGCGCACGGCTCATGCGGCGGTTCGCCGCCGAGGTGGAGGCCCACGCCGAGGAGCTGGCCCAGCTCGAGACGGCCAACGTGGGCAAGCCGATCTCCGAGAGCCGTGACGAAGTGGGCATGGTGGCCGAGGTCCTCTACTTCTACGCCGGTGCCGTCGACAAGCACCGGGGGTCCACCGTGCCGGTGGCCGGCGGGGTGGACATGACCTTCCACGAGCCGCTGGGCGTGGTCGGGGCGATCATCCCGTGGAACTTCCCCATCGCCATCACCTCGTGGAAGGTGGGCCCGGCCCTGGCCACCGGCAACACGATCGTGGTGAAGCCGGCCGAGATCACCCCGCTGACCGCGGTGCGGCTGGCCGAGCTGGCCCTCGACGCCGGCCTGCCCGAGGGCGTGCTCCAGGTGGTCACCGGCAAGGGCTCCGTCGTGGGCACCCGCCTGGCCGAACACCCCGACATCGACAAGATCGCCTTCACCGGGTCGACCGAGGTCGGGCGGGACGTGATGTCGCGCGCCTCGGGCACCATCAAGCGGGTCACCCTCGAGCTCGGCGGGAAGTCGGCGTCGGTGGTCTTCGCCGACGCCGACCTGGCCAAGGCGGCCGCCTCGGCCCCCGGGGGCGTGTTCGCCAACGGCGGCCAGGACTGCTGCGCCCGCAGCCGGATCCTGGTCCAGCGGTCGGTCCTCGACGAGTTCCTCGACCTGCTGGCCGACGCCGTGCGGGCGTGGACGGTCGGCGACCCGACCGACCCGGCCTCCAAGATGGGCCCGATGGTCACGGCCGCCCACCGCGGCGTGGTGGCCTCGTTCCTCGAGGAGGGGATGGGGGCGCCGGGCGCTCCGGTGCCGGCCCACACCGCCGGTGCGGTGCCCGACGGGCCCGGCTTCTGGTTCCCGCCGACGGTGGTGGCCCCGGCCGACCCGGGGTGGCGGATGGCCCGCGAGGAGATCTTCGGCCCGATCGTGGCCGTCATCCCCTTCGACGACGAGGCCGAGGCGGTGCGCCTGGCCAACGACACGCCCTACGGGCTGTCCGGCTCGATCTGGACCCGCGACAGCGCCCGGTCCTTGCGGATGGCCCGGGCCGTGCAGGCCGGCAACCTGTCGGTCAACTCGAACAGCTCGGTGCGGGTGCAGACCAGCTTCGGCGGCATGAAGCAGTCGGGCTTCGGCCGCGAGCTCGGGCTCGAGGCCCTCGCCTCCTACAGCGAGGTCAAGAACGTCTTCGTCTCGACCGTCGACTGAGCCGGTGGCACCCCGGGCCGACGGGCCGGTGGCCGTGGTCACCGGCGCGAGCCGGGGGATCGGCGCCGGCATGGCCGGGTACTTCGCGGCCCGGGGACTGCGCCTCGGGCTGTGCGCCCGCACCGAGCCGACCGCCCCGGACGGTGCCGACTGCGTCACCGCCCGGGTCGACGTGACCGACGCCGCCGCGGTGGACGCGTTCTGTGCCCGGGTGGTCGGGCACTTCGGCCGGATCGACGTCTGGGT
>Ga0075030_100005259_pt1 | contig 11676 bp, 8 predicted proteins | sample LitLauG_LLR_2012_FD_71393 | JGI IMG/M metagenome (GOLD analysis project Ga0075030, IMG submission 71393) | Freshwater sediment microbial communities from Pennsylvania, USA - Little Laurel Run_MetaG_LLR_2012 | ecosystem: Environmental > Aquatic > Freshwater > Creek > Sediment | place: USA...
GGCACGCGCGATGGCGCCACCATCGAGATGGCTGAAGAGTGCGGAGAGGGCAACATTTTTCTGTTCGGCTTGACGGCCGCCCAGGTAGCCGAAAGCCGCGGCTGGTACAACCCGCAGTGGCACTATGAGAACGAGCCCGAGACTCGGGCTGCTCTCGACCTGATTTTCAGCGGGCACTTCAACCCCGGCGAGCCGGGCATCTTCGATCCGCTTCGCGAAACGCTCCTCTCCGGCGGCGATTTCTACATGCATCTGGCAGATATGCGTTCTTACACAGACGCACAGGAAGGCGTCGGCCGGCTTTGGACCGATCCCGAAGAGTTTGCCAAAAAGGCGATTCTGAACGTGGGCAGCAGCGGAAAATTCTCCAGTGACCGTACCATCGCGCAATACGCGTCGGAAATCTGGGGCGTCACCCCCTGCCCGGTGGAATAGGTTCCCGCGGAGATTCAATTATGGCCAGCGCAACTGCTTTAGCATCGATTGGCGATCGTGGTGTACTGAATGCGCCTTTGTCTCAAACCCTTTCCGGAGTATGGATCGATCGCGACCTGGGCTGGCTGGATTTTAATGAGCGGGTTCTCGCCGAGGCTCTCGACGAACGCACGCCCCTGCTCGAACGAGCGAAATTTCTAGCCATCTTTACTTCCAACCTCGACGAATTCTTCATGAAGAGGATGGCCGTCCTCCGCCGCGGTGAATCGGCAGAGGAGCATGCGCTCCTTCGGCAGATTCGCGAAAAGTTGCTTCCGATGCTGAGCCGCCAGGCGGAGTGCTACCGCCGGACTATTGTCCCGGAGCTTGGAAAACACGGCATCTTTCTTCGGTGCTGGGACGATCTGACGCCGGGCCAGAACGAAGAGGCGGGCCGCTACTTCGAGTCCAGCCTGTCGCCGGCGCTCACGCCTTTAGTCATCGATCCGGCGCATCCGTTCCCGTTTCTCTCCAACCTGTCCACCTCCCTGACTTTTCTTCTGCGCGACCCCGGACGGAACGAAACCATCCACGCCCGCATCAAGGTCCCGGGAGTTCTGAAGCAGTGGGTTCCTCTGACGGCAGACCTGGCTTCCGGCGAACGGCTTCTGATCCCGCTTCATGAAGTGATTCTCGGCAACGCGCATCGTCTGTACAGCGGAATGACTCTGACCGCCGCTACGTTAGTGCGGCTGACCCGCGACGCCGAAACGGAAGGCGGCGACGATGACGATCCGGCAGCCGAACTCCCCGAACAGGTGCGCGAGCAGGTCCGGCAGCGACGCTATGAGCCTGTGGTGCGCCTCGAATTCGGTCCCGGCGCCGACCCGTCCTTAAAGGAGAAGCTGCGAGAACGGTTTGAATTGTCTCCCGAGGACATCTACGATGTGCCCGGGGAGGTCGATTACACAACCCTGTTTGAAATCGCCGGGCTGCCCGTTCCGGACCTGCGCGATCCCGCCTGGACTCCTCTTGCGCCCGCCGCGTTCGAGGTTGGAGCCGGCTTTGCCACCTTCGCCGCTGCCCTCCAGTCCGGGGATGTGCTGGTCCATCACCCTTACGAAAGCTTCGACGCCGGAGTGGAACACTTCATCAGCGCCGCCGCCGACGATCCCGAAACGGTCTCCATAAAAATGACCGCTTACCGGATCGGCGATGACACACCGTTTGTCCAGTCGCTCGTCAGAGCCGCGGAACACGGCAAGCAGGTAGCCTGCGTAATGGAGATCAAGGCCCGCTTCGACGAGGAACGAAATCTGCATTGGGCGGCCGAACTGGAGCGCGTGGGAGCGCACGTCACCTTCGGAGTCAGAGGTCTGAAGACGCACGCCAAGACGGCGCTCGTGGTCCGGAAGGAGGCGGGCGGCCTCCGCTGCTACGCGCACATCGGCACGGGAAATTACCATGTGAGAACGGCGCGCCTTTATGCCGACTTTGGATTGCTTACCTGCAATCCGGCTCTGACACGGGATGTGGTAAATCTCTTCCACTACCTTACCGGCCACTCACACGCGCCGGATTGCTCCACGCTCCTGGTCGCGCCCTCAACCATGCGGCGCAGGCTGATCGAACTCATCCGGCGCGAAATCGAAAACAAGCGGCTCGGCTCTCCCGCGCGCATCGTTGCCAAGATGAACCAACTGGAAGACCCTGAGATCATCGAAGCGTTGTGCGAGGCCTCCCAGGCCGGTGTTCCGATCGATCTGATCGTTCGGGGCTTCTGCTGTCTCCGTCCCGGCGTGGAAGGCCGGACGGAAAACATCCGGATCCGGTCGATCATCGGGCGTTTCCTCGAACACTCGCGTGTATTTCACTTTGCCAACGGAAAAGAGAATCCGCTCGACGGCGACTTTCTGATCGGTTCGGCCGACTGGATGTTTCGCAATCTGTCGAAGCGGGTTGAAGTGGTGACGCCCGTATTTGCCGCGGGGGCCAAAGAGAGGCTCTGGGAGTGCCTCGACATCTGCCTTCGGGATCGCAGACAGGCGTGGACTCTGGCGGCGGATGGATCATGGTCGCAACTGCGCCCCGAAGCCGGCGCAGACGGTCCCGAAGGCACTCCGGAAGTCGTCGGCACACACCAGGTTTTGATGAACCTTGCGCGCATTCGCGCGGACCTGTAGTCTCATCCTTTACCCCGCCCTTTCATCGGCGGCGTTCTAATCGTATTTTTCAATTTTGTTTTCTATCAGGTGAGGTAACGTATGGCTTGCGACTTGAACTTCCTCGATAATGTTCCGCTGTTCAGCCTCCTGGACAACGATGAAAAAGCCGTTCTGGCCGCTCAAGTGGACCTGCAGACGTTCACCGCGCGTCAGCGTATATACAGGCACGGAGATCCCAGCGGGCGAGGCTACGTCGTCGTCTCCGGTTCGGTGCGGGTCACCACAATCGACGAAGATCATCAGGAAGTGGTGGTGGAAGAGCCAGGCGTGGGCGATTTCTTTGGATTTGCGTCCATGCTCGACGGGACACCGCACCAGACCGACGCCTTCGCGTCCGAAGAGACCGTCTGCGTCGAGGTAGACCGCGACGATATCCTGGTCCTGATCCGGCAAAAACCCCATGCGGGCCTCGACCTCCTCACAGCCACCGCACGCCAGGTGCACGCGGCACACGAGTTGGTTCGGACAAGGTCCGCCCGCAATCCGAATGAGGTTATCGAGGAGGAGACCACCTTCGGCGAAAAAATCGCCGATGCTGTTGCCCGCTTCGGCGGGTCCTGGACATTTATCATCTGGTTCGGGATCGTGCTGATCATTTACACAGTCATCAACATCGGTTTGGGCAAGAACGCCTGGGACCCCTATCCGTTTATCCTTCTCAACCTCTTTCTCTCGATGCTGGCCGCAATCCAGGCTCCCGTGATCATGATGAGTCAGAATCGCCAGGATCAGAAGGACCGGTTGCGCGGTGAGCTGGACTTTGACGTCAATCGCCGTGCCGAATCCGAAATTCAGGTCCTCGCCGAAAAGCTCCATTTGCTGGGACACCAAATTGCCGACGTCGAAGACCTGGTCCGGGGAACACCGCGGCATCATCCGGACGGACCTTCCACGCGCGCCTGAGCGTGCCCCGGCCGGGCGGAGACGGGCGCATCACTTTCCTCCGCGGAATTTGTCGAACGGAACGGCGTCTTCCACGTGAATCCGAAAACTCACGACGGAAGCGGGGCCCCGGTCCTGGTTGTATCCGGGATTCGTCACATGCTGGTAGTCGACGGCAACGGAGATGCCGCGCCAGAGGTGAGCCGTGTAATACGTCTCGAAGATCTGTTCGGGGCCGTAGTTCAGCCCTCCGTCGCCCAGGATAAAACCCAATCCCCCCAGCGCCAGATAGCGCCGATGGTCGCCGGATAGCCCGTTAACCACGAATGCTGCGCCCACTTTGTCCTGAGCGCGGCGCCAGGGCTTGCCTTGAAAATCGCTGCCGATTTCGGCTGTCCGGTCGATTTCCGTGTAGGCGAAGGCTTCGTTGGCCCCGTCGTTCCACCCCAAACGGCCAAAGGCCCGCCACAAGGGAGTCAGTTCCTGCTCGACATTCAGGCCGAAGCCGTATTTCACCCTCCCCTGCTTCCGGTAGAGAGTGATGTCGGGAGCGGCGTCCCTGCCCGACAGGTAACCGTCGATGGCTTGCCGGTAGCTGCCCATATTGGCGTGATTGACAAAGTAGAGAGCCCGCACCACGCCGGGGCGTTTCCGGAGCAAAGCCGCGTGATACTCAAACTCGAAATTTTCGCCGCGCGCGCGGGCAATATTCCAATCGAGCTGGATTCCGTTGGCCACCGTGGGCATCAGCATCTCGCCGAATCGGGCTGCCCAGGTTCTGGCGTAGAATTCCGCCACCAGCCCGTACGTGTATCCTCGCGTGTCCGCGGCATAATCGTAAGCCCCGTTGTTGACGACCGCCCAGTTCATGAACTGCAGGTGGCTGTCGCTGCCGATGGAGTTCAGGTCGAAAAAATCGACCGTACTCATCTTTCCCGCACGAAGTTCGAGACGCCTCACCGGGACGGTGGAAGCGAGCGACAAGGGATTTCGCGTGGCCTCGGTTTTGTCCCCGCTCAGCGGAATAGTGTAGTGAAGCATCACGCGCGATACATAAGGGCCTTCGCCGAGGGTTGGATTGCGCACCACGTCTACGTTGGTGAAACCAGCGATGCCGAGCGCACTGCTGAGCCCGGCTCCTCCGGCGCTCTCGACGTCGGCGAGGATCTCCAGCTGCCTGAATATCCGGAAACCGCCGTAGAGTGTTTCGACCCGCGATGCAGCGTGTTCCGCGTCCGGCAGGAAGCTGTTTGGTCCGGAGTATTTCGCACCGAACGTGGGATGCTGCTGGCGGATAAAATTTGCCTGGGCCGACAACCAGAGCCGGTCCTGGAACGATTCCTCGCCTGCCAGCGCAGGCTCGGGCATGTCACTGGCTTGAGCGAATAAAGACCACGGTGCAAGAATCAAAAAGGTAAGTAGAAATAGCAAACGCTACCATGGTTGGGCACAACATTCGCGGCTGTCAACGATTCCACCAGTGGCGGACCGAACCTTCACTGCTTTGTAATGAAAACGTAATTTGCGCCTTGGATTTCGATGTCACGATGAAGGATTATCGACAACCATGAGTGCCCCCGCCACCAGGTGGATGATTGGCTTTGCCTGTTGCTGCGCTGTAGCCTGGCCCATGCCCGGGTGGCAGGCTCCCGCTCAGCCGGCAGCGAAAGCCGCGACCGTCACGCGGCTTTACGTGGAGCCGTTCACTACCAAAGCCGGCTCGGAAAAGCTGCGGGGGGACGTCATCGCTGAACTTCGCAAGCTGAGTTCCATTTCACTGCTCCCGGGCGAATCCGGCGCCGACGTCATTTTGGGCGGTGGCGGAGAGATTTGGATCCGCGGCTACCGAAGTTTGAACCCGCGGTCGGGCCGGTCGCCGTCCAACGGAACTCCGGTGTACGGTGGCTTTCTCTCCGTGGAGTTGAGAGACGCTAAAGGCGAGACGCTTTGGTCGTATCTGGCAACCCCGGGCGCTGCCTCCGGAGACATCTCGAACAGCCTCTCGAAGCAGATTGCGAAACGCGTAGCCGACGCGCTGCAGCAGGATAAGGCTCTGCAAAAAAGCGATCCGCCATCCGGAGCGCTTCCGCCGCCTCAACCCATGGCGACTTTGCATGGGGCGGGCGCTACGTTTCCTTATCCCGTGTACGCAAAATGGTTCACCAATTACCGGCGTGAGAATCCGGACGTCGAAATCGCTTACGACCCGGTCGGGTCGGAGGCAGGCGTTCGCCGACTGCTTGCCGGCGAGGTGGATTTTGCAGGGTCGGACAGTCCGGAAGCCATCTCCCGGATTGCCCCCGGCGAAGAGGGCAGGTATTTGCTCTTTCCATCCGTGGTGGGCGCGGTGGTTCCGATCGTCAACCTGCCGGGCGTTTCGGGCGATATCGCTTTCACTCCCGAGGTCCTCGCCGGAATTTATCTGGGGAAGATCAGAAAGTGGAACGACCCGCGTTTGAAGCAAGCGAATCCGGGCATTCGCCTTCCGGATCTGGACATCGTGGTGGTTCATCGTTTGGACGGAAGCGGCACCAGCTATGCCTGGACCGACTATCTTTCGCAGACCAGCCCCGAGTGGAAGACCCAGGTTGGCTCCGGCCTCGGCCCGCAGTGGCCTGCCGGGCGGGCAGCCAACGGAAATGAGGGCGTGGCCGGACTCGTGAAGGAACAGGGTGGCTCCATAGGGTATGTCGAATTCATCTATGCGCTGCGGAACCACCTGAACTTCGGGAAAGTCCGCAACCAGAATGGCGAGTTCGTCGGCGCCAGCCTCGAAAGCATCGGGGTCGCGGCCAGGAAGGCAATGGAAATCAGCGACGACCTGAAAGTCTCCATCGTCAACGCCCCGGGCGCGGGCGCTTACCCGATTGCGTCATTCACCTGGCTGATTGTACCCGTTCATATTGCCGACGGCATGAAACGAAGCGCAATCACGGAGTTTCTGAAGTGGATGCTGGGACCAGGCCAAACGCAGGCCGCGGCCCTGGGATATGTGGCCTTGCCGAAGGATCTGATCGGCCGGGAACGGGACGCGATCGCCGGCATTCACTGACCGGCGCACACGCCGCTTACAACACGAACTCCTGGCGCTCGTCGAGTGCCAGACGCAGCGCGGATCTCACTCGGCGGTGCTTCACAAGATTCACCAGACCCACGAACCGGTTGACGATCCGCGGGAATCCACCATCCCAGAGTTCGTTCAGCGATTTGACGACGCCTTCGTCGGTGAGATAAAACACCCGGTCGCTCCAGCGCACCCAGCCCATGCCGTGGTTCGGATCGTCCTGCAGGATGTCGCACAGGTTTTCGAGGATGCGCATACGCAGCGGTTCCCGGTACTGCGGCAGGAACAGCACGTCGCTCCAGCCGTCGCGCCGGACCTCCTCGGCGAACTCGGCGAAATTCGCCGCATTGGTCAGGTTCACGCACGCGTTTGCCTCGCGGCCGTGCCGGTCGCCACCCGAGACGAGGGGCATTCCGGCGAAACCGGCGAGTTGCACGGCCTTCTGGTTCTCCGCCCATGGCCTCAGCCCGTTCAGCTCCGCGGCATGAAGAAAAGGCCGGTACATTTCGATGAAGGCGGTCGCATGTTCGCGGTGTGCCTCCTCTCCGATATGGTTCTCGTCCCACGCGGGATGATTCAGAATCACCAGCGATTCCGGGCTCTGCGCGAACCATTCGAGCAGTGCCGCAGCGCGCATTTCGTCCGGGTTCGCGGTGAACTCCTGCATCTCCCGCATCATCGTCGTCGCTTCTCCCGCCGGCATGTTATGCACGCCCACGTGGAAGAAGGTCTTCCGGAAAGGCACCGTCCATTCCACGGAGACAGGACACGCTTCGATGTCGCCGAGTACACGCAGATGCAGTGCGGCGTCGATATTGTCGTGGTCCGTAATCGAAACCATGGGGGCCTTATCGAGAAGGTTTTCGATCTGGCCCTTTTCAAGGTCCCAGGCCTGCCGCGCGGAGAGCGGCGGCGTCCACCAGGCCCGCTTCAGATTGACGTCGCGCCCTTTGAGCGCCCGGTATTTCGCCTCCTGTTTACGAATCGCGCCCCCGAGCCACGGGGTATCCTTTGTGGCCCGCTGAATGAAGTCCAGCAATTCGCGGGAATGCAGCGTGTGGCTGTGCAACGATACGCCGGCGCGGAAGGGACGCGCCGCTTCTTCCCGCCAGTGGAAATGAACGTTTGAGTTTTTCATCCCTGCCTCTCTTTTGCCACGAGCTGTTCCTTGAGCGCCGGCGGGGCCGGATCGGCTTCAAACGCAAGACGGAGAAACGATTTCGCCTGGTACTCGAAGCGCAGCGGCGGCGCTCCTTCCGACCCCTCCTCGTACCAGACATGAAACGGAGTCTGGTGACCGGTGGCACGGTTGGTGAGCACGGCGCTCAGCCGCATCACGCTGTCCGGCTTCGTGGTAACGCGGCGCTCCGCGAGACGCGCGCCGGCCGCCGCGTCGCGCTCTTTCCGCGTGTCGAGAAGAAACCGCTTACTGTTGAAGAACAGCGCCCTTGGCGTTTCCGCGCCGGAGTCCAGCATGGCCCGGCGGAGGGAGTAAAGGAACGTGGACGCCCCGCCGCGCTCTCCTTCGGGAAGACAAGGTGCACCGGCAATGGCGTCGTGTACGCGCGCCGCGAGTTTGTCCGCATCCCGCCACGTGAGCCGCGAGGGCAGTTCCAGATTCTGGACGCGCGAGGCAAAAGTGCCGCGACTTCCATGTCCCTGGGCGGCGATGCACGGCAGCACGTCGCCGGAGGTTGTGAGCGCCTGTTTCGCTTGTGTAATGTCCTTCTCGGGCGATGCCGTCATGAAGGCGTAGTAGGCGCATTCTTCCGGTTCGCCCGCGGGCGACTCGAGGGTAACCTCGCGGATGAGTCCGAAGCGATTCAGGCCGCGCGCCGCTTCCGGCCACGAGCCTGCGCCGAACTGAATCGAAATGCCGGTCCCGCCGGGGCACGCGGCCTCCTGAACTACTGCGTAGCCGCTGCCGACGCCGCCCCGCGAGACGAGTGGAATCGAGAACAGCATAACGGTGGCACTGGCCGAGTACTTCGTGAGCCGGGCCGGAACATGAGACAACGAAGGATTCGCGTCGAGCAGCCGGTCAACCTCCGAACGCGGGGCGCCGGCACAGGGAGTGACATCCGTATACGATTCGGCGAACAGCCTGGAGATCAGACCGCCTGCCAGAATGCGAATGACATGCCGCCTGAAAATCATGCCCCAGCGTAGCCCTGGATTCTTACAGCAGCACTACAGAAAAAAACATTTTCGAGACATCCTGTATCGTCTTCATGTTGTCATCCGCGCGCGGAGATTTCACGGCCAAAAGCATCCCCTTCCGTCGACCAGCTCCGAGGCGCGATGGGCGCGCACGTCCGCTCGCCCACCGTGAGCGCATGGACTTCGCGATACAGATCGAGAAAACGCTTCGTGACCACGGGCCAGCCGTACCTTGCCGCCGTCTGGCGCGCGGCGGCCCGACGGTGCGCGGCCCGCGCCGGGTCTTCGCGGATCGACCGCACCGCCGCGGCAAAAGCTTCGCCGCCGGCCTCCGCCAGCCAGGCATTGCTGTCGTCCGCGTACGAGATCACTCCGCCCGAGTTCGGCGCCACCAGCGCCAGCCCGGCGGCCATGGCCTCGAGCGGGGCGATTCCAAATGGCTCGCGCGGGTTCGGATGCAGAAAAATGTCGGCGCTGGCATAGGCATCGGCAAGGCGGGCGCGATCACCGATATGCCCCAGAGAAACTACGTTGTGGAGCCCGCGGCGCGCGAATTCCGCCTGCAGATGCTCCCGCAGGATTCCGTCGCCGGCGATCGCGAGGCGGTATTGATTCGGGTCGAGCCGCGCCATCGTGTCGGGCAGCAGCGGCAGATTCTTCTCCGGCGCAAGGCGGCCGGCATAAAGCAGCAGAGTCGCGCCCACGGGCGCCGCCGCGCCGCCCAGCATTTCACGCCGCAGATCGGGCTGCGGGCGCGCGCGGCCGAACGTCTCGCAATCCACGCCCATCGGCTCGATCCAGATTCCGCGCCGGACTTTGTGGCCGTGCGAGGCGTGGATCAGTTCCTCCGCCACATGCTCGGAGATTGTGATGTGATGGTCGAACATCGGGAAATAAATCCACTTCATGTACAGGCCGCAGAAACGCCGCCCCGCCGCGCTGCGCGACAGGTAGGCCGAAAAGTTTTCGTCCATCCGTTCGCAACTCAGCCCCACCACAGTTGGCCTTATCGTGACGCCCGGCAGCCGCTTCGTCCGCAGCAGGCCGGCCAGATACGGCATCGTGTATTTCTCCGACACCTCCACCAGGTCCGGGCGTTCCTGGTTTATGATTCTCTGTAACGCCGTCCGCGGAAGCAGAAAACGGTGCGGATAAATCATGCGGTAGTTATTATTCAGCGGCGCTCTCGGGGCTTCAATGTGATAGATCCGGCCGAAGCGCCCGACTTCTTCCTCACGCGTTGCGGTTCCCGGCACGACCAGGCGTATTTCGTGCTCTTCGCGTTCGGCGGCCTCCATCAGCGCTTTATAAAAGGTTCCAATGCCGCCGGATGAAGAATGCCAGGCGTTGGTCAGGTGGAGCGTCTTCATGCTCCGTAGCCTCTCAGCGACCGCCAGGTCCACAGAGGCAGCGCCGCGAGGAAGCCGCCGATCACGCGGGGCATGGCCCGCAGATCGTCCCCAATCGACGGCGCGCCGCGACCCACAACCATCGTTCCGCGGCGCATGGCGTAGAGGTTGAACAGCGTCGAGAACATCGTGAAGGTAACCGACGAAATCAGGCTCACTGCCAGATGGGGCGTATGCCGCAGCCAGTGCAGCAGAAACTCCAGCGAGTGCGAGACCAGGGGCAGCAGCACCATGGCGCCGGCCATCCCCTGCCATTCCGGCTCCACGTCTCCGAGCGTCTGCGTGATCGCGCCGTAAAAGCCGGATGTCGCGGCGCGGAACACCCACTCGGCCAGCATCGCGGACGCCGCAGCTCGCCAGCCGGAACGCAGATTGGCAAACAAAAAGATGAAACCGCGGATCAGAGAACTGAACAGTGCCGCCTTCCAGTTCCAGCGTTCAAAGATTTGTTTGCGGGGCGAAGCAGCCAGACGGAGAAGGGCTGTTTGGAGCGTCATGGCAAAACGTCGGTAGCAACATTCTACGAAGGAAACGTTTTCGGTTTCATGTACACGGCGTGACAGTTTCCACTTTTGCCGGGCACTCGCCGCGCGCGCATGTGCGATCGCAGGGAGGCATCGCCTCGTCCCGTCCGCGAAGTTCAAACGCAGGTAACCGAGACCTCGCTATGTGTGCGGCGTGGCAACTCTGACGGGTTGTTCCGCGCTCTCCGGAAAATCGACCGATTAGACTCAGTAACCTGCGAGCGAAGTGTGCCTCAACGCCTCTTTTGCGTGCTACTCTCCGGCCAGGAAAGCTCTCCCGACATCGCAGTCCTTTCCGGGCGGAAAGCGTCACTGCGCGGTCCAGGCAATTCGAGCGCACAGGGCGAAGGCCCGTTGTGCGCGGTTCAGGCAATTGGTGGGACCGGACCGCGGGCGCTTAAGAAACGAGTACAGGTTCCCGAACCTGTCTTCTCCGGGTATCGAAGTCTTTGACAACCGGGATCAGGCAAAAGCGCAGCTCTGGTAGTGACAAACCAGTCTTTGCGCGAGTGGCCTGTACCCTCCTTACACGGCGCCCCCGCTCGCTGAGCCGCATTGTTTCTGCCCCTCGTCATGCACACTCCCCGGCTGCCCCATCCCCGTCCCTGCGAAATTGGGTTCGTTTTTTCAACCTCGCCCATCTCGTCGAAATTGGGTTCGTTTTTGCGTTTGGGAGAAATTGGGTTCGAACGTGCAAGAACGCAGGCCGTTTGCGCCAAGCCGCCTGTACTTCAATGCGTCTTCCGTCGCGGCGTGCTTTCCAAAGTCTGAATCACGACCCTCTACCTGCTTATCGTTGGCCTTGGCGCGGCGCGCGCGAAATGGCACACGGGGGCACAAATTTAGGTACGCTGCAAAACAGCGAAGTGAGTCCGAACCGGCGGCTATCCGTGCAGTTCGTTGAGGGGTAAAAGGTTTGTTTGGTGCACCCGGCCCGATTCGAACGGGCGACCTTTTGCTTCGGAGGCAAACGCTCTATCCAGCTGAGCTACGGGTGC
>Ga0075030_100005260_pt1 | contig 11676 bp, 11 predicted proteins | sample LitLauG_LLR_2012_FD_71393 | JGI IMG/M metagenome (GOLD analysis project Ga0075030, IMG submission 71393) | Freshwater sediment microbial communities from Pennsylvania, USA - Little Laurel Run_MetaG_LLR_2012 | ecosystem: Environmental > Aquatic > Freshwater > Creek > Sediment | place: USA...
GCAGGGTACTCATCCCGCCGCAGCAGATATCTGAGAAGACTCCACTAGGTCGTGTCGAGAGAGAATACAGGGTTTTCAAGGCAGGCGAGGAACTTAAGATCGAGACGAACCTCAAGCGTCGGCACGGCGATCTGGTTTGGCAACGGCTCGGCAAGGATGATGGGCGGTTGGTAATCGAGATGGTCGCGGAGTTCGATGCCGGCATTCTGTGTACGCCCAACGCTAGCCGTTGCGTCGCAAAATACGCACTCAACCTCATTACCCACACGTTGGGCAAGCCTTTCGTCCAAGGCCGATTCGCCAATCTTAAGAAGTTCGTTACGGCGGGTGGGTTCTCTGGCGAACTGCCGGCAGGAATTGTGTGGAACGAGGCACTGTTCAAGCGAATCCAACACCATCCACCAAGGCACGTACTCATTGTGTACAACGATGCGCAAGACCACCGCGTGATTGTGCTTGTGTATCTGTTTTCGCTTTTCCCGTTTTGTATCGTCGCTGCAGATCCCGATATCCGAGTCGAGTCGGTGGCCGGAAGCTATCAGATCGACCCCTATATCGGCTCCATAGATCCCCTGCTGACAACTCGCTTTAGGCCAGAACTGATTTTTCTCCGGGCGTTAGCAGCGTTGCCTCGTGGCGGAACCGATCAGGCCAAAGCGGTGGGACAGAACGCACGGAAGTGGCTACTGCAAGTCTCCGAATCCGATTCGTCGACGGATTTTCATGCCTGCTACTCCTGTACTCGTCTCCTAGAGCGTTTCCAGCCGGTATGTCCGTATTGCGGAAAAAGCACTTTGCCTGTCACATAGCTTGCGTAGAGTTCTTTTCGAAGACGGCTTTCTCAGCTGTGCATCATGTCGTGTGAATCGTGTGCGACACCCCCCGCAAATGTCCGCGTCTCCCGATCATCGTGGGCGCCGCTCGTTAACCCCCCTAACGTTGATGCATTTCCTCGACGACCTCCATCATCGACTGCGTCGACGTGAGGAGGGTGGGAGATGGAATGTAACCGTTTGGTTCAATCCTTCCACCACCTAGCTGCTGTTTACTAGATCGATTTCTTAGCACAGCATGAAACCTAGCATTCTAAGGGAAACCTGGTACCTTTGACTGGAGATGCCGAATCGATCAATCAGGGGTCTCGATATTTTCTGCGGCGTCGGAGGAAGCAGCACCGGCGCGAGGGCTGCAGGTGTTGAATTGCGTGCCGCGATCGATATGTGTCCAATCGCCACTGCGACATACCATGACAACTGCAAGAGCACGACGGTGCTGACTAGCCGCCTGGAGGACATTGATCTTGTCGAGTTGAAGGCTGTGACTGGCCAAATCGACATTCTGATTGCCTCACCAGAGTGTACCAACCACACGTGTGCTAAGGGCGCTGCTCCGCGGTCTGAGACGAGTCGCGGTACTGCGTTCCAAGTAATTCGTTTTGCCAAAGATATCAAGGCACGCTGGGTAGTCGTCGAAAACGTGCCCCACATGCGAAGCTGGCGGCGATATTCCGCTTGGCTGGCTGAGCTTAGAAAGCTCGGATACCACATCAGAGAACAGGTGTTGAACGCGGCAGATTTCGGAGTGCCTCAGGGCCGCCGCAGGCTATTTGTGATGTGTGACTTGGATAGACAACCAAGAGCCGTCCGGCAGCGCCGCCGACAAAAGAAATGTGCTGCAACAATCCTTTCGCCAAACGATGATTTCGCATTTTCGCCTTTGTATGCTGCTGGTCGAGCAATCCCCACACTGCAGCGCGCCGAGCGAGCAATTGCCTCTGTGGGAAATCACTCGCCGTTTCTCCTCGTATACTACGGCAGCGATGCGGCTGGCGGATGGCAGCGGCTTGATGTCCCTTTGCGTACGGTTACGACTCTGGACCGGTTCGCCCTCGTTCGACCCACAAGGCATGGCCATGAAATGCGCATGCTGCAGGTTCCGGAATTGAAAAAGGCGATGGGCTTCTCCACGTCTTATCGCTTAGAATACGGTACACGCCGTGACAAGATCAGACTGCTCGGGAATGCCGTATCCCCACCGGTCATGGCAGCCGTAATAAAGGCGTTGACTCACCTTTGACACTGCAAAGTGGATCTACTGACCAAAGAGCGTCGAAGCTGGAATATGAGTCGTATCAGCGCCAGAAACACCCGGCCAGAGGTACTCATCAGGTCCCTCCTCCACCGGCGAGGGCTTCGCTTCAGAATCCACGCACGAGAGCTCCCCGGGACCCCGGATATCATCTTTCCAAGATGGCGAACGGCCATATTCGTGAATGGCTGTTTTTGGCATCGGCACAAAGGGTGCAAATGTTGCTACAGCCCGAAAAGCCGCCGAACATTTTGGCGCCAGAAGTTTCAACGAACTGTTACGCGTGACCGTCATGCTGCTGCTGCTCTGAAAACGCTGGGCTGGAGAGTCGAGACCATTTGGGAGTGTGAATTGAAGGACCTGACCAAGTTGAGCCACCGGCTAGGTATGATCTTTCGGTGACTGTGGGTCGCGACGCCGGAAAGCGGTACGCACAATACAGAAATCTGCTCGGCCTCGTGTCGGCACAATAGCGTCGAGCGCATGGTATGATCTCGGGCAATGACTGCGCACACGGTCGCGCAAGTGGCACCACAAGATGTCACCGGGTTGTCTGATGACGAACTAATTAAGTTACGGCATATTGTTGAAAAAGAAGTACGACGGCGTGGGCTGAAGCTCACAGTCGGGGATATTGGCGAGCGGCTGGTTGTAGCACATTTCAACAGCACGGCGGGCCTTCCGAAACTCCAGATTGCACCCCCAGGTACGAAGAATATCGACGCCCTGTCAAGGGATGGAGATAGATATTCGATAAAGACCGTGCTCGATGCCAAGAAAACTGGAACTATATATCCAGACCGTGTTCGGGCAGATAAGCAGCTGTTTGAATTTCTCCTCGTTGTCGCTTTGAGTGAGGATCACACCCTCAAATCCGTTCATCAGCTGTCGTGGGATCAATTCCTTGCCGTAAGGTGCTGGGACAAGCGTATGTCAGCATGGTACGTTCCTTGCAGCACCAAAGCACTGTCCAGTTCGACGAGGCTGCTCTAGCTCTAATCGAGCAGGTCCTCAATGCTTTCAATTTTCAGCTCGGGAACACCGACAGAACCGTAAAAGCTTACAAAGCATTCCTGCAAGGCCTCCGCGTACGGAGCAACTAGGGTTGCTATAGCATCAAAATCCTTGACAACCTGGCCATATGGAATGCTCTCCATCTGCAGCAGGTCGCAGTAGAGGTGCGGAATGTCGAGAAACGCTGGAAGGAACCAATGCCGGCCATCTGGCGTTCCACCAGTCTGCGCGGGTGAGCGTGTCCATCGGCCAAGTTTCTTGTACTTTGCCTCCTTTTGAGGTAGCTCTTTCGTCTTCGCGATATTGTCACCGAGCACTTCAGCAGCCGACAGCGTCTTCACCGTCAGCACATAGTCAGCCCTTGGGCACGTTTGGTTCGGCTGCGGGAACAGGTGACAGTGTGGTGTCAAGACGACACGAAAGTCATTTTGGTTTCCCTTGCTTCTGAGGATGTCGCCAAGGCTGTAATAGGAGCGGGCTATCTTTGGGTATATGTAGTACTCTGAACCGCCGCGACTAAGAACCGGCACAAACTCTTTTCCATCATGGTACAGATCCCCTATTTGAATAGCGGCGCGTCGTCGAATAAGGCGCTCAACTAGCTCTGGATCTGATTTGCTGGCTTTCGATATTGCGTCCCAATTGCCTTCAAGAAAGGGCCAGAGGAAAGACGCTGCAGAACTTTCGATCTCCTCGTGCAACTTTCTGGCAATCTGTGGGACACCTGTCTTCAACACTTGAGTAATCGCACGTTCAATATCACCATGTTTCGCCTTGTCCGCCCAGACCACAAAAGGTGATTCTGTGAAAGCGTCTGGTTTGGGGCCGCTGCTGTAGACCACAAGCGAGCAAAACTTCGATCCTCGATACGCCGAGACCAATTTCAATACCTCGGCTTCTGAGTTCGTCGCCGGTCCGCGGTAAGTGTCAGATATAACCATGTCATAACGAAGAAGTGGATCGGAAGTGAGCTTGACTGCTTCGTCGAAGTTCCCACACGGATGCAAGGTCACACTGACGTTATTTTGCTGGAAGGTTTCAGGAAAGTCGTTCTCGTACGTCTTTAGATCCGCTGGCTCGTCTTCAACAAGGAGCACTTGCAGCGCCATACCGTGCCTTTCCTAAAGCCCAACTCTCTCTTCAAAGCTTGCTTCGAAGCATGCACCGCTCAGCGGACCATCATCGCGGTAGATAAGTTTGCCGTACATTTCTATAACTTGTCGAGCAATAAAAAGGCCCAGCCCCATGCCATTTGGTTTTCGCGAAAATTCCGCATCAAACACGCGATCCTGGTCCTCACGAGGGATTCCCGGTCCATCATCTGAAAAAAGTATACGAAATCCATGTTTGAGTTCAGTAAGGCGAATGTCGATCTTTCCGCCCTTGCCATCACCGTGATGACGGGTAAGCCAATAAATGCTATTGTCCAGCAGGTTAGCGATAATCTGTCCCAGGTTGGATCGAGACATGTGAACAATCAAAGGCTTGCTCGGCCATTTCCTCTCGACGGTCACATTCTGCTTTGCAATCAAGCTTGAGTAGAGTTCAAGATTGCCCTGTATTTCTTCTTGAACACTGAATGATGAAGTTCTTCCGCGCCGACCAGCAGACTTTGGGACCAAACGTTCTCGTAAATTGTAGATTTGCTCGAGCCAAGCCCTTACTGCTGTGAACCGTTCCGTGACCTCATCATCCAGTGGAGATCCCCACATCTTCACCATCGCTTTTTCCAGGTCAGTCAAGGCACGGTTTGCCCGGCCCAGCGGTGCGCCGATCTCGTGGATCACCACATCCACCATCTGACCTAGCCCAGCAGCCATCAACATGCGAGAATAGTGCTCCTGCAGTCGCTGCACGCCCTCTCTAATATCAACATCTTTCTTTCGTACGAGAGCTGCTACGGGATGCTTCTTACCCAGTTGCTCGTCCGCTTCCCTAACGACCTCAGACATGTCGAACGGCTCGAACAATGTCGAGATCTCTTCGGGCTTGGCCTCTTCACGGGGCCGAACGGCGTACCGCTCCCCTTCAAGTATGTTAAGAATGCGCTCAAACCAACCTTGAAGGGCCTCGTAGGCTTGATTGTGTACAAATCCTTCTCTTGTCGTACGATCAATCAAACCAGGGTTGTCTTCTCGGGAAATACGTATGGCAGCTATGATTTGGTTATTTGCCAGTCGTAGAGTCGGATTCTGCCTGCTACGAGTGTCTAGACTGAGCCAATCAAGGCCCCTTTCTCCGTAAGGGTGAACACGGAAACCATCGCGATAGATGCTCACGCCAGAATAGTTGTCAAGAACGGAGCGCAATGCTGACATGCTGAGGTTGAACTTCATCATGTATGGAGTTAGACCGGGACGGTCCCGATCCCAAGCTCGGATTTCAACCTCAAATGAGCCACATCCAACAGATTCGTCCTTGTTGCCCAATGGAATATCCTTCAGCAACTTTGATTGGATTCCATCAATATCTAGATTTCCGTTGAACAGACCATTGCTTGAGAGTCTTCCTGTCAGACGATATTTGGGTGCCCTAGTTAGACCGTGCGGCTCGACCTTCCCGGTAAGGGCGGGAAATGCAGGGATTTGAAGGTCGATTTCAAAGTCGGACACTTCTGCTGCGCCCTTTTCGTTTTGGAACGGTGACATGAGCCGAGACAATCGATTGTGTAGGGACTTGAAATCTTCTTCGGTCCAGTGTTTACGGGCATGCAAATTGATCAACGTGAGTGCCGTTCCGTGTTCTAAGTCAGGCAATGGACGAACTTCGTAGTCAATGGACACTTCATCCAGGTAACTATCGTCACTGAACTTGCCCCACTCCAGGAGGACGGTAACACCCTCTCCTTCATCTCGAGATCGCGTTTCCATGTACAACGATTGCGCAAGCCGAGCGGCCGCAAACCTGCCAATCCCCTTTGCTCCCTGATAGAGACGCCCACCGGGTGATCTCTCCTGACGTTTTTTTAGAACCGTACCAGGCTCGAGCCATGCACCCAGAACGGTCTGCAAGGTCATGCCGCAGCCATTATCGGTGACGGTTAGCGTGTCCGGATCGAGTATGTCCGAGCCCGAAAATGCCACGCACACTGTCTTTGCGTCCGCGTCGTACGCGTTCTTGACTAGTTCCACAACCGCTACGGGCTCGTCACTGATTAATTCATCACCTATCAGTGAGATTAGGCGTGCACGCGCGCGCATGATTGCATGACCGGACTTAGCACTGCCAGGATTCACCGATTCATTCATTACTTTGAGCTCCGACTAGCGTGTTGTTTCCGAAGGGATCCAGCTCGAACTTCCAGCGCAATGAAAATAGTCCGTCCGCAGTTTCTTAACAACAGCGACTCCTTGGGAAATGACCTTCCGTTAACTGCGTTAGTGCCTAGCTTGTGAACTAGAGCCGACGTGCCCCTCGGGACTGGAATCCGCCTTCCGAGTGCGCCAGATCCGTTCTATCGTTGTCGCACTGACACCATGCCTCTGGGCAACCCTCGCATATGCAGCTTTGAGCGGAACACGCTTAATGTACAGTGCCGCAATCTCCCTGCACACCTCTTCTTGCTTTTTCTGCACTTCTGAGCGAGGTCTCCCGCCTAGCGGATGCGGCAGTTGCTTGGCCGCTGAAATCAACCCCGGACGTATCTGATGGACTACATAAGGCAGCTTCATGAGAAGCTCCTGGAAATCTTTCGGCTGGTCGCTTGCAGCGTCGCCAAACACAGAACTGAAGAGCATGGCGAAGACCGGTTTCAGTTCTTGATACTCCGGTGGGAAAAATGCTGATGCACCCTTGTCACTGACCGAGACTTCGCCAAGTACTCTTAGTTTTCGTCTCAACTCATCCCGATCCTTCAGGGCAGTCATCAAGGGGATCATTTTCTCCGCTAACGCCAAATAGGCACGCGCTGCCTCGTCAAAGCGCTCGTAGCCGAGCGGAGAACAAGCCACATCCAGAGCAGCAAAAAGGTCGTCGATTTCGTTGTCTTTCATGCATGTGCGTCAAAACTGTGCGCACGAGTTTTGACGCCGGTGGCGTCAGAACTATACCCCATTGTTGATGCATTTTGAAAAGACAAGAATGGCAACGTATTTCGGATTGGAGATCAAGCAGACGAGGTGCCCCAAATGAAACCAGAATCCGTCGCAGTCGAAGTCAGATTGTCCGCAAAGCCCGACAGCAAGGTCAAGGCATTTGCTGACGTAACCATTCCTCTTGGTGATGACGGAACTATCACCGTTCTTGGCTTTTCGGTTTTGGACGGAGATGGCCGCCCCCCGCGGTTGATGGCTCCGGCAAGAAAAGGGCAGAAAGCTTGGTTCGATACCGTCCAGCTGACTGGCAGAATTCGACAGCTTGTAGAGACCGCGGTGCTGGACCAGTACGAGCGCAAGTCGAAAGGTTCGGAGTAGTTCTATGTGGTGGTATTTGGGCACCGAGTGCAGTCCAGAGCGGGGCAAATCAGTGCGGGCGACGAGCTTGACCACTTCTCTCGACCCGCGACGCGACGGGCACGCCCTGGACTGCACTAGGTGCCCAGCATGCTCGGAGCGGAGATAAAGAAGTGGTGTCTTAGCGTCAGAGATCAGAGTCGTTCTCTGTCTCGTCTCTAGACGTTGCTTGAAAGGGAGGAGTGTGTCTCGATGAGGAGTCCGCTGTCAGAGGCATGGGGACAGTTTCTGTCCCGGTTTCCGTGGGACTGGTTTCTCAGTCTTACGTTTCGAGATGACGTGAAGTCGTTTCGAGCTCACAGGCTCTATGGCTACTTCGTCCGTGATCTCGAAAAGGCGGCCGGCGGTACCCCGATCTTCTGGTTTCGCGCCGACGAGATCGGTCCCCGTGGTGGTCGCTTTCATATGCATGCACTCATCGGGAACGTAGCTCACTTGCGCAGGATGTCATGGATCGATCGCTGGGATCGGCTGGCCGGGTATGCACGCATTGTCCCTTTTAATGCGCGTAAGGGTGCTGCCTACTATTGCGCGAAGTATGTAACCAAGCAATTCGGTGACTGGGACCTGAGCGATAACCTCGATGCATTTCGGCTATACCAGCCCGCCCTGCCCCTGAGTGGGCCGACAAAAACGATAGCGCCGACGGCTGCGGTCAGTGCCAGCATGGATGGCGCAAAATTTCCCGGGAAACGCGCACCGCAGCAAGTTCAATATCCGCTGACCTCCGGCACCCGAGCTACCCAACAACCTTCCGATCCAGTCTTCGATGTCTATGCTTCGGAGGTTACACGAGGCCGGGGGCGCTTCCGTCAGCTTTTTTTCCCGCCTGAAGTCCGGCGCGAGTAGCGAGCTGCGGCGGGTTTTCGACTCCGAGGGTTTATCGAATAGGACTGCTTACAACGTAACGTTAGAGGAGTGAAAGCGGATGGCCAAGATTCCTTGCTTTTTGTGTAGTCAAGAATTACGGCAGAGAAAAGACAAAAACGACAAGCCGTACTTTATTTGTGACCCCTGTGGCGTGCAGATATTCGTGCGGGGGCGCCAGGGAATTGAGAATCTCGCGCAACTGATCGCGACGCTGCGAGAGCACGAGTTCCCGTTTCGCGAGCATGCGCGCATGTTGCACGAAATTCAAGCGATACTCACTGAAATCAGGGGCCTAAAGGAAGAGATCAAGAAACTCGACAGTCTGCTCAACATTTTCGCTGACGACAAACATAAAGAGCGCTCGCGCAAGCTGTTAAACACGCGCATTGAGAATCTGTTGTCTCGACTTGAGCACATCGCGAATGACGAAGCGCAGAGCTGAACATAAAGAAGATGCACAGCGAGACACAGATCGCGCTCGACGCGCACGACTATATAAAGATGATGCGCGAGACTGTGCGCGCAGCGAGAACGCGCGTTAACGCGTCTGTTAACGCGTCAGAAAGCGCTACAGAGAACGCTACGAACTGCGAGTCGCTCAATGCAGTAGAAAGCACACCGAAACTGAGCAGCAGTGAACTAGACAGCAGTTCCATTGCAGTACTCATTCGCTTCTTCATGGTTCTAGATCGGTGGGATCGAGAGGTTACTCATGATGCCAAAACTATGTAGTCGGTGTTCACGGCCAGCTCAGTTTTCTCTTGTCTTCGTAGTGTCAAGTGTGGGGATCAGCCCCCGTCGTCAGGGGTGCTCGGCTGCCGTCCTGTTCTGCGATGACTGTTTACGAGAGCTTTGCGAGAGTGATCGTTTATGCACAGACACTTTCAAGAAAGCTGTTAACAGGGCGTTAACAGCTCTGAATCAGCGCTCCCGGGCGCGGGGGCAAGACGCTGACTGCGCTGGGAAGTCGATTTCTTGATGCGAGCGCTTCTCTTGCTTTCGATCTGGGGAAACTGCTTGCAAAACCTCTGGATCCCACTACCATGGACCACCGTCTAGGGAGGTGCCGCAATGATTCCGGTGGTAGCATACGCCCGAGTTTCCAGTCGTGAGCAGGAACGTGAAGGGTACTCAATCCCAGCACAGCGCAAGCTGCTGGCCGAATATGCTCGTTCGCGGGGATTCCAGATTGATCGCGAGTTCATCGATATTGAATCCGCCAAGAATCCTGGTCGCAAACACTTCACAGAGATGCTCCAGGAACTGTCTCATAGCACCCCGTATCGGGTCGTGCTCGTCGAGAAAACGGACCGCCTCTATCGCAACCGGACAGACGCCCTTGCATTCGAGTCGCTGATCGAAAAGCGCGGAGTCGAAATCCATCTTGTCAAAGAAGGCCGGGTCATCGGCAAGGACTCCCGTTCTCAAGACAAGTTCATGCATGACATCCACGTAGCGGTTGCGAAGCACTATCTGGAGAACCTGAAAGAAGAAGTAAAGAAAGGCATGCGTGAGAAAGCTGCACAGGGGATTTATCCAGGGCGCGCTCCTTTCGGCTACCGGAACAATTCGCTCGCCCGGTCCATTGACATTGATGAAAAGAGGCGCCCAATTGTGAAGCTGATCTTCGAGTTGTACGCGACCGGCAATCATTCCTTGTCAACCCTGCGGGCTGCCATCCTGCAAGAAGCCGGGATACGAATCAGCCGGGGGTATCTGGAGAAGATGCTGAAGAACTGCTTCTACGTCGGGCAGTTCATTTGGCGGGGTGAAGAGTATAGGGGTACCCATGAGCCGATAATCTCTCCGCAGCAGTTCCAGCGTGTTCAGGAAGCCTTTGCGGAGCATCACAAGCCGAAATATCGCAAGCATAACTTCGCTTTCGCCGGTCTGCTGCGCTGCGCCCACGACGGCTGTATCGTCACTACGGAACTCCAGAAGGGTCGATACGTCTACTATCGTTGCTCCCATGGACGGGGAAAATGCCCGCTCCCGTACATGCGCGAGGAGCAACTGTCGGAACACCTGGGGGACCTCTTGAAGGGGATTTACGTTCCCGAGACGGTGGCTCGAACCATTGTCGACTCCCTGAACACCGACCTGCAGCAGTCTGAAAAGCAGCGGGAGGACAAGGTGGCTGAGTTCCAACAGCGGCTGGCGGCGGTTCGCACTCGGATGGACAAGCTTTACGAAGACAAGCTCGACGGGAAAATTGACGACGAGTTCTGGACTCGCAAACAAGCGGAATATCGCGAACAAGAGCGGTCGCTAGAGAGTTCGGTCGCGGCCTTGAGCACACCGGTCACTCGCGAAAATGTGCTGACTGTCCAAAGGGTTTTTGAACTCGCCAACAAGGCGCATTTTCTGTATCTTACGAGGAATCCAGCGGAACGCGGTCAACTGCTCAGATCAGTGCTTTTGAACTGCGCGACGGACGGCGAAAGTCTAAGCCCTACTTACAGAAAGCCCTTCGATCTGATCTTCAACCGCTCGAAAACTGAAGATTGGTCGGGGAGAGAGGATTTGAACTTCCGACCCCCTGGTCCCGAACCAGATTCCAGAGCCTGCTGAAATCTATAGAAATCTATTGATCGTAATTGATTGATATTGAATCGATTGCGGCTCGGCATTAGGCCCGTGTTGAATTCTGTTGACGTCATGTGCTTTCGCAGCTACAAAATCGTCTACATTCATGGAGACGAACAAATAACGAATGCCAGCCCTTATTCCTTATGCGCTGTCCATTTTGCCGTCGTTCCCTGCTCTTTGTCCTCGACATCCAGCGTCAATGACTTCCCGTCGGATGAGACCGTCATCTGCCTCACGGAAATGATCTTTCCCTCGCGCTTGTCGGTTTCCACTATGGTGTTGTCATCAATCCTCTTGAGCGAAACGCTCGTGACTCCAGGATCGCCCTTGTAGGGATAGTCCTTACCGTCAAATTTCGCCGTATAAGAGTCGCCCATCCGAGTAGTCATGCTGAGGCTGCCTGGAGTTGCGGTGAAAGTTAGCGCGGTCATATTGTCGGAGGCGCTCTCAACTTTTTCAAACTGCCAGGAGCCTGAAGTCTTGTTCGCACCGGCCGGAGCGGGAGCCACCCTTTTCGAGATGTGGGCGCCGTTTGTTTCGTGCCCGCTGTCCCATGCTGTCCACTCTGTTTTCAACGTGTTTCCATCTTCCGAGGCAGTGTCTTTGGACCGGGAGACGATCTTGCCGTCCTTCTTGCTGACTCGTTCGATGGTGTGGTCGTCGA
>Ga0075030_100005265_pt1 | contig 11670 bp, 12 predicted proteins | sample LitLauG_LLR_2012_FD_71393 | JGI IMG/M metagenome (GOLD analysis project Ga0075030, IMG submission 71393) | Freshwater sediment microbial communities from Pennsylvania, USA - Little Laurel Run_MetaG_LLR_2012 | ecosystem: Environmental > Aquatic > Freshwater > Creek > Sediment | place: USA...
ACCTAAAATCTTTAGAAATTCGTGAGCTTCCTCTGTGTAAGGTTTAACCACTTCGCACTTATCTGTCAAGTTATCTTCCTCAACAACAGAAACTTCTGACTTTTTAGATTTTTTCATGATTTTTTGGCAAGGAAACCACCAACCTTGTGCTGGTGGAGTAATTGCCTCTCCTTTTATTGGCACTTTCCTAAAGCATTACAAATGGTTGGAGCCGTACAAGCTCCACAATTAACAACAGTGCGTTTGATACCGCAAGCTGCGTCAGTTCCAGATGCTGGGCCGCAAGCAATATTTAAACTTGCACAAAATGCAGCGTCAGAAGTAGTACAACATTTGCCACCAGCTGTCGGAAGATCCTGATTAACTGTACAGGTCTCACCTGTTGGGCAGGCAGGACAAGCTAATAACGTAGTAGCATCTCCACAACCTACTGGAATATTACCACAAGCAGTGGCAGGGCAAACGGTCCGAGGAATACAAGAACAAGTATTATTAGGCCCACAAGTATGCACTGGCCCCAAAGCTGGGTTATCTACTTGACAAGTTCCACAATTAACTGTTCTTTCTACGCCACAATTATCAAATGCAGTTAGAGATCCACAATTTTGTCCATTAGCTGCTGCGCAAAACTCAGCATCACTTTCCGGTGAGCAACATTGTCCATTAAAACAGCTTTGTGTTGAAGGACATAAACCACAGTTTTGAACTGTTCTCAAAGTCCCACAATTATCAACCCCTGTTGCTACTCCGCAAACCTTTTGCAAGGTTGCACAAAAATCTACATCAGTAGATGAGCTACAACATTGATTATTAAAACAAGTCTCTCCAATAGAGCAGCTTCCACAATTTAATACACCAGTACATCCATCAGGAACTAATCCACATTGATTAGTGGCACAACTTAATAATTGACAAGACGCATCAGGCAGCGATGCCTCTACTTGAAATCCGGCATCAACCACTCCTAATGGAAGGGTTGGGGGTATAGTAGAAGTAGGTTCTGGGGAAGAAACACAACCAGAATATATAGCAATACCAATCAAACAAATGCAAAAAACTTTAGATTTTAATAACATTAACAATCTTTCAAATAAAGGGCCATAAATCAGTATTAAATAACGGCTTCAAATGAAGCCCCATTCGATCAACACAATCTTGACAATAGGTAGCTGAAAAATCTAAATTAGGATCTTCCGACCATATATGGAGGCAAGTAGTCCCAGGCTTTAACAGAAAAGTATCATTTATCAATTTATGATGATATTTAGGATTATGCTGACAACTTTTACTACAGCATTCAAATACGTAAGTTTGAATTGCAATTAATTTGGCCTCAATCATTTTAATAAATCTTTATTAAAAGTAATCATTGGCATAAGCATTTGACTATTAAGCTGACAAACTTCATGAGCTTGCATATTTTGCAAAAAGCCAAAGTCATTATCACAATCTTCAGTTCTACCTTGATGGATTTTATAAATAAATTGTTTCATATAATCTGGAATAAACCAGCCCATCAAATAAAAATCAGGACACTTTCCTGTCCCTAAAATCATTGGAACTTTACCCTGATCTCGGTTAGTAATAATTAAACCATATCCTGGATTAAAGGTATATCGGCAATTAACTTGCCCGACATCTGGATGATCATGAAACTCATTTATTCCTACTACTCGGGCAGTTCCTCCGCCCCATTTTTGACAGGCAATTTCAAATTGCTTGGCAGCAATTGATCTGCTTAAACTATCTTCGGTATCTCCCGAAAAAGAACGATCTTTCAATTTAAGACGGGCCGATTCCTGTTCTTGCAAAGTTCCTTGCTCTATTCCAAATTCTATTTCTTGAGCAGAAAGAACGACTTTTACCCAGTCTAATTCTGACGTAAGACGTATTCCTTTTATATTTAATCTTTGTATTTTATTCATAAAATCAATAACCGCCAGCACGAGGCTGGTGGTTTCCTTGCCAAAAAATCATGAAATTTTAAAAACGTAATGTATCTATTCTGACGTAGCAATTAATTTGAATGGGTGGTAGGTCCGGTGGGACTTGAACCCACTTCCTCTCGGTTAAAAGCCGAGCGCTCTCATCCAGTTGAGCTTCGAACCCATATTATTTCTTAATAAATATTTGCCCTAAAGGGCTTACCAGTTTCCGACCATGGCAATAGGCTCAATATACGCTGTACCACCCTAAAGGCGGGCAGCAGCCGTAATTGATGGTAGTGCCTGACAGAGTTGAACTGTCGTTTGTGCTTTATCAGAGCGCCGTCTTCACCGTTGGACCAAGGCACTATTATTTTTAAGCCATAATTCTATTTTTCGTTTTAAATCTTCTAAAGAAATATTTGGATAGTCCAACATATCCAACACAGGTTCTTGATTGGGCTTAGATAGCATACAAGCAATTTCTCCTACCCAATCTCCAGTGTTAGCACAATCAAAAGGCTCTACTTTTAGATGGTTTGGATATCCAATAGCATTTAATAACCATAATAAATTATTGCGATGATATTCGTTTAATTCTATTACCCATCTATTAAAAGTGGGGTAATATCTAGAATATAACACGGCATTTATTTTTATACCATCTTCTGGATGGATAGGTTTCTTTAAAAGATCATTGGTTTCTTGAATAGAAGAAGAAATTAAAGTTTTTAAATAACCATCTAAATCTTTGTCTGGTATTTTACCTCTTTTAAGGTTTTCCAATTCAAAACAACCTTGTCCACAAACATTAATGCCTGACCAACAAAATTGTGCCATATATCCACATCGCTCACAAGATAAATCATTTGTATTTATTGTCATCATTTAATGAGCCTTACATTTGAGAGAAAATTATTTTTTATTAATGATAGAAGATTATTTAATATAAATTATATTTTTGCATCTAGAGAAAAAGTAAATTGTTTTATTATCTTTTAAATAGAGCTTTTCAATAATTGGATTAAATATCTTTAACATTTATAATTGTTTTGTGCCACCGGTCCGGAACGATCGGACTTCATCGGCTCTTCAGGCCGCGGTAATAACCTTATCTACGACAGTGGCATTTAAGATAAAGAGATCAATTTCTCTTTATCTTATATATCAATGAAAATTATTACAATTAACTCCTAGCCATTGAGAACAATAATCCGGCCAATCATGCCAAGTACAAGAAGCAGGTGGCGAATTAGTTAATCCACAATTTGGATTAGTAGAGCTAACAGCTGCATAATTAGCAAAATTACTATTATTAACACTTCCATCAAACTCGGCAAATACTGCCGCTCCAGTTATAGTGTTAGATAAACCAGGAACAAAAGAATTCATATATGGAACTCCATAATACAAGGCTCCGGCAGAAGACCAATAAGTATTTTCTACATTAGGGTCATGATTGCAACTATACCTATATTTAGGTAGTCCTTGATAAGTTCCATCTGGAACCGAATAACTACAACCATTAATTCGTTGAGCGGCCACATTAATGAAGTATTTCGGAGTTATATTAAACGGCGATAAGCCCCAAATAATTGATTCAGCCCACCAACGCATTTGTTGTTCTTCCCAAAGAAAGTAATTGTTAAGAGCATTATTTAATGGTGCTCCACAAACTACACTTCCATTCCACAAATCACAACTATTACTTCCGTCAGTAATTCCACTATATAAACCAGGCGCAAATCCGGTTGCACCATTAGATATAAAGTTTTCAATATCAAAAGATGACCATTCATAATTATTGGTAGGACTATTTACCCAATATCCACCATACATATACTGTTGATAATTTAATGTTGTTGGATTAAGTATTTGACTTGTTTTATAGATAACTTGCTGATAATTAGCCATTAATGTTTCATCGTGAGCCTCACCATTATCTGACTCAAGATCCCACATACATCCAGAAAATCTCATTTTACCACCAGTATAATAAGGTCCATTTGGAAGTTGAGATACGCTTTGTGCTACAAACGAAGTTAATCCTAATCCGGTTGTTAACGGATTAGCGTTTAATTCATCAGTTGTTAACAAATATTGAGCACATTGATATGATAAATTGTTTTGAACAACAGGATCGCTTAAATCTAAATGATTATCGCCAGGAACACAATTTGGACTACCTGAAGTGCAGAATAAACCATTAAGCCAAACTAATGGATCCATACCCCATCTTGAGATGCCGTTTCTAGCATTTAAAGAAATGTTCTGTAATATTTGCAATGGCACACCAGGAGTAAAAGCGCTTGCAGGTAAAGTACCATCTGATTGAACAGACCCTCCATTTATAAATGCAGCATGCACTTGAAAATTAACAGGGTATTCATTTACCGATCTTACCACAAAGGTTTTTAAATTATTAGTTGTTCCAGCTGACCAAGACCCTGTTGTCATATAAGCATTACTTAGCCAAGCGGCATTATATGCTCCTGGATTAAAATAAGCCGATTGTTCTTTACCTATATTTTCAAGTATAGGCTTTGTATTTTCATTAGAACTGCAACTTATCATTGATACTATTGATAGTAGTAAAATGGCGATAAACTTTCTTTTCATATTTTTCCTTTATAATAACCAATAAACAAATAATTTAAATTGGCAGATATGACGGGTGCTGCCCCCGCTTAATCCAGTTCGACAAACTGGCGCAATTGCTGAATTGCTACATATCTATATTAGAGATATATTAAATGATTTAATCAATATTTTAATTATTAATTACAACGACATTTCCAACGTCTTAATCCTTGATTAATGCAACTTTCAGGATCATCTGCAACTTCTTTAGAAGTTAGTTTCTTTTTCATACCACAATGTCTGGCACAAAAAGCTCTTTGCCTTGGAGATCCAACCGGTGAATGTTTCGTTCCAATACATTTAGCTTCATTAGTATCAACATTTAATGAATGTGATTTTTCATAATTCATACAACAATGAACATCATTGCATTCAAGACAATTAGAATTATCTAGTTTGGACGAAAACTCTTCAGCTAATTTTACAATTTTATCTAAAAACTTCATATTATTTATGGTGAAATATTACTTATCTAGGTATAATTTTGGCTCCGAGAGCAGGGCACGATCCTGCAACATCCAAGTTAACAGCTTGGCGCTCTACCAATTGAGCTATCTCGGAATAAACTATAAAAACAAAGTGTAGAGCCTATTTAGGATGTTTTAATTTTCCCGTACAGTTAGATATGACCTCTTATTAATTAACTAGTATTTTATATTAATAAGACACTTTTTTTAGGATCAAGATAATTAAGGCACTCGCTCCTTGCCACGAAATATTCCCTACAGGCTATGCCTTTACTCATATATTTCCACGCATTCTACACTACCCTCTGAGAAGTCTCGTTTGTTTTTATAGTTGGTACTTGAGATTGGACTTGAACCAATACCTTCCCCGGCGAGGGGAAGCTCTGCCTAAATTATTTTTGGTCTGTTAATTACGCAGACTACTCAATAACTAATTGAGCTACTCAAGCTAATTAAGACAATTAAGACAATTAAGACAATTATTTATAATTGTTGGAGCGGGCTATGGGACTCGAACCCATGGTGATGATTGCTTGGAAGGCAATTGCAGTCGCCGCTGTGCCAAGCCCGCTTTAACCTTTAATTTATTAACTAAACTAATATTAGTATCTTGCGGTTGCCGCCGTTCTACAAAGCTCATTATGGCTCTGTTATTGAACTATAACAAATTAAAGTGGCTCGGGGTGAGGGAATCGAACCCCCATAAAATGATTCAAAGTCATTTGTCCTGCCGTTGAACGAACCCCGAAAAATGATATCAAAACAAAAGGGTATTGCGCCCTCTACACCAGAATACAAGCGCGCTCCGGATGCTCTACTTACATCATATTTTGATAAGTCAAAGTTTCTATTCCGTCTGCTACTATAACGGTTGAAAGCGATATTAGTATGCCTCGATCTTTCCAGGCGTCTTGATAAACTGATATCTGGTTTATCAAAACTTAATAATCAGGTAAGCATTAACTGTAATTATAATGTTAATAGAATAGAAGGAACAGTTAACATAGCCTGATACAATTGAAGTCCGCCATTAAACCGTTATTCTCTGTCATTTAACTGACAGAGATGCCTTTAGGCGGACGTCATTCCCTTCTTTTGGGAAGGGAAAAACTTTATGGCTCCTCAGGATCGATTTACACGATCATTTTCGTAAGTAATATACGACGTTCTAATTATTAAACTACCGAGGAATAAAATTAATCTAACGATTAGATTAATATCTATTACTTGAAATACAAAGCCTAATTGGCTTATAGGGATATTAAATATCTATTTTATAGAGAGTTAATATCAAAGTGGCGACCCTGGTGAGAATTGAACTCGACATGACGAGGGTGAAAATCTCGTATCCTAAACCATTAGATGACAGGGCCATAAATTATGGATACTGAATAACTCCAAGCTAAAGAATTGGAGTTTCGAGAGTTGTTGAAGGTTATTCTCTAAAACCACAACATTGCTCTATAGGCATTTCAGTACCACCATACCTACAAGGTATTTACGAGTAGATTTGAGTAGTTTTAGCTACTCAATGTCGAAAATTCTGCTTATTAGCAGTTTCGGAACTAAACACATAGGTAGTCCTCCGAATAATTAACGAACACATAGTGAAGCAAAAGGTGCTTCATCTTAAGTATATATCGAGAGTTTAGTAGTTGTTCAAATGAACACCTACATTTCCGAACTAAAGCTTCGGAGCTTTCGAAGCTCCGAAGCTTTAGGAGAGTAAACACCGCTAACCTTCTTGCAAAACATTAGGCGTTCTCCTATCTTTTTGCTCGCTCACTTTTATAAGAAGTGTGGGGATTAGCCCTCTCCAAATTTTTTGGAATTTTTCTTGTGTGTATTCTTTGTTATTGATCTTCACCGCAGATCATATATCATCACAAACGAAACTTGGTCGGCGATAGAGGATTTGAACCTCTGACCTCTTGTACTTGTCATAAATATGGAGTATTCCATCGACATTTATGATAATTAGCCAAAACAAGCGTACTTCCAGACTGTACTAATCGCCGAAAACAGATATTAAGTTATCATTGAACAAGCTGTCAATACTTGGAGAATTTTAGTTCCGTCAAATATTCGAGCCATAGGCTCTTTACAGTTTTGGTGGAACAGGTGTGAATCGAACACACTATGCGCTAGGGCGACTCGTTTACAGCGAGCTGATCAACCATTGATCATCTATTCCAAGCCTATTTAATAATAAACATTATTAGCTTCGAACCTAATATGCTTTTCGTATTCCGGCAGCTGACGAAGCCCAGCCTTATCCATCGACGTCAAGGGTCTAACTATATTATTAAATAGTGGTTGCGGAACCAGGAGTCGAACCTGGTGTCTCTAGCTTATGAGGCTAGAATGGAAGCCGTTTCACTCTTCCGCTATGGTGGACCAAGAAGGACTTACACCTTCATCTCCAGGGATTCGTCCTGGCGCTTTAAAATTATAGCTATCGATCCATAAAAATTACTTTAATAGTAATTTTGTATTATCTATATCACAATATTCCCAAGTATTTAAAAAATACTTGCGTTTATTGTCTGATAATATACCCCGACATATTTGATTGTCAATCACCAAGTAATTTTTTTTGATTAAAAATCTGACGGAAACAGCTTTTTATTAATAGCATTAGCTACAATGTTAGGAACGAATTTCGTTATATCTCCCTTTGAAGATACTATTTTCATTAGCATATCATATGATATGGAGGGAAATTTGCTATTCCCAGGAAGAAAAACCGTCTCTAAATTAGGAGACAATTCTTTATTTATTGATGATAAATTATTTTCATACTCAAAATCAGAGTGAGATCCAACTCTCTTAATTAAGAGAGAAGCTTCTATTTGTTTAGCAAAATCAACTAATAAACCTGTAAAAGGAATTACACTAATATTAACATTAGTTAGAAAGTCAATCTCTTGATCCAAACAAGAATTAATTAACTTAATTCTTTCATTTTTGGAGAAAAGGTGATTTTCTGAATAATTTGTATTCACTCCTATTATTAATCTAGGACAAAATTTTAATGTCCTTTTAATTACATCTAAATGATTAAAGGTAAAAATATCAAAAGCTTCGGCATAAAGAGCTTTAATCATAATTTATTTAACTCGTTTGGCCTTTTTATTAGGGCCAACAGCTGGCAAAATTACTGAAGTATTATCTATAGGACTATTATTATCAACTAATGAACTAGGATCAACCGTTAAAGGACCGCCAGCACGATAAGAAGATACGCTGTTAGAAACAGATCTGTACAATTGTTTCGTACCACCAACGCTTGCCGAATAATTTATAGAAGTAGTAGCGTCTAATCCTAGTTCCGAACCTGCCGTAATAGCATCTATATTAGCCCCAAAGAATAAAAAGTCCCAATTATATACATTCTTTTGATGTTCAACCATTTCTTTAATTTTAGCTCTACTAAAATGGTGACTAGCGTTTTCATGGCCATCAGTTATAACTAGTGTTAGAACTTTAGAAGGACGTTCTTCCTCTGGCAAAGCTGCCAATTTTTTACCCACAGCATCAATAGTAGCCCCCATAGCATCTAATAAAGCAGTTCCACCACTAGGTTTATAAGAATTCTTATCTAAGTCTGCGACATCATTAAGTTTTACGAAGTCATGAACTAAACGATAATCGCTATTAAACGTACAAAGAGTGAAGGCAACTTCACCTTCAACAGCTTTTTGCTCAGCTAAAAAAGTATTAAAGCTTCCCAAGGTATCAGAAGCAAGTCCAGCCATAGATCCAGAACTATCCAATATCACATTAATGGCGGTAAAATTATTTTTCATTTTTTCCTTTGTTTTAGGTTTACCCATTATATACCCTGGAGGGTTAAATGTCAATTTTTTTTCTTTGGAAAGCTGTTTTATTCGATATTCAAGTTTTAAAGCTTCCGATTTATTAGGGCAAACAAAACTTTTTAATAAAGTAAAAGGCCCCCGATTTTTGGTATATTTGGCCCCTTTATTTTGGGAATGTTTCTCTAATCTTTTAGCAAGATTATTAGTAATCCCCGTATAATACGAATTATCTTTTTGACACAAAATAATATAAACAAACCAAATCATATTGGCTTATATAACTTTTTGAATGGGTCGCGCTTTAAAAATAATTTAAAGAAAAGTTAATATTGAGCTTACTTTTTTATATAGATTTGCAACAGAATTAAACTTTAAAATACCATTAAAATCAATTAAATGTTTTTCAAATCCACTATCTATTGAAAGTAAAGATGTTATATCTTCTTCAAAATTAGTAATTAATAAATAATTTTTATTAAAAAGTTTAATATAAAATTCTTCTTTCGAAGCAACAAGATAATTATCGGTATGATAAATATAATTATGACATTTTATACATTCTAAGGAGTCCCCTAAAAATTCGGGGTACAAATGCGATGCCCATACTTTATCATGGCAACATAAGGGGCATTTTATATTAAAGTCAATTAACTTGTGATTAAAAATTTCCTGAGAATTAATTACGTAATTATTTATAAATGAACAAATATGACATATTTGATAATAATTTTTAGACATAATAAAAAATTAATTAATCGCGCAATACTGAGCTAACTCCGCCACAATTACATTCCAAATCAAAAAGATTTTCATTTACTTTAATGATATCTTCATCATCTTCTAATTCTAGAGATAGGATCATTTGACAATCATTGCAACGAAATAAAAACTTTTGTTTCTTAATATTGCACATACCCTAATATGTAATCTTTAGTATATTAAGAAAAAACAACTTCCATTAGCATCCCTAATGTAGTCCAATCTGTTAATGGATTATTCAATAATTCTTCTATAGAATAGACTTCTATAAATGTTCTTTCCGACTCATCTTGATTGCCATGAACCAAATCTTTTTGTGAGCAAAACCATTCTAATTCTTGATCATTTAATTCTACAGAATATAGGTGAGCTTGATGCGCCGATAAAGTTCCGGCTAATTGCCGAGATAAATGTTTTTTTAATCTATTTGGTTCTATATAAAAGCCAGTTTCTTCAAAGACTTCTTCTGCAGCAGTTTCAGCTGCGCTATCAGGATGATGAGAAGACCCCGATGGCAACTCTCTTATAAAGCCATCTGGTGTAGAAGTAGGGGTTCTAAATTCTTTTACTAAAATTACTTTAGTATCATCTAATCTGGCATTGCTTTTATGATATAGACATACAGAAGATATATCAGGTCGAGATAGGACAAACTCATTATCTTTTAATCTATCTTCCGAAGCAATATAAACTTTGGCATGCAAAATCCATAAAAAGATAAAATCTTTATAGGAAGGCCGAAAATTAAAAAGCAATTTTGCTTCTTCCAAACGATTGCCAGCTTTTATTTGCGATTGGTACCAAGATTGAAAGCTTGGTAGCTTCCAAATATAAAGCGGAATAAATCGTTCTCCATCTTTCCGCTCGACACCTTCTCCTAACATTTCCAATGCATTATCTAATGTTTCAATCAAAGTTTGAGCGCTGGGAATATTATATTTATCAGCATAATATTTTAAATAATCTATTTTATCTGCATTCGGTGGGGCTCCAAAAATCATTTTACCAGATGATCCCCAATAACCAAATTCTACATTTGTGGTAAAAGCTGGAAGCTTAGCTTGACCATTTTTACCAGGAGATAAATCTCTAGGGCACCAACAAACAATACAATCTGATATATTTAGATGTTTTTCTTCCCATTCTATTTGGGCTTCATAATCAAAATCTTCATTAAAATGACCATTTTTATTTTCCGGACAAAAGACTACTCCATCATATCCTTTATCTCTTAAGATATCTAAAGCGTCATTTCTCCAGCTTTCCAGCTCATTCTCTTGACCAGGCCTTAAAGATGGTCCCATTAAGAAAATAGATTTATTTAATGTTGCTGGAGTTTGTTCTCCAGTATAAATAACTTTCACGAAAACTCCCATAATTTTGAATATTTAACTGCCCAATCTAAAATAGCTTGGCAGTCTTGATCCGGCAAATCTAACAATAAAATAAAATAATTATCATTTTTTACCCAATTTTCAGTTAAAGGATACACCTTAATTATTGCCAATTTGAAAATTTCAAAGCCCTTATTAGATAAGGGATAATTGTTCTTATTAAGATAATTTAATATAATCATTAAAAATATTACTCCGGGTCATAATTTTGTATATATCCGAGTAAAATACTTTAAAGTAGGCAAGGATAGAATGGTTCATTTAGAAAATTTAATTAAAAAAATTGATGATTATGATCGTTTGGGCAATGCCTTTAGCTTATTAAAGAGAATGGCGGCTCCATCTACTTATACTATGCCTGATGACGAAGAAGACCCAGAAGAGGTAAATTCGGGAGAAGATTATGGTTTATACTCTAAAATAATAAATACTGCCAATCAATTTGGCAATAGAGATATTGCCGAAGAATTACTTTTAATTGCCGAATTATATAAAAAAGCTTTGCAAATGAACGGTGGCTACAATTTAGTTAATCGAGCTCTTTCCACTACTTTATCCAATATGGATAGTTTAATTGATGATGGAACGGTTGGAGAAGACGAATTAGAAGCTGCAGAAGATTTATTAAATGAGGTTAGTAAAGATTTAAGACAAAGAGGTAAGG
>Ga0075030_100005266_pt1 | contig 11669 bp, 4 predicted proteins | sample LitLauG_LLR_2012_FD_71393 | JGI IMG/M metagenome (GOLD analysis project Ga0075030, IMG submission 71393) | Freshwater sediment microbial communities from Pennsylvania, USA - Little Laurel Run_MetaG_LLR_2012 | ecosystem: Environmental > Aquatic > Freshwater > Creek > Sediment | place: USA...
GTTGCCACCGCCCGTGCCACTCTTGGAGAGCACCTGCCCGCCGTTTTGCAGCGTCACCGGTCCGCTCACCGCCAGCGCAATCGATCCGGCACCAGCCAATCCCGTCGTCGAGGCATCAATTGCACTCGCTACAATCACTGCATTACCAGCCGCCGTCCCTGAACCATCTACCACCAACGCGCCCGTCGTAATCTGAATATCGCCCGTACCTCCATTGCTCTTTCCGGCTACAGTCGTCTGAATCAGGCTGCCGCCGCCCGAGCCACCAACGCCCACACTCACAGCGCCGCCCGTGCCCACGGTTAAATTTTGGTTCGTCACCGTGACGCCGCTCGCATCGATCAAAATCTGACCTGCGTTGCCTGTAGACGTCGAGGGCGTCGTTGTTCCCAGCGCGCTCGCGTCGCTGCTCGTGGAAATCGAACTGCCCCCCGCAACGTAAACGCCCTGCGCGGCAGCAGCGTGGCCGAACGAAGAACCAGTGCCCAGGGTCGCACCCGCGCCAATCGTTACAGATCCCGCATTTCCACCATCGGTAGCCGTCGACAGAACGTGGCTGCCATTATCGAGAACCAAGTTGCCCGCAACATCAATAGCAATCGCTCCAGCATTTGCCGTCGTGCCCACCGGCGCCGGGGCACCCAAACTTGACGTGCTGATCGTGCCACCCACTGTTCCGACTTGATATGTGCCCACGCCAATGAAGGCATTGTTAACGTTGGCAACATCAATCGTCCCCGCATTGCCCGTAGACGCGGTTTCGCTTCTGATAACACCGCCATTGACCACCGACAGGTCACCGCGCGTCAGCGTCACACCCGTTGCACCACCGGCTATCGCAGCTGCAGTGCCGCCGCTCAAGTCAATCAAGACATTCCCGGCGCTTGCACTGCCTGTCGTGGAGGCATCGATGAGCGAACCTGCTCCGTCTACCCTTAACTGGTTAGAAGTAACGGAAATGGATACAGGGGCAGCATTGGCCGTAGCCCCCGCCGTTGTTGTCAAAATTCCCCCACCCGACAATAGCTCAACGGCTCCGGATGCATTTATGGTTACCGAACCGGCCGCACCAGTTCCACCGCTAACACTTTGTTGGGAAAAGATCCCCGTACTCACGCCGTTGACGGTTGGAGTCCCGAGCGGCGCGCCAGTACCATCAATTTGCACCGTACCCGCAAGAGATCCCGTGACCGGTGTGCCCAGCGCCACCACGACAACGTTTCCAGCGTTCTGCGAACCGCTACCGAGGGTCGTTGTCTCGACCTTCGCTCCACTTGCAAGGCTTACCCCACCGCCCGTCGAGTCAACGCAGACTAGCGCCGTGTTGCAAGGCGAACCAGACGCGGCGATGCCCACTGGCGCGGCATTTGACGAACTGCTGGTCGTAGCATTGATCAACCCGCCATCTTTTACGGTGATGTCTCCGCTGGAGGTGACGGAGACAAATCCGGCGCTGCTTCCGGATGCAGGCAAAGCTGCAAGGCTTGTCGGGCTTGTGCCACTGGTAACTTCAGTACCTATAAAGCTAGGGGCATTCGTTGCAAACGGCACTGCCATTACGTTGGGAATCAGCGACAAGCCATCAATGTTGACCTGGCTCCCCGAAATGCTGACGCTTCCGGCACTACCCGTTCCATGTGTGACCGAGCTTATATAGCCACTATCCTTGATCGTAACGGTCCCGTTCGGAGCGCTGATCGACACCGGACCTGCACCGTTATATGCAGACGTGTCGATTAAGCTGGCAGTGGAAAAAATGGGAACGGTAGTCGTAACGCCGTTGACGGTGACGCTGGTCGTGAAACTGGATGCTCCGTCAATTAGGACATTTCCACCCGTGACTTTTATCGTTACCGACCCTGCTGTACCTGGGGGCTGCGCTATATAGCTAGCCGCCCCGTTGTAACCTAGAGGCCGAGTCGCCGTAGCAGCGGTGTCGTAGACCGGGTTGTAGTAATAGTCGACATTGGTCGAGATTGTGGCCCCACCGAGCAGCTGCATGTCGCCGCCGTTCAACGATATGAAGGCATTGCCGGCCTTTCCGTAATCCGCGCTGGCATCGACGAAGTCGCCGGTCCCATTTGATCCACAGTTTCCGTGACCGCCAGCCGTTCCCGCGCCGTCAAGGGTGAAGCTCTTTGCCAAGACCGTGAAATTTCCGGCCTGTGCGCCGTTCCAGGCATCGGAGTCGATATAAGTTGCCCCATTCGCATTGGCGGTGCTCGGAGCGGAGATAATGCTGGCTGCGCCGTCCGCATTGATGGTTATGTCACCACCAAAAAGCAGAGGCGTTTGAGTGCTGCCGGTGGTCTGGACTACTTCATTGAGAATATGGGCCTGATTCTGCATGAGGAAGTTGCCGGCAGAGATACCCGCTACCGCGCGAACATCCGCGTACAGACTCCCACCACTTCCGGATCCATTGCAGCAGTCTTCACTCAGAAGACCGTCGACAGCATCCTCAACATCCCCGCCATCGCCATGCGGCGGCGCGGCAAGAACAATCTGCGCGTTGGAATCCAGAACGACAGATCCGCCCCCGAAATACACATTCCCAGACTTGATGCCCGAGGAGTTCGTCGTGTCGATCGTCGCGTTGTTCTGGATAACCACCGATCCGGTCGGGGTACCCGTAATGACTGGTTGCCCAAGTGCCGCATTAGCCGGAACGTTGATGCTGTAGGGTTGACCAAAGACGTTGGGAACGTTTGACGTGCCGGTGGCCGTGCCCCAGTTGATGTTCACCGGAACCTCGCATGTGGCGCCACAGGCCGTTGAATTCCCAACGGCAACTAGATTGACATCGCCTCCTTGCGTCAAAATAGTTGGGCCACTTTGTTGTCCATTCACCGGAACGTAGCTTCCGGTCAAAGTATTGCCAATAGTAAGGCTACCGCCAACCAGACTAAGCTTCCCGCTCGCCCCGCCTGAAGTCTGGATAAAGGCCGTATCAAGCACTTGGATCGCGGGCAAGTTCAAAAGTGTAGATGTAGGAGATGTCGCAAGAAAGCCAAATGCAGTTGGGCTTGCGCTTGTAAGGCTTGATGCGCTTACATAGTTGCCCGTGCCCTCGAGGTTTGGATTCGAGGGGAGCCTGGAGCCAGAAAAACTGAGATAGTCTGCAGTACTAACGTAAAAGGCACCCGGAACATTAACGACCGCGTTGCCGCCAAAAACCACTCCAGATGGATTTATTAAAAAAAGTGCCGGGTTTGTAGTTCCGCCTGTCAGGGTTGCGATTTGCAGATTGCCGTAAATTTGCGAAAAAGGAGCCGGGCCGGCAGCTCCGAATACACGCAAAATTATGTTGCTTATGGAATTCGTCGGCGACCAGGATGTACTGTTTATCGCTGCCGTGTCATTAGCGGCGATGTCGAACTGAGAAAAATTCAAAAAGAGATTGCTCCCGCCGGTCGGGAGCGACCCGGACGCACCCATATTTGTTTTATTAATATTGAATGTTCCAGTGGTCGTTCCAGCGGTACTAGTCAATGGGGTACCGGAATTCAGCGGCGTAAGAGTCGTAACGGTAGGTCCGGCTGCCCGCACCGTCATGACCGCAACATGCATCGACACGATCACAGCAACGACCCTAAAGAACGCGCTGCGCCGTTTCAATTTTGCCTCTACTGAGGCAGTCGCTCGACTTTTAGCCATTGCTCATCCACCGTTATCGACTACTTCCAGTTCCCAATCAACGTAAACGGCGCCCAGTACATCGGGTTCGCCGTATCCGGATTCTTTAGCAGCGCCAGCTGCGCCCCTCGCATGGCTTCGGCCTTGCTCACCTTGCCGCCCGCCAGTCCGCGGTAGAAGTCCTCCATGAACCGGTGCGTGGCCTCGTCTTCAACCTGCCACAGCGAACCCACCACCGCGCTGGCGCCGGCCTTGATGCCGGCTCCGGCAATGCCCAGGGGTGCGCGTGAATTGCCTTCGGCGGTATCGCAGGCCGACAGGGTCAGCAGATCGATGTTGCCGCCATGGGCCTTGTCGGCGGTGAGCAGCGACTGCAGCTGCTTCATGGTGAGCACGTCGTCGTAGGCCAGCACGAAGCTCTCGTCGGCGCTCTTGCCAAAGTAGCCGTGGGAGGCAATGTGGACGATTCCGTATTCGCCGGACGAGGCCTGATCCGTGAAGCTCTTGGCCGTGAAATCGGCATCGGCCAGCTGGCGCCCCGGCAGGATCGTCTTGAGCGAGGCAAGTTCCTTCTTGACGCCGGGCAGGGCCAGATCGGCGCGCAACTTGTCAAGGTCGGCCAGCGGGACTCCTTCGGGGGAAATGGGCGTGCCGTCGGCGCCGGGTATGGCTTCCCGGGAAACAGGCAGCGGCGCAGGCCGGTCCGCCTCGCGCGATACGGATTCGGTAACGCCCACCAGCCGCTTGTCGCTGGCGAGCTTGTCGACGACTCCGCCCGCCTCGGACATTCCTGCGACCAGGGATTGCGCCCTGCGCTGGACATTGGCGTCCAGGTTGGTCATCGACAGCCCGGTCACGTTGGCCACCGCATAGTTTTCGATGAGGAACTTCGTGCCGTCATGCAGGGCCGCGAATGGCACCATGTGCAGCGAGGAATCCGGGCTGATCACCAGGGTCTTGATGTTCTGCTCGGCCAGCTTGTCCGCCAGGGGGGCCACCAGCCAGCCGTACAGCTTGCGGGAATCGGCCAGGTACTTGCCCTCGCCATTGCGCAGCTTGCCGGACAGCCGGCGCACGGCCGCAGCCACTTCCGCGCTGCTGGCGTCCACGCGCTGGTGAAAGATTCCGTGCGGCGTTCGCAGCAGCAGCTCGAGGTGGTCGCTAAATTGCAGCGGGTACAGCAATGCCGTGTCGGCCCCCAGCAAGGCGTCCGCGCTCACCTGACCGGTTTCCACGGAGCAGCGCTCGCCCAGGAAGTCCTGCATTTCGGCCGCGTGCATCTTTTCTTCAAAATCGATGGCCCGGTGCAGGATCGCCTGGCTCTGATCGTGCGGCAAAGGGTCGGCCTGGCTGACCAGCAGCCCCACCAGGCTGCGGGTGACCGGCTCGATGGTCGTGGAATAGGTGGAGCGGCCGTCGTCGTCCTCGATGGGCATGTCCTCGCGAACGCCTTCGATGGCATCGGCCGCCAGGGTGTAGGACAACAGCGCGCCGGCTTTGTCACCGGAAGCGGCAAGCAGCCGCCCTTCCAGGTGCTCGAGTTGGACCTTCAGGTCGATGACGCTGGATGGCGGCTCGCGGTAAACCAGAACGAGGGCGCGGCGCGTGTCGTTGATGGCATCCAGCGGCTCGCCGCGTTCCTCTTCGAGCAGCGCCAGTTCCGCCAGGGCCTCAGCCTGCAGGCGCGGGATGCCTCGGGATTCTGCCGTGCGTTCAGCCTTGGAAAGGCTCAATTCGGCCAGTGCGCGCCCCTGCGGTCCGAGTAGCCGGGCCTGATGGCCGATGTTGACGCGCAAAGTTGCGACCTCGGTGGAATTGGCCAGGCGATTGAGCCTGCGGTCGGCATCAAACAGTGCGGGGAGGCGCTCGGCCGGGGGCAACAGGCGTGCCATGTTGATGCTGGCAAGGCATCCGACGGTGCTGTCCGATCCGGCAAGCCCCTGGGCCTCCTGAAAATATTGGATCGCGGCCTGGTTGTGGTGCGTGGCGCTTGCCAGGTTTCCCAGGTCTATGGCACGCGCCGCGCGATTGGGCCCGCCGGCGGCGTAGGCAAGCTTGAGGGCAATTTCAGCCTCGGCGTATCGTCCGGCCCGGGTAAGCGCGGCGCCCAGTTCGCCCTGCACCGCTGCACGCTCTTCGGGCGTGGCGGCAATCGCCAGGGCGCGCGTCATGGCACCAATGCCCAGGTCAAGGCTCCCCTGGTTGGCGAGCGCAGCACCGCGGTGCAGCAACTCCGAGGAAGTTTCCGCGGCTTCCTTGCCCGAAGCGGGCCCTGCCCACAGCGCTATGGCAATTGCCAGCGCCGATAAGGTCAAAGGCGCGTTGTCGTAGCGTATGCCACGAACGGCGCGCGGGCGCGTCTGCCCGTACCGATTTGCCATTGCTCTCCCCCCGGATGCGGCGGGCCAACCCAGGCCCGTTCCGCCTCTACACACCCGCTTCAAGCGACCAGAACTTTCAGATGACAAACGCACCATCCGCTGGCGGCCGGTCACCTTTGATTAGGCGAGTTGCTTTTCTTGGCCGGAGCACACGGATTCCCGCAAGGGAGGCACTTCTATCTAGCGTCAGGGCGGTATTCTCTTCGCCCTTACGCGAATCAGCATCACCCAAATGGACGAAAGTGTTTAGTGACTTTGGTCGTGGCGCAACAGCTTTCACTCGGAAGCGGCTGAAAACTGGGGGTGGATGTCACAGGCAGAGTAGGGATTTGACCCACCCACAATTAGCGGATGTCCTACCGCCCATTGATGGTATTTGCGCAACGCGTCCCGGACACCGTACGTTCGGATCCGCACAGAAGCAACACTGTCATGGCGATGCAGCGCAATGGCTGTACCGGTATCCGCCGGAAAGTAGGGAGCATCGCGCTTGAGCAGCGGCGGGCAAAGACTGACATTGGTCATATGGCGCGCAACCAAGGGCGGTGTCTCGATCGGGCGGGATCCGGGTGGCCGGATCACTCGTAGGCCGGCCAGGAGCCGCAGCGCTTTGTCGCCGTTGTCGGGCGGCCTCAGGACACGAACTTCGCGGATATCCTCAGATGCATCGGATTCCTCATTCCTTGGGGTGAAATCGTTGTCTGCGAGTGGCACGAATGCCACGGCTGCGATTCGCCGCTCACGCGAACTCCGGCTACCGGAATGAGCCTTTTCTTGCGGGGGATGCAACGCGACGCCGGATCGATGAACGCCATGCGCCGTGCGTTGGCTTCGCAGTCCTGTGCGGGCACCATATCGCGGCTGTCCGATCACGACGTGATTGAAAATCTCACGCATGCGATTTCGCGTGGCCGCCTGCGCATCTGCGCCGGTGCGGTTCACGCAGCGACCGCGCGCGCTGGCACAAGTCCCCTGGCCGGAAGCGGGGAGGCCGATCGGCGCATCGATGCACTTGCACCGCGCGGCGAAAGTTTTCGCTTTGAGAATCTGATCTACCGGTTCGTGCCCGCCTCCCGGTGGAAAGGCCCAGGCCGGGACCTGCGATTCCGGATCGTGAAGCGGGATGACGCTCGCGCCATTGTGGAAAGGATGGCCCGCGCGCCCGGAACATCCGCCGATGCGCAGGCCGCGCTCAACCAGGTTTCGGCCGTTCTCTCGGATGCCGAACGCGGCATCGGCGGCGGGCAGGTCTATTTGCTGCGCCTGCCGCCCACGCACGCCATCGTCAGCTATTTCGAGGCGCCGTCGCTGACGCCGTCACGGCTAGCAAAGCTCAAGGAAAATCACTGGGTGGAGATCGCACTGGTAGGCGAGGACGGCATCGGAATCGCGGGCGTGAGGTACCTCATCGTTGCCCCCGACAGCGAGGAATACACGGGCGTCACCGACGGCGACGGGCTGGCGAAGGTGACGAATATTCCTGCCGGTAATAGCAAGATTTCCTTCCCCGATCTGGACAAGGATGCCTGGAAAGCCCTGTGAGACGCCCGCGTGCAGGACGGGTTCGCTGCATCTCCTAGGCATCGAAGCCGTAGGAAAACTCCCCGCCCTCGACACCGAGCGCCACCTTTTGTATGGCCGCGCCCTTTGCCAGCCGCTCCAGATATTCCAAACTGATCCGCGGCAGCACGGTGTTGGTAAGAATGGCGTCGATGACCCGCCCGCCGCTTTCCACCTCGTTGCAGCGGCCCACCACGAGCCTGACGACCTCGTCGTTGTAGCTGAAAGGCACGCCATGGTTGGTTTCAACGCGCTTCTTGATGCGGTTGAGCTGCAGGCGAACGATGGATGCCAGCATGTCGTCGCTGAGCGGGTAATACGGTATGACGACAACGCGGCCCAGCAGGGCGGCGGGAAACACCTTGAGCAGCGGCTCCCGAAGCGCCTTGGCGATGCCTTCGGGTTCGGGCATGAGCTCGGGGTCCTTGCACAGGCTCATGACCAGATCGCTGCCGGCATTGGACGTGAGCAGGATGATGGTGTTCTTGAAATCGATGTAGCGGCCTTCGCCGTCCTCCATCCAGCCCTTGTCGAACACCTGGAAAAAGAGCTCGTGCACGTCGGAGTGCGCCTTCTCGACTTCGTCGAGCAGCACCACGCTGTACGGGCGGCGGCGCACGGCCTCGGTCAGCACGCCGCCCTCGCCGTAGCCCACGTATCCGGGCGGCGCGCCCTTTAGGGTGGAGACGGTGTGTGCCTCCTGGTATTCGCTCATGTTGATGGTGATGACGTTCTGCTCGCCGCCATAGAGCGCCTCGGCCAGGGCGAGCGCGGTCTCGGTCTTGCCCACGCCCGAGGTGCCGCAGAGCATGAAGACGCCAATCGGCTTGTTGGGGTTGTCCAGGCGCGCCCGCGCGGTCTGGATGCGGCGCGCAATCATCTCCAGGGCGTGCTTCTGGCCGATCACGCGCTGGTTCAGGGTGTCGGCCAGCTTGAGCACCGACTCCACCTCGTTGGCCACCATGCGCCCCACGGGAATGCCGGTCCAGTCCTGCACCACGCTGGCCACGGCATGCTCATCCACTGTGGGCAGCACGAGCGGGCTGTCTCCTTGCATCTTGCCCAGCGTATCCTGCAGGCCGCGCAGTTCCGCAAGCAACTGTGCCCGGGCTTCGGGACTGAGCGGCGGCTCTTCCGAGACAGGTGCAGCAGCCGCGGCTTCGGCGGTGGTAGGTGCGGCACCCTCGACGGGGGACAATCCCTTGCGCAAGCTGGCACGCAGCTCCAGGATCCGGTCGACGGTGGCCTTTTCCTCGCGAAAGCGCGCTTCCAGGCGCTCGCGCTGGGCATTTTGCTCCGCGAGCTGCTGCGCCACGCGCTCGCGCCGGCCGGCAACATCGATGCCGATGGCCGCCTCGCGGGCGATGATCTCGTCCTCGGTGGTAAGGGCCTCGATGCGCCGCAGGGTGTCTTCTAGTTCTGGCGGGGTGGCATGCTGGCTAACGGCGACCCGCGCGCAGGCCGTATCGAGCAAGCTCACGGCTTTGTCGGGCAGCTGGCGGCCGGGAATGTACCGGTGCGAGAGTTTTACTGCGGACTCGATGGCCTCGTCGAGCAGCTGCACCCGGTGGTGTTTTTCCAGGACGGTGGCCACGCCGCGCAGCATCAGCACGGCCTTGTCCTCGCTGGGCTCGGGAACCTGCACGACCTGGAAGCGGCGCGTTAGGGCCGGATCTTTCTCGATATGCTTCTTGTATTCGGCCCAGGTGGTGGCGGCGATGGTGCGCAGCTTGCCGCGCGCGAGGGCGGGCTTGAGCAGGTTTGCAGCGTCACCGGTTCCGGCGGCGCCGCCCGCGCCCACCAGCGTGTGCGCTTCGTCGATGAACAGGATGATGGGCTTGGGCGAAGACTGTACCTCGTCGATGACCTGGCGCAGGCGCTGCTCGAACTCTCCCTTCATGCTCGCGCCGGCCTGCAGCAGGCCCACGTCCAGCGCGAGCAGGGCGACGTCCTTGAGTTGGGGCGGCACATCGCCGCGGGCCAGCCGCAGGGCAAAGCCTTCAACGACGGCGGTCTTGCCCACGCCCGCTTCGCCGGTCAGTATGGGGTTGTTCTGGCGGCGGCGCATGAGGATGTCCACGATCTGGCGGATCTCCTCGTCGCGGCCGGCTACCGGATCGAGTTCGCCGGCGCGCGCGCGCTCCGTGAGGTCGATGGCAAAGCGCTTGAGGGCCTCCTGCTTGCCCATGGCCGCCGGCGCAATGGCGTCGCTGGCTTCTCCGGGAGCCGCGTCCGTCAAGGCGGCCACCATCTGGTCTTCCGGCGAACCGCTGACGATATTGGCAAGGTTTCCCGAGAGTTCGTCGATCCCGATGCGCTCGAACTGGCGCGAAATGCCCAGCAGCACGTTGCGCAGGTTATGCGACTTGGTTGCGCCGATCAGCAGGTAGCCCGTGCGTATGCTGTTGTCGCCGAACAGCAATGAGCCATAGACCCAGGCGCGCTCGACCAGGTTTTCCACGTGCGCGGACAGATCGGTGACGGAACTGGCGCCCCGGGGCAGGCGGTCCAGCGCCTTGGTGAGGTCGGCCGCGAGCGAGGCCGCGTCCAGCTTGAAATGGCGGATGATGCGATGAAGGTCGGAGTCCTGGTTCTGCAGCAGCTGAAAAAACCAGTGCTCCAGTTCCACGTAGGGATTGCCGCGCAGCTTGCAAAAGACCGTGGCGCCCTCGATGGCCTTGTACGCCATCGGATTGAGCTTGCCAAAGAGTGCGGCTCGACTGATTTCGGCCATCGTGAATCACCTTTCAACTAGGGTTGTTGGAGCCCGCGCGCCAGCTTTCGGGGTTGTAGATCAGATCCTGCCGGCGCGGCACCGCGTCGGCTTTTCCGATCCAGGTGGAAAGACCCACCCGGGTCGATCCCCCTAGTCGCGCCGGAGGCACCTCGGGCGTCTGCAGGCAAACGGCAAGGTCCCAGGCCAGATCGAAGCCGATGTATTGCCGCACCCAGTCGCGTACCGCAACCGATGCCGAGCCGCCGGGGAGAAACTTCTGGTAATCCGTCCACGCGAGCGGGCCCACGCGGACGCGGAACTTGTTCTGGCAATCCCACACGGCGCCGCCCAGAACCGCGCCGGATCCCAGGCGGGCGGCAGCCACGCCCTCCCCCAGCCGCGTGCGATCGCGATCCTGCATTGGCATCCAGTGTCCGACGAAATCCTCGATCGTCACCGGAACCCTTAGATAGTCGGAAAGTATGTCCCGCAGTCCCTCGGTGTTTTTCACGCCGCGCGCCAGCACCCCGCAGTAGCGGCGCTTGGCGGCATCGCGCACGCCATCGCGGCGCTGCCAGTCGTCTCCGGCGTTGCCGAACAGGGCGTCCACGTAATAGTCAAAGGGCGCGTCGCCGTCGCTGTCGCGATCCAGGCCAATGGCCGGCTGCGCCTGTGCCCATGCCCGGTAGAGCAGGGAAATCATCCGATGGTGAAAGATATCGACAAACGCGCTCAAGGTCGGATCCGCGTCGTGCAGTTGCCGCTCGTACGCGTATTCGGTCAGGTGCAGCGGCAGCGGCCCGTTGGGGCCAAAGAGCCCCATGAATTGAATTCCCACCCGCACCGCCCTGCCGCCGGCCGTGTCAGATACCGAACTTATGGCTGCTGGCGCAAATGCCAGGGATACGTCCTGGCCGAATCGGACCGCTTCGTCGGCAGGGCGCAGCGCGGTGCCAATCCTGGGCTGTTCCGGGTTCGCATTCTCTATGGCACGTGCGAGCGCGTAAAAATCCTGCGTATAGGGGGCACGCCGCGCTGCGGCCAGCAGCGCAGCAATTCGCTCCCGTCGCATGCGTTGCGGGTCGGCCGGCCTGGTCGTCATAACAGCGGCCTCAATCCGGCATGGGGAACCGTGCGCAGCAGTTCGCCGCGGCTGTTGGACTGCACCACCAGTTCCACGAACGAATTGATCGACGCGTGCCGCGCAAGCAGCGATTCGAGCACGCTGCCCATCAGGAAAGCGCTTCCTCCCTGGAAAGCCAGTTCGTCGATGATGAGCGTGACTTCGATGCCGCTGGCAAACGCGATCGGGCCGCTCGCGGCCATGCGACGCGCCACCCTGCGCACCTTCACAGAGCGGATGCCTTCTATCTGGC
>Ga0075030_100005269_pt1 | contig 11662 bp, 9 predicted proteins | sample LitLauG_LLR_2012_FD_71393 | JGI IMG/M metagenome (GOLD analysis project Ga0075030, IMG submission 71393) | Freshwater sediment microbial communities from Pennsylvania, USA - Little Laurel Run_MetaG_LLR_2012 | ecosystem: Environmental > Aquatic > Freshwater > Creek > Sediment | place: USA...
GCGCCGCGCGGCGCGAACGATGGTCTTTTGCGCGACTGGAACATCTTCCGGCGCCAGCTCTACGCCGAGGTCGCCACGCGCCACCATGACGCCGTCGCTGACATCGAGGACGTCTTCCAGATCGCGCAAGCCCGATGGTTTCTCGATCTTGGCCAAGATCGCCGCCCGGCCATTCACCAGCTTGCGCAATTCGGCCATGTCCGCGGCGCGCTGAACAAACGACAGGGCGATCCAGTCCACCCCGATCCTTAGTGCGAAATCCAGATCCGCACGGTCTTTCTCGGTCAGAGCGGGCACGGGAATGACGGCGCCCGGCACGGAAACACCCTTGTGATCCGACAGTCGCTCGCCGGAGACGACCTCGCAGTCGGCGTGGTCTGGCCCCGTCCCGCTCACGCGCAGGCGGATCTTGCCGTCGTCCATCACCACCAGACTGCCCGTCTTCAAAATACGAAGCACCTCGGGGTGTGGCAGCTGTACCCGCTCCTCGTTGCCCGGAGCTGAATCCAGGTCCAGCCTGAGGGTCTGACCCGCCTTGATTGTAATGGCGCCGTCCTTGAATTCGCCCAGTCGAAACTTCGGCCCCTGGAGGTCGGCGAGGGCCGCGAGAGGTCGCCCGACCGCGACCTCCGCCGCGCGGACCGCCGCCAGCGCCTTGGCGTGGTCGTCATGGGCCCCGTGACTGAAGTTCAGGCGAAAAACATCCACGCCGACGCGCGCCAGATCGGTCACCATCTCTGGCGCGCGGCTGGCTGGACCGAGAGTGGCGACAATGCGAGTGCGGCGGAGACGGATCATGGCGGGGCCTTAGCGGATCAAGGCATTTGTCGCAGCCTCAACGCGCGCCGACAATGCGTTGAGGACCGCGGCGGTGCGCAAAATGCCGCTTGACGCCTCCTCCCAGCGTCGTCCTTCAATAGCCTCGCGGACGGCCGGCAAGGTTTTCGCGCCATAGCCGGTCAAAAGTCCTGGCGCATAGATCAGGTGCCGATACCAAGGCCTCCCCGGCAGACCGTCCCCGGACAACAGGGCCTGTTCCGCCCGCTGAAGTTCGGCGCTGGCCTGATGAAGCGCCTGGCCGGTTGGGATGTTGGCGGACGCGACCGCGAATTTCGCGGCGCTGGTCCGCAGTTTCTCGACCGCCGCGTCCAGCACGCTGAAGTCGAGATCAGGCGGTGGTGACTCCGCGTCGGGCGAACCTGTTTTCAGGGTGGGATCGGCGGCCAGTGCAAAGGCCTTGTCTTCGAGCAGTCCGTTGACGGCAAGGGCGTGGTCGCGTTCGGTCGTGACGAGCCGCTTCAGGTCCGCGACCTGCTCCGCCACGGTCTCGGCCATGCGCGAGAAATCCAGCGGTGGAATGTCTGCGTCGGCGGCCCGCAGCACCAACCGGCCCGCCGTTTTCGCCAGGGTGACGCTATAGGCGAATCCCGGATCGCCAAACCGTTCGAAGTGTTCGAAAGTGTCGTAGGCGGAATGATAGACGCCGCCCGATTGGCCTTCGCCCGTGAACTCCAGGTTGATCGAGGCGACGCCGAGGTGTTGCACGAACGGCGAATAGTCCGAGCCCGAGCCCAGGTCGCCCAGGGGCAGGTCACCGCCGCTTCGAGCAATTCTTGCGCGCGCCTTCATGTCCGCGCTGGCGTCGTTTTCCAGAGCGCGGACGCGCATCGCCGCGCGGGCCCGGAGGTTGACGCTGACTTTCGTCTCGGGGTCGACCACATCGCGAGTGGTTTGATCGATCAATCGGTTAAGCGAGTAGCTGGCCTCGCCGACGAAGATGCCCCGGTTGTTGCCGTCGGTGTTGATGTAGACCACGGCGTGGGCCTGCAGATCGCTGGCGTGGGTTTCGACCCACTCGGTGGACCCCAACAGACCGGGCTCCTCGCCATCCCAGCTGGCGTAGATGATCGTCCGCGCCGGCCGCCAGCCCGAGCGGTAAAGGGCGCCGATGGACTTGGCTTCCTCCAGCATTGCGCTTTGGCCCGACAGCGGGTCCTCGGCGCCGAACACCCATCCGTCGCGGTGGTTGCCGCGAATGACCCATTGGTCGGGATCGCGATCGCCCTTCAGCGTGGCGATGACGTCATACAGAGGTTTCTGATCCCAGTTGCTCTCCACCTTGATGTGGACCCGGGCCGCGCCGGCGCCGACGTGATAGGTAAAGGGCAGGGCGCCCCGCCAGGATTTCGGCGCTACCGGGCCGTCAAGCGCCGCCAGAAAATGCTGGGCGTCGCCCCAGGAGATCGGCAGCACGGGAATCTTGAGGATGGTCTTGGCTTGGTCGCGCGCAATTCGCGGCGCCTCGGCGGTCGCCCCGTACCCCGGCGTCAGCGGATCGCCGGATTGAACGGGGATGTCCTGCACCGACCCGCGTTGCACACCATGCTCGGGGCGAAAGGCCCCCTTGGGATAGGGGTCGCCGGCTCCATAGCCGTCATCGGCGGGATCCGAATAGATGATGCAACCGACCGCGCCATGCTCCTGGGCGAGCTTAGGCTTGAGGCCGCGCCAGCCGCCGCCGTAGCGCGCGATCACGATCTTGCCCCTTACGTCGAGTCCGAGTCGCTGCAGGGCCTCGTAGTCCGCGGGCATGCCATAGTTCACATAGATGAGCGGCGCGGCGACGTCTCCGTCACCGCCATAGGCCAGATAGGCGGGCAGGCCCCCGTCCTGATGCGAGGTGCTCTCATCTCCGGGGATCGGCGGCTCGCTGAGCGTCGCGCTGAACGGCTCCGGGCCTAGCAACTCCAGGGCTTCGGCCATTGGCGTCGGGTAGAGAACGCTAAACGTCTCGATGTGGGCGTCCCAACCCCAGGCTTTGAATTGCCCGAGAACGTACTCGGCGTTGGCCTTGTCGTGCGGCGAGCCGACCTGATTGGGGGCGGACGACATCAGCTTGAGGCGTGTCCGGATATCCATCGCGGACAGCATCGAATCAAATCGCGCTTCGACGGCCCGTTCAGCCCCTGCCTTCGCCGGCGCGAAACCGACCATGGGCTGTTCCGCGGCGCTCGCGCTGGCACAAAGCACACTTATCGCAAGCCAACCCCAGCCGATCCCATGGACGTTGGACCTCATCGTTCACGCTCCGCGGTTCGATCGCCTGCCAGCGACCCATGGCAAGTAACATTCATTGCGATACCCCGACAGACTTCGACGATCGCGTCGCATTTGCAGGCCGCGCCCTCACGCAACGGATTGCTCCTGAAGCGGGATTCGTTGTAAGCGCCGCTCGCGCTCGGATTGGTCGTTGCGAGGGTGCATGGGTGAGGTATCGATGCAACAGGCGGTGACCGACCTGAGGGACAGCGGCTACGTCCCGTCGGACGACGAACCCTTTATGAACGAGCGTCAGCTCAAGTTCTTCAAGAAACGTTTGTTGGACTGGAAAGACGAAATACTCAAAGATTCGCGGGAGACGGTCAGTCACCTGCAGGCCGAGACCGAAAACCACCCCGATCTGGCGGACCGGGCCTCCTCGGAAACCGATCGCGCCCTGGAGCTGCGCACGCGGGATCGTCAGCGAAAGCTGATATCCAAGATCGACGCGGCGTTGAGGCGAATCGAGGACAATGAATACGGTTACTGCGAGGAGACCGGTGAGCCGATCAGCCTCGCCAGGCTCATGGCCCGGCCCATAGCCACGCTGGGGCTCGAAGCCCAAGAGCGTCATGAGCGCCGCGAGCGCGTTCACCGCGACGAATAGATAACGAATTCGCCGGTTTCCCAGCTCCGGCAATCCGCATTAGAGAGAGGCTATGACCAATCGTCTCGTCATCGCCTCGGTGCAGGCCAATCCTATCGTCGGCGACATTGCCGGCAACGCCGCGCAGGCCAAGCGACTGATCGCGCAAGCCACGGCGCTCGGCGCCGACGTCGCGCTGTTTTCCGAGCTTTTTCTGATCGGTTACCCGCCGGAGGACTTGGCGCTGAAGCCCGCCGCGGTGCACGCTTGCCAAGCGGCTCTGCGTCAGCTCGCGGTCGATACCATCGGCCAGTGCGCCGCGCTGGTCACGACCCTTTGGCCTGGAGAGGAAGGGCGGCCACGCAACGCCGTGGCGCTGATTCATGACGGCAAGATCCATGGCGTCGCCTTCAAGATGGACCTGCCCAACTACGGCGTCTTCGACGAGAAGCGCATTTTCGACGCCGGCGACGCTCCAGGGGTGTTCGACATCAAGGGCGTCAAGGTCGGCGCACCGATCTGCGAGGATATCTGGGGGCCGGAACCTTGCCGGCGATTGAAGGCCGCGGGCGCGGAGTTGCTTCTCGTGCCGAACGGTTCGCCCTTCCGGCGGACCTCTGACGATGAGCGCCTGGACGTGGCGCGCGCGCGCGTGCTCGAAACCGGATTGCCGCTGATCTACGTCAATCAGATGGGCGGGCAGGACGAATTGGTTTTCGACGGCGGTTCGTTCGCGCTGCAATCCGACGGCTCGCTCTGCATGAGCCTGCCCATGTTCGAGACCGCGATCGCCTGTTCGACGTGGGAGCGCGGCGCGCAAGGCTGGAGGTGCGTAAGCGCCCCAAGCGCAGAGTGGCCGCGCGGCCCCGAGGAAATCTACCGCGCCATGGTCGTCGGCCTCCGAGACTATGTGCAAAAATCGGGGTTTCCCGGTGTGTTGCTCGGCCTGTCGGGCGGCGTCGATTCGGCCTTGTCGATTGTTGTGGCCGTCGACGCCTTGGGCGCTGAAAATGTTCGCGCCTACATGCTCCCCTCGCGCTACACCAGCGTCGAAAGCCTCGAGGATGCGGCGGCCTGCGCAAAGGCGCTTGGTGTGCGGCTGGAGGACATCCCGATATCCCCGGCCGTCGCCGCCTTCGAGACCATGCTGGCTCCCCATTTCGCGGATCGCGCGCCGGACCTCACCGAGGAAAACATTCAAGCGCGAATCCGAGGCGTCACCTTGATGGCGCTGTCGAACAAATTCGGCCTGATGCTGCTGACCACCGGCAACAAGTCCGAAATGGCCGTCGGCTACGCCACCCTCTATGGCGACATGTGCGGCGGCTACAATGTTCTGAAGGATATCTACAAGGTCGATGTCTACGCCGTCAGCCGCTGGCGCAATGCGAACACGGTCTATTCAGGCGCCGTTTCGCCGATCCCCGAGCGCATCCTCACCAAGGCGCCTTCGGCCGAACTGCGGCCCGATCAGACCGACCAGGATAGTCTGCCGCCCTATGAAATTCTCGATGCGATCCTGCAGGGTCTGGTCGAGGAAGAGGCCACGCTGAACGAGATCGTCGCCCGCGGCTACGACGGCCCGACCGTCGAGCGCGTTCAGCGGCTTTTGTACGGATCGGAATATAAACGTCGGCAGGCGGCGCCGGGCGTGAAGATCGGCGGCAAGGCGTTTGGACGCGACCGGCGCTATCCGCTGGTCAATCGTTTTCGCGACAAGGTGATCTAGACCCGAGCGCGCATCACCGTCCCGACGGATAGGGCCGGCGGCATCGCGCGAAGCGTCGGGACGATCGCTTCGACGGAGTCGACGGTCGCCCAACAACTGGTGAATTCCGGCGGGATCAGGTCGGCGGCGATGAACTGGTCGAAGAGGGCGAACAGCGGCTTCCAGAAATCCCTGGGGCTGTGAAAGACGATCGGTTTGGCGTGCAGCCCAAGACGTCGCCACGATAGCAGCTCGACGGCTTCCTCAAGCGTGCCGATCGCGCCTGGCAGGACCACGAAAGCGTCGGCCTCGTCGAACATGCGAATCTTGCGCTCGTGCATGGACCCGACGATCACCGTCGGCACCGCTTCGAGCACGATTTCGCGCGTGGCGAGAAACCGTGGCATCACGCCCAGGATACGGCCGCCCGCTTCATGGGCGGCCCGCGCGCAGGCGCCCATGAGTCCCACGCCGCCGCCTCCATAGATCAGTCTCAGGCCGTCGCGCGCCAGCGCGGCGCCCAGGTACGCCGCGTCCGCCAGCCACGCGGGGTCGGCGGCGTCGGAGGATCCGCAATAGACGCACACGGAGTCCAGTCGAGGGGTCGACATGCGGGGGGTGAATCTCCAGATAGATCGGGTGTCCGGTCGCGTCGGCGCCCAGAATCATCCGGAAGGATCGCTCCATTAGGCGTGAAACAGAAGCGATTGTTTGTCTGACGGCGGTGTGCGCCGCCTTGGCCGGCTGTGGGCAGCCGGGCGGTCTCGGCCGCGCCGATCGCGACCCGTCCGGCGTCGCCCGGCCCGACGAGAGCGCCTACAAGGCGCCGCCGCGGCTGGACGGGGTTGTCGTCGGCGCGGCGGGTCTTCTGACAATCGCGGGCCATGCCTCGCCCCATGCGCGCGTGCGGGTGATCGGACCGGGCGGCGACGCCCAGTTCGCCCTCGCCGACGGAAAGGGGCAATGGCGTCTGAATTTGCCCACCGCCGGTAAGGTGCGCTTGTTCGGATTGGCGATGATCGACGGCGCCCGTGTCGTTCAGTCGGAAGGCTATCTGGCGGTTACGCCCGACGCCGGCGTCGCCGAACTCCGCGCGGGGGCCGGGGCGCGCGTCATTTCCACAGCCCCCGCATCGTTGCGCTTGCTGGCTTTGGACCTCGACACCAAGGGCGGGGCGATACTTTCCGGCGAGGCCCCGCCAGGCTCGCGGGTCCAGGCCCTTGTGGACGGACAACTCAAGGGCTCGGCGCTTGCCGACGGCCGCGGAGAGGTGTCGTTGGCCCTCGCCGAGCCGCTCGGTTTTGGGGACAGGCGCATAGATTTGCGTGTTGGGGCGCAAACCCGTGGGTTCGCCGTCAACCTGCGCCCACCGACCCCTCCGATCGGCGCGCCTTTCGTGGCCGATCGCGCTCCGGCGGGCTGGCGGATCAATTGGATCACGCCTGGAGGCGGATTGCAGTCGACTCTGCTCGTCGCCTCGACCAGAGCAACACCATGAGTGCATTTCACGCCCACGGCCGTTTCGCCGCAGCGCCATCCGGGGCTGCCGCCCCGAAATTCGGCTTCTTCCGGTCCATGGCCGACCTGATCGCCCTGGTCCTGCGTTCGCGCGCCCAAGGCCTGAAAGTTCGCCTCGGCCTCGCGCTCGCCCTGGTGCTGATCGGAAAATGGACCGGCGTTATCGGGCCGTTGCTGATTTCGCGCGCGATCGACCATCTGAACGGGGGCCGAACAGGCGGTCATCCCGTTTTCGTGGCTTTCGCGGGCCTCGCGCTGGGCTACGTCGCGCTGCGCTTCATCGCCAACACCGCGCCGTACCTGCGCGACACGATCTTCAACTCGGTCTCCCAGATGGCCCTGGCGCAGTCATCGATGGAGACCTTCGCCCATACCCTGTCCCTGTCGCTGAACTTCCACCAGGGCAAGGCCTCGGGCGGCCTGGCGCGCATCATCGACCGCGGCGCGCGGTCGACCGATTTCCTGCTCCGCAGCGTTGTCCTTAATCTGGGCCCGACTGTGCTGGAGCTGGCCATGGCGGCCTATGTGCTGACCAGCCGCTTCAACTGGCGCCTGGCGATCGTCGTCTGCGTCACGATCGTACTTTATATCACCTTCACCTTCAGCATCTCCAACTGGCGCATTCATCACAGGCGCGCCTTGAACGACGCCGACTCCAGGGTGGCCGGCCTCGCCGTCGACTCCCTGATGAACTACGAGACGATCAAGACTTTCGGGGCCGAGGCGCGCACCGTCGCCAGCTATGAAACGGCGCTCATCGACTACGCCAAGGCCAACATTCAATCCAACAACTCGCTGCAGTTGCTCAACGGCATCCAGTCGGTGGTGCTCAATGGCGGTCTGGCGTTTATCATTCTGCTCGCCGGGGGCGAGGTGCTGGCCGGACGCATGAGTCTGGGCGGCGTCACCGCCTGCATCCTCATCCTGCAACAGGTCTATGCGCCGCTATTCAGCCTGGGCATGAACTATCGCGAAATCCGTCAGGCGTTCATCGACATGGAGCAGATGCTCGACCTGCGCGGCCTGAAGCCGGACATCGTCGACGCGCCCGCCGCCATCCCCTTGCCCCCCGCCACCGGTCATGGCGCCGAACTGGCTTTCGTCGGGGTCTCGTTTCAACACACAGCCCGCAGCGTCGGACTTGACGAGATCAGCTTTCTCTCACCGCCGGGCACGACCACGGCCCTCGTCGGTCCGTCCGGCGCCGGCAAGACCACAATCGCACGACTCGCCTTGCGTCTGATCGACCCACAGGCCGGGGCCGTTCGCATCGATGGCGTCGATCTTCGCCAGGCCACCCAGGCCTCTCTGCGCGGCGCGATCGCCCTGGTGCCGCAGGATGTGGCGCTGTTCAACGACACCCTGGGCGCCAACATCGCCTTCGCCCACCCCGATGCGGACATGGCCACGGTCTGGGCGGCCGCCGAGGCGGCCGAGCTGGCGCCGTTCATCAAAGGCCTGCCCAGCGGCATGGACACCCAGGTTGGAGAGCGCGGTCTCAAGCTTTCCGGCGGTGAGCGCCAGCGCGTCGGTCTGGCGCGCGCTCTGCTGGCCAACCCCCGGCTGTTGATTCTGGACGAAGCCACCAGTGCGCTGGACGGCCCGACCGAGGCGGCGATCCAGGCCACATTGCGCAAGGTGCGCGCCGGGCGGACAACCCTGGTCGTCGCCCACCGCCTCTCCACGATCGTCGACGCCGATCAGATCCTCGTGATCCGGCGCGGCCGGATCGTCGAGCGCGGAACCCATGCCGAGCTGCTTGAGCACGCCGGGGAGTATGCCGCCCTGTGGCGGCGTCAGACCCGCGGCGGCGCCAAGAAAGCCCAGTTGGACGAAGACAGCTTCGCCGAGACCGAATACACCCGCTAAAACCCCTTAACCGCCTCAACGATTGGAGCCTTTGCCATGCGCTACCTTCACACCATGGTCCGCGTCACCGACCTGGACAGGGCCATGAAGTTCTACTGCGACGGATTGGGGCTGCAGGAGGTCTCGCGGTTCGATAACCCCGCCGGCCGCTTCACCCTTGTGTTTCTGTGCGCGCCCGAGGACGTCGAAGCGGCCAAGGCGCATCGCGCGCCCACCGTCGAACTTACCCACAACTGGGACCCCGAGGACTACACCGGCGGCCGAAACTTCGGTCACCTGGCCTATCAGGTCGACAACATCTACGAGAGCTGCGAGCGGCTCATGGCTCAGGGCGTCACGATCAATCGGCCGCCGCGGGATGGCCACATGGCGTTCGTGCGCTCACCCGAAGGGGTGTCCGTCGAACTGTTGCAGAAGGATGGATCCTTGCCGGCGGCCGAGCCCTGGGCGTCCATGCCAAATGTCGGCGTCTGGTAGGCTGAAAACCATCGCCGGCGTCACCGGCGCAACGACAAGGGAAGGATTGGCTCATGGATTTCGGGATCGCTTTCGCGTCGTCCACCGACAACTGGCGCGTGGTGGAGCGCGCCGAGGCGCTGGGCTTCTCCCACGCCTGGTTCTACGACACCCAGCTGCTGAACCCGGACGTCTTTGTCTGCATGGCGCTGGCGGCTCAGGCGACCAAGCGCATCCGGCTTGGCACGGGCGTCCTGATCCCTTCGAACCGCATATCGCCCGTCGCCGCCAACGGCCTGGCGACGTTGAACAAGCTGGCGCCTGGACGGATCGACTTCGGCGTCGGCACCGGCTTCACCGGCCGGCGGACCATGGGCCAGAAGGCGATCAAGCTCGCCGAGCTGGAGCGGTACGTGGCCGAGGTTCAGGGACTGCTGCGCGGCGAGACCGTCCGGGCGCTGTTGGAAGGCGAGCTGAAAAAGGTTCGTTTCCTTGTGCCCGAGTTGGGTCTGATCGATCTGAAACATGAAATCCCGCTGCACCTCTCCGCGTTCGGCCCCAAGGCGCGGGCCCTCGGCGCCAAGCTCGGCGCCGGATGGGCGTTCTTCAGCGGCGCCGTCCCCCCCGCGAAGTCGGCGCTGAGAGACATGCAGGCCAGTTGGACCGCCGCGGGCCGCAAGGACGACCTCTACGCCAACCTCTACACCCTGGGGTGCGTGCTCGAGGATGGCGAACCCGCCGACAGCCCGCGCGCGATCGCTCAGGGCGGCCCGCTGGCGTCGACCTTCATGCACGACATGGTCGAGCAGCGCGCCTGGGGCGAGAAGGTCTCACCGCCGCCCTTCCTCGCGGAGATCCTGGATGAGTACCTGAAACTCTACCAGACCTACGAGCCGGCGGATGCGCGCTGGCTGGCGTTGCACAGGGGGCACCTGATGTATGTGCGCGACGACGAGCGCCGCTTCCTAACCGAGCCGGTCATGAAGGCCATGACGTTTACGGGCACGGCGCCGGACCTGACCGGCCGCGTCGAGGCGCTGCGCGACGCCGGCTACGCCCAGTTCACCATCCAGATCGTCGAGGGCCAGGAGCAGGCTCTGGAGGACTGGGCTAGGGTGCTACGGCCTTTGGGCCTCGGAAAGGCGAAGGCGTAAGCGGCATGACCCAGACAGACACAACAACGCTCAGGGACGCCACCATCGCGGTCATCGGCGGCTCCGGCAGCCTGGGCGCGGCCCTGGCCGGCCGGTGGCGCGCGGCGGGCTTGAAGGTCATCATCGGGTCGCGGTCCGGCACGCCCTACGCCGAGGCGGCGGCCAGCGCCGACATTATCGTGGTCACGGTTCCCTTCGCCGCCCAGGCCGAGGCCATGGCCCAGATCGCGCCGCACGCGGTTGGCAAGGTCGTCGTCGACACCACCGTGCCGCTGGTCCCGCCCCGGGTCATGCGCGTGCAGCTGCCGCCGGAGGGCAGCGCGGCCCAGCGCGCCCAGGGCCTGCTGGGCGAAGGCGTCAAGGTGATTTCGGCGTTTCACAACGTCGCGGCGGACAAGCTGGCCAAGCCTGGCGAGGTGGATTGCGACTGCCTGGTGTTTGGCGACGCCCGCGCCGACCGCGACGTCGGCGTGGCCCTCGCGCGGGCGGCGGGGCTCCGCGGCCTGCATGGCGGCGCGCTGGCGAATTCCGCGGCGCCCGAGGCCCTGACTTCGGTGATCATCTTCCTCAACAAGACCTACAGTTCCGATGGCGCCGGCGTGCGCATCACGGCGCTGCCGGACGCCGAGGGCGCCGCCGCGTGATCGAGATTCTGCCCCTGACGGGGCTGCCGGAAGTGCGCCCGGGCGACGACCTGGCCGCGATGCTTGTGTCGGCGATGGCGTCTCTGCCGGGGGGATCGCGCCCGGGAGACATATTGGTCGTCACCCAGAAGATCGTCTCCAAGGCGGAGAACCTGTTCGTCGACCTGGACACCATCGAACCCGACGCCGAGGCGCTGGCGCTGGCGGAAACGACGCGCAAGGATCCCCGCCTGGTCGCCCTTACGCTTCGGGAGTCGGTGGCGGTGATCCGCGCGGTCCCGGGCGTCTTGATCACCCGCCATATCAGCGGTTGCGTGATGGCGAACGGCGGCATCGATCAGTCGAACCTCGGTCCCGGCGGCGACACCCGCGTCTTGCTTCTGCCCCGCGACCCGGACGCCTCAGCCGTGCGACTGCGAACGGCCCTGGGAAAGGACGCCCCCGCCGTGATCATCTCCGACAGCTTCGGGCGGCCCTGGCGCGTGGGTGTCACCAACGTCGCCATCGGCGCCGCCGGCCTGCCGGCGATCATCGATCGGCGCGGCGATCTGGATAGGGGCGGGCGGGCGCTCGGCGTGACCCAGATCGCGCTCGGCGACCTGGCCGCGTCCGCCGCCGGCATGATCAT
>Ga0075030_100005271_pt1 | contig 11661 bp, 9 predicted proteins | sample LitLauG_LLR_2012_FD_71393 | JGI IMG/M metagenome (GOLD analysis project Ga0075030, IMG submission 71393) | Freshwater sediment microbial communities from Pennsylvania, USA - Little Laurel Run_MetaG_LLR_2012 | ecosystem: Environmental > Aquatic > Freshwater > Creek > Sediment | place: USA...
TCCTTGAACGACAACACCGTCCTCTCGAGCTTGCCTGCCCGCTCCACGTACACGCGATCAAACCGGTTGACCAGAATGTCGGAAACGCTGGGATCTTTGAGCAACGGCTCGAGCGGGCCGAGACCGAAGATCTCGTCCAGAATTTCGCGCGACAGCCGTTCGCGTTCCGCAAAACTCAGCGGAACCGCCTCGCTGTTGACCGAGTTGCGAATCAGCGCCAGGACTTCTTCGCGCGCGGAATCGCCGCTAGCCTTGCCCAGTTTCTCCAGGTCGAGGCGGTCCAGGATTTTGCGATGCAGGTCGGCTTTGACCTGCTGGTACTCGCTGCGCTCAAAGGCTTGCAAATTGGGCATGGGTTCCTAAAACTAGCTCTTAGCTCTTGGCTCTTAGCTTACCCCAAGAGCCAAGCAGCCAAGAGCTAAGAGCTAAGAGCTAAGAGCTAAGAGCTAAGAGCTGATCTCCTACACCGTCTTAAACAACGACCAGGCCGTCCGCTTGACGTCCAGATCATCTTTCGTCAAATAGTGCGCCAGTCCGGTAATGGAGCGGGCAATCTCGCTGTTCCCCTGCTGGATGACGGGCACGCCACGATCGATGGCTGCCGAGACCGCGAAGTACTGGTTGGGGATTCTCCACAGCACCGGAGCGCCAATGGCAGCTTCGGTTTCGGTTTCGTTGAAACCGGCTACTCTTCGGTAGCGATTGAGAACGAGCGCAAAGCGGTCGCGAGAACCGGTCTCGCCCAGATACTGCGCCACGCGTCCCGCACTCCACAGCGAAGCGACATCGGCATGCGCCACCAGCAATACCCTTTCCGACAGATTGCTCACCAGGCGAGTGGCGCTGTCGAGACGGGAGGAAGCGTCGACTACGATGTAGTGAAACACATCCACCATCATGTCGAAAAGCCGCGCGTAGTCGGAGACCGAGGGTTCGACCAGCGTAGGAACCGTGGAACCGGCCAGCACCTGCAGACCACCGTCGTGCCGGGACATAAAGCTATTGAGCAACTGCGAATCCAGGCGGTGCAGATTCGTGACCGCATCCGACACCGTGAAGGAGGGCTTCAGATTAAGATGCAAAGCGCAGTGGCCGAGAGGCGCCAGATCCACCAGCGCCGTGCTGTGATGGACCGTTTGCAAGGCGAGAGCCAGATTAACCGCCACCGTTGTGGCGCCGCTCCCCCCCTTGGCGTTCACAATCGTGAATACCTTCCCGCGAGAACCCTCGCGTCCCGGTTTGCGTCGCGTGGAACTGAGCCGCACGAACGCTTCCAGAAGGTCGGTGGTGGTCGTGGGCCGCTCGATATACTCGCGTGCGCCCGCCCGCATCGCGCTGACAATCAGTTGCGGATGCGTCATGCTGCCGATAGCAAACAGGGCGGAATCGGGCAGTTCCTGGTGGAGCAGTTCCAGCGCTCGCAACGCCGTGCTGGTATCTCCCGCGATATCGACCAGAATCACGTCCGGGAGAAGCCCTTGCGTCTTGCGAATGACCGGATCGTTCGCCGCCAGCGGCAAACTCGTGTTGCTGCATACCGTGCGTGCCACACTGGTCCCGTCCACCAGCACTTGAAGGACGGCGCGCTGATCATTGTCCGTGGCGAAAACGGCAACTGACAACTCTGGCATACTTCAACAATCCTGCCCTTCCTCAATCTTGTCTCTGCTGCGCACTGCCCGTTACTTTTTGTCCGCAGGCTTTCTGTTATCGAACTTTTCGTTATTCAGAAACGGCTCCGGATTGAGGGGGCCCGCCGGCGCTTGCGAACTAGGGGAAACCCGCCGGACCGTGCACAGCACCATCAGTTCCGCATCGCTCTTCTGCGCGCTCTTGCTCTTAAAAAAATTACCCAGGATCGGAATGTCTCCCAAACCAGGCACCTTGCTGTTGATGTTTGTGACGCGATTGTCCATGAGCCCGGCGATCACGAAACTCTGGCCATCCTGCAATTCAAACTCGGTCTCCGCTTTCCGTGTACTGATCGCCGGAATCGTAGTTCCCGCCACCGACACAGAGTTCGTAAAATCCAGCGTGCTTACTTCCGGCGCCACGTGCAAATGAATACTGCCATTCGGCTGGATTACGGGAGTGAACTTCAGGCGCACGCCGAATTCACGGAATTGGATTGTGACCGCGCTTAATCCATTCGCACTCGGCTGCACAACCGGAAAAGGAAATTCGCCGCCTGCCAGGAAGCTCGATTCCTTGCCGTTGACCGCGATCAGGTTGGGCTCCGCCAGGATCTGCAGCAGGTTCCTCTGCTGCAACGCCTTGATGACCGCGCCCAGATTGATATCTGTTCGCGCCACAAATAGATTGAGGAAGTCGGTGATGTGCACCGTGGGGGGAGTCACCACTGGCGTCGTGGTGGTCGTGCCGTTACTCGACGAAGTGCTGGTTCCAGTGGTGCTGACGCCCAGGCCCCCATACTGCCCCGTCTGGCTGAGGGCCACCGTGTTTCCCAACCCGGGCATGAAGAGATTCGCGCCCAGTTGGGTTACGGCCGAGCGGTCGACTTCCGCAAACTTCACTTCCAACATCACCTCTTCCGCCCCGACGGGACCAAAGGTCAGCACGTTAACCACGTTCTTCGAGTACGCCGACGCCAGTGCGCCCGCATGCTTGGCCACATCCTCGGTGGTTACATGCCCGGAGAGAACAATCGCCGAACGCGAGGGGCTCACGTTGATCCTCTCCTCGGGGAAAAGGCGATGCATCTCTTCGGAGGCCGCTGTGATATCCACGTCCACGCGCAAATCGAAACTTTGCGAGCGCTCCAGTTCATCCCAAAGCATCAACGAAACTTCGCCCGGAGAGAGTCCGTTGACCAGAATCTGGGTCGGAGTCACCACCAGCGCATCAGCCACCGTGGGATCGGTTACTGAAACCCGCTTCAATCGCTCCGTCTTCGTGTTAATGAGCAGGGACTTGCCCACCATCACGCGCAATGGCGCTGCCCCCGGCGTTTCTGATGGCTGGGGAGCGGTAGTTTCGGGAGTTGGTGGAGCGGGTGTATTTCCTTGGGATGAAGCTTGCGTCGGAGCCCCTTCAGCAGACCCGGCCCATGCCGGCATGGTGCCGAGAAGCGCCAGCGCGGCGATCAGCGTAAGAACTTTCATGAATTCGGACCTCTGCCAGGAAACCAGCGCAACCTCGCTGCCATGTGCCGGGGCAAATCTATTTGTTGTCGTCGAACTTGGTCTCATCCCGTTTGTTGCCCCGGATCGTTTCTACCGAGTATGGCGACGGAGCCGCAACCGGAACTTTCACTGCCGCTTTGTGCACCTTTGGTTTGGGCTCGGAAGTTGCCGGCGCCGCTCCGGGGTACAGAGAACTCGCTTTCGTCGCACCCATCCCGCCCTTGCGCGTGTCCAGCGGATTGCGCAGCGCGAGTTGAATCCGTCCCTCCTGCGATACGAGCGCCAACTTCTGTGCGTCGTCCGGCGAAACCAGCAGCGTGATGACCGGCGCAGTCTGATTGTCCCCCGTTGCGCTCCGATCCAGGCTCTTGCCAACCGCAATGACGGCCACATTCTCCAGAACGGTGGTCGTCTGCCGTTCTGACCCGGAACTGCCCGTCGCCAGCACGTCTACCCGCGTGCCCGGTTGGACGAAGCCCGCCACCGAGACAACGTCATTTACGCGCACCGAGACCGCGCGCATGCCGGGCGGAATCAGCGAAGGCAGCCCCGCTCCCGCGTTCTCCGCTGCCAGTTTGCTGGGCAAAATGAATTCACCCCGGCTGATCGGTATGACCACTCCCCGATTCAGCACCTGGGATTTTCGGGAGTAAGCGCCATGTGGGATATTCGATTGCGGAAACGACAACACGGTTAGATCGCGATCCTCGAGTTTGGCCCCGACCTGGATATCGTTGGCCGCGACCACCACTTCCACGCCCGGTTCCCGGTTCGCACCCGAGTTGGTCCGCAGCCGGTTATACACGCTATAGCTCACCAGCAGGCCGACCGCGAGCGCCAAGCCACCGATCATTAACAGACGGCTTCGGTTCATTCCTCTCCCCCCGGGTCGACCCCGGCCCTGTTTGCCGTCATTGCGGCCAGGTAGGGCGCCAACACCCCATCACTGGCAACCCCGCCCCAACAGATCCGGTGATCACTGGATGCCGCTGGCAACCGACGAAAATACGTTGTTGGCATTTCCACCAATCAGACGGATCGTCCCGATCACGATCACCAGGATTACGGCCAGCATCACGGCGTACTCGGCGATGTCTTGTCCTTCTTCATTGCCCCACAACAGGTTGGCCAAGCCGATCATTGTTGCCCCTCCCTAGTTTGTTCGAACTGCTGACCGCGGCAAGTCTTCTGCGCCACGTCACGCACAAAAAAACGCTTCCTCCGAGACCGACCCACCCACTCGGCACCCAGCCTTCGTGCTGCCAAACGCGTCCCGTTTCCCAACCCTAGGGAACCAAACGGGTTCACCATGCTTCAGTGTCGCAGATTCGGCACAGGCTCACCTATCATTTTTGCATTTTTTTCCCTTGCTGGCGATGAGTTTGTAGACCCCCCTGTACTTTCGTTGGGCGGTGAATTGCGGGACAGAACGACCGCCTGCGCATCGCTGTACTCCCTATGCCAATTGGAGTCGAGAGCCAGCGCCTGCACCAGGGCACAATGGGGCGGCAAAAGCACCACCTGCACTTTCCAGCGTTCCAGGACTTCGCGCCAGCCGGTGCGGAGCTGGACCGCGGTCTGGAACTGTTGCAGCATCTCGTCTCCGTAGAGATCCGCCCGGCCGTCAACAAATACGCGATAGTTGGGATAAAGCCTGTAGATTGTGTAACCTCCCCAGTCGTAGTAGGCGAAGACCTGTCCCCCCAGGTCACGCGACCGCAATCCCTCTACGGCCATGACCGGAAACTGTTGCGCCTCGGCTGCCCCTTGGCCTCGAGCCAGCCCACCCCACCTCACCAGGGCAAACCCAGCCATCAGAACCACCGCCAAAACATTGAACATAGGCCGCACCCGCGTCGTCGAAAAGAGATCGCCGGTGGCCAGCGGAGACCACGCCAGGCCCGCTGCCACTACGGGGACCGCAAGCAGAGCAAAAATGGGAACGTGGCGAACCGCATCCAGTGCGAGAAGCGTCGTCAGAACTAGTGGAACCAGCGTGCGGGCCGGTGGGCGCGCTCGCCTGAGGGCGAGAACCGCCAGCAGCAACAGAAGCACGATCAGAAATGGAATGAACCGGGGTTCGTGGAAGTTGGGCGAGAACCATTCCAAGATGAACGAACGCATCCCGGTCGAACGAAGTGTATCGAACGGATAGCGATAAAGCTGCACACCACTCGGATTGAGAGGTACCAGCGCCAAAGATGCCAGCACCAGCAGCAGCAGGCGCGCCAGAGTCGGCCAGGCATCCCGCCATGGTGTGTCCCCGAGTGCCACTTCGATCGCCAGGCCGAAACCGTACGCCACCATCAGCGCCGGGCCCAAGGCAAATCCGGCATGCAGATTCAGCCACAGCAAGAAAATCGGCGGAATGGATACCAGCAACCACGGCCGCTCGTCTCCGCGTTCCAGCAGCCACAGCAGCAGGCTCGCGAGCGCAAACGTAAACATCTGCGGGCGCGCGCCCCAGGCCGGCGCCGACGACAGCGCCCCCAGCGCAGTTGCCGCCGCCGCCCAATGCGGCTTGCCCGGACACCGCAGATACAGCAACAGGAAGCCCGCCGTCGTCACGATCGCCGAAACGACCATCAGTCCGCTGGCCCCGGCAAGTTTCCAGGTCTCATAAAACACGACTTCCGACAGCCACTCGTGCGACACCCAGGGCTGCCCAAAGCGCGTGAAGGAGAATGGGTCGGAGCGTGGGATGTGTCCCGTCTCCACGATCCACTGCCCGGTGCGCAGATGCCACCACAGATCAGGGTCGACCGCATTGCGCGCGGTCATGGCCAGCAGGCCAAACAACAGGATGCCTGCAAACGCCCGCGTCCGGCTGAGTTCAAGAATCTTCATCGTGGACTTTCGGGACGATTATAGAATCAGGCCTCAATATTGCTCTCTATGAACTGGGCTCGGTTCGGAAAAAGGAAAGAATTGACGGCCGGCGTTTTCCTGCTTGCGATGACCTTCAGCAACGTGGTCTCGGCGGGAAGGCTAGTGGGTTTCCTGCGCAACGGATACCAGGATTTCACGATCTTCTACGCTGCCGCCAGCATGGTTCGAAATGGCCAGTCGAGTGTCCTGTATAGCCTGTCGGCACAATACCAGGCACAGCGGGAATTTGCTCGCAATGTGCCCATTCGGCGCGCGGCGCTACCCTATAACCATCCCCCGTTCGAAGCGCTGCTTTTCTTGCCCTTTACGTTCTTTCCCTATCTGCCCGCCTATCTGCTATGGACCCTTTTGAACGGGATGATGGTGGCGGCCAGCCTCGCGCTGCTGCGCAGGCAATTCGTCGAGATCAGAAATCTGCCAGTCGCCTTTCTAGTCCTGGCGGCTACCGGCTTCCTGCCCGTTGCCAGCGCAATCATTCAGGGGCAGGACTCCGTTCTCCTGATGTTCCTTTTTGTGGTTGCGCTGGTTGCTCTGCAAAAAAGGAACGACCCCGCCGCGGGCGCCGCACTGGCCGCGGGCCTGTTCAAGTTTCACTTGGTCCTACCCCTGGTTTTCCTCCTCGCCCTGCGACGCTGGCGATTGCTGCTCGGTTTTTTGCCAATCGCGGCGCTGCTGGGTGGCATATCGCTAGCCATGGTTGGGTGGCAGGGTGCGGTTGGCTATGTGCAATTGCTTCTGCGCCTGGAAAAAACCGGCGCCGGAGGCGCGATTGTGGGCGCCGACATGCCAAACCTGCGCGGGATTATCTCAAGTCTCGCGGGCATGCACGGCGGACCTTTCCTGATGCCGCTCACGATTGCGTGCTCAGCTTCCCTGATCCTGATTGCCTGGTGGCGAATGGGCCTCATTCGCGATTCAGTCCGCTTTGCCTTCGTACTCGCAACCGTGACCGCGATTCTGGTCAGCTATCACACGCTCACCTACGATCTGAGCTTGCTGCTGCCAATGGCGTTGTTGCTCTTCGCCGCGCCTGCGCCGGAATCCAGCCGCCCATCGCAAGCCGACACCATCCTGCTCGTCCTGCTCTATCTCGCACCGCTGTTCGAGCCGTTCTGGCCGAGGGTCAATCAGTTTTGCTGGCCGGCAGTTGTGCTGACTTGGCTTTTCTGGAAGTTGGGCCGCGACCGCGCTCCAGAATCCGTTCCAGCATTCTGACGCGAACGCAGCAGAACCACCACCAGCATCGGAATGTAAAATCCCAACCCGCACCATAGTCCCACTTGCTGCTCATTGTGCGGGATGTGATACCAGCGCCAGAGTCCAACCACCCAACTGCACGCCACCGTCGCCAAAATGCTGCGCCGCGTTTTTGGAATCAGCCACAGAGTGAAGGAATCGTAGAACCACCGTTGCGGCATGACGCAAGCCAAGAAAAGCAGCCGGGCATCGCGGTCCCGCCAGCGCCAAAGCGCCAGGGCGAGTACCGGCCCCGGCACAATCAGCAGCGGAACGAAATACTGATATCCGTGGAGTTGCAGAATCCATTCCACGGGCCAGCGCGGCCGAAGCACGAAGCTCGCAATCAGCAAGGCGGCGCCCGCGGTCAATCCTTTGCGAGAAAAATAAGTGAGGGCCACCGGCGTGCCAATCTGGGGTTTCGCAACACAGAACGCAAATGCCAGCGGGAAGAAAGCGGTGCACATGACGAGTGGCGCCCACTGCGCTGTCATGAGCGCTGCCCAGTAAGGATAGGCGAAGAAGATCAGCAACCGCTCCGGGCCTTGACGGATCAGTCCGAGTGCCAGCAGTCCGGAACTAATCCCGAAAAACAGGGCACCAGCAATTTCGGCCGGAAGCGCCGCCAACGGCAATGCCGCAATCGCAGCCGGCACCGGGTAGGGAACTGTTCCTGCTGGAGTGTTTGCGTAAGGATTCCCTCCCGACAGCAACGCGCGCGCGGCGCGATGCGCCCAGTTGAAATCCCCGCCCCCGAGGTGGAAGTGGTGCAGGAACAACCCGCACAGCGTCCCGCTTACCACTCCGATGGCCGCGGCCACGGCGAAATTTCTGCTGGGGCGCAAAATAATCACGTGCGCGTTGTAGTATCCAGATTCTCTCAGATTTCGCGATGAGCCCTGGCACTGCCCATAAGCCGTTCTGGCTGGTTCTGGCCGCCCTGCTCGGCGCGGCCGGTGTCTGGTTGTACGCACAACGCGTGCTGGTAAGCTACCAGATCGCCGACGCCGCTCGCCACGACCGTCCGCGCGGTAATCTGTCCGACCTTTATCCCCGCTGGCTCGGCGCGCGCGAACTGCTGCTGCACGGCCGCGATCCTTACAGTCCCGCCGTGACCCGCGAGATTCAGGAAGGCTACTACGGCCGCGCGCTCGACCCTTCGCGGCCCAACGACCCAAAAGACCAGCAGGGATTCGCCTATCCCCCGTACGTGGCTTTCTACCTCGCGCCCACCGTCCATCTTCCGTTTGAGACAGTGCGAAGAGGATTCTTCTGGGTCCTGCTCGCGTTCACCGTCGCCACCGTTCCGCTATGGCTGCGAGTCCTGCACTGGCAAGTGCCCGTGTGGGCAGAGGTGAGCATCGTGATCCTGACTGCCGGCAGCCTGCCCGTCATGCAGGGTCTCAAGCTCCAGCAGATGACGCTCTTTGTGGTTGCATTGCTGGCGATCGCCATCACCCTTCTCGTGTCAGATCGCCCCATCGTCGCCGGCGTCGTATTGGCTTTAGCAACCATCAAGCCGCAGTTGGTCTGGTTCCTCCTGTTGTGGCTGGTGATCTGGACCCTGGCCGACTGGCGTCGTCGCTATCGCTGGGCCGCGTCCTTCCTGTTGACGATGGCCGTCCTGTTTGCTGCGTCCGAGTGGATCCTGCCACACTGGATTCCCCGCTTCCTGCAGGCGGTTCGCGAGTACCGGAACTACACCGATGCGGTTTCGGTCCTGGACAAACTGGTTCCGCTTCCCTGGGGTTGGCTGCTGCAGATCCTAGTCGCCGCGACGGCGTTGCATGAGTGTTGGAAGAACCGCAGGTGCGCGGAAGATACGGCTGCGTTCGCCGCGACCGCTGCTCTTGTGCTCGCAGTGACGGTCATCATCATCCCCAGCTACGCTCTGTACAACCAGGTCATGCTGCTTCCCGCTTTGTTCCTGCTGGTCCGGGAGCGGGGTCAGGCCTGGCACAGAAACCGCATGAGCCGCGTGCTGCTGAGCGTGGTCGCAATTCTTCTGCTCTGGCCCTGGCTGGCCAGCCTCGTGCTGGCAGGCTTATCCTTCGTTGCGCCCCATGAACTGGTCGAGCGAGCCTGGGCCGTCCCCGGCTGGACGGTGCTGTCGCTGCCGGCAGGGGTGGCGGCCCTTATGCTGGTTGCCAGCTACCAGAAGCCTTTTGCCGCTCACCCGGAGCCAGACCCGTCGTAGAATGCTAACGGCGCGTGCCAGGGAGCGGCACGATGTCCGCAGGAGAATCCAGAGTCCATGTCGGCGACGTCGTCTTCCCATGCCGGAATTTCCAGCGTCTTTCCGGTCGCGATCTTTGTGCAGGGTGGCGACGAGCAGACGCTGTCTCTGAATCACACTCCCTACACGATTGGCCGGAAAGTGGATCGCGATCTCGTGATCCCGGACCCGCGCGTCTCGCGCGAACACGCTTCCATCATTTCCGAAAACGGCGAGTTCTTCGTCGTTGACCAGGGCAGCAAGCACGGCACCTTCGTCAACGGCGAGCGGGTGGAACGGCGCAAACTGAATCGCAACGACAAGATGGAATTTGGGGCGCGCGATGTCGCTTACCTCATCTTCCACCCGATGCACACCAGCTCCAACACGGCGCGCGAATTCCTCAGCCAGATCTCCGGCATTCAGATCGCCCCGGAAGCGAGCGATATCGAAAAGCTGACGTTGTTCATGGACGCTGCCCGCCGGCTGAACACCATCGGGGTGCTGGATGAGATCCTGGTTACGCTGCTCGATGCCACGCTCAAGCTGACCCTCGCTGAACGGGGCTACATTTTTCTCCGCGAGGGGGCGGGAACTCTGACCCTTGCGGCCGGCCGCAACTCGAAGAACGAACCGCTGCTCGACGATAAAACCATCTCCCGCTCCGTGCTCGAAGAAGCACTCAATTCCAACTCCGAGTACCTCATTACCGACACCAGCGAACTGCTCGAGATGAAAGAGCGGCACAGCATTGTGGCCTTCGATCTGCGCACCGTGATCTGCATGCCCCTGCGCAAGCCGATCGTGCAAACCAGTCGCGCCGATCAGCCGGCGGGCGGGGAAGCGATGGGCGTGCTCTACGTGGACTCCCGTTTCGCCTCGCGCGATATCACCAAGGTCAGTAAAGACATTCTGCGCGCCATCGCAACCCAGGCGGCTCAACTGATCGAGAACGCGCGCCTCGTGCAGGCCGAAGAAGCCGGACGGCGTTACCAGCAGGAGCTCTCGATCGCAGCCTCCATCCAGCAGCGCCTGCTGGCGGTGACGCTGCCCGAGGTTCCGTTTGCCCGCGTCAAGGGCCGCAATCTGTCTTGTAAGGAGATTGGCGGCGATTTCTTCGAAGCCGTGAATACGCCCGAGGGCCTGGCCATCGTGGTCGCCGACGTCAGCGGCAAAGGAGTCGCGGCCGCGCTGCTCGCTTCCACCTTGCAGGGGATGGTTTACTCCCATCTCATCTCCGGCATGCCGCTGACCGACATTGTGGCGGCGATCAATCGCTTCTTCACCTACAAGCACATCGGCGAGAAGTACGCGACCATGATCATTACCCGCCTTAGCCCTGACGGCGACCTCGAATACGTCAACTGCGGACACGTTCCCCCGGTCTGGATCTGCGGCGACGAAGTGTTGAGGCCATCGCACGGCAATCTGCCAGTAGGCTTACTGGCGGACGCGACCTATTCGAGCGATCGCTGCCAGATGCGGCCCGGCGACCGCCTGATCCTGGTGACCGACGGCGTAACTGAAGCCGAGAACGCCCGCGGCGACATGTTCGAGAGCGAGCGGCTGGAGGCCGTCTCCGGCAAGAGTTCCACGATGGAAGACATCTTCCGGGCGGTCGCCGATTTCTGCGGCGGCACTCCGCTGAACGACGACTGCACGGTCGTGGAAGTCGCCTACACGGGTGGGTGAGGTGCGGTGTTCCCCCTGCACCTTGTACCTGTCATCCTGAGCGTAGCAGGACGAAGAGCGAAGCGAATCGTCCTGCGGAGTCGAAGGACCCCTACTCCCCACCGGAACGCCGGCGAGAATCCGACGAGTGGTGAACCAGGGGGGGTGTCAATATCTAAAAGTAAATACAACTCACAGGGATGCCCCAGGATCGTCAGAGAGGGTGGCGGATGACCTTTGGATGTTCGGTGCGCTAAACGGCTGCGTACGGGCTTTGTGGCGCTCTGGCGAGGGATTCCACACGACGGACGGAGTCGAAAAAGTGCCAGATCGATGCGCTGTTGTTCGATGGCTAGCTGTAACTTTAAGAAATAGTCCGCAACTCGCTGACCTTTCGTTGGTGACCGTCGAAGAGGGCAGTTAAGGCTTCGCCGCCTTGTGAATCTCCACCGTCGACCAGGTCTTGTCGGCGGCATGGCACAGCTTTTCCAGTCCGCAGTCGGCGCA
>Ga0075030_100005272_pt1 | contig 11661 bp, 9 predicted proteins | sample LitLauG_LLR_2012_FD_71393 | JGI IMG/M metagenome (GOLD analysis project Ga0075030, IMG submission 71393) | Freshwater sediment microbial communities from Pennsylvania, USA - Little Laurel Run_MetaG_LLR_2012 | ecosystem: Environmental > Aquatic > Freshwater > Creek > Sediment | place: USA...
GTGGTTGGTACGGGACTCGGTAGAGCGCTACGGGCCGTTGAGCACGTAGGAGCAAGTGCCGCCGCAGACCTGCGCCGGCGACAATCCCCCGTTTCCGTGCGACACCACCACCGCCGTCACCACGCCCGCGGCGACCACCGCGGCTGCGCCTGTCCAGAAGTACCAGCGTTGGTAGATCGGGGGCGACGCCTCGGCGCGCATGGACAGGGCGTTGTCCGCTGGGCGATCCACCGGGGTGAGATCCACCACTTCGGGGCGGTCCCTCTTGGGGGTGGGCCCTGGCTCGGCCTCCGGCCGGTCAGCGACGACCGCGGGCTGCAGCGACGCGGCGAGCTCCGCGGTAGCGCCCTCGTTCACGAACACCTTTTGCGAATACTCGGCGTAGCCCGGGCGCTTGACCGTCACCAGGTGCTCGCCCGGGCTCACGTCAAACGCATGGTCGGGCAACAATCCGACCGCAGTGCCGTCCAACACCAAAATGGCATCGGTCGCTCCGCCGGCTACCCGAACGAGGAGTTGCGACTTGGCCGGGTGCACCAAGGGAGCCAGTAAGTCGTCATCCTTGGGCTTCTTGGTCCGGACCACGGGCTTGGGCTTCTTGGGCTTGGCTTTCGGCTTGGGCGCCTCGGGCGCCGGGGCCAGTGGCGCCAGGAGATCATCCTGGGCAAGAGCCACCCGCGGTGCTAGCCACAAGCAAGCCATTGCCGACGCCATTCGCCAACGCATGAGCAGCAACGTTAGAAGAGGACTTCTCGTCGGGTCAAACGCCTGGCTTCTTTTGGGGTTGGGCTGCCTACACGCGTCCCCGGCTCCCGAGGCCTTGGTTGTCCCCGCCATTCCCCAGATCGCCATCCCCCCCGGCTGCGAGGCTGACCTCACCGGCGCCTACGTTTTGGCGTCCAGCCCGGCGTATCACTACCGCGCCGCCGACGACGGGAGCGCGCTGTCCCTGGCCGTCGAGCGGGGCCCGCCCGGCTGCTCGTCGGTCGCGCTGTGGCGAACTGCCCACGGCTTCGTTGGGAGGGCCTTTGGGGGCTACGCGAGCGACGCCGGCTGGACCTGCGCGGCGACTTTCCCCACCGAAGTGGTCGCCTGCACCGATGCGGGCCTCACCTTGCGTTCGGCGGCGACCGTGTCCCTCACTCCGCAGTGCCTGCCGGTCGACGCCTCGGCTCCTGCCCTGACCGAATACGCGCTGACGCGGGCCGCGGAATCGATAGGCCCAAACGCGCCTCTGGATGGGGGAACGGCCGACGCTGGAGAGTGGGATGCCGGGCTGTCAAGCCCTCCCCCGCCCGTGTAGGATGCGCCCTCTCATGGCCACCTCCCGCCTCGCCCGAGTGCTCTGGCTGCTCGCGTTGGCTCCGGTCTTCGGCTGCCATTGCAATTCCCAACTCCTGGTGTCCCAGGCCTGCGCCAACCAAGCGCACGTCCAGCCGACTCACCTGGCGGCATGCGTGGACGGGGGCGACTGCGGCGACCACTACACCTGCACCAACGCCACCGCGACCCTCAAGTGCTGCACCTTCGCCGACCGCGGCTGCAGCACCGACGCCGATTGCTGCCCAGGCCAGCAGTGCAACCCCAACGCCCGGAAGTGCTTCGACAAGTTCCTCGACTGTGCACAGGGCGGCAACGCGGCGTGCGGCAACCCCGACGGCGGGGGCGACCTGGTGTGCCAGAGCTGGACGGACGCCTACGAGACGACCTACCGCTGCGTCTACGCGCCCTGTGATGCGCAAGGCAACTGCCCCGCAGGCAGGAGCTGCTTCCGCGGTCAATGCCTGTCCTCGCTGCCGTGCGGCGGCGCGTGCCCGGCCGGTGCCGCCTGCGTCCCAGAGGCAGGCAACGGGGGCTGGTGCCAAAAGTTTGCCTGCCCGGCGTCCTGCGCGCCCGGATTCATCGCCACCTTCAGCGACACCATCCACATTTGGGACACCTGCAATCTGCGCACGGAGAGCTGCCTGTGCCAGGAACTGCCCCCGTTGCACTCCAACGACCTGGGCCGCTTCTCCTCGTTGGCGGCCGACGCCTTGCACGCCAACGTGCTGGTCTCGCAGTACGACGGCCAATACGGCGACTTGGTGGTCAATCGCTACAGCGACACCGGTCTATTGCTGTCCCAGGACTACGTGGATGGGGTGCCTGCCAACGGAACCGTCACCTATGGCCCCTCGGGTCCGCGCGGCGGCATCACTGATCCGGGCCCGGACGTCGGGCGCTTTTCGTCCGCGGCGGTGCAGGACCCCTATGCCTACGTGAGCTACTACGACGTCACCAACGGGGCGCTACGCTTCGCCGTGCGGCAGCCCGATGGCAAGACGTGGAAAACCTTCCAAGTGGACGGCACCACGGGTGACGTGGGGCTGTACACCTCTCTGGCCATAGATTCGGCGGGCCTGCCCGCCATCGCCTACTTCCAGCGCGCCGGGAAAGCCGGCTTCGACGCGTCGGTGTGCCCCGGAGGCATTCCCCCCGGGCCGGCCGCGCTCATCACCGCCCTCAAGTTTGCCAGAGCCACCAAGCCCAACCCCCAAAGCGCGGCGGACTTTCACATTGTGGTGGCGGCCTGCCAGGCGTTGCCTGCCCCCGTCTGCTACGGCTGTACCGGCACCTGCGCCGACACCGGCAGCGGCCCCACGTGCTACCCGGTAGCGTCGGGGTGCGCCAGCTGCTCCGCCACCCAAGCGTGCGTGCTTTCCGGCGGCAACCCGACGTGCGGCACGGTCTACAACCCGTCGGTGCTGCTCCACCCGCCCGACGGGGTGGGCGTCTTTTCGTCGCTCGCCTTTGGCGGCAAGAAGGCCTTCATCGCCTATCAGCTGCGCAGCTCGGGGACTGGGCGCCTGTACGGGCTCGCCCTGGACGCGACCGACGTGCCGGCTGCCCCGGTCCTGCTCGACGGCACAGACGACACCGGCTACTTCCCCAGCTTGAAAACCAACCCTGCCGGGGGGCTGGTGTTGAGCTACCAGGACTGGACCACCCGTTCGCTGAAGTTCTATGCCGCCCCGGATCTCCGCACCGGAGTGACGCCCGAGGTCATCGACACCGGCGCCCCCGACGCTGGGGTAGTGGCCTACGTCGGCGGCTCCAGCGCGCTGGCCTATAGCCCCTCGGGAGATCTCTACGCCGCGTACGAGGACGCCACCCACAACGACGTCTTGTTGGCGGTCCGCAAACCCACCTGGAGGCCGCTGCCGCCGCTTCACACCTCTGGCGCAGTGGGCTTTTTCACCTCCGGCGCTTTCCTCGGCGGCAAACTCTACGTGTCCAGTGCCCAGCTCCACGCCAGGGTCTTGTTGGGCGCCCCCACGCTGGACAATTCACTCGTGCTGGACAACTACGCGCCTTGAAGTAAACGCCCGCGCGATGGCCACTCCCCACTACCGGCTGAAGCTGGACTTGCAAAAGCCGCAGGACTTAAGCGCCCGCTTGGTCCCCAATGGCAAGTCCGGCGGCATCATGTTGGACGGCGCTCTGCCGGGAGCGCTCGGGGCATTTGCCGAGCTCATCGTGCGCTTCTCCGAGCCGGTGGAGCGCCACTTCAGCGTGCAAGTCCAGCTCGCCTGGGCCCGCCACGTGGGCAACGCGTCTCTCAAGGAAGGCTACGGCGTTGACTTCGTCGACGACGACCAAGCGGCGAGGGAGAGGTTGCTGGCCTACGCCCGAGGGGAGGTTGCGCCGGAACGCAGCCGCTTCGACGTGCGCATCGCCACCGACTTGCCGGTCACCGTGCGCTACCAAGGAAAGCTGCGCAAGGAGACCATGCTCGACCTGTCGCAGGGCGGGGCCTTCGTGCGCAGCTCGCCGCCGGTGCCGATCGGCGCGATTGTCGAGCTCCACGTCCGCCCGCCGCGTTCCCTCACCCCCATCCGCTTGCGGGGGCGGGTGGCGTGGATCCGCGAGAGCGGGCCGGCGCCGGGGTTCGGGGCGGAATTCGTCTACGACAGCGCCCGGCAAGCCACCCGCATCCAGGGCCTGCTGCAGAAGCTGGAAAAGAAGCAATTGGCGCAGCGACCGTAAAGCTATTTTAGGCTGCCCGCTGCGCCGTCGCCACCGACGGGCCCGCGCGGCCTGAACTGACCCGGCCTGCCACGCCGCGGCCCTGGAACAGGCTGGAGAGCCCCACGTAGATAAAGCCGACCTGGAAGAGCACCAAGAAGGGCAGCGAAGTGTAGATGCCCGCCTGCGTCGCAAACCAGAGTGCGCCGGTGAAGTACGCGCCAAAGAGCAACTCCACCACCGGCAACCAGGTGGCGCGTCCGCGATAACCGCGGCCCACCTTAGGCTTGCCTGCTTTGCCCTCGGCGCCGGTCTTGGGCGTTCGGGTGAAGCCGGACTGCTCGTTGAGCAGGGCCTCCACCACGGCTTTGGCGTTGTTGAGCGCCAGACCAATGCCCAGGCTCATCAGGAATGGCAGGTAGCGCAGGCGGTCCCACCAACCCAGGCCCAACTCCCGCTGGCAGGCGATGTAGAAGAAGCACACCGAGGCGGTGGCGGTGAGGAAGAAGGGCAGGTCCAGGAACAGGGTGCTGTAGAGGCCGTGGTTGAAGCGCACCACCATGCTCAGCGGCATCAGCACCGACAGCAGCACCATCAACAAATAGGCCATGTTGTTGGTGAGATGAAAGAACGCCTCGCGCTTCACCGCGAACGGCAAGTCGCTCTTGATGATGGTGGGAAGGAGCTTCTTCGCGGTCTGGATGGAACCCTTGGCCCACCGGTGCTGCTGACTCTTGAACGCGTTCATGTCCACCGGCACCTCGGCCGGGGACACGATGTCGGGCAGGAAGATGAACTGCCAGCCCTTGAGCTGTGCCCGGTAGGACAGGTCCAGGTCCTCGGTCAGGGTGTCGTGCTGCCACCCCCCGGCGTCTTCGATGGCATCGCGGCGCCAGATGCCCGCCGTGCCGTTGAAATTGAAGAAGCAGCCGGAGCGGTTGCGCGCGGTGTGCTCAATGATGAAGTGGCCGTCCAGGAAAATGGATTGGGCTTGGGTGAGGATGGAAAACTCTCGATTCAGGTGCCCCCATCGCACCTGAACCATGCCCACCTTGGCGTCGGCGAAGAAGGGCACCGTCCGGTGCAGGAAGTCAGGGGCCGGTACAAAGTCGGCGTCGAAAACGGCGATGTACTCACCCGAGGCCCGTTTCAGCCCGTACTCGAGCGCGCCCGCCTTGAATCCGTAGCGGTTGTCCCGGTGCAGGTAGACCACGTTGTGGCCCTCGCGGCGGAACCGCTCGACGCAGGCCTTCGCCAGGGCGCAGGTCTCGTCGGTCGAGTCGTCGAGGACTTGCACTTCCAAGAGTTCCCGAGGGTAGGTGATGCCGCACACCGAAGAGATCAGGCGCTCGACCACGTACTTCTCGTTGTAGACCGGGAGCTGGATGGTGACTTTAGGCAGCACCGTCAAGCGTCCCTTGGGCGTCGGCAACTTGAACTTGTGGCGGTAGTACAAAAACGCCATCCGGTAGCGGTGCGAGCCATAGACCGCCAGCACGCCCAAGACGGCGAAGTACACGCAAAGGAAGATGAACTCGACGCTGGTCATGTGTCAGCCGTTGCCCAGGACGGGTTCATCGTCGACCCTTAGGCGGTCCCCTCCTCCTTACGGGAGAAGACCCGCCTCATAAGGCATTGAGGTCGCTTACGTCAAATGATTACCATGACTTAGCTCGCCAGGCGGTCGACGCTTTGGCTGGGCGCGGGGCGGTCGCATTGGGCGCGTTCCAGGATGCCTTCCACCAGCTTTGCGTAACTCAGGCCCGCCATGGTCGCGATTTTGGGCAGCAGGCTCTGGTGGGTCAGGCCAGGCAGGGTGTTTACCTCGAGGACCTGGTCGTTATCGCGATCACCCACAATGAGGTCGACCCGCCCCACGCCTCGGCATCCGAGCGCTTGGTAGGCCGCCAGAGCCAGCGCTTCCACGTTCCTGCGCCGCGTCGCGGGCACGCGCGGCGGCAGGTGGTAGCGGGCGCCGCCGTGGTACTTCTTGGCGTGGCTCAGGGCCGCCTGGCCATGGTCTACCTCGCAGCTTCCCAGGACTTGCTCCCCCAGAATCCCGACCGTGACTTCGCGGCCGCGCGCCCAGCGCTCCACCAGCGCCGCCCCGCCGAAGCGGCGAGCCTCGGCGATGGCCGCGCCCAGGCGCTCTGCCCGCCGCACCACGGTCAGGCCCACCGAAGAGCCTCCGCACGAGGGCTTCACCACACAGGGAAAGCCCAGGTCTCCGTGGCGCTCCAGCGCGCCTACGGTGTCTGCGTCGGCCGCCTCATACCCCGCCGGCGTAGGGAGGTTGTGGAAGCGGAAAATCTTCTTGGCGAAGGGCTTGTTCATGGCCAAGGCCGAGGCCAGTACGCCTGAACCGGTGTAGGGGATGCCGAGCACGTCCAAGAGGCCCTGCACCCTACCGTCTTCGCCCATGCGGCCATGAAGCGCCAAGAAAGCGACCTCAATGCCGCTCGCGCGGACAGCCCGGTCCAAGTCGAGGTTGGCATCGACGGTCAGTCGGTGCACCGGAAAACCAAGCTCCTCCAGGCTGCGGGCGACGGCCAACCCGGTCCGGATGGAAACGTCGCGTTCTTCGCCCCAACCCCCCATCAATACGCCGATGCGCTGGTGTGGTGCCATGTGCTCCTCCAGTGAGGAGGGAACAGAGCAGGACCGGTGCCAGGCCTCTTAAGGCCTTGGATTCGAGGCAGCTGAGGCACCCCGCCCGCAGCCCAAGCGCGTCCCCGCGGCCGCGCGCGGTCAGGTCTAATAGTTTTTCAAGTCTTCTTCTTTGGTGTGTCCCGAGGGTTTGGACGGCGCGGCGCGAGACGGCGGGGGGCTTGGACTCGAGGTCGGGGCGCTGTGCGCGCTTGGCGCCGCCTTCGCGGGCGCCGGCGTTGGTGCCGGCTCCGCTTTCGCGGGCGCGGCCTTGCGATCCAGCAGGGTGAGCGCTACCCCTCCGCCGGCCATCAGCACGCCCGAAATCAAGCCGACGTCCGCAACCACGCCCAGCGTCTTGCCGCTGGAAGCCAGCCACGGGGAAGCGGGGTTGTTCTGAGGAGTGCCTTCAAAGACGTCGTGGCGGTGGTTGGCGACCAACGCGAACACCGTGCCCACCACCACGAGCACGGCTCCCCCTACGGTAAGGCTCACTCCCGGGCCGGGCAGTTTCAGCCCGCTGGCGAAGTGCGACACCGGGCCGGCGCGCCTGGGCTCGTCCTGTTCCAACACCTTGGCGAAGGCGGCAGTCGCTGCCGGGCCATTCGCGGCGTCCAAAGGCAGCGGCGCGAGCACGCCGTAGCCGGCGTTGTGGCCATCCCGGGTTTCCAGCCGCACCGCCCAGGTCTCCACCTTGGTGTTCGTGACTCCGCGCCGCGCGAGGACCAGCAGGACCTGGTCCAGCTCCAGGGCCCTGCCCAGGGAAACCGCGGCTTGGTCGCGCCCCGGGCCGAAGGGATCGGCGCGCACCGCCGCGACCGCCGCGTCGTACCGCCCGCCCTCGGCTGCTTTGACAAAAGCGAGGTCGACCGCGCCCGGCCTGGCCTTGACTTGAATGCGCGCATACGGCGTGAGCGCGGCGCTGATGAAGTGCTCGCCCGGCGCGAGGCCCGCGACGGTGAGCGGCGTGACGCCGGCCCACTGACCATCCAGTGAAACCTGCGCCCCGGAAGGTGCAGATCGGATTTCCATGCGGGCGGTCCCGGCCGTCATTTGTCGGCGCACCTTCTCGGCAGTGGCGACCGCATCCGGGGAGAAGAAGTTCGGAGAGAAAACGGCGTGCGCATCCACCGCCAGCAGGCGCTCCATTTCAACCTCGGCGGCTTTGTGCTCGCCATTGGCGACCAGGCAGGCGATGCGCATCACCCATGCCCGGCTCAGTTCCTTCATGGCCCGGGTGAGGTCCACCTGCTCGTAGGCCTTGACCGCTTTGACGAAGTGGCCGAGCGCGGCCTGGGTGTCCAGGTCTTCGTACGCTTTCATTCCCACCTTGAACTCGGCATCGCCCTCGGCGCGCTTGGCTTCGCGCGACCGAATGGCCCCTGGGTCGAGGGCGTCTGCCAGCGGGGACAGTCGGAAGCGCCCCGACGCGGCCACGGCCCGCTCCGCAGCCGCGGCGAGCTGAGGCGCGGCGGCACCACCGGTGGCATCCAAGGCCACGACCCAAACTGCGATCTTGGGCAGCGCCACGTCGCTCAGCTCTTGGGGCGTCATCGCGGGCGACGGTCGCCCCTGCCCGAATGCGGACGTCGCACAGCAGAGCAGGGCACTCGACAGGCGGAACATGCGCACCCGGGCATTAATCCAGCCCGGTGCGAGAAAGCCACTTTCAGCTCATTTTCCGCTAACGGTTCGGCCCTTGAGGACCGGCACCCCGGAGACGCCGTTCAGGTACTGGAGCGCAACCTTGAGCTGATAGTCCGTCACCCGATCGGTCTCCGCCCAGTCCGACAGGGCGGGCAGCACCTTGCCCCGGTCCTCGTCGCCGCTGTTCTTGCCATCGTCACCGCGGAAGTGGCGCTGCAAATCCTTCTCCCGCGTCTGTTCCTTGGCGCTTCCCGAGGCAGCGTCCTCCGGCACGTAGTAGTCCGGCACAATGCCCCGCTCCTGGATGGAACGGCCACGCGGGGTGAAATAGCGAGCGATGGTCAGCTTCAAGCCGGAGCCGTCCTCCAATTCAATCACCGTCTGGACGGACCCCTTGCCGAAGGTGGGTTGCCCCAAAATGGCGGCCCGCCCGTGGTCCTGAAGCGCGCCCGCTACGATTTCGGAGGCCGAGGCGCTGCCCGCATTCACCAGCACCACCATCGGATAGGGCCGTTCGGTGTCCCGCTCGTGACTCTTCTCCTCGGTGACGTTGTGGCTGTTGCGCCCGCGAGTGCTGACGATGGTCAGCCCGCCGGGCAGGAAGCGGTCGCTCACTGCCACGGCTTGATCGAGCAGCCCGCCGGGGTTGTTGCGCAGGTCGAGCACTACGCCGCGCAGCTCCTTGCCGCCGTTCTGTGCGCGCAGGCGGTCCAGTTCCTTGCGCAGGTAGGCGTCCGTCCGCTCTTGGAAATTCTTCACCCGGATGTGGGCGATGCCCCCGTAGAGCGCGCCGTCGACCGAAATGATGCGGATGTGGTCGCGCAAAAGGACGATGTCGCGGGGCGCCGAAAAGCCATCCCGCATGATGGTGAGGACCACCTTCTGGCCGGCCTTGCCGCGCATCTTTTGAATGGCCCGCGCCAGGTCCATGCCCCGAGTGGATTCATCGTCAATTTTGAGCAGTTGGTCGCCGGGCCGAATCCCTGCCCGCGCCGCAGGCGTATCGTCCATGGGCGCAACCACGGTCATCACGTCGTTCTTCTTGGCGATTTCGATCCCCAGGCCGCCGAACTCGCCGGAGGTGTCGATCTTCATTTCTTTGAAGACGTCGGGGGGCATGAACACGGTGTGCGGATCCAGGGTTTCCAACATGCCCTTGATCGCCCCGTAGATGAGCTGCCTCTGTTCCACCGGCTCGACGTAGTTGTTCTCGACGTACGACAACACGCGCGAGAACAACTCGAGCTGCTTATAGGTTTCGTCGTCGTGGGTGGCGCTCGCCCGTGCCAGCAAGCCCACGCCCCACAACGCCAACGCCGCGGACCTGCCCCAAGAGTTACGCACGCGCCTCATTGTGCCACACCTTGCCGCACCTACATTGGCTACAAGCCCGCGGTATCGGCAAACTGGATCAGTGCGCGGGCCAGCGCTCGCGGACGTTCCACCTGCGGGACGTGGCCAAAGCCCTTCACCACCTGCACCTGCGAATGCGCGGGGAGGTGCTTCTTGAAGTAGTCGATGCCCTCGTAGGGGAGCAACTTTTCGCTCGCGCCCCAAATGAGCAAGACCGGCATGGAGAGCGAGCCGAGGAGCTCCGGCTCAATCGCGGAAGAGGCCCCGGCCGCCAGCTCGGCGAGCACGCCTCGCACCGCGGCGGTCTGGTACATCCTCTGAAGCTCAAAAGCGGCAATCAAGGCCGGCAGCGGGGCGCGATGGAACAGGCGCCGCAAGAGATTGCGCGTGTCCGCGGCGTTGCGGACATCCAGGGAGCGCAGGGTGTCCTCCAGGCGGCCGTGCTCGACTCGGGCCCCCGCTGGAGAAATGAGCCCCAGCGCCTTCACCCGCTGCGGCGCCATGGCAGCAAGGGTGATGCACATGCCTCCTCCGAGCGAGTTGCCGACGACGAAAGCCGGCTCCTTCACCACCCTTTCGCAGAACTCGAACAAGACCCCGATGTACTCCTGGAGAGACAGCGGGCCCCCCGGCGGATCCGGCGAAAAGCCGTTGCCGGGCAAGTCGACCGCCACCACCCGACGGAAGCGGCGCGCCAGTGGAAAGAAGGTCTGGCCAAAGCCGTTGGCGTTGCCGCCCAGCCCGTGCACCAACAGCAGCGGCGGTCCGGCGCCCGTCCCCTCCAGCGCGTAGTAGTGGATGGCGTGACCTTGGATGCGCGTGGCGCAAGAGGCTACGCCGCGCAGCGCCAGGTACTGCCGAACGCCGCGCTGAAAGGTCCCCAGGAGATCCACGCCGAGTTCACTTTACGCTAGTGGGGCGATTCGGAGAGCCACTCCGAAGGATCGACCGTCTGGCCGCTCTGGCGAAGTTCGAAATACAAATAGCTGCCCTTGAGCGATCCGGTGTCGCCCACGGTGCCCACCCCATCCCCCGCCTTGACGTCCTCGCCTACTTCCCGGGAGAAGTCTTGCAAGTGGGCCATCAGCGAATGGAAGCCGCTGCCGTGATCGATGATCAGGATGTTGCCGTAGCCGCGCAGCCACGCCGCGTACACCACGCGTCCGGCAGCGATGGCGCGCACCGGGGCGCCTTCTCCCGCGCGAATGTCCAGACCCTTCTGCACCGTGACGGTGTTGAACCGCGGATTGACGATGCGGCCGTAGCCCACCTCCACCATGCCGTCGGTTGGAAATGGGAGGTGGCCCTTTAAGTGGCCGAAGGCCGACTCAGCCGACTTCTCCATTTGCTCAATCAAGGCAGTCAGCCTGCGCTCGGCGCCTTCCAACTCCTTCACCAGGCGGGCGCGCTGGGAGCTGTCGGCCTGGAGGCCGTTCAAGAGGTCTGCCAGTTCGGCCTGTTCCCGCTGCGCGAAAGATTCCTGTCCTTCCAGGGCGAGCAGGCGTTCCCCGAAAGAGGCCCGCATGTCCTCGAGCCGTGCGTGCGCTTCGCGCTGGTAGACCAACGCCTCGTGCGTGTCGCGGATCAGCGCCACGTCGCGCTCGAGGATGGTGCCCAACGCCCGCGAGCGCCAGACCAGGGACGCGAAGTCCTGCGCCGACAACAGGACGTCCAGCGAACTGCGCCGGGTGAGGCGGTACATGGCCACCAGCCGCGGCGCCAGGCGCTCCGACAGGGCCCGGTACACGTCCTCGGTGAGGCGCTCCTCCGCTTGGGCCCATTGCAGCCGGCGTTTCAACTGGCGAAGTTCGGCCTTCGCTCGGGCCTGCCGCACCCGCGCGCCTTCGGCCATGCGCTGGAGCAAGTCCACCACGGAAAGCACGGACAAGCGTTGGTCCTTGAGCGCCGCCACCGCCAGGCGCTCCGCAGCCAACCGTTCCTCGACTTCCGCCTTCTGCTGCTGCAGTTCACCCGCCCACACCGCCGGCGCGCAGAGACAGACGGCGAGGG
>Ga0075030_100005273_pt1 | contig 11660 bp, 8 predicted proteins | sample LitLauG_LLR_2012_FD_71393 | JGI IMG/M metagenome (GOLD analysis project Ga0075030, IMG submission 71393) | Freshwater sediment microbial communities from Pennsylvania, USA - Little Laurel Run_MetaG_LLR_2012 | ecosystem: Environmental > Aquatic > Freshwater > Creek > Sediment | place: USA...
ACCTACACCCAACTCGCTCCGAAAGAGGCGGCCAAGGACGTCGACCCCTTGCTGAACATGCGGGTTCGCCTTCACCGTTTGGGCACGCCCGTGGGAGCAGATCCCATCGTGGTGCCCGCGGGGTCGACAGCTCTACGCCTCCAGCCGCAGGAATTGCCTCAAGTCATCATGGGCGCCGATTCCGACTGGGCGTTGCTCACCCTCGGCACTGCCAGCCCTCAATTGCGAATCTGTGTCGCACCGAAACGGACCGCGCTGACCTCGGTCTCGTCATGGAAATGCCTCGCTGAGACTTCCGACGAGGTGTTTGACCAGGCTCTTCGCGGTTCAACGCTCTACCTTCTGTCGATGAAGGGCACGTCGCACGGGCGGGTTCTGGCGGTGGACCTGCTCCACGACCCGTCGCTCGCGAAGGCCGAGGTCGTCGTCGAAGAGGGAAGCGCCGTTCTGGAAGCGATCAACGCTGCTCGGGACGGGCTCTACGTGCAACAGCGAGACGCCGGCGCCACCTCTCTTTTGCGGCTTCCCTGGAACTCCAGGAAGGTCGAGCCCTGTCCCATGCCATTTCAAGGGGCCATGCCCGCTCTGTTTGCCGAGCCCTCGGTCGAGGGCGTGACTCTCGCGCTGGAGGGCTGGACGACACCGCGACGCGCCTTCCGCTACGTGCCCGCCAAACGCGCGGCGCAAGACCTCGGGCTGCGGGGCCTTTCGGTCGAGGACTACAGCGACGTGGTCGCCACCGAGACACAGGCCATCAGCCGAGACGGCACCCACGTTCCCCTGACCGTACTGACCCGGCGCGATGCTCCAAGCGACCTGAGCAACCTCGCCATCTTGAACGGCTATGGAGGATACGGCGTCAGTCTGCTCCCGGAATTTGCCCCTTGGCGGCTGGAATGGGTCAAGGCCGGTCACGTCTTTGCCGTTGCCCACGTTCGCGGTGGCGGTGAAAACGGCAGCGCCTGGATGAGTGCCGGGCAAGGCGCGAAGAAGCCAAACGGCGTCGATGACTTCCTGGCGTGCGCAGGGCAGCTCGTGGCGATGAAGCTGACGACGCCCGGTCGAACCGCGGCGTGGGGCGCGAGCATGGGGGGAGTGCTGCTGGGGAACGCGATGACCCGGGCCCCCCAAGCCTTCGGTGCGGTAGGGATTCACGCGGGCGAATTGAACCCTATCCGATTGATGGAAGAGCCCGACGGCGCCAACCAGATCGGCGAGCTGGGTGACCCGCGGACGGAAGCGGGATTCAAGACGCTCGCCGCCATCGATCCCTACCTCCAGATTCGGGACGGCGTTGCCTACCCTCCCACCGTCCTGACCGTGGGGTTGAACGACAGCAGGGTCGCTCCCTGGATTAGCGCCAAGTTCGCGGCCCGTTTGAGGTCTGCCAATTCACGTCAAGCGCCGACCCTGATTCGGACCCTCGGACTCGAAGGGCATCGGGCGGGCAGCGAAGGGGAAAGGGCGGTCGAAATGGCCGACGTCTTTGCCTTCTTCGAGTCGCAGCTGAAGTGACCTGGGATCGCCCTACGGGAGAGAAAAGGGCAGACCCCGAGGGCCCGCGCGGCGCCGAAGCGCGTCAGCCGAGGCGGGCGGGAAGGTAGCGAGGAAGGCAAAGTAGCCTTCCAGAGTGGTCGCGGTGGGTCCCAGGCGGCGGCGCAGCGCCCGGTTGTCGGCCGCGCTTGCGTCAATCGTGAGGTCGTCGCTTTTCGATTTCAAGATGCCGGGTTTCTATCAGATTGACGCCGGGGACGCTCATCAGGCTCTGGATGTCCGCCAGTTCCTGGAATGTTCGCGATGGGTCGTTCTTCATCGCGAGTACCTTCATCGCCGCCAATATCTCGGGCCGAGGCACGAGGACGCGGCGGCCCAACTCCACGGGCCACTCCCTTGCTTTCTCAAAGACTCCCAGGGCTGTTCCGGGATCGACGTAGACGAAATCGATGCGCCCAAAGCCGGGGAGCGAGTGGAGGTGGACGCCCCATAAGCCGTCATGCCGTCAGGTCCTTAGCGGCTTCGCCTTCAACACCATCATGGCGAGCGGAGCCCGGCCTCCTTTTTCGGACGACGTTGAGCGCCACAGCTGGAGATCCAGGCCCGCGGCCGACGTCAGTGAGGCCCATCGCTCCTTGGGGAATCGGTTTCGCGATGCGGTGAGATAGGCGCGGTATTCCGAAAGACGACCAGACCGCTCGCGGACAGCTCGAGACACGACACGAGTCAACGGCCGAGCGACCGCCTCCGCGCGGCGGACCCAATGCAAGGTATCCGGGATCGTAGCGACGAGAACTCCACCATCCGCCAAGACGCGCCGCAGTTCACCGAGGACGTGCTCAATGTGGGGCACGTACTCCAAGACACTGGAAGCCACGATCGCTCGAAACTGGCCGTCTTCGAAAGGCAGTTTCTGCCAATCCGCCTCAAGCAATGTCCAGGCAATCTGGCTAGAGGCCCTGCGCGCCTCAGTCAGCATAGCGTCCGAGACGTCCGTTCCACGGACGTGGTACCCGAGCCTCTGTAGCTCGCGGGCTAAGTCGCCCGTCCCGCAACCGAAGTCGAGCACGTCAGCAGGTGGAGGGGTCCTGTCCACAAGCTCCGTCGTGAAGTCTCGAAGTCGGTATCGGAGACTTCCTTGGACCGCGTACTTCTCTGTCCAAGTCTTGGCCTTCGCATCAAAAAGGTCCTTGACCGACTCGCCAGTCGTGGCCGGTTTGGCCTCGTTCACGCACTCATGAAATACACCTAGGAGCTGCCGTGCCGTGTCATCCCAGCTGAACCGTTGCACCGTCGATAGCGCTGCAGCGCAGAGAGTCGCGCCCTCTTGCGCGCTACCAAACACTCGAAGCACTACGCGGGCAATGTCATCGGGATCAAATGGGTCGAAGTACGCAGCGCCTTCGCCCGCAATCTCAGGCATTGGACCAATCCGGGATGCCAGCGTGGGAACCCCTGAGGCCATTCCCTCGACAAGGATGTTCGGGAAGTTCTCGCAGGATGAAGGAAATACAAAGAGCGATGCAGCGGCGTATAGCGGCGGAAGATCAGAATAGGGGACCTCCCCCAACAGCCGCACACTCGATTCAACACCCTCCTCTCGAATCGTAGCGCGAACGCGGGCGGCATATTCGGGCTCGTGCTCGCCGCCCGCAATGGCCAGGACCACTCCTCGAGGAAGGTGCGGCTGCGCGCGAGCAAACCCACGGACCAGCTCGACGAAGTTCTTGTAGTGATAAAAATGGGAGACGCTGAGGATGTATGGCCCGGCTAGCCCCAGCCGCTGCTTGACCGGTCCGGCGCGCTTGGCAGCCATTGGCGAAAACGCCACGTCATGGCCCAGGTAGATGCAACGAGAGCGCACTGGCGACGTAGCAAGCTGCGGAAGGATGGCGTGCTCCGCGAAACGGGAGATGAAAACAACGCGCCTGGCGTTTCGAGCCGACGCGGCCCCCATCCATTTGAGGACGCGAAACCGGCGGCGCTTAGCAGGGGAGGCACGCTCAACGACGCTCGCATCATAGGGTGCAAAGTTCTGAAACATCAGCACCTGCGGAGTGCGCGAACCTATTACGCCCACGTTCGCAGGAGAGAAGATTAAGTCCGCTCCTTCGGACATCGCGCGGAGCCGAATTCCACCCTGCTCCCACCACAGTCTTGCGCCCAAGCCCTTTCCCCGCAGCGGCTCGAAGCGAATACGCGGATTTCCCGGATCGAGCGCCGGCACGACGTCCGCCAACGCCGCGACAACGTATTCGTTCGCCCCGCCGTCTGCCTTCACGAGCGCTGGGAGCAGGTTCTTAAAGACCGTGATGCCGCCCCCGAGCCGGGCGGACGTCGCGTTAATTAGAATTTTCACTGGGTTTCTCTTCGACTCTTCAAGACCGCATTGGCGCAAAGGTCAAGCCGTGCCAACTCTGTTTGCGCGTCTCGCAAGGATCGCCTACTCCTTGCGTCCATGTGCGGCATCGCGGGACAGCTTCGCTTCTCTGGGCCGAACATTGAAGTGGTGCGCCGCATGACGGCTGCCCTCGCCCACCGGGGACCGGATGGCGAGACATTCTTTCAAGACGGCCCTGTGGCGCTCGGGCATCGGCGCCTGTCCATCATCGACCTTGCCGGCGGGTCCCAGCCGCTGTTCAACGAAGACAAAAGCGTCGCGGTCATCCTCAACGGGGAGATCTACAACTACAAGGAACTACAAGCCGAGCTCAAAGCCCGGCACACCTTGCGAACTGAGTCGGACACGGAGGTCTTGGTTCACCTCTACGAGGACCATGGAGAGGACTTCGTCCAGAAGCTCCGGGGAATGTTCGCCTTCGCCCTTTGGGACGCCCGTGCGCAGAAGCTGGTGTGCGGACGAGACCGTTACGGGGAAAAGCCTTTCGTATACGCGCCCAACGATGACGGCCTGACCTTCGCTTCGGAGCTGAGGGCCCTGGTCAGCGCCGGAGTCCCGACCGGTAGCATCGACCGTGACGCGCTCTCGGACTACCTCGAGTTGCTATACATCCCCGCGCCGCGAACCATCTACGCGGGCGTGAAGAAGCTCCCCGCCGGACACCTTCTGATTGCCGACGCCCGTGGGGTTCGGGTTCGACGGTATTGGGACATGCCCATCCCGGGCAGCCGCCACCACGTCCCGGCGGACGCTGGCCCCGAGCTCAGGCGTAGGCTGGAGGACGCCGTTCGGCTTCAGCTGCGCAGCGACGTGCCAGTAGCAGCCCTGCTCTCGGGAGGGATTGACTCGTCCACTATCGTGGCGCTGATGGCGCGCGAACTCGGCCCGGGTGTGAAGACCTTCTCTGTCGGTTTCGGAAGACAGGATGACGAACTGCCCTTTGCTCGCGAAGTTGCCAGTCGCTATGAGACCGACCACACCGAACTCATCATCACCGACGATCTGGTGAAGCAGACCGTGGAAGGCCTGTCAGCGTACAGCGAGCCGTTTGGGGATAGCTCCGCGGTCCCCACCGTTGCCGTATTTCGCGAAGTCGCCAAACACGTCAAGGTTGTGCTGACCGGTGACGGCGGCGATGAATTGTTCGCTGGCTACGGCCAATACCGGCGGCTCGCGTGGTTGCCCCATTTCCCAGGTGCGCAACTGCTAGACCGCCTGCCCAGCGTCGTTCCACGGGCGCGTTCGGTGCGAAGAGCGGGGCGCGCGATAGGCGCCGACGGTGGCCGGCGACATCGAGCCCTCATCGAGGTCTTCTCACCCAGGGAGCGCCGGGCCTTGCTTGGCAGGGTACACGAACCGGTGGCAGCCCGCTTTCTGCCGAGTGACGTCGACTCCGGCCTTGCCTTCGACCTTGACGTCTATCTGCCTGATGACCTGTTGGTGAAGGTAGACAGCGGCGCCATGCGCTGGAGTCTCGAAGCGCGCGCGCCATTTTTGGACGCGCCCGTCGGAGAGTTCGCCATTCCGTTCCCGTCCCAAGCCAAGCAAGACCGGGACGTAGGCAAACTCCTCCTCAAGCGGTCAGTGGCCGAACTCCTGCCCGCGTCAATCCTTGCGAGAGCAAAGATGGGATTTGGTAGCCCAGTTGAGCAGTGGCTCAAGGGACCGTTGCGGCATCTGGTTGAAGACTTCCTAGGCCCTCTGAGCGCAAGGGTGCGAACACACCTGGACGGTCGGTCCGTGGACCATGTGCTGGAGGATTCGCGAGCGGGAAGGGGTAACCCCCACCAGGTGTGGGCATTGCTGGCACTGGAACGTTGGTTTCGTGCTGCTTCAGCGTGACCCTTGCGGCTTTCTCACGACGACAGGCCCGTTGCGAGCCATCAATTGTCTACTTCGCTCCCAAATGGCCGAAGGCTCGTCTGGCATCAAGACTTCTGCGGCCTTGCGTCTTTCGGTCTTGAAGTGGGAGAAGGTTGCTGGTTCCTGCGATGCGCGTCTGCCTGCTGAGCAACTACCCCGTGCCGTATCAAATGGAGTTTCTGGACGCCGTTCGTCGTCTCCCGGACCTTGAGCTCAAAGCCCTTTTCCTTTCTCCCAAGGACCCCACCCGAAGCTGGCCGGCCATTCAAGCGATGGATGGCCTCTGGATTGTGCCCTCGGTGGGTGTCCCGGGCCTACCGCAGGAGCTCCGCTTTCATCCGCAGCTCGTTCCATTTCTGCTTCGGGAGAGACCCGATATCGTAGTGGTATGTGGCTACTCCCACGTAGCCTTCCAGCTGGCGATTGGTGCGATGAGGATTGCAGGCCGCCCATTTGTCATCTGGGCTGAGGCGCCACGGCTGGCCGAGGGCACTGGCCTGACGAAGGCGATACGGCAGGCACTTCTGCGCCCGCTGCGGGAAGCGAAAGCAGTCCTGGCTGTAGGCCAACACGCCATTCCACAGTGGGAGTCGGCCCTTCCAACCGTACCGGTTTTTAATCACCCATACAGCTGCGACATATCCCGTTACTTGCGCATTGAACGATCCTCCAAACGAGACACCTTCACATTTCTTTTCTCGGGCCAACTGATTGAGCGCAAGGGGGTGGATACTCTGCTTCGTGCGTTCGCGCTGGCCGCGCGCGAACAAACTAACCTCCGTCTAGTACTAATTGGGGAGGGCTCGAGGAAGGCCCAATTGGCAGGGAACGTTCCCGAGAACATTCGCGCGCGGGTCGAGTTTCGCGGCTTCGTGCCGTGGGAACAACTGCCGGCGGTGTACGCAGAAGCCGACGCCCTCGTTGTTCCCTCCAGATATGACGGCTGGGCCCTAGTAGTGAACGAAGCCCTCGCGGCTGGCCTGCCGGTCATTGCGTCGCGGGCCGTCGGTGCTGCACTGGAATACGTGCGCGATGGGGTCACAGGCTTCCTTGTGAACGTCGACGATGAAGTCGGTCTGTCAACAGCCCTCTTGGAAACCGTCAGTCAGGCACCGACAATGAGCGCCTGCGCCAGGGCAGTCGGCAAGACCTTGGGCCCGGATGTCGCCGCGGCCCGCTTTGACCGTCTCCTGAGACGCGTAAGCGAGGGGGTACGGGAACCATGGCAATCCTGACGGGAGACGAGTTCGTCGATTCGCTCGATCGGCGAGGGCATTCACGCGCGAGGAGAACTGTTCGGGCGGCGGCGGACTGTTGGGCGCTGCCAGAAGAGCCAAGGATTTTCAGGGAATGACTGCGGTAGCCGTCATCGGCGAGTTCACGCACGCCATCTACGAAGCGTCTTTTTGCGACGCTCTCGAACGGGCGGGGTGTCATGTCTTGCGCGTCCCCGTGGGCGACCTCTTGGGTCCGAAAACTCGATGGTCCAGTATTCAAGACCGGCTCGTCATGGGCCCCAACGTTCGACGAGCAAACGAACGCGTGAGGAAGGCGCTGGCGAGTTGGTCCGGGGTAGTCCTCGCTTGGCGAACTCCGTGGCTTGACCCCGCGATTGTCGAGCGGATGCAGCTGCATGGAGTGAGGGTGGCCCTCTACAACAACGACGATCCTTTTGGGCCCGACCGTACCAACCGACGTTGGCGCAAGTTCCAAGCGATTATTCCCGCCGCGAACGTGTGCTTCGTCTACCGCGACGTGAACGTGTCGGAGTTCTCATCAGCGGGCGCGCGTCAGGTCCACGTTCTGAGATCAGCGTTCGACCCCACGGTGCACCGACCCGTCGCGCTATCTGAGGCAGAAAGGAAGAAATACGGCGCGGACGTCGTGTTCATCGGTCATTGCGAAGGCGACTCCCGCTTGGATTTCATGGACAGCCTTCTCCAAAGCGATCTTCGCGTCGGGCTTTACGGGACAGGCTGGGAGCGGTTCGCTACGGGTCGCTCCTGGCGCGATCGCCTGCCGATAGGGCCCCTTTATGGCGACGCCTACGTGAAGGCGATCGCTGCGGCGAAGATCGCTCTCGTGTTCTTGTCGAATCGGAATCGGGACGACTACACCCGTCGTTGTTTCGAGATTCCCGCAATTGGGACTCTGATGCTTGCCCCTAGAACGGACACACTCCTAAAGATGTTCAAGGAAGGGGAAGAAGCCATCTACTTCTCAAGTGCGGTCGAACTCGTCGGCAAGGCGAGGCAATATTCAGCGGATGAGGCAGCCCGAACCAAGATTGCCGGAGCGGGCCATCGCCGCTGCCTTGCCGACGGTCATGACCTCGACTCCAGGGCGCGTGAATTCCTGAGATTCATGACTGCCTCATCCCGCTAAGGATCCAAGGGGCGCCCTACGCACAGCACTTGAAACACTATGAGACATCGCATACAGGCTGCGTCGAGTAGTGCCCTGCGGCGTTGGCGCAGTTCTCCTTCCCGGGCCGAGCCCACGTTCCATGAGAGAGTTCATTAAGGATGGGCTGCTGAGAAGTTCCGTCGGCGCTTTGGCGTACGGGAAGACCCAGGAAACGTGGTTTGATTGGACCTACCGTCGACGGCGAGAGCGTTACGAGCAGGCCACCCGGGGCGACTTGGATGCATTCCGCTCGGACGCGGCGCTCCGGCGCGCTCGGAAGCAAATTGCTGATCGTGGCCACACGATCGTTCCACGTCCCTTAAACGAGATCCATACCTTCGCGTTTCTGCCTTCGCATTGGCCGCACCAGAACCAGATTGCAGAAGCGTTGACCAAGGTCGGACCTTGCACCCGTTTCGATTATGAAGCCATTGGCTACAAACTCACGGCGCTCCGCACTCGCTCGCCGGGTCACGAGGCGCGCATGAAGGCGATGCTTGACCGGATGCTAGACAGCCTACGGCGCGCCCATGAACAACGCCCCGTAGATTGGTTCTTCTCCTATGCACTGGGGTGGGACATGACTGCCGACACTCTGCGCCGTATTCAGGAGGAGTTTGGCATTCCGACTGTCAACGTCTCACTCGACGACAAGAACTGGTGGGACGAGATCGAGCGTGGCGACAGTCGCAGCGGGTTGCGCAATATCGGTCCCTCCTTCGATCTCGGATGGACGTCTGCGCGTTCGGTCGTGTCCTGGTACTGGGCCGAGGGCGGCCAAGCGATCTTTGTTCCCGAGGGCGTCAACAGCGCCTGGTTTCGGCCACTTCCTGTAGAGCAGACCGTCGACATCGGATTTGTGGGGAATCGCTTCGGCTATAGGCCGCAAATCCTAGACCACCTTCGCAAGGCCGGACTCAAGGTTGTGACGTACGGGACCGGCTGGCCAGCTGGCCCCCTGGACGACGAAGCGATGCTGCGCTTCTTCAACTCATGCCGCATCAATCTCGGACTAGGCGACATGCATTACTCTCGCTGGATGACGAACCTAAAGGGGCGCGACTTCGAGATTCCGTCGACAGGCCGTGGCTTGTACCTCACGACCTTCAACGCCGATCTTGCCAGCTGCTTCGTCGTGGGCAATGAAATCCAGTGCTACCGCGGCGTGGATGAACTCATCGAGTTGGCGCGCCATCACCTGAGAAACCCGGAAGAAGGGCAGGCCATGGCCTCCGCTGCGAGACAGCGGTGCCTGCGCGACCACCAGTGGACGCACCGAATCGCACACATCTTGAGTGGACTCGGAGTACTTTCACCCTTCTCCGGCGACGCGGCTCGGAAGTGAAAACAGAAAATATTGCGTATAGCCGCACTGCTCCCCTTCTTTTGGCGGGTCCTCATCCCGGCCGCCGCTTGATGTCATGATTAGAAGGTTGGTCACTTCCCTATGCGCTTGCCGGATCACTCCGGGAGCCGCAACAGTCGTCGGAAGGCGTGTTCATGCGCAACCCACTGGCTAGCTACCTTGACGAGAAGCGTGCGTGGCTTCGCCAGAGCCCCGCCTATCGGTATTACAGACGCACAGCTGCCCGTCGCCAGCGCCGCGAGTTAGAGCGTTTGGTCCACATGGCAATGAATTTGGCGACCGACGAAGCTACACACGCACGTTCGGCCAGGGAACTCGATGGCAGAAAGTCCTCACGGAAGCCCCTGCCTGAGACGCTGGGTGCGGCCAACGTTGTTGGCGTGGGCGCGCAGGGCTGGGAACGCTTCGGCCTTTGGCCAAGCTTCGGACGCTCCTGCGATTTTCACCTGTTCACTGATGGTCTCGATGTGGACGTCCCCTTCTATTGCCATTCTCGAACCGAGCGGGACGCTCGCATAGAACGTTTGCTTGGCTTTATTGATGGCATCGAGAGGACAGCGCCCGTTCACGCCTGCTTCATCTACGCTGATGCCTCAAATCTCTCCGCGGACCTGTTCCGTCGTCTGCACGACCGCGGAATCTGGACCATCTTAATGGGCTTGGACGATCGCCACACCTTCGCTCCCTTCAAGAGAGGGGATTTGGAGGCGGGCGTTGCGACGGTGTCACCACTAGTGGATCTCTACTGGACCTCCTGGCGCACTGGCGTGCTCGTCCACCGCTCCGTAGGCGGGCGTGCCTGGTTCGGCGGCGCTGCCGCTGACCCAACGTTTCACCGAGCCCTACCTCCAACCGAGGAGACCGATGTTCTGTTCCTCGGACAGGCTTACGGCGCGCGACGCGAGATCATTGGCGAGCTCCGTGATCTTGGAGTCAACGTAACCTGCCGAGGTCATGGCTGGGACGGCGGCTTCGTCTCCTTCGAAGATTACGTCCGCCTTTATGCAACAGCCAAGATTGTGCTGGGCATCTCTGCAGTCGGCGCTATGGACGACGTCACGATCCTAAAGGGGCGTGATTTCGAGGCCCCGATGTGCGGCACTTGCTACGTGACTCAATACACTGAAGAACTCAGTGAGTTCTTTGATCTTGGCAGCGAGGTAGGCTGTTATTCGACACCCCTGCAAGCCGCAGAGCTAATTGTGACGCTGCTAAACGACCCTCCTCGGCGCGAAGCAATGCGGAAACGTGCACTGGCTGCCTCGCTTGAGAACAACACGTGGAGCGTGCGATTACGTCAACTCTACGAAGTCATGCGTACACCCAACCTCATCGGCCGTGCGTCTTTCCGGCAAAGCCGGGGGCCATACCCAACCCTACCCCTTGACGGTCGGTCGTGAGACGTTGGTCTCGCAGCGGACGAACAGGCCATCGACCTGCAGGAGGTACCCGCGTGCGGGATCCACAAGACCAGGTTCAATGCCGACTAGCTCAAAACCTCGACGGGCGAGTTCTTGAGTCATCTCCGGCATGAGTACCTCGTTGGCATAAAGTTCTACCAACGACATTTCTAGCTCCAAGACGGAGGTCGCCTTCAGAGTCGCGGCCCCCCCCGCGAGGACCTCACTTTCGAAGCCTTGAACGTCCAACTTCAAGGCCACGGCATCCGAGCCGGAGGCGAACCTCGGAAAGACATCATCAAGGCGTTGAATTTCTACGGGTTCGGTACGCACGTACGCAGAGCTTGGGGCCGCTGAGGCGTGTCGCTCCCGCATTGGGAGAGCCGAGCTACTCACGAGGTTCCTAGAGACATTCATTGAGACGGTGCCTGATGTCGATCCCAGCGCAAAGTTCTCCGCGCGCCAATTCGAATCGGCGCGTGCACTTTCTTTCAGCTCCGCAAACGCGAGTGCGAGTGGTTCGAACGAAACAATTCGGCCTCTAAAGCCATGCTGGCGGATCTCCTTGGCATATTGGCCAACATTCGCACCAACGTCGAGGACGAGGTCAACGCCGTGGCAAGAAAACACCTTCGCACGGCGCTCGGCATGACTCGTCGCGATCGCGGGAGGATACTTTCGGACATCGACGCCCACACTGTGAAGTGCCTCGCGAACGACTGTCCTCCAG
>Ga0075030_100005275_pt1 | contig 11658 bp, 6 predicted proteins | sample LitLauG_LLR_2012_FD_71393 | JGI IMG/M metagenome (GOLD analysis project Ga0075030, IMG submission 71393) | Freshwater sediment microbial communities from Pennsylvania, USA - Little Laurel Run_MetaG_LLR_2012 | ecosystem: Environmental > Aquatic > Freshwater > Creek > Sediment | place: USA...
CGTGATGACGGATACGAGCCAGAACTACTCGGATTTTCTCACCTACACTGATCCGGACAAGCAGACACTGCGCGTCACCTACGATGCCAACGGACACCGTAACACCGTGACGGACCGGTTGGGGAACAAGATCGCGGCGACGTTCGATCCGGCGTCCGGTTATCTGGCTTCGGTGACGGATGCGGCGGGCAACACGACGACCAATACCTGGCTGGCGCAGGCTTCGGGAGGCTTGACTTTTTACGTTTTGGCGAAGGTACAGTACGCCGACGGGACTTCGGTTTCCTATACGTACGATTCCTCCGGGAACCGGCTGACCGCGACCAACCAAGCCGGGAAGATCTGGAAGTACACGTACAACAGCCACGGGCAAATCCTCACGGAAGCCGATCCCGATGGGCATGTGCAAAAGTACGCCTACAATTCAGCGGACGGGACACTCGCCTCAGAGACGGACGCGGCGGGCAATGTGACCAATTATTCCTATGACGCCCAGAAACGGGTGAATCTGATCACCTACGCGGACGGATCCACCGAATCGACCACGTACGACAATGCGGATCATGTTGTTCAGACCGCGCAAGGGAACGGGAACACGACCACGTTTACCTACAACAGCAACGGGAAGCTGCAAAGCACCGCGCACGGGCCCGGTCCAGCCTCGACAGTAGACTATGACACTGACGAGCACACCATTAAAACTACAAACTCGCTGGGGCAGAGTACATCATATACATACAACGCCCTCGGTTTGAACGACTCTGTGACCAGTCCGGCCGGCGAGACATTCAGATTCAAATACGATTCGCATCATCGTCATTCCGCGCTGCTCGACGCTTCGGGTAACGGATGGACCCTAGCCTACGACAATGAAGATGGTCCGATTTCCATTACGGACGCGTTGTCTAGGCAGATCAGCTTTGGCCTGGACAAGATCGGTTCGCTGGTCAAGGTGACCACACCTCTGGGCGAAAGCTATACGTACACCAGGGACAAGCGGACTCGGGTGACGGCCGTTGCAGATCCCAGCGGCGTGACTTTCGGGACGACGCTCGATTCGCGCGGCCTGCCTACCGCCGCGAGCACGGGAAATCTGATGGCAACGTACACGCATGACGACGCGGGGCTGTTGACCGGAGTGGTCGATCCTAACGGCAGCACCTGGGGCTTCGGCTACGACGCGGGGGGGCGCCTTGCGACGCGGATCGATCCGCTGAAGCGCGCGGCTACGCTGAGCTACGACAAGCGCAACCGGCTGTCCGGCATTCAATTGCCGCTGGGAGCGGTGTCGTTCACACGGGATGGGGCGGGGAACGTATTGCAGGAGTCGTACTCCGATGGAACGGTGCTGAACTACACCTACGGCCCTAGGAACCGGCTGACAACGGGACCGGCAATGACGCTGACATACGATTCGGAGAGCGGGATCACTGGGTCCAATGGGTTGGTGATCACGCGGGACGCCGACGGGCGGATCGCGTCGATCACCTACACGGCGGGCAAGACGGTGACGTACGCGTACAATGCGGCGGGTTTGCTGGCATCGGTGACCGACTGGTTGAGCGGTGTGACGACGTTCACTTATGACGCGGCGCGAGAACTGACTTCGATGAAAAGGCCGAACGGGCTGGGGACACAATACACCTACGATTTAGACGGGCGCGTTTCGTCGATTCGCGAGGACGCAGGATCGTCTATCGTCCTTCAGCGGGACGCGGCTGGGAAGACGGTCTCGGCGACGCGGACGCAGCCGCAATCGCCCGTGCTGGCCGCGGGATCGCTGCCGTTATCTTTCGATGCGGCGGATCAGGTGGCTCCATTCACGTATGACGCGATGGGACGAGTCACAAGCGATACCTGGAGAACGTACACCTGGGATCTGGCGTCGAGGCTCACGTCTTACGCGGGCATCGGCGGCTCGGCGACGGCAGTCTACGACGGAACGGACTTGCGTGTTTCGGAAACCACGGCCGCTGGAGTCCGGAACTTTGTGTGGAATTACGCCACGAGCTTGGCGACGGTGGCGATCGTGCAAGACGGGTCGGGCGACCGCCGGTATTATGTGTACACCCCGGCGGGTGCATTGCTATACGGGATCGACGCGGCGAACAACGCTCGTCACTTTTATCACTTCGATGAGAATGGTTCGACGGTGCTGCTGACGAATGATGCGGGCGCGGTGACGGACTCCTACGGGACGACTCCCTATGGGGAGACGGTGACGCAGAACGGCGTGACTGAGAACCCATTTACATGGCTCGGGCAGTGGGGCGTGACGCAGGAAGGCTCGACGGGGTTGTACTACATGCGGGCGCGATATTACGATAGCGCGACGGGGCGGTTCCTGTCGCCCGATCCGGAGGCAGGGACGGACCCGCAGAGCGTGAATCCGTATCAGTATGCGCTAGGGAATCCAAATGCGTTCGCGGATCCAACGGGGCTGGCGGTGGAGTATGTGAAGGTCGCCAAGTTGTACGACCCCTGTCATTCGCTGGGCGCGCAGAGATTCTTCGATGGCGGACTGGTGGTGACGAAAAGGCTGAAGCCCAACGAGACGCTGTGGGGTAGTCCGGGCACGGTGAGGCAGCCGATGGCTGGACTGGGTCGATGGACGGGTGGCTTTGCCGGGACGGAAGTGACTCGGCAGGCGCGAGTAAATACAGGGTTTGTGCAATTCGCGGGGTGGACTTTCGGAGGGCCCAGTGGTGCGGGTTCGTTGACCGGGCCGGGCACTCTCCCGTGGACGCCCATTACGCTACCCACGGGATTTCAACTCACCACGCCAACGCAACCGTCGGTGGAGCTGTTCGATCCGAGATTTGCTTTTACGGGCACTCGGCAGCGCTCGGACGGTGTTGACGACAAGCTGGATCGAGGCGAACTTTGGGGCGCGATCCTGCAGTCTCTTGGCGCGAATCGGCAGTGAGGCCCAGGCTTCGCGCGGATTCACGCCTCACCGGTAGCTATAGCGGGCCGGGACCACCGCAAAACGCTCGATGAACCGGCGCTTCTTCTCCGGCTTCGCCGCGCCCAACTTTGCGAGGAACTGCAGGATGCTGGGCCGCAGCTTCGCGGACGCTTCCGCTGCGCGCGTTGCCTTGCTTACCTCGGCGTATTCGCAAGGGAACGTGGAATACACAGGTAAGCCGACGGTCTCTTCAATTTCGCTCAACGACAATTCCATGCGCCGGCCCGCGCGGTTCAGCAGCAGCTTGGTCTTGTCCTCAAAATCCAACCGCCGCATCGCCAGGACTTTCAGCTTGGCAAGACGGAGGGCGCCCAGTTCCGGTGTGGTCACCAGGAAAATATTACTCGCTTCCCGCATCACCGCGAGGCTGCGCTCATCGAAGGAGTCGGACAGATCCGCGGCCACGACTGTGTAGGCCCGGCGCGCGTAATCCAGCAGGGGCGGGATCTGCGCCGCTGCAAGGCCGTCCCCGATGAGCGGCGCTCCGGACAGCAGCAGGTCCACGTCGTCCGCTCTTTTGATCAGCCTCTGCCAGCTCTCTTCGTCCAGATCGTGGTGGCGCTCCCCGGCGTCATTGACGGAATAATTATGTTCGGTTTTGAAAGCAAACCCGGTAAGTCCGGAGGACATGTCGAAGTCGGCCAGGAGGACTCTCGCCCCCGGCTCACGCGAAAATACCCGTGCCGCATTCGCCGCAATGGTGGATGCGCCCACCCCGCCTTTCACTGGAACGAAGGCGTGAATCTGACCCAATCCCGTCATCATCGCCGGATGGGCTGAGAGATGCGCTTCCAACTGCCGAAGAACCGTGTGGAATTGATCTTCGTCAATCGGCGACGCCATCAGCCCCGACATGCGGGTCTGAAGCGCCAACTGGAACGTCTCGCGCGTCTCCTCCTCGCTTAGGCCGACCCTCTGGAGTGTCGGAAACTCCGCGTCCATCTGCTGAGCAAGGCTCCGTACTGCCTCAGCGTCCTCCATGCTCACGAACACGACGTCCGGAGCCCAGACCTTAACCATCCTTCTAAATACATCGCCATCCGGATAGGCATCGAGCGTCTTTTTCAGGCGCAGAGCCGATTGGGGTCCCGCCAGCGATTCAAAGTTGCGCCGTAAATTGCAAGATGGGCAAATCAGGAGTGCTCTCATGCCTCGTAGGATGACAGGCCATTTTGCCAGCAAGTAGGCCCGGGGGGACTATACCTTGACCGTTTTCGTACTGGGCACCTGCTTCCAGCGGAGCCTTCTGGGGTTCGTTTTGGAATCGTTTTGTTGCAAACAAAGGATCTCTTGGGTTCGTTTCGTAAATCTTGCAAGTGCATCCACCTGTACCTTTCCTTCAGTGACGTTCCCATCCCTTGCCCAGTGTGGGTCGCAGGGAGCGAAGGAAGCGGCCGTCAAACCTCTATGTCGAGGATTGCCGATGAGTTAATTTGACGCCTTTTCCGTGTGGCCAAGGCCGCGAGTCATTCTATGCCTCATGCCAGCAAAGATGGACGCCGCGAATGTACCTCGAGAATCAGCTCGCCGAAAAGCGTGTTCGCCCACGCGAACCATGAGCGCGTGAATTTCGCCGCGTCGTCTTTCGCGAACGATTCGTGCATGAACCCCGTGCCCGCATGGGTGCGCTTCAGCGCGATCAGAGATTGACCGATTTCCCCGGCGTCCCGGCTGGTCAACGCGCGCATAATGACGCCAAGCGGCCAGATCATGTTGGAACCGGAGTGCGGGCTGCCCAGCCCTTCCGCGGCGGAACCGCGATAGAAATACGGGTTGTCGTCGCTCAGCACAAATTTGCGGGTTCGCAGATACTGCGGGTCATCCGCCGCGCAGCAGCCCAGATAGGGCAGCGAAAGGAGGCTCGGGTTATTGGCGTCGTCTTGAAACAACTGATTCCCGAACCCATCCACTTCGTACGCCCATATCCGTCCGAACGCCGGTTTTTCGGCTGTCGCATATTTCGACACCGCCTCGCTGACTTGCTCCGCCAGGCTGGCGCAATCGCGCGCCATCGACGTATCGTTCACTTCGGTGGAGAATATCTCAGTCAACTGCTTCAATGCGGTGACCGCGAACAGGTTGGACGGAATCAGAAACGGAAACAGGCAGGCGTCATCGGAGGGGCGAAACCCGGAGTGGATCAGGCCGCAGGGCCGCGTTGGATTTCCGTAGCCGTCGTTGGAAAGAGAATCTCCAGGCACGGTGGTCAGGCGCTGGAACTTGTACGGTCCCCGGTCCTTCAGCCGCTGCTGTTCCCGGAACGTCCTCACGATCAGTGCCGCTGCTTTTCGCCAATCGGCGTCAAAACAGGACGCGTCCCCGGTCTGTTTCCAATATCCGTGCGCCAATCGAACGGGGTAACAGAGAGAGTCAATTTCCCACTTGCGTTCGTGAAGCTCCGGCTTCATGGCCGTGCGATCCTTCGCCCACTCACTGCCCGTCGGGCCGAAATTGAAGGCATTCGCGTACGGATCGATCAGGATGCATCGCGTCTGCCGCCTCACCACGCCTTCGATCGCGCGTTTCAATTTGCGGTCTTCCTTCGCCAACGGCAGGTACGGCCAGACCTGCGCGGTGGAATCACGCAGCCACATGGCGTTGATGTCGCCCGTTACGACGAACGTGTCCGGCTTCCCGTCCAGAATGCCGGCGCGGACCGTGGTGTCCAGCGTGTTGGGGAAGCAGTTCTCGAACAGCCAGGCGAGTTCGGCGTCACGCATGGACTTCTTGACCTCGGCGATCTTCGCTTCCACCGCTTCGCTCACAAACGCGCGCTTCTCCACCGGCGGCCTGCGGCTCGGATAATCAGCAGGCGCGCTGAGTGCTACGGCTGAAACTGCCAATGATTCTAGAAATACTCGCCGTGTTGGCATCGAACTCTCTCCTCCGCGCCATATCGTCTCATTGCATCGTATCGCGCTTGAATGCTACCCACGGAAGCGTGTCGAACCCTTTAACTCCTTTGCCGGACCGCAGATAAGATATTGTGTACATTTGGCGTCCGACCTGCATCTCATGCCCATGGTTCACATCAGCCTGACTCGCCTCAGAATCCGATCCATTCGGTTTTTGCCGCTGTTCGCCTTTCATACGTCGCGCTCGATCAGCCAGGTGAAGAAAGCCCCAGGATTTCTGGAGGGTGCGCTTCTGTCACAACGCGGCTGGGTTTTCTGGACGATGACCGCCTGGGACTCGGAGGACAGCATGCGCCGCTTCATGACGGCGGGCTCGCATAAAAGGGCAATGCCGCGTCTTCTCGATTGGTGCAATGAGGCGTCCGTGGCGCATTGGAGCCAGCCGGACGCAGCTCTCCTATCCTGGACAGAAGCCGATCGCCGCATGCGGGAAACAGGCCGTCCTTCGAAGGTGCGACATCCCTCCCCACAGCACGCCAGCTTGGGTTTTGGGACGCCTGCCACGGTTGGTGGCGGCCGGATTCTTCGCGCGTGAACCGATTATGATGAGGAGAACAACATGTCACGCTGGATCACGATCTTCGCCGCGCTGCGGCTCTTGACGCCCATCGCCTTCGCGCAGCCGGCCAAGACCGGCAGTATTCCCATCGAGTTGTGGAGCCCCGTCGCCACCTTCTCCATTCTCGGCTACGACCCGGCGACGGGAGAGATCGGGGGAGCGGTGCAATCGCGCGTCTTTTCCGTCGGCAACGGAGTGCTGTGGGCGGAGGCCGGCACCGGGGTGGCGGCGACGCAGGCCATCGTGGATGTCAGCTACGGGCCTCAGGCGCTGTCTCTATTGAGGCTCGGCTACGCGCCGGAAAAGATCGTGAAATTCATTCACGATGCCGATCCCGATCCCGATCCCGCGCGATGGTCGAAGCAAGGCCGCCAATTCGCTGTGATGAACACCAATGGCGAGTACGCCGCGTTCACCGGGCCCAAGGCGACGGAATGGGCCGGCAACAAAGGCGGCAAATTCTGCACCGCGCAGGGAAATATTCTTGCAGGCGAGGGCGTGGTGAATGGCATGGTGGAGGCGTTTGAAAACACCACAGGGCACCTCTCGCTGCGTCTTCTCGCCGCGCTCGACGCGGGGCAGAAGGCGGGTGGAGACAAGCGCGGCATGCAGTCGGCGGCCATCCTGATTGTGAAGAAAGACGGAGGCGTGTGGCTGCACAACGACGTTGTGCTGCGCCTCCAGGTGGATGACAATCCGGAACCGATCAAAGAGCTCCGCCGCCTGGTGGAGAAAGCCGTGAAGCAGTTCCGGCTGGGTTTGCCAACGGGCCGCTAGGAGTCTACGCGCTCCGGCTGCCACTCATCGGGCTCTTCGCGGTTGACGCGATCTTCCCGATCCTCCGGCTTTTCCTGTTCGAGGCGCTTCTTGCGTTCCTCGCGCTCTTCTCGTCCGTCGCTCAAGCATTGCTCCTCATTTTATTTTACTTCGCGCAAGGATCAGACAGACGAGTCCCAGCGATAGCGTCGCCGGGCAGGGGTATTATCGTCCCGGCGCGGAGCGTAAGCGCGGTAACGAGGATCAACAAGCGGAGCTGCAAATAGGCCTCCTAGTATTGGTAGACTTAGGCCTGAGTCTGGCATGACGAGCCGGGCCGCGGAAGGTCCGAAGGGGTAGGCAGAGGGTATCGATACCCAGGCAAGTTATTGATTTATATGGCATATGGAGTTGGCAAGCAGATTGCGCCCGAGGCTCAGACGGAGGCGGTGCGCAAGGAACTGGCGACGCTGATTGCCAGTCCTGTTTTCAAAGACTCCGACCGCCTGATCCGGTTTCTGAGCTTCGTGGTCGATGAGTCGCTGGCGGGACGTGCGGCCAACCTGAAGGAATCCGTCATTGGCATGGAAGTGTTCGACAGGGAGGCCGGGTACGATCCCAAAGCCGACCCCATCGTGCGCGTCCAGGCGCGCCGTCTGCGGACGAAACTGGAGACGCATTATTCCTCCGCGGGCCAACCCGGCGAGTTGCAGATCGTCCTGCCCAAGGGCGGCTACGCGCCGGAATTTTTTATCGCGGAAGCCGAGCCTGCGCCGGAGGCTCCTGCGCAGCCGAAGAGCTTCGGCAAGACCGTTCCGCTGGCCATCGCGCTGGTCGTGCTGGCGGTGGTCGCGGGATTTCTGTTGACGCGCCGCAGTGCGGCCAAAGCTCCCAGTTCGCGACTGATTACGGCGTATCCGGGCTATCAGAACACGCCCACGTTCTCCCCGGACGGCCAGACCATTGCCTTTTCCTGGGGAGGGCCCGAGGGCGGCGATCCTTCTATTTACGTTCAGCGCCTGGATGCCGATACGCCGCGCCGCCTAACCAATGCTTCGGCGCGCGACCGACGTCCGGTATGGCTTCCCGATGGCGAACATATCGGGTTTCTCCGCGACGACGGTCCGGACCGTTTCGCCGTCATGGTGGTCCCGGTAGTGGGGGCGGGCGAGCAGCGCGTGGCCACGGTGGAGGCCGATTCCACCGCGCCTCCGCGCATTGAGTGGTCGCGCGACGGGAAAAAGCTTTATTCGAGCGAACGCATGGCCCCGCGCGCGCAGCAGAGGATCGTCGAAATCGACCTCGCTTCCGGGCAGAGGCGCACGCTGACGCAGCCTGGTGGAGCGACTGCTGTCGAGGGTGTCCCTGGCGACGACGAACTGGCGCTATCGCCCGACGGCAAATCCATCGCCTTCCGACGCCGTTCGGATGCGGGCGCGGGCGAAGTGTTCATGGCCCGCGTTGGAGGCGATGCACGGCAGGTCACGCACGACAACAGCGGCATCGTTGGCTTGGCGTGGTCGCGCGATGGACAGTCGCTGATTGTTTCCTCGCGCCGCGCCAGCAGTCTGCAGCGCCTGTGGCGATTCCGCATCGATGGAGGCGAGCCAGTGGTGCTGACCGACGCGTCGCTGGGCGCGTCGTTCCCTTCAGTGAGCGCGCGCGACGGCTCCATTGTGTACGCGTCGCGTTATCTGGATTCCAACATCTGGCGTATCGATCTGACCGGCAGAGCGCCCGCGCAGCGCATCATCGCCAGCAATTTGCTGGACTCCACGCCGCGCTATTCGCCCGATGGCGCGCACATTTCGTTCCGCAGCAACCGCACCGGCAACGACGAAGTGTGGATCACGGACGCGGACGGCAAATCGCCCGCGCGGCTCACCAATTTTGGAGGTCCTGTGACGGGCAGCGCGCGTTGGTCGCCCGACGGGCAGTATTTGGTGTTTGATTCGCGGCCCAATGGCAACAGCGATATTCTGCTGATCCCGTCGGCGGGCGGGCGTACCAGGCAGTTGACGCATGAGCAGTCCAATGAAGTGCTGCCGTGCTTCAGCTTCGACGGCAAGAGTGTCTATTTTGCCTCCGATCGCACCGGGGTCTGGCAGATCTGGAAGCAATCGCTGGACGGAGGCGAGGCGCAGCAGATCACGCACGACCGCGGCTTCGCTCCGCAGGAGTCGCCGGATCATCGCTGGCTGTATTATTCGCGGCCCGATACGCCGGGCCTCTTCCGATTGCCTCTAGAAGGCGGTCCGGAGCAGCGCGTGCTGGAATCCCTGCCCGCGGCGTTTTGGGGCGCGTGGGCCTTGACCGGAGACAAAGTGCTTTACTTCGCGCCATTGCCCAGTGGCAAAGGCGATCCGGACGAGCTACGGCTATTGGATCCCACTACGGGCGTCAGCACCACGGTGACCACCACGAAATTTCCGCCCATCCGCTGGGACGGCGTGCTGGCGGTCTCACCCGACGGCCATTATGCGCTGGCCGCGCTGATTGAGCGGGAAGGCAGCGAAATCCATCTGCAAAGCGAACCGTAAAACTTTATCAAGGGTACCCTCTAGCCAGGTGTTTTACTTCGCCTGACGGGAAGTCCGTTTATTCAACCCGCAACGGCGTGGGGCCGGTAACGTCCGACGCGACGGCCAGGGCTCAAAGACGAATCAGGGCTTGTTCTAGAATTGCCCGCATTGCTGATCCGGCTCTCCCTCTGGCTGAGCGCGCGGACTCCTTGATTGAAGGGCAGTCGTGGGTTTGTGGCATGTGGGGTCGTGAAGATGCGATGTTGTTGAAAAGAGCAGAAATTGAGTTCTGTGGCTCGAGCGAAGAAGCCAGACGAAATCCGACTGCCGGCTGCATAGCCCGCCCCAGGGGCATGCCCCGCGATCAAGGCGTTAACCCCACCGATCCGCCCATGGCTCCCCAATGTAGCCGTATTTCCAAGGAGTTGTCGATGGCCAACATTTGAGTTATCGGGCGGATTGCGGATAGTGTTGTGGACTCCTCAAGGCACCGTGATCATTTGCGTGAACTGTGCTTCATTATCTGCGATCGCCGTGATCAGGAAGCTAAACGAGGTAGTGAAATTGGTGGATCCGTTCACCCAGAACAGCAGGTTGAATCCGCCGCTCCCACCCGGAGGAACACTCGATCCTCCAGGAACAAAAACGGGGAGTGTGAAGAACGCCGGGTCATAGCTGACAGACGACGGCGTGATATTCGTGATCGAGATGATCTTCACGTTGGTGGCTGTCGCCGTTCCCGTGTTCCCGACAGCCATCGACAAATTACCTTCCGTGCGTGAAGTCAGGGTAAACACCACATGCGGCGCCGCTGGCACCCCACACGTCGCCACGATGGTCTGCGGCCCGTTCACCGGATTCACGTTGACGCTGAGCACCGCGCCGATGCCGCCGACCACTTGTGCCACCCCGTTCACGGTCGCGCTAGTGACGGCTTGCCCGGTGGGCGGCGCGATATTCACGTTAAACGCGAATCCTGCGCTTACGAACGCCGAACTCGTCAGGGGCCCAATTCCAGGAGCATTGCTCTGCGAAGAGCACCCGTTCAAGGTCAGCGTTATCTTGTAGGCGGTGTTGAAATTCGCCATGTAGGTCGACGCGGTAGCCGGCGCCGAAGCTACGGCCCCGCTGGAAGTGATGATTCCCACCGTCGCCGTCCATGGCAATGTCGCGCTGAGCGTATACTGCGTGTCGCCGGCTGTGTTTAGTTGCGGCGAAGGTGCTCCCAGGACATGGGCCGTGGCCGGAGTCCAGCTTACCGTCTGCGGCGCGGTCACCTGACCCCCACCGTCAATGGTGACCTTCAGATTGGGCGGATTGGTGGTGACGATGTCCGTCACGGTGGAAGGTAAAGTGCAGTTCGCCGTAATGGTGACGGGCCCGGTCAGCGGGTTGATCGTCACGATGCCAGCTCCGACCGTCGCATTGGTGCTCGGGTTCACGACGAAGTTCTGGAACACATTCGGCAAGCTCGCGGCAGCCGAAATAATCACCTGCACGGTTCCGTTCGCCGCCACGAAAACGGGATTGCCGGGAGACAACCCCGCGGGATTGGTCTGCCCCACCGCGCAGCCGTTCAGCACCAGCGTCACTTTGTACGCCGTAATGTCGAAATTTGCCGTATACGTTGCAGGCGTGGCGGGCACCGACGCTACCGCTCCAGTCGATGTGATGGTTGCTCCTGTGCTTGCCGTGAACGGTAGGGTCGTGCGGAGCGTATATTGTGTATCGTTGACCGGAGTATTGTACTGGGGCGACGCTGCTCCCACCTGATGCGTGCTCCCCACCACCCAGTTCACATTCTGCGGCGCAATCTTCTGTGGTAATTGGTTATCGATCGTCACATAGAGGCCAGGGAAATTTGTCGTGATGGTGTCCGTAATCGTCGAAATTCCAGGCTTGCACTTGCCCAAGGATCCTGCCGCGTAAATCTGTCCC
>Ga0075030_100005282_pt1 | contig 11647 bp, 9 predicted proteins | sample LitLauG_LLR_2012_FD_71393 | JGI IMG/M metagenome (GOLD analysis project Ga0075030, IMG submission 71393) | Freshwater sediment microbial communities from Pennsylvania, USA - Little Laurel Run_MetaG_LLR_2012 | ecosystem: Environmental > Aquatic > Freshwater > Creek > Sediment | place: USA...
GCATTGAATCGATCGGCGTCGACGTCCATCCCTACCGGCCGACCGAACCAGGACCCTTGGCCGACGCGATCAAGGACCTGGAGCGGCGCATCCGGGATTGGAGCCCCGACGCGCTGCTGCTCCCGCTATTCAACAGGACGGGTGTCGACGAGCTGCTGCTCGGGCGTTTTGCCGGCCTGCAGCGCATCGGCTTCGCGCCAGGCATTGCGCCCTCGATGCCGCGGCACGATGTCGACGCCTTGACCGGTTGGGCCACATCGCGCGCGCTCGACAAGCTGTTCACCCAGGTCCTGCCGGTCGACGCGTCCCTGCATGAAACGGAAAAATACGCCCTGCTGATGGACGCCTGGCTGGGCTTGCCCCTGGCCAGGAAGACCCCGGTCCTGCGCCTCGGGCCGACCGAGCGGGCGATCGCCAGCGCAGAACTGGGTCAGCTCGGCCTCGCCGCGCGACGCTATGCGATCTGCGCCCCCGCGGGCAGCACGGGCACCGGCCTCAAGCGGATCACGGCGCAGATGGCCACGCGCATTGCACGGCACCTGATGGACACCGAGGGTCTTGCCGTCCTGTTGACCGGCGTCGAATCCGAACGGGCGCATCTGGTCCAGGTCGCCGGTGAATTGCAGCGCAACGGGCTGACGGCGAAATCCTGGATCGGTCGTCCGGGGCAGCTCGCGGCGCTGCTCGGATTGATCGAATCGTCGGCCTTGTATTTCGGGGCGGATACCGGCCCGATGCACATGGCGTGCGCGCTGGGTCGCGACACACTGGCCCTGTTCGGCGGCGGGCATTTTCCGCGATTCACGCCGTGCGGTCCGCGGGCCTTCGTCGCGACGCAGCGCCTGCCCTGCTTCGGCTGCGGCTGGGTCTGTCGGCAACCCGGACCGGTCTGCATCGATGCGATCGATCCCTCGGTCGTCCTCAAGGGGCTCGATCGATTGCGCTCCGGACAGATACCGGGGGTCGAAATCGATACCGGGATCGAGCCATCGGCCGTTGCGGCGAAGCTTGCGACGTCCGGCATCCGCATCGATCTTTCTCCCGGCCCGCCCGCAGCGAACATCACCACGATCGCCGGCCCGGCCGATGGCCGAGGCGCCGCGGCCTACCGCTTGCCGGCACAGGTGATGCCCAAGGGTCGGTTCTCCTTGTTCCTGCCGCCCGAACACACGCTTGCGTCGATACAGCGCGACCACCCGCTCTACGACCGCTTCCTGCCGCATCTGGCGAAGTTCCTGGCCGCCGGCTCGACCGTCATCGACGTCGGGGCCAACTGCGGCGATACCCTGGCTTCGATGCTGGACGCCAACACGGGACTGCGATTCCTTTGCCTGGAGCCGGACGACTCGTTCTACTCCTACCTGAGGCATACGGCCGCGGGAATCAGCGAGCGCGAGCCGGCCGCGTCGATAACCCTGGTCAAGGCTCTCGTGGGCAAGCAGGTGAAGAGCGCATCCCTGGACCGCTCCGGCGGAACAAGCAAGGCCGTCTCGGGCACCGGTGAAGGCGCGCTGCGCTCCTCGACGCTCGACGCGCTCGCCGGGCAGACGCAGTTGCAGCCCGTCGAACTGCTCAAGGTGGATGTCGACGGCTATGACTACGACGTGATCGACTCCGCGTCCGCTCTGATCGAGCGCGATCGACCGTTGATCTTCTTCGAATGCCAGCACGACAACGAGGCGCAGAAGGCGGCCTATGTCGGGACGATCACGCGCCTGGCGCGGCTTGGCTATTCCGACTGGGTCGTCTTCGACAATTTCGGCAATCCGCTGCTGCGCACGATCGATGCCGGTGCGATTGCGCAGCTTTTCGAGTACGTCTGGCGCCAGAACCGGCGCATTGCGACCCGCACGATCTGGTATTTCGACCTGCTCGCTGTGCCACCGAATCGGCGGGCGCTGATCGACAGCGCCCTCGAGAGTTATCCGGCCGCGGCCTGATCCCGGAGCGCGGCCAGGCCCGGCCGACGGCCGCTACGCCGAGCGAACGATCATCCCGTGGGCCGACCCATCGCCACTTGCGCCGTCGCGTGCGATGGCAGCCGGCCTGCAGGCCGCTGGCGCCTCAGGTGCCGAGCGCCACCATGCGGCTGGTGCAGCCCGCACCGCTGACCGAGGTGACGGACCAGATCAAGGCCGAGCCGGGATTTACCGTGGTGCCCACCTTCGCCGTGCAATTATTGAACGGCGGGCCACCGGCTGCGGTGAGCAGTCCGGGCGTCACCCCATAGTTGAACGTCGTCAAGCCGGACGGCGTCGTCAACGTGAAATTACCGGGCAAGAATCCCTGGCTCGTCAGATAGGGAAGGGTGTCGCAAACACCCGACCCGACGCTGCCACCGTTGTTCTGTGCGCAGTCACCGACCGCCGTCATGACCGGCGCCGCTGCGGTCCAGACGCCTGCCCACCGGGCGCGGGTAACGTATTGCTGGTACTGCGGGATGGCAATGGACGAGATGATCCCAACGATTGCCACAACGATCATCAATTCGATGAGCGTGAATCCGCGCTGCAATGCCGCGCTGTTACCGTGAAGGAATTTCATCCAGGCTTCCTTTAAGTGAGGCAGATATCACCGCCACGCGTATGCGTAATGCTCTCACCTAAAGATGGTATCAAAATCCGTGCCACCCGCCATTCTATGAAAATCCACCGGAATAAGCGCCAATTCCAGTCACGTCCGGCCATGGAGCGGACAAAATTTGACGCAAATCGACATTTTTTGTCAGGGATCCGAAGAAATGATCATCTGGATCGGTCGTGGCCTGGCGCCGGTCGCTAAGCGAAAACTCGCTCGAACTCGTCCACCGGACCGCAAAGGGGTTACGAATTCGCCTGGGCAATCGTATAAGTACCAATTAATGGGTATGGGTGATCCCGCCCACGGACCCATCGTACCCATTGCGCAACTCGTTCATGCCGCCTTGGAATTGCTCCAGTCGCGGACGAATTGTTGCAGCTCCGATACAAGACTCGTCATTGCCGACGTCCAATCGCCCGGCGCAGCACTGCGCAGCACCCGCGCCGTGGGCCACCAGGGACTCAGCTGGGCCCCGATCTGCCAGCGCCAGTCGGATTGGGTGGGCACGAGTACCCATGTGGGCTTGCCCAGGCACCCGGCCAGATGCGCCACCGATGCGTCGACCGCGACGACGGCATCGAGCTCCTCGATGAGCGCCGCCGTCGCACAGAAGTTCTTGATGTCGGCCATCGGATCGAGCATGTTCAGCAGCGTGACCGCCTGGTCGCGCTCGCCGCGCACGTCGATCATCAGATTGACCCAGCTCACGCCTTCGACCGCGGCCAAGCGGCGGATCTGCCCGATCGGCAAGGTACGCAGCCAGTCGTCGCGGCGTTTCGGATTGCCGCCGAACAACAGGCCGATTCGCGGTCCGGGCAGCGCGGCGACGCGCTGTCGCAGGGCCAGGGCGTATTCCGGTGCCGGGCGGATCACCGGGGGATCGCGGATCTCGGCAAATTGCAGATTCATGGCCGATATCAGGCCAAAAAACGAAACCGCGAAGGCGACATCCTTCGGGTCCGGATTCTTGACGCGCGGCGAGCGAACGACTTCCTCCACACCGGGCAGCCGGGCGGCGAGGTCGGCGAGGTCGGGATGCACCCAGACATCGAACCGGATCTTTCGGGCCGTCAACTCCCTTAGAAACCGGAAGCCCAGAACGGCATCTCCGGCGCCCTGGTCCTGGTAGACGAGGAGCTTCTTCTTGCCGACCTTCTGACCCTCCCAGATCGGGACGGTCTGTGGATGCACGAATGGGCGACCGACGAAGTAGGTCTCGGTCATCAGGCGCCAGCCGGCGGACCATTGGTCGCTGCCGGCGGCGATCCAGGCGCTGCCAAGCGAGAATTTTCGCGCGAGATTATCGGGCTCGAGCTCGAACATCGCCCGGGCGAAATCCAGCTGCTTCTGCGTGTCACCGAGCACGTGCAGGACGCGCGCAATCTGCGTCGCCAGTTCCGATTGCATGGGTTGGTATGACACGGACTGGACAGCGAGCCGCGCCGCTTCCGGAAAATGCTCTTCCGATCCGGACAGGATGGCGATCAGGAAGATGAGCTCCTCGGCGTTCAAGGCGTTCTTGCGCAGACGCATCCGCAAACGGTTCAGTACCCGACGCCGCGCCGCCGCAATTCCCGGATGCGTCTCGTTGACCTCGCGGCGCACCTCCATGTCCTGTGCCATGACCTCGAAGAGGTAGAACACCAGCGGCGAATCGGGCGATCGTTCCCAGGCCAGGTTGAGCAGCCGCCGGGTCTCGTCATAGCGGCCGAGCCTGAGGTTGGCGTTGGCCGCCAGGACGTAGGCCTCGCCATCGGCGGCGTTCAGCGCGATCACGGCCAAAGACGCTTCCAGGGCCGCATCGAATTCGCGCGATTCCAACATCGAAGCGGCGAGCTTTTTCATGGCACGCGCGTTCTTCGGGTCGGCCTGGATGGACAGCGCCAGGGACTCGCGCGCCGGCTCGGTCTGGCCGAGTTCGATCTGGCACAGGGCCAGCTGCAGCAAGACCTGGGAGTTGCCGGGATTGCTGGCATTGATCTCGGCGAAGATGGCGCGCGCCGCCTCGAAATCGCCCCTGAGCCCGGCCGCATCGCCCTGCGCGATACGCGCGGCCAATGCCGCCGGAGCAAGCGCAATCGGGTCAGCGCCGGCGCCCTGCGGCACCTCTTTGGGCGCTTCATTCCTGGACCAAGGGAAGACCTTCATGGCGAGCCTCTGCGCGTGGTGTATCGATTCCGCCGGCCGGGATACGCCGAATTGATGCGCCCCGTATCCCATTCACTCGCGAGCAGTTTACCGATGCGAGGCGCCCGGCCCGGGCACGCCGGCAGCATCCTTCCGGGATCCGACGTCCGCTTCGCCGCGCGTCAACAAATGGAAAAGGGCGGCAAACCTTGCCGCCCTTTTCCATCCAATAGACCGCGAACTGCTGCGCCGGAATATCAGGTACCCAGGGCAACCATGCGGGTCGTGCAGCCGGTCGTGGTCGTGGTTCCGGACCAGGTCACGGCCGTGCCGGTACCCGTCGAGGCCTGGAGGGTCGCCGTGCAGCCGCCGTAGGGCGCACCGCCGACGGCCGTGAACGTGCTGCTGGCATACGAGAAGGTCGTGATTCCCTGCGGCGTCGTCAGGACGAAGTTCTGCGGCAGGAAATTATTCGATTGCAGACTGGTCGTCGAGTCGCAAATGCCCCCGATGACGCTGCCGCCATTGTTCTGCGCGCATTCGCCAACGGCGGTCTGCACCGGTGCCGCAGCGGTCCAGACACCGGCCCAGCGGGCACGCGTAACGTACTGCTGATACTGCGGAATCGCGATCGCGGCGAGGATGCCGACGATCGCCACGACGATCATCAGCTCGATGAGCGTGAAGCCGCGCTGCATTGCTTGGATTTGACGTTTCATTTTAAAAAATCTCCAAATGGTTAGGATTCATCGGCGTCAAATCAAGACCGGAATTGCGTAGTTCTTTCGAGCCGACGAAGTACAAGGTATCAAGAAACGTGCCACCGCCAGGAAGCGAATAAGAACCGAATTACGTACCAATATTTGGCGATCCAGGACGCCCGAGTGCCAATTTGCGTCCGTTTGCTGACAAAAAACGTCAGGCGATCGGTCCGGAACAGCCACGCGCGGGAGCTTGTCCGGAGTCGCAAGAATGCCCCGGAATTTGAATATTCGATCGAAACAAAAGATGGGATATTCGCCAGCGCGGCGCGCGCTCGCATCCGCTTTCGCCTACTGGCCGGCCAAGCGCGCAAGCGCCAATGATCGAACCGTTCCGGACAGCTGATGATGCCCGTACGCCTGCGCATTTTCCTGATTCACCTGTCGCTCAGCGCGCTGCTGGTCGGCTCCTGCGTCGCCTTCGTCCTGCTGATCTGGTATCCGGGCGGGCTGGCAAAGCTGGACGGCATTGCCGACATCCTGTTCGTGATGGTCGGCGTCGACGTCGCGGCCGGACCCCTGTGCACGCTCGTCGCCGCTGCGCCCGGCAAGTCGCGCCAGGAACTGCGGCGCGACCTGACGGTCATCGGTTGTATCCAATTGCTGGCGCTGGGCTACGCGCTGGTCACCAGCGCGATCGCGCGCCCGGCTTTCGTGGTCTACAGCTTCGGGCAATTCGAAATCGAGCGCGCCAGCCAGCTCAGGCCCGAACTGGCGGCCAAGGCGAGCGATCCGGCCTACGCGCATGCGCCCTGGCTGGGACCGATCTACGTCGAATCACGACTGCCGCCGGACAAGGCGACCGCCGATGCCATCATCACCTCGACCATGAACGGTCTTGACGCGCTCAAGGACATGCCGCAGTACTACGCGGCGTGGCCCGGCGACGGATCGGCCGCGAGGAAGAAGGCCCGCACGGTCGAATCGCTCTGGGAAAAAGGAACGCTGCGGCCGGCGGTGGAAGCCATGCTGCGCCGTGCCGGGCTCGCCGAAGGCGATGGTCTGGTCCTGCCGATCATCGGCCAGGTTGCGCGCGGCACCGTCGTGGCCCGCAAATCGGACTTGGCGATACTCGGGATCATTCCGGGGCAAGCGCCCTGACCCGGCCGGCGCGCGCCGCCGGCTATTCCATACGGCGAGCCTGCGCCGGATTGGAAAATTCCATCTGCACGCCGGCCAGCTCGATCACGTCGCCGTGATTGAGCGGGTGCGCCGCCGAGCCGAGGTTCTGGCCGTTCACCAGCGGGAACACTTCACCTTCGACGTGGGCGACGAAATAGCCCGTTGGCCGGCGGGTGATGACGGCCACCTGGTGGCCCGGCCGGCCGACCGTGGTGAGTGCCTTGACCAAGGCAAGCTCGCGGCCGGCATTGGCGCCGGTGAGGATCTTGACCATGGCCGCGGCGGGCACCGGCGCCTCGGGCGCGCCGGGCGTGCGCACCTGGATCGTGCTGGGGCCGGGGCCGTAGAACTCGCGGCGCAGCGGCTGCGAGGTGTCGATGTCGACGCTGTTGTCGTCGTTGGACGCGCCGTCGAGCATGTAGCGCAGGCGGTACTTGCCGATCTCGACCGTGTCGCCGCTCTGCAGCAGGTGCTTCTTAATCGGCTGGCCGTTGACCGTGGTGCCGTTGGTGGAGCCCAGATCCTCGAGGTAGGTGTCATGGCCGTTGGCGATCATGACCGCGTGCTCGCCGCTGACCGCGAGATTGTCGATCACGACATCGTTGTGGGACCGACGGCCGATCGTCGTGCGATCCTTGCTGAGTGTCACCTCGCGCAGCACGACACCATCCAAGCTCAGGACCAGTTTCGGCATGTCCGCCCCTTCCCCCAACATCTTTGCGCTCCCATCTCTCACGAACGGATCTCTATACCTGACTATTTCGCATTCTGCCAGTACGCGCAAGAGGTGCCAATATCGCATCCCTTACGCGTTGCTGGTTCCCCGAAATGCGGCGTCCCGCCGCCGGCGCCGGCCGGCCGGGCGCCGCTTGCAACGGGGCTAGCCCGGGGGCGCAATGCCGTCGCCGCGCGGTTCCTCGTGCTCGTCAGTCGGATTTGCCGGACGGGGCGGCCGCGGCGCGGCCGGATCGGGGATCGGCTGGCGCAAGTTCTCGACCGTCGCCGGCCCCGGCGCATCGGCCAGCACCGATTCGGGGACGCCTTCGAGCGGCAGGATGGTTGCTGGCGCCGGCGTGCCGTCGACACGCACCAGGATCACCGAACAGTTGTCGCGCCCGCCGGCCTCGTTGGCGTTGTCGACCAGGCGGCGGGCGGCCTGGGCGATGTTGTCCTGGTCGGCCGCCACGAGGGCGTTGATCGCCTCGTCGCTGACCATCTCGGTGAGGCCGTCCGAGCACATGAGGATGATGTCGCCGGCCTCGAGTTCGTAGTCGTGCACTTCGGGCTCGAGCGTCGGCGAAGCGCCGACCGCCCGCGTCACGAGATTCTTGGCCGGCAGGACGCGCGCCTCGGCCTCGCTGATCATGCCGGCATCGAGCAGTTCCTGGGAAAACGAATGGTCGCGCGTCACCTGGCGCAAGGCGCCGGCACGGAACCGATACAGCCGCGAATCGCCGGCATGCGCCACCCAGAGGCGGCCGCCAAGAAACCACGCCACGACGGCGGTGGTGGCCATGCCCTCGTACACGCTGCTGTGGAGGGCGGCGCGGAAGATCTCGTCGTTGCGCGCCACCAGGGCATCGCGCAAGGCCTGCGACGGGTCGAAGTTGCCGTCCTCGCTGCGGTGGGCCTGCTCGAGCTCGGTGCCCAGGCCGCCCAGCAGGCTGCTCACCGCCATGGTCGAGGCCACTTCCCCGGCGTTGTAGCCGCCGAGGCCGTCGGCCAGGACAAAGAGACCGATATTGGGATCGGCCCCGACCGCGTCTTCATTGAGCGGACGCACCTTTCCCGGATGGCTCTTCAAGGCGAACCGCAGAGAGAGGTCCTGGATTTGCGACATGTCGATGACGCGGCGAAAGCGCGGCAGATTAGCCGAGTGGGGCGAATCACGCCCGGAATATCGGTATTTTCCCGGCTTTTCTGAACTGAAATCGCCGGAATTGAGGGGCGAGGCGGCGCGCCATGGCCTCCCGGACCCACCGCTCTGGCGCAACGCGGCGCGCCGGCGGCGGCACGAGTGCGTGCGGCAGACTGCGGACTGATGAAATGGTGCAACGCCGCACGCGGTCCGCCGGGCGCCCTTTGCGGGCCTTCGGCTGGCATCGGCGCCGGAGGTCGACGGGTTGGCCGCGGCGCCGCCGGTCGATCGGAGATCGCGCGGGCCTGGCGGCGGCCGCCTGCCTCTTACCGCTCCCGCCCCACCTACCTCCGCCCGCGTCCTACCTCCGCCCGCGTCCTACGGCCTCCCGCCGCTAACCGTCGCCCAAGGCTTACCGTCGCCCGCCGCTTACCGTCGCCCGCCGCTTACTGCCGACCGATCACTTCAAGGCGCTCTGCAGCAGCTTGCCCAGTTCGGAGGGGTTCTTGGTGGTGCGGATGCCGGCCGCTTCCATGGCGTCGAGCTTTTCCTGGGCGGTGCCCTTGCCGCCCGAGATGATGGCGCCGGCGTGGCCCATCCGCTTGCCCGGCGGCGCGGTGACGCCGGCGATGAAGCCGACGACGGGCTTTTTCATGTTGTCCTTGGCCCAAGCCGCAGCGACCTCCTCGTCGCCACCGCCGATCTCGCCGATCATGATGACCGCATCGGTCTGCGGATCATCGTTGAAGAGGCGCAGCACGTCGATGTGCTTGAGGCCGTTGACCGGATCGCCGCCGATGCCCACGGCGCTGGACTGGCCCAGGCCCATCTCGGTGAGCTGGCCGACCGCCTCGTAGGTCAGCGTGCCCGAGCGCGAGACCACGCCGATACGGCCCTTGCGGTGAATATGGCCCGGCATGATGCCGATCTTGATCTCTTCCGGGGTGATCAGGCCCGGGCAGTTCGGTCCGAGCAGGATGGTGCGCGAGTTGGCCTTGCGCATGCGATCGCGCACGACGATCATGTCGCGCACCGGGATGCCCTCGGTGATGCAGACGACCAGATCGAGTTCGGCCTCGACGGCTTCCCAGATGGCTTCGGCGGCACCGGCCGGCGGCACGTAGATCACCGAGGCATTGACCCCGGTCTGCCGCTTGGCTTCGCGCACGGTGGCGAAGATCGGAATGCCCTCGAAGTCTTCCCCGGCCTTTTTCGGATTGACCCCGGCCACGAAGCATTCGCGGCCCAGGGCATAGTCGCGGCAACCGCGGGTGTGGAACTGCCCGGTCTTGCCGGTGATGCCCTGCGTCACCACGCGGGTTCTCTTGTCGATCAGGATGCTCATGCTTGCGCTCCTCGGGAGACTGCGCCCGTCGCGGCGTCCGCGTGCCGGGTTGCCGCGACGACGCGCTGCGCCGCCTCGGCCATGGTATCGGCCGAGATGATCGGCAGCCCGGAATCGGCCAGCATCTTGCGGCCGATCGCCTCGTTGGTGCCCTTCATGCGCACGACCAGCGGCACCGCCAGCTTGACCGCACGGGAGGCGGCGATCACGCCCTCGGCGATGGTGTCGCACTTCATGATGCCGCCGAAGATGTTGACGAGGATGGCTTTCACGTGCGAGCTGCCCAGCATGATCTTGAACGCCTCGGTGACCTTCTCGGCGGTGGCGCCGCCGCCGACGTCGAGAAAATTGGCCGGCGTGCCGCCGTAGAGCTTGATCGTGTCCATGGTCGCCATGGCCAGGCCGGCGCCATTGACCAGGCAGCCGATGTCGCCGTCGAGCTGGATATAGGAGAGATCGAACTTCGAGGCGGCGATCTCGGCCGGGTCTTCCTCGTCGAGATCGCGCAAGGCGACCAGCTCCGGATGGCGGAACAGGGCGTTGGAGTCGAAATTGAACTTCGCATCCAGCGCGACGACGCGGCCGTCACCGGTGAGCACGAGCGGGTTGATCTCGGCGAGCGAGGCGTCGGTCTCCCAGAAAGCGCGGTGCAGGCCCTGCAGCGCGGCGCGGGCCTGCGCCAGGGCGGCCTGCGGGATGCCGATGGCGAGCGCCACCTTGTCGGCGTCGGCGTCGCCGAGCCCACTTGCCGGATCGATGGCGATGCGGTGGATCTTCTCCGGCGTGTGGGCGGCGACCTCCTCGATGTCCATGCCACCCTCGCTCGACGCCATCAGGCAGACCTTCTGCGTCGCCCGGTCGACCACCATGCCGACATAAAGCTCCTTGCGGATGTCGGCACCTTCCTCGATGAGCAGCCGGCGCACCTTCTGGCCATGCGGCCCGGTCTGGTGGGTGACCAGCTGCATGCCCAGGATGGCCTGGGCGTGCGCGCGCACCTCTTCGAGCGAGCGAGCCAGCTTGACGCCGCCGCCCTTGCCGCGCCCGCCGGCGTGGATCTGCGCCTTGACGACCCAGACCGGTCCGCCCAGGCGCTGCGCCACGGCGACCGCTTCCTCGACCGAGTAGGCCGGCTCGCCGCGCGGCACCGGCACCCCATAGCGGCGCAGGATGTCCTTGCCCTGGTATTCGTGGATCTTCATCGCTTGTCTCCTTCTTGCGGATCGGCGGCTCGTTGCCAGCGCGGGTAGAGTCGGGCCACGACCGGGCCGTCGCGGCGCAGGGCATGGCAGCGGTCCAGTTGCATGGGCATGATTGCACCGTCCGCGTCGACGCGCAGTACTTCCCCGGCGAAGGCCTGGATCGCGGCGGTGGGCAGGACGCTACACAGCTCGGTGAGGTGCGTGCAGCCCTTGGTGCCGCCCAGCCGTTCGCGCACGGCCGCGCGGAAACCGTGCACCAGATTCAAGCCGACCAGCTTCTCGTACGCACCGGCAAAGGCATCGCAGGCGCCCATGTAGGGCGCGGCCAGCGTGCGGGCGCGCGCCGCCACGATCTGCAGAAAGGGATTGATCGTGACGGTCAGTTCCATGTCGTGCACCGGCTCGCCCGCCTGCGTGACCCGGCCGTCGAGCGGGAAATCACGCTGCTTGATGTCCTGGATTGCGGCAACCAAGTCCCAAAGCGCATCATGGCGGAGGTAAGCGTCAACACGGATCGAGCGCGTGTGGACGAGGCGCCTGGTCATCTCGGTCATGGTGGGGAAGTGAAGCCGCGAGGGCCGCTAAATATGCGATGTTATCGCAAGCCGGTTCACGAACGCACTTCGTGCGAATCACCGCGAATCGCGCACCG
>Ga0075030_100005285_pt1 | contig 11644 bp, 11 predicted proteins | sample LitLauG_LLR_2012_FD_71393 | JGI IMG/M metagenome (GOLD analysis project Ga0075030, IMG submission 71393) | Freshwater sediment microbial communities from Pennsylvania, USA - Little Laurel Run_MetaG_LLR_2012 | ecosystem: Environmental > Aquatic > Freshwater > Creek > Sediment | place: USA...
GTGCTGGATGATGCGGAACGAATCGCCGATGGAATGCGCGCTGGTGGTGCACGCCGTGGCCGTTGCTTCGTTTGGTCCTTTGGCGCCGTAGCGCATCGAGACCTGGCCGGCGGCAAGATTGATGATGGCAGCCGGAATGAAGAACGGTGAGATCTTGCGGGGGCCGCCTTCGAGCAACGACAGGTGCTCGCGTTCGATGATGTCGAATCCGCCGATGCCCGACCCGATGTGGACCCCGACGCGCTCGTCATTTTCGGGAGTGATCTTCAAGCCCGACATTTTCATGGCCTCATCGGAGGCGGCGATCGCCAGGTGGATGAAGCGCGCCATCTTCTTCAGCTCTTTTTTTTCGATGAAGTTGAGAGGCTCGAAGTTTTTGACCTCGGCGGCGATCCGGCAGGCAAAGTTACTGGAGTCGAAGCCGGCAATCCGCGCCACACCGCTCTTGCCGGCGAGCACGGCTTTCCAGACTTCGTCGGTGGAATTGCCCACGCCGCAAATCAGGCCGAGCCCCGTGACTACGACCCTGCGTCCCAAACTATTTTCCCGCCTTGGCGTGCTTGCCGATATAGTCCACCGCGTCCTGCACGGTGCGGATTTTTTCGGCATCCTCGTCGGGGATCTCGATGTCAAAGGCTTCTTCGAAAGCCATCACCAGTTCGACGGTGTCGAGCGAATCGGCGCCCAAGTCGTCCACAAACGACGCGCTGGAGGTCACTTCGCCTTCATCGACTCCCAACTGCTCCACGATAATCTGCTTTACTTTCTCGTCCACGGCTGCCATTTTTCTCCTCGCTTGCCACAATTAGATTTGAATTCGAAGGTTAAGTTGCGTTGCGCCCGTATGACTCCGGATTGGCCCTCCCGCACGTTTGCCTCTCAGTTCGAACGATTGGTCCGTCACCTCTTGCACTGTGCAGATTACCGGGAAAGGCGAGTGATTAGTGTACTGGCCCCGGCGAATGAGTGTAAAGGATGGGCCGCGCCCATCGCTGTCAAGCCGGGGTTGATTTGCACTTCAGAATCCTAAAGCGTAGCCTTCGGCGGGGTCAAACCGGAATCAGAACGCCTTGATAGAGTTATCCTCGCAAGGGAGAAGCCTATGCGTGCCGTTGTCCAGCGCGTGAGCCGCGCCAAAGTCACGGTCAACGATGCCATCACCGGCGAGATCGGCCTGGGATTGCTAGTGTTGCTCGGCGTGGGACACGCGGACACCGAGACCGACGCGACCTACCTCGCCGACAAGATCGCCGGACTGCGCGTGTTCGAAGACGTAGATGGCAAGATGAACCGCAGCGTCCAGGATGTCGGCGGAAGCGTGCTGGCGGTCTCTCAATTCACGCTGTACGGCGACGTGCGGCGAGGCAAGCGTCCGTCGTTTGACGCAGCGGCAGTCCCCGAACAGGCGCAGCGGCTGTACGAATTCTTCGTGCAACGCATTCAAGCCGCCGGCCTGCGCTGCGAAACCGGACGTTTCCGCGAGATGATGCAGGTGGAACTGGTGAACGAAGGCCCGGTGACGATCCTGCTGGATTCGGGGAAGACGTTTTAGGAACCGAATATTTCATTGCGGCCCACCCATGAAATCCTCGCACCAGATTCGGCAGCCAACGCTTTCCGCAACGCCCATTGCGAAAGCTCATGAAATGCTCTCGCCCCTAGCCGCCCGCACACTGGCCGTTGCCTTGGCGGCCGTTGTGTTTGCCGTTTACCGCCCCGCCCTGAATTTCCAATTCATCCTCGACGATCACCGCTTCGTTGCCGATCCGCGGGTGCAATCCCCCGGCCATGTTTGGGAGTACTTCACGAGTTATGTGTGGGCTCAGGTCACCGGCGGGCCATTGAGTTTCTATCGGCCGCTGTTCTTGTTGTGGATGAGGCTGAATTTCATCGTCTGCGGAGACTCTCCGTGGGGATGGCACTTGCTCAGCGTTGGGAAGCACGTGACGGTCGCCGCCTTACTCGGACTATTGGCTTGGAGGCTGCTACGGGATCGCCGGGCCGCACTCATGGCCGGGACGCTGTTTGCCCTGCATCCCGCCCACACCGAGTCGGTCGCGTGGGTTACCGTTCCCGATCCCCTGATGTCAGCATGCGTGCTTGGCACCCTGCTCTTGTACCTCAAGTACGCAGATCGGGCATCCGCGCGGGCCCGGACCGAACCTGGCAAATCGCATCGAAAGTCCCGCAAGGTTCGCGACTCCGGGACTCGTCCTCCCGCCCGATGGATCATCGCCTCCACGGTAGCTTCCCTGGCTGCACTCATGGCGAAGGAAACCGCAATCATTTTGCCTGTCGTCGTCTTTGTCCTAGCCCTGCTAAGCCCGGCCTGCGTGGACCGTGAACAAGCCGACAGGCAAGGGAGTCCAGAGATTAGACCGCGGCTGTGGTCTGGGTTCCGCGAAACGCTTCCGTTCCTGGGCGTGACTGTGTTTTATCTACTCTTGCGCCTCAATGCTCTGGGCAGTGCGATCAGCCCGCCTACACAGCATTTGCCGCTAAAGACAGTTCTGCTGTCGTGGCCCGCCACGCTTTGGTTCTATGTGAAAGTTCTGTTTTGGCCGGTACGCCCGAGAGCTTTCGCGGATCCCAGCCTGGCCGACACGCTCTCTCTGCGCGGTGTTGTGCTGCCGGGTTTGGGCGTGCTTTGCGTGGTGGCGATCCTTGCAGGGTTGTGCCTCATGGCATGGAGAAAAGCGAGGAATCTCCCTGACCGGGAGGCTGTCGGCATCGAGCGCGCTCTGCTGCTGGGCTCCCTGTTGCTCGCGCTTCCCCTCCTGCTCGCGTTGAACCTGAACGCTCTGAATCCCGGCGATTTTCTGCATGGCCGGTACACCTACCTGCCGCTGTGTGGCCTGATGCTGCTGCTCGCTACCGGATGGCACCTCGCACCGAAGGGAAGGATCGCTTTACTCTCGGCGGCGGGCATAGTCGCGGTCGGGTTCAGCGTGTTGACGGTGATGCAGGAAAGCGGGTGGAAGGACGATCTGACGGTCTTCACCGTTGCTCATGAGAGCGCGCCACACAACGAGCCCGTCGCCTTGAATCTGACACGGGCGCACGTACAGGTCGCTCTCGGTCTCGATGAAGAGGACCGCTGCGACGAAGCCATGCCCATCTTCAACCAGGCGATCCAGCAGTATCCGCAAGATTGGTATGCGTGGGCGGGACGCGGGGAGTGTCTCGTCAAACTCAACGACTTGGCAGGAGCGGAACAGGCACTCCGTCGCGCCTCCGAACTCTCGGGGGAGCCCCGCGTGCTGGAGCAATGGCAGGAGGTGCGGACAATGATGGGACTGGGGCCCGCCGGGGAGCAGCCGCGGCGATAAGCTTCTGCTCGATCTATTTCCTGCTGTCGAATTTCTTCTCCGTGCTTTCCACTGACATGTAGCGAATCTGCCTGAAGATGGGGCGTTCAAAGCACGGACCCTCGAATTGCGCAACGATCGACCAGGCCAGTCCCGCGTAGCCGTTAGGTCGCGACCATCGAGTTCGTGCTTGTCGTTGAGGGTCGGCGGCAATGCCGTAGGCCCGCCGGCGACAGGCTCCACCCTAGAGTTTTCTTGGCCCAGTCGATGGGCATGTAGTTATGCATCCATCCGGTCGACACCATTCGGACTTGGCGGCGCCGAGGAATCCGGGAGCGCCGGGGTCATGGACACGCGCAAACTCCGTGCCCCCTTTTCCCCGGATTGCGACATCCCCGAGGGTTCGAAACTCGAACGCTCGGTTGTCCCGTCTAGCAGAAACTTTTCGAGTTGTGCTTCGAGCCGCGGCAAAGCAACAATTCCATGAAATCTTGCTGGTCACGCCAACCGGCAGCGAAAGTTTTTCATTCAGAGAAACGGCTGCAGACTAGCGTGCCTGCAGAATCGCATCCGCCACGCGGGCTGCTTCCACCGCAGCTTTGACATCATGGGTACGGATGACTTGGGCGCCCTTGAGAATGAGCGCGACCTGGCTGGCCAGCGTTCCGTAAAGCCTTTCTTGCGGCGGGGCGTCGTTGCCGTCGCGCGCCAGGGTGCGTCCGATGAAAGATTTGCGCGATGTGCCGGCCAGCAGCGGGAATCCTGCGGATTGCAGTTCGGTGAAACGGGCGAGAAGCGGGTAATTCTCGTCAAAGCTCTTGCCGAACCCGAAGCCGGGATCGAGCACGATCCTCTCCCGTCGTATTCCCGCGAGCACTGCCTTTTCCGCCCAGTCTTTCAGTTCCCGCTTCACCAGCAGCACAACATCACCCGGAGAAGGCAAGGCACGCCATTCCTCGGGACGCCCGCGCGTGTGCATTAAGACGACCCCGCATTTAAGACCAGCCAGCGTCTTCGTCATTTGGGGATCCCAGCGGAGGCTGCTGATGTCGTTCACAATCTCCGCCCCTGCGTTCACGGCGGCGCGAGCCACGGAAGACTTATAGGTATCGACCGAGAGCACTGCAGCGGAAACCTTCTTCTTCACTTCGGCAATGACAGGCAGAACGCGCTTGAGTTCGTCTTCCGCGCTGACGGCAGCAACCGCCGCCGCAGGCTTTGTGCTGGTATTGTTCTGTCCCTCGGCTGCCACCTTTGCGCCCGGCCGGGTTGATTCTCCCCCGATGTCGAGGATGTCAGCGCCTTCGCTGAGCAACCGCTCCGCGTGCTCAACAGCCTTGTTGCAATCGAGAAACTGTCCTCCATCAGAGAACGAATCGGGGGTAACGTTGACCACGCCCATGATGAGCGTGCGTTTGCCGAGTTCGAGCGAACGCGCTCCGAGATTCCATTGAAAGACTGGTCTCATGCCGCGACGATTTTAAATGAAATGTGTGAAAGGCTTGCGCACGGTGGGCTAGCGGCGCCTCGCGGCCGCAGCGCGCAGGCGCATGGACGAAAGCGCTCCGGGCCCGGTGCCAGTGGGCGGCTTGCGCATCCCATCGAGCAGTTCCTTCAGAACGGTGGCATTGTTATGCGTCTCGTTCCTGGAGGCAAACACCAGGGTCAGGCGCTTCTTCTTGTGCGCGAGTTCGTAAACGCGGCGCAGTTGCTCCTGCGCCTCCGGCTGCGAAAGCTCTTTGAGATATTTTGTCCGGAAGTTGGACCACTCACTGGGCCGGGCATGGTACCAGCGGCGCAGGTCATCGGAAGGAGCGAGATCGCGCAGCCACTCGTCCACCGCAGCGCGCTCCTTCGAGACCCCTCGCGGCCACAGACGATCGACCAGCACGCGCGCTCCGTCCGCTCTTGATACCGGCTCGTAAACTCGTTTAATGGCGACGGGCATGGGGAAAGGACTTTTACACTATCATTGTAAGGCCGTTGCTTGCGCGGTGCAGGGCCAGCCCATGTTTGACTGATTTTCTGGAGGATGACACCTTGATTGAGCCAGGCAGAAGGAAGTACGCGGCGTGGATCCTGGGGGCGATCGCTGGACTGATCGCGCTGGCGACGATCTCCGGTTGCGAAGTGGAACGGCGCAAATCGGACGCCGAGCTGGGCTTGAACCCGCAGCAGGTTGCGGGCCGCAAACTCTATGATCAATATTGCGATCGCTGCCACCGGCCCTATTCCACGCGCGGCAAGAAGGGCCCCGGCCTGAAAGGGATATTCCAGAACAAGTACCTCTCGTTAAGCGGCTTGCCCGCCAACGACGAGCGCGTGAGTGACATCATCCGGCTGGGGCGCAACGAAATGCCGGCCTTCAGCCAGACGCTGAGTGCGCAGGACACGCAGGATCTGCTGGCTTACATGCACACGTTGTAAGAGGCGCCAAAATCTCCGAAATCTTGGATATGAAGGGCACCCCCAAATCGGAATTGTTTCGCGAACTGCCCTCGGTCGACGAAACCCTCCGGCTGCCAGCCGTAGCGGCGCTGGCGGCGGAGCTTGGCTCCGTCGCCGTTACCGATGCAGCACGAGAGGTGCTCAACCGCCTGCGCGCCGAAATCGCCTCCGGGCTGCTGGACGCCGGTGGGCTGCAGCTGTCTCTGGGTGGGATAACAGGCGCAATCCACGGGCAGCTTCGCCAGGGTCTCGCACACTCGCTGCGTGCCGTCATCAATGCGACCGGCGTAATTCTGCATACCAATTTGGGACGATCTCCGCTGGCCACCGCGGCCATCGACCATATCCGCGAAACGGCGGGGGAGTATTCCAACCTTGAGTTTGAAATCGAGAGCGGCGCGCGTGGGAAACGCGATGTGCACGTGGACCGGCTGCTTCGCCGGTTGTTGAGCGAGCCTGGCAGGAATTGCCGTGGTTCCGCTGCGCTTCGCGCTAGCGGGACAGCCGAGGCGGCTGTCTCTGCATCGGCGGCTTCCACCATCGTGGTGAACAACAACGCTGCCGCCGTTCTGCTCGCGCTCAACACGCTGGCCGAAGGCTTCGAGGTAATCGTGTCGCGCGGGGAACTGGTCGAGATCGGCGGATCATTCCGTATCCCTGACGTGATGGCGAAGTCGAGCGTGATCCTGCGCGAAGTGGGCGCGACGAATCGCACGCGCGTTGCGGATTATGAGGACGCCATCAATGAACGCACGCGGCTGCTGCTGCGAGTGCACCGGTCGAATTTTGAGATCAGCGGCTTCACGGAACAGCCGTCGGTAGCCGATTTGGGCGACCTGGCCCACAAGCATGGATTGTCATTGATGGAGGACCTGGGCAGCGGGGCCCTGGTGGATCTCGAAAGCTTCGGAGTGCAGGGCGAAACCAACGTACTCGACAGTCTGCGCGCGGGCGTGGACGTTGTGACGTACAGCGGCGATAAGCTCTTCGGAGGACCGCAGGCGGGATTGATCAGCGGGCGCGCGGAGCTGGTCGGGCGCATGCGCTCGAACTCCCTGTTTCGAGCCTTGCGTGTCGACAAACTGACGTATGCCGCGATGGAGGCGACGCTCCTCGCCTATGTGAAGCGAGATTACGATGCGATTCCCGCCCTGCGAATGATGCAGCTAACGAAACAGGAAATCGGGGCGCGGGCCGAAACCCTGGCGGCGCACCTAGGCTCGCCCAACCTGCAGGTTGAGATCATCGACGGCGAATCGGTGATCGGCGGAGGCGCGGCGCCGTCTTCGGTTTTGCCCACGCGTCTTCTGGCTTTGACCTGCTCAAACCTGAGCGCTGATGAACTCGCGGCGCGCCTCCGTGGATCCGAGACACCGATCGTTGCCCGGGTCGAAGCAGGACGCGTGCTGTTGGATCTGCGGACGGTGTTTCCCAAGCAGGATGACGCGGTTGCTGCGGCGCTCATGATGTCCGCTCGATGATGGAGGAGAGTTCACTCTACGCGCAGAATGACATGCACTACCCTTGCGCTCGCCATGATGACCATGAGCGTTCTCGCACAAGAAATTGCGGTTGACGGCCGGCCGGCAGCGCAGGTCGGCCAGAAGCGCCTCAAATGGATTGAACACGTGAGGCGCTCGATATCGACAATCAAGCCGGGAAGGAAGCGCCAGGAGCTCGCTCCCGTCTCAAGCGAGGAGGGTGGCCTGCAATTGCGGGGGCAGGGCCGATATGTTCACGTGCGCTGCCCATATATCAAATATCAAAGTTGAGGTCGAGTTTTCGGCTGCGGATGAGGGGCCCGACTTCAGTCCCGACGATCGGATCGTCAAGGCTTCCCCACCTTATTTGGAGTATCCGATCTCGGACTAGACGATGTCCGGCTCTTTTGCGAGACAAAATCCCTTGGAAAGGAATATGGTTTCAGGCGACGGTCCACTTCCATGCCGAGGGTACACCCGTGTTGAATCGTAGAAATTTTCTGAGAGTCGCGGGCACCGCAACCGCATCCACCATGCTTGGAGCCAAGATACACGCGCTGGCAACGGCTCAGAATGAACCGACAACGCCGGTTGCAGCCAACGATCACATTCAGATCGCCCTGATCGGCGCGGGCGGCCAGGGCCAGTACGACACAAAGGTGGCGGTGCAGGTGCCGGGAGTGAAGCTGGTCGCCGCGGCCGACTGTTACGACGGACGGCTCGAGCACAGCAAGGAACTCTGGGGCAACGATGTCTTCACGACCCGCGACTATAGAGAAATCCTGGCTCGCAAGGATATCGACGCCGTCATCATCGGCACGCCCGACCATTGGCACAAACAAGTCGCCGTCGACGCCATGAAGGCGGGCAAAGACGTTTACTGCGAAAAGCCCATGATCCACGTGTACGCCGACGGCCCGGAGATGATCGAGACCGCGCGCGCCACCAATCGCATCCTCCAGGTCGGAAGCCAGCGCGTGAGTTCGATCATCTATGCCAAGGCGAAGGAACTGCTGGCTTCGGGTGCAATCGGCCAGCTCAACATGGTGTCGGCGCACTGGGATCGCAATTCGGCGATGGGCGCGTGGAGCTATACCGTTCCTCTCGACGCCTCAACGGAAAGCTGCGACTGGCCGCGTTTCCTGGGAACTGCCGCCAAGATTCCTTTCAACGCCGAGCACTTCTTCCAGTGGCGCAAATGGAAGGCCTATGGCACCGGCGTGGCTGGCGACCTATTCGTGCACCTGTTCAGCGGAACCCACTTCATTACCGGAAGCAACGGCCCCACGCGAGCCATGGCCACCGGCGGCCTGCGTTTCTGGAAGGACGGGCGCGACGCTCTCGACGTAATGCTCGGTCTGTTTGACTATCGCGAGGGTTTCAACCTCAGCCTGCGGGTGAACTTCGTCGACGGAGGCGAGGAGAGCGAGGGCTTCGTTTTTACCGGCTCCGAAGGCACCATGGAAATTGCCGGCAATACGGTCAGCGTCAGCCGGACGCCGCTCCAAAAAGAACCCGGCTACGCGATTAACAGCTTCACCGATGCTATGCAGAAACGCCTCCTTGAGAGCTACCGCCAAAAGTATCCCACTGCACACCCTTCCGGGCCGCCGTACGTGGGATACGAAAAATTTGCCGCTCCGGAGGGATACCGCGACAGCTATGACCACTTCAAGAATTTCTTCGCCGCCGTTCGCTCCCGGCAGGCCGTGGTAGAAGATGCGGTCTTCGGCTTCCGCGCCGCCGGAGCAGCGCTCCTGAGCAATCTCAGCATCGAACGCGGGGACGCAGTGAAATGGAATCCCGATGCCATGAAACTGGAATGAAACTACGATATCGCCAGGGAACCACATTCGGAGTTCTCGTTATTGCTTGGGTGGCGTTGGTGACCTCGTCCGTCGAAAGTCAACTGTCGCAGGACACGGACTGGCCCAGCTACGGAAACGATCCGGGCGGAATGCGGTACTCGCCACTTTCTCAAATCAACCGCGAGAATGTCTCGAAACTGAAGGTCGCATGGATCTTTCATACGGGCGACGTCTCGGATGGTAGTCGCGACAGGCCACGCAGCGGATTTGAAGCCACGCCAATCCTGGTTGATGGGACCCTGTATTTCACGACGCCGTTTAATCGCGTCATCGCACTCGATCCGGAGACGGGGAAGCCGCGCTGGTCGTATGATCCCATGATCGACCTGACTCTCGATTATGGCGATGGGCTGGTCAGTCGCGGTGTCGCCACTTGGCTCGATCCGGTTCGATCTTCAGCTCAGGCTTGCCGTCGCCGTATTTACGAGGCAACGCTCGACGCCAGGCTGGTTTCCCTCGACGCCATCACCGGCAAACCGTGCCTGGATTTCGGCAACTACGGCCAAGTCAGTCTGAGAAATGTTCCCGGGTACCGGGCAGGCTGGTATCACATGACGTCGCCTCCCGCAGTCATCGACGACCTGGTCATTGTGGGCTCAGCCATTGACGACAATCAACGCGCTGTCATGCCCGCTGGCGTGGTGCGCGCTTTTGACGCGCGATCGGGCGCGCTGCGATGGAGCTGGGATCCCATTCCCAGCACCGCGGCTGCCACCGCAGGTAATGACCGGGATGCAGAGTGGCGTAGCGGTGCCGCGAATGCCTGGTCCATCATGTCCGTGGACCCGCAACGCGATCTTGTCTTCGTTCCCACGGGAAGCGCCAGCCCTGACTACTATGGCGGACTTCGACCCGGCGACAACAAATGGGCGAATTCCGTGGTCGCATTGCACGCGCGAACGGGTGAAATTGCATGGGGATTCCAGCTCGTGCACCACGACCTGTGGGATTACGACACTGCCTCGCCTCCACTGCTCACCACTTTGCGGCACAACGGAGAGGATGTTCCCGTCGTGATCCAGGGAAACAAGACCGGACTTTTCTTCGTGCTGCATCGCGATACGGGAAAGCCGGTGTTTCCCGTGGAGGAGCGGCGGGTTCCGCAAAGCGATGTGCCCGGCGAGTCAGCGTCGCCAACCCAGCCTTTTCCATCGGTTCCGCCACCGCTTGCTCCTGAGAAAATCTCGGCGGACGATGCGTGGGGACCGACGTCGGAGGACCGCGAGACCTGTCGCAATTGGATTCGCGGCCTGCGCAACGAGGGCATGTTTACTCCGCCCAGTCTTCAAGGCACTCTCGCAGTGCCGGGGAACCTGGGGGGCATGACCTGGAGCGGTTATGCGTTCGATCCGCAGCACAATCTTCTGTTTGTCGGCACCAATAATCTGGTCGCAAAAATCAAGCTCATCCCCCGCGCCGATTTCTGGCGGGACGAGGTTCGCACCGAACAAGGGGATTATGCCGCTCAGGCGGGAACCCCGTACGGGTTGTTCCGCCGATTCCTGCAGTCGCCGTCAGACCTGCCCTGCATCGCGCCTCCGTGGGGCACGCTCTCCGCGGTCGACATGACCGAAGGAAGGATCCGATGGCAAGTTCCACTCGGCTCGATGCAGGATTTTGGCGGCAAGCAACCACCCTTGCCGCCCGGGTCGATCAACCTCGGTGGCCCCATCGTCACGGCCGGAGGACTTGTATTCATCGCCGGCACCTTCGACCCCTTCGTCCGCGCTGTTGACATCGAAACCGGCAAGGAATTGTGGAAGGCAAAGCTGCCCGACAGCGGACACGCAACCCCAATGACCTATCGTCTCGCCGCTGACGGAAAGCAGTATGTAGTCATCGCCGCGGGCGGCCATCCCAAAATCACGGAAGAGTCTCTGGGTGATGCGCTCGTCGCCTTCACCTTACCCTGACCATGCCGTCGGCTCGGATCCCGCAGGCGGAATCGCACGACCGCAGATTCCCCGGACGGGCGGACGGGCATCTGATCTACGGAGCACGGAGTCTGTGCAATTTGACTTCTCTTAACCGAATGGGAGACAGGGTGAAATCATGATCGTTGGCACCGGCATCGATATCGCGGAGGTTCCGCGCATCGCGCAATCGATCGAGCGATTCGGAGACCGCTTCCTGCAACGCATTTTTACCGAGGGCGAGATCCGCTATTGCCAGGCCAAGGCCAATCGCGTCGAGCGCTACGCCGCACGCTTTGCCGCCAAGGAAGCCGCCATGAAAGCGCTAGGCACCGGGTGGAATCATGGAGTGCGCTGGCGCGATTGCGAAGTGGTGCGCAAACCGGGCGGCAGGCCGACCATGATGTTCCACGGAAAAGCCGGAGAATTCGCGGCCCGAATGGGAGTTAAGAACATTGCGCTGTCGTTGACTCACACCGCCGAGCAGGCCATGGCGCTAGTCATTCTGGAGGCCTAGCTTGTTCCTGGGCCGGAACCGGGCCATGCTATAATTCTTTATTCTCAGTCGCTTAGAGCACGGAGGATAGTATCGACAAGCGTTTTATCCGCACCAACGATCGCATCCG
>Ga0075030_100005286_pt1 | contig 11643 bp, 9 predicted proteins | sample LitLauG_LLR_2012_FD_71393 | JGI IMG/M metagenome (GOLD analysis project Ga0075030, IMG submission 71393) | Freshwater sediment microbial communities from Pennsylvania, USA - Little Laurel Run_MetaG_LLR_2012 | ecosystem: Environmental > Aquatic > Freshwater > Creek > Sediment | place: USA...
TTACGTTCGAAAAAAAGATGACGGGTTTCGCCATCAAAGAACCGGTATTCTCCTTCAATAAATTTCCGAACGTCAATAAGGAATTAGGGCCCGAAATGAAAAGCACCGGTGAGTCGATCCGGTTCATCAAGGATTTGCGTGATCCTTATTTCCGGCAATTGTATAAGGAAAGAAGCATGCATCTTAGTAAATAGTGATGGGCATTTGGTGCAGAAAGTGAGCGTTTGCTTTCGGGTTTTTTTTCTCGGTCTGCGAGCCGGAAGGCCGGCAGCATTTTGGGCGGCCAGGCCTGATCCTCGAAAAAAAATGCCTCCGTTAGAACGCTGAAATTACCTTCGGCATCGGGCTTATTCTGCGCGCAGGCTGATCACAGGATTGGCCAAAGCCACCTTAATGGCGTGATAGCTAACGGTCATTATTGAGATGAGCACGGCCACCAATCCAGCCAGCATAAATACCCACCAATGAATGCTTGTCCGGTAAGCAAATCCCCGGAGCCAGCTGTTCATGGTGTAAGTGGCAATTGGTATTGCCACCAGGATGCCCAGGAGTACCAACATAAGAAACTCGGTACTTAGTAAAGTGACAATGTTCCCGGTGGAGGCACCCAGGATCTTGCGAATGCCGATTTCCTTGGTTCGCTGCATTACGTTATAGGCCGACAAGCTCAGCAACCCCACGCAGGCAATCAGTATGGCCAAAAAGGCGAATAAGCCGAACACTTTCCCAAATTGCAAGTCCCGGTTGTATTGGTGGTCAAAAGATTCGTCCAGGAAGAAATAAGTGAAAGGATCCGAGGGAAAATGACGATTCCAAACCTCTTCGACCGAAGCGAGGCTCTTTTGAATATTAGCAGTATTGAATTTGATCGAATAAAAATTATGGGCGTCCGGCTTTAACATGAATATGATGGGATTGATGGCAACATTGAGTCCCTGCTGGTGATAATTGGCCACCACGCCGATAATCTTTAAAGTATCCGCATAGTACAAGATCGATTCTTTCATTGCATCCCCAGCGCTCTTTAAACCAAATAACTTAACGGCTTCTTCGTTCAGCAGCACAGCTTTCTTGTCAGTAGGGAATTCGCGCGAAAAAGAGCGTCCCGCTTTCATCGTCATTCCGAACGAAGGAATGAAATCATAGTCCCCATACACAAAATAAAACGTATAATATTCATTGCCATTCATGCCCGTTAGTCGGGTATCATTGGTAAAATAGATCTCTTTGCCCATAATGCTGGAGGACGCTGTCATGTTTTTCACGCTGCTGATTTGCAGCAAATCGGTCTTAAATGACTGGTAAGAAACCTGATAAACAGAATCGGCGGTAGATACCGGGCCTTCCAGTACCAGGGTCTGACTGATATTTGCACCCAATGGTTGATTTCTCATAAAGCTAACCTGCTGGAATACGACAATGGTGCCGGCAATCAAAATAACGGAGGTGGCGAACTGGCCAATAATCAGCCCTTTGCGTAAAAATTGTCCTTTTGCAGTATTCTTAAATGCCCCTTTTAACACCGTAACGGGGCGGTATCCTGCCAAAACAAATGCAGGATAGATTCCCGAGAGAAACGCGCCGGTCAAAAACAATAGCACAAATCCTGCAACATAGGCGGCGGGCAGTTGAAAAAAGGGGGTACCCTGCTTGCCGATCATCCGGTCAAATGACGGCGTAAAAAGCAATGCCAGCGCGATTGCGAGGATCAAGGCAGTCAAGTTTAATAAAAGGCTCTCTGCCAAAAACTGTCTTATCAGGTCCGGGCGAAGTGCTCCCAACACCTTTCGGACGCCCACTTCCCGTGCCCTTTCGAGTGAACGTGCGGTCGCCAGGTTCGTATAATTAATCCAGGCTATCGTGATAATGAGGATGGCTATCAGGAACAGAAACGAGACGGATTTTCCATCACCGTTGACTTGGGCTTCTTCGTTGTAATGAGAATAAAGATGGATGTCTTTTATGGGAATAAGATAAAGGTCCCTCCGGTTATTGCGGGCAATGTCTTCCGGGTTATTCATGTGGCGGTCACAAAACGCAACGAGTTTAGCATCAAGTTTTTTCCAATCGGTGCCTGGACGAAGCTGGAGGTAATCATAAAAATCGTACCAGCCAAAAGTGGTTTCGGGATCCTGTTCTTTTCCTTTTCCCAAAAAATGAATCAGATGGTCGAAGGTTTTATAGGATATCAAGTAATCGAACCCGAGGTGGGAATTTTCCGGGTAATTTTTGAAAACGCCCGTTACGGCATATGAAAATGTGTTCCCGCCTTCCTTAATGGTTAACCTCCTGCCGACGGGATCTTCGCTGCCGAAATACTTATTGGCCATATATTCAGAAATGGCCATACTATTGACCTCGTTCAAAGCCGTTAGCCGGTTACCTCTGATGAACGGAATAGTGAACATGTCAAGGAACGACGGATCTGCATAATATCCCCTATTTTCCTCCGCTTTAATATTTCGGTAATCATTGGAAATTACCAGGTTGTATTGAATAGGTTCCAGGTTTGACCAGGCGACCCTGGCATCTACCAACCTGCAATAATTTTGCACTTCAGGATATTCTTTGAGCAGCAGCGGCGCGATCCCCGGAAATACAGTGGCCGATTGCATGGTCAGTTTTCCCTGATCGTGAAAATCAATCCGGAGACGAACTATCTGATCTGCTTTAACATGGAAAGTATCATAGCTTTTTTCGTAGGAAACATAGTGAAACAGCAGTAAACAACAGGCGATCCCGACAGCAAGGCCACCGATACTCAAAACGGAAAACCCCTTACTATTCAGCAAGTTTCGAATGGCAATTTTGGTATAATTTTTAACCATATACTTTTTTGACTCATCCGGAAGGACGGGTGAGGGAATACACCCGCAAATCATCTATACACACCGATTGTTTAAAGATACGGCTTTGTTTTGTTCACAACAAAGAGAGGCGGGATTCGCTCTGCAGCGGGTGCCGCCCTGTTTCTTGAACGCCTTCTTTCAATTGACGCGTCCGGCTAAAATAGTTGTCTTCAGCTCCGGTTTGCAGCCTTGCCGGTTACACACCTTGCAAAAATTGCCACAGCATTGGGAAACGCTATCTCATTTGTGGAAAAAAAAAACCGAATAAAACTAATTGTATCTGCCGCCAAAATATCGGTGCTGTCAGCTGGTGATCATTTTGTTTAACCAGCAGGAACGAATCAAATCACCGGCAAGCTGGGGATCCCATCTGTCGATTTTACGACAGATTTCCGCACCAACACAAACAAGTCATCCGTTCACAGGCTGCCTGCAGCTAGCCCGCCTTGTCCTGTTGACACTTTTTTCGATCCCATTATCATTAAATGCCGCAATTTTGTAGTCAAAAAAGGAAATTATGAAAGTCGCTGTAATTGGAGCCTCGGGCTTTGTAGGAAAAACAATCGTAAACGAGTTGATCAGCAGAAATCATGAGGTCACCGCAATTGTCCGTCACCCGGAACATGTATTACAGGGAGCGGGGAAAGTAACAGCTGTTGCCGCCAACGCCTTTTACGCAAATGAAATAGCCACAGCAGTAAAAGGGCATGACGCCGTGATCAGTGCTTATAATGCAGGATGGACGAACCCGCAGCTTTACGGCGATTTTTTGAAAGGATCAAAAGAAATTCAGGAAGGCGTTAAAAAATCAGGTGTCAAACGGTTGATTGTTGTAGGAGGTGCCGGAAGCCTTTTTATAGCCAAAGACTTACAGTTAGTCGATACTCCTCAATTTCCCCAGGTATTTAAAGCGGGTGCATCCGCCGCCAGGGATTACCTCAATATCCTCAAGGAGGAACCTGATTTAGACTGGACGTTTGTAAGCCCCGCCATTGAAATGCACCAGGGAACTTCCGGGGAAAGAAAAGGAACCTACAGGACGGGACTTGACACGCCGGTTTTCGATGCAAACGGCAAGAGTGTCATTTCGGTGGAAGATATGGCGGTTGCCCTGGTTGATGAACTGGAACATCCTACCCATATTCGCCAGCGTTTCACTGTCGCCTACTGATCGGCGGACATGTAACCACGGGCGTTCCTGTTAATTTTCTTGCCTGATAAGGGAATATGCCCAAAATATTCGCGCTATGGTTGATGTGACCGGAGTGGATCACGTTTGTATGGGGACAGATACCAAAATGACTCCCTCTTACCACCCTCCGGGCTCATTCAATCCTCCGCAACAAGATCATCCTGACAACAACCCCCGGCAAACAGCTCCGCCGGACAGCACACATTCGAAAAATAATTTTAGCGGTGACAAAAATCGCGGGCGGATGGGGGAACGAACGAATGACGCCTGGCAAAATCAAACGGGTGGTTTTTATTACGCGGTCGTTGATGCACTGTTAAAGACGGGCTTCAGCGAAAAGGGAATTGCAAAAATAGGGGGTGGCAACTCTTGCCGAATCTTCCAGGCGGCTACTTCGGGTCAGTAAAATCTCCAAAGGCTTCTCATGCCCAAGCCTATTGTTCCCTTTCAAGGCGCTCTGTGCCTGTTCCCCTGCAATTTTTTACCAGTTGCTGATCCTGATGCCGACGGTGTAGGGCATAAAATTCAATCCTTTCTCAAAAATAGAACTGGGGCTGTAGGAACCATATAAGTGGACGGGACCCAGTCCGATTTCGCCGACATAGGCAAACTTCCATGTCTGCAGGTCATAATCGCCTCGGTTGATTTGCTTGCCGCGGTTACTACTCTTCTGCTTGTTTCGGCTGCTGTACAGGTATCCCACGCTTACACCGGCGCTAAAATTCAGTCCCCCATCGCGGCTGTCAGGTTTGGTCCGGAAATTCAACATCAGCGGCACCGTCACATAATCGGCTGCCAGCTTATTTTTTGAAAATCCTATAGAGTCGTTGAATGCAAAGGGATGGTCGATATGCAGGGATTGGTTGTAGGGATTGACGCCTGCCTCCTTAAAACTTACTGATGAATTGAACCGGTAATTATTCAATTCTAAGCCCAGGCCATATTTCAGGTTTACCACATGGTGGATCAAATTGACGCGTTGCATAAAAAACCACAGGTCCACATTTACTGATTTAATGGTTCTCAATCTAAAATCAGTCGGCGCAAGCGCCGGTCCCCCTGGCCGGCTGACCAGATAGTTGCCGCTGCCAGCAGTGGCATAATTGGTCTTATCCACCCAATTGGCGAAACCTAAATCCACCACAAACGACTCGGTATTGACGTTGGCCTTCTTGTTGTAATGGCGGTGACCCACCGTCACGTTTACGCCCTTGCTATTGGGGTCCGATCTTTTCAAAATGAGCATCCCGCCAATGCGAATGGTGTCTGTCTTCACCGGCACCTGCGCGGTGTCCGACTGTGCCAGGGACACAATGGCCAATAAAATTCCCACAAAAGTTGTCAATGTCTTTTTCATTAGTAAAAATTTGTTTGTTTATGATTTTGTTGCCAGTTGCCGGTCATTACCAGCGATAAGTCGGCCTATAGGGTTTGTCCTGGCGATCACCCGTTTAATCTTTTTAAATAATCCGCCAACTTTTGTCTTCCTGAATTCGGTCGTAGTGACGTTATAGAACACATAATTCTGATTGTCGTCTGTGGCTACATAAGAAGCCGTTTTCGCATCCACATTGGACGCGGGCCCCTTTTCATTGCTGACCGCGACTGTCCGGGTCAGCGTTTTGGCAGGATCAATCGCTGTTGAAGATCTTACTGCACCTGCAGTCAGGCTCTTTATTTCACTTTTTTCCAGGGCGGTTATTTCACCCGGTTGTGTGGACACCGTCATTTGATGTATACTTCCTTCTGCAATCTTACTAACGGCCACGTCTTCTTGGAGGGCCGGCTTCTTCTTCTCAATAATGTGGGGAAAATCCGCCGTCTTCGGGGCAGCTTTCTTCATGAATGCGATAGAAGACGATGCCTTCTTACGCAGGGGGACCATAGCGGTCGCCAGGGGCTGGGTTCGTTTGTTTTGATCTGCCGCAGCTTTTGCGACGGTGGAAGGCCTGCTTTTCGGATGAACGGTCATGGCCTGTAGATGGACGCTGGTTTTGGGCCGCAGGAACATCTCTCCCAGGATCCAAAGCCCACAACCAATGAATACCGCCGCGGCCAGCAATCTCCAAAACAGGGGCGCCACCCTGCCATTCTTTTCGGACCTGTATAAAGCCTTTTTGCCAGGAAACACCATAGCCTGTTCCGGCGTCAGCCGCGCTATTCCAATCAGTTCAAACTCATTCTTCAATTCACGGTTTTCCGCTAAAAAATCGTCGGTTGCCTGCACTTCTGCCGCTGATAATTCATGATCGTGGTACAAGACAAAAATTTCTTCGTAATTGTCTTTGCGGATGAAGGAAGAAGTATCCCTTCGGAATAAAAACGATTTATCGGGTAATTCAACGTTTTCGTCCGGTTTGGAGATCGTATAATGAATTCTCCTAAACTCTTCTTCCAGGTCCTTGTTCTGCTTGACAAACATAAGAACCGCTACTTTTTCCGCGTCTGTCAATTCATTATCAACATACATCAAAAAATATTCTTCGTAATTATCTCTGTTGATTTCCACTTTATATCACGTTTTCGGGTTTTACCAAATAGTTTTTCAGCTGTATACGTGCCCGGTGCAGGTATACTTTCACCTGGCTTTCACTCAGCGAGGTAATCTGCGCAATTTCGTCATAAGAGTACCCTTCATAGTCCTTCAACAAAACGAGACTTCGTTGCGTCTCGCTCAGGCGTTGCAGTGCCTCGTTTAAAATCTTATTGATGTTGCGGTTGGGTTGCATGGTCGTCTTTGTTTCAGCACTGAATTCGTCCTGTAGTCGCACGCGCTTATTTTTCCTGAGGTGGTCGATCATCTGATGATAGGCTACCGTAAACAGGAAGGATTTACAGCGGGCATTTTCAACTGTATCCCGGTTCACCCACAGTTTCTCAAAGGAAGCCTGCACCACATCTTTGGCATTTTCTTCGTGGCGCAGGTTTTTCACGATGAAACGATAGACATTGTCAGCATATAATCTTACGCATTCATTATATTCCTTCTCAGTCATACGTTCAATTAGTGGTTGTGTATTTGACCCCGGCCTGTTTGATAGTGATACGAAGTTGGAAACAAAAAGTTACAATTTTTTAATTTTCCTTCTTATACGGGCATGAATTTGCTGTTTTCCTGTAGGTTTGCAGGTCAAAACCGGGACGTAATGAACGAAAACTTCACCAAACGGATTACTGAGGAACTGCAGGCCATTCAGGCGGCAGGATTGTATAAGACAGAGAGAATCATTACCAGTGAACAGGGTGCTGAAATTGAAGTGGGCGGTAAAAAAGTGCTGAATTTTTGTGCCAATAACTACCTCGGATTATCGTCTCACCCCAAAGTAACTAAAGCCGCAAAAAAATATATTGATAAACGGGGATACGGGCTCAGCAGCGTCCGTTTTATCTGCGGCACCCAGGACATTCATAAAGAGCTGGAAGGGAAAATAGCTGCCTTCCTGGGAACAGAGGATTCGATCTTATACGCCGCTTGTTTTGATGCCAACGGGGGGGTGTTTGAGCCCTTATTTTCGGAGCAGGATGCCATCATTTCTGATACGCTGAATCATGCCAGCATTATCGACGGTGTCAGGTTGTGCAAGGCACAGCGCCTTCGGTACGAGCATAACAATATGGAGGACCTGGAAAGTAAGTTGCGGGAAACTCAGCACCTGCGCAGCCGCGTCGTCGTTTCCGACGGCTCCTTCAGTATGGATGGAACCATCGCACAACTGGATACCATTTGTGACCTGGCAGAAAAATATGATGCGATTGTCATGATCGACGAATGCCATTCTACCGGCTTTTTGGGCAAAACAGGAAGGGGGGCCCATGAATACCGCGGCGTGATGGGCAGGATTGATATCATCACCGGTACGCTGGGGAAGGCCTTAGGGGGTGCCAGCGGAGGGTTCACTTCGGGCAAACGAGACATCATTGAAATGTTACGGCAACGGAGCCGGCCTTACTTATTCAGTAATACTGTCGCTCCCAGTATTGTCGGGGCGTCCATTGCCATCTTTGATTTGCTCAGCCAGACGACCCACCTGCGGGACAGGCTCGAAAAAAATACCAAATATTTCAGGAAACAAATGACCAAAGCGGGTTTTGATATCAAGGCCGGTGAGCATCCGATTGTTCCCATCATGTTGTATGACGCGGTCCTGGCCCAGGAATTTGCTGCCAAATTGCTGGACGAAGGTATCTATGTCATCGGTTTTTTCTTTCCGGTCGTAGCCAAGGGGCAGGCGAGAATAAGAGTACAGCTCAGTGCCGCCCATAAAAGAAGCCACCTGGATAAAGCCATCGACGCCTTTACCAAAGTGGGAAAGGAACTCAAAGTAATTAAAAATTAAAAACGTGCCATTTCAATGAGTGACTCCGCATCCACATTTAAGGCTAAAAGCACGGTAAAAAGCGCCGACCTGGACCACCGCCAGAAAATTAATTTCAATATTGGCCGCTATAACGCAGTGGTTCCACTGGGGAAGAAGCAATTTGAGAACATCGATATGGTGCGCGAGCGTGCCAAGAATATCAAATGGCGGGCACTGGAAACACTCGACCAGCAGCTGGAAGAGTTTGAAATGAACTTTACCCGGCGCGGCGGAAAAGTGATCTGGGCCCAGGACTCACAGGAGGCACTAGACGAAATATTGGCGATCTGCAAGGAAAAAAACTGCAAGTCCATTGTCAAGAGCAAAAGCATGGTCACTGAAGAAATCCATCTCAACCATTTTCTCAAGCAACATAATATTGACAGCGTAGAAACCGACCTGGGTGAATATATCCAGCAGCTGGACGGCGAACCTCCGTACCACATTGTAACGCCCGCGATGCACAAGAGCAAGGAGGATATTGCCCGGCTTTTTGCCGATAAACTGGGGACACCTCCGCGCCTTTCACCGGGCGAAATGACACTCGTTGCCCGGGAAAAACTCAGGCAAAAATATAGGGAGGCCGAAATAGGCATCACAGGAGCCAACTTTATTATCGGCGATATCGGCGCTATAGCCCTTACGGAAAATGAAGGCAATGGGCGCCTGACAACCGCCTGGCCCAAGACACATATCGTCGTGGTCGGCATCGAAAAAATCGTTTCCTCCCTGACAGACCTGGCCATACTGTGGCCCCTGCTCGCCACCTTTGGGACAGGACAAAAAGTGACCGTTTACAACAGCATTATTTCAGGGCCGCGCCAACCGGGTGAAACCGACGGACCGGAAGAAATGGTGGTGATCTTACTGGATAATAACCGATCAAACATCCTGGCAAACCCCATACAAAGAGAAAGCCTCTATTGTATCCGCTGCGGCGCATGTTTGAATGCCTGCCCGGTTTACAAGAATATTGGCGGCCATTCCTACGGCACTACCTATAGCGGACCTATCGGAAGCGTGATCACCCCTCACCTGCAGGGGATGGCGGAATTTAAACACCTCAGTTTTGCCTCTTCCTTGTGCGGCAATTGCACCGAAGTATGCGCTGTGAAGATCAACCTGCACGAATTACTGCTGGAAAACAGGAGGGAAAGTGTGGAAGAAGGTCTGGTATCTTTTTCTGAAAAAACCGCCTGGCGCCTGTGGAAAATGGCTTCCCTCAGGCGTCGGTACATGAATATGGGTTCGGGCAGTCTCAAATCAAAAGTGGTCAATAAACTGTTCAAAGGCTGGAACAACGAACGGGCTGACTTGCAATTCAGCAAAAAAACGTTCAACGAAATGTGGAAAGACCGCTTTAAGAATGCCGATTAGCGCCCCCATTCATCAATGCTTAAAATGCCTCAGCCCTGTGATGACCATCACCAGGTTATTTTCCTTGCAATAGTCGATGGAATCTTTGTCCCTGATGGACCCGCCTGGCTGGATAAATGCCGTGATACCCGCTTCATGGGCAATCTTCACGCAGTCATCAAAGGGGAAAAAGGCGTCACTGGCGACAACAGCATTATTCAAATCGAAGTTAAACTGGGCCGCTTTAGCAATAGCCTGCCGCAACGCATCCACGCGGGAAGTTTGGCCGCAACCTTTCCCGATCAACTGTTTATCTTTAATGATGGCAATAGCATTACTCTTTAAGTGCTTACAGACCAGGTTGGCAAAGGTCAGGTTATCCTTTTCGTCTGGGGAAGCCACCCGGCCTCCTTCCTCTTTCCATTCGCTGAAATTCCCCTTGTCAATATCCTGAGATAAGATACCGTTTAAGACGGTTTTTGACATTTGATTTTGGGGTACTGACCGTTTGGATTGCAAAAGAATCCGGTTCTTTTTAGATTGAAGCACTTCCAGCGCATCATTGTCGAAGGAAGGCGCCAGCAGCACCTCAAAGAACAGGCCGTTTAACACGTCGGCAGTTTTCCTGTCAATGGCCCCGTTGGCTATCAGGACGCCCCCGAAGGCACTCTCGGGGTCACCGGACAATGCCGCATTAAACGACTCATAGACGTTAATGCGTTGGGCAATCCCGCAAACATTGGTGTGTTTTATGATGGCGAAAGTTACATTGCCGTGCACTTCTTCTGCGTTAAACTCATTCATTATCTGCAGCGCTGCATCCACGTCTACCAGGTTATTGTAGGAAAGTTCTTTGCCGTGCAACTGGTCGAAGACGTCGCGCAGCTTTCCGGCGAAGGAAGCATGCTGGTGAGGATTTTCGCCATACCGCAATACTTTTGTATCTGCCACAAATGGATTGACGAAGGCCGTCTTGTTAAAGTAATTCGAGATGGCCATATCATAGCCCGTACACACATCAAATGCCTTAGCAGCAAATAGTTTCCGTTCTTCAACCGATGTCTCGGCACCATTTTTCGATAAAATATTTTCCAGGTCCGCGTAGTTGGTTTTGTCAGCGATCACCAGCACATGCGCGAAATTCTTGGCGGCAGCCCTGATCATCGAGGGGCCCCCGATGTCGATTTTTTCAATAATCGTCTTTTCGTCGCCCGTAGAACGGACAGTCTCTTCGAACGGATACAAATCCACTATGACCAGGTCGATTTCCGGTATGTTATAGAGCTTCATCTCCTTGATATCCGATTCCACATCCCGCCGTCCAAGAATACCTCCAAAAACCGACGGGTGCAATGTCTTTACCCGTCCGCCCAAGATGGAAGGAACGCCGGTAAGCCATTCTACAGATATGCAGTGAACGCCGGCTTCTTCAATGAACTTTTGCGTTCCCCCCGTGGTATAAATCGTAATGTCATTCTCCTTGAGAAGTTGCACTATTTTTTCCAATCCATTTTTATAGAAAACGGAAATTAACGCAGATCGTATTTTTTTTTGCATAATCGTGAAGCGGGAGAAATTGAACTTGATAAATCGTTTCATTCGCCACTGTTCCTTAACAGAATGGGAGTGCAAATGTATATCTTCAGCGTGTTTTTTTCAATTTTTCAATTTTCCACTGAAATATCCTCCTTAAATCGTTGGGCTTCACACTCAAAAATCCGGTTCGATCACCGATAAAGTTTGCCCCTCTTTTTGTAGCTGCTTTGGATTGAAGCAAAGACCTCTGGAAATCTTCGAGAGAAATTATATATGATTTTTTAATTATATTATCAGTCTATATTATATTATTTGAATTTCATTGTAAAGTTACCTTACTCTGCCCATTTGT
>Ga0075030_100005288_pt1 | contig 11636 bp, 13 predicted proteins | sample LitLauG_LLR_2012_FD_71393 | JGI IMG/M metagenome (GOLD analysis project Ga0075030, IMG submission 71393) | Freshwater sediment microbial communities from Pennsylvania, USA - Little Laurel Run_MetaG_LLR_2012 | ecosystem: Environmental > Aquatic > Freshwater > Creek > Sediment | place: USA...
GCGCCCAGGACCTCGATCGCGTCGCGCACGCTCTCCGCCCCCGCCGCCTCGCCCGCATGCGCGACCACGTGCAGCCCGCTCGCCCAGCGCGAAGGCGAAGGGCTTGCGGTAAAGCGCCACAGGAACCAAGGGCGAGAGGAAGCTCCCGGCGTAGCGCAGGCTTCGGAGAACGATTTGCAACTTTACGCAGGATCGACGACCGACTTCATCGCCGACTCGGTTCAGCATCGCGTGGCTGAGAAGCTCGGAGATGCGTTCTATGAGTACTTCCGATTTCGCGCTAGTGCGTCGGAATTCTCAGCGTGGCAAAATTCGCTGACGGCGCTGACCAGCCACATCCAATACTCGCGGCTTCTCGACAATGGCATTGTCCTAGAACTACAGTTGCCGCTAAGTTCATCGCGGCTCGACGCGATGCTTACGGGACGCGACGACGCGGGCCGAGAGCGCGCTGTCATCGTCGAGCTCAAGCAGTGGACGAAGGCTGTGCCGGCGGACGTGGACGATTGTGTCATGACGTTCCTCGGCCACAGGGAGCGGACCGTCCCGCATCCGAGCATCCAGGCCGCGAACTATCGCCGCTACTTGGCGGACATGAACTCGGCGTTCTACGCAGAGCCGGGGCCGGTCGAACTCGACGGCTGCGCCTGGCTTCACAACCTCGACGACTCATCGCGCACGGCGCTGACGGGCACACCTTTTGCCGGCGCACTTGCGGCGGCACCGCTGTTCACCGGACACGATGCCGTCCCGTTTCGCGATTATTTGCAGGAACGACTTTCCGCCGGCGGCGGAATGCCCGTGCTCGATAAAATCGTGCACGGCGGATTCGCGCCGAGCAAGAAGCTCCTCGAGCATGCGTCGCGGATGATCGCGGGGGAGCCTGCGTACACGCTCCTAGACGATCAAATCGTAGCGTACGAGACGATTTTGACCCTTGCTCGGCGCGGCCTGCGAACGAAGAGCGACCACGCCGTGGTCGTCGTACGCGGCGGCCCCGGTACGGGCAAATCGGTTATCGCGCTCAACGTGATGGCGACGCTGCTCGCGGAAGGCCGCAACGTTCAGCACGCGACCGGCTCGAAGGCGTTCACCGAAAGCCTTCGCAAGCGCTTGGGCCCGCGAGCCCGAGCGCTGCTGCAATACTTCAATAGCTTTGGAGGCGCCGATGCAGGCGCGATCGACGTGCTCGTCTGCGACGAAGCCCACCGCATCCGCACCTCGAGCTCCAGCCGCTTCACGCCGAAGGCGCGCCGGACCGACCGCGCGCAGGTCGAGGAGCTCATCGATGCTTCGCGGCTTGCGGTGTTCTTCATCGACGATCATCAAGCCGTACGCCCGGCCGAAGTCGGCTCCACAACGCTCATCCGCGAGGCCGCCGTTCGGCTTGGTGCCCGATACCGCGAAACGGAGCTCAGCACGCAATTCCGCTGTGCCGGCTCTGACGAGTACGTCGATTGGATCGATCAACTGCTCGAGGTTCGAAAGACCGGCCGGTTCGAACTCGGCGAGCACGCCGGTTTCGAGTTTCGCATCTTCGACACACCCGCGGAGTTGGATGCCGCCATTCGGGCCAAAGCTCGCGGAGGCTATGCGGCGCGAATGACAGCCGGATTCTGCTGGCGATGGTCAGACCCGAGGCCGGACGGCACGCTCGTCGACGACGTCGAGGTCGGCGCGTTCCGCCGGCCCTGGAACGCGAAGCCCGATGCGGCACGCCTCGCACGAGGTATCCCCAAAGCGAGTTTCTGGGCGAGCGATCCCGGCGGCCTCGACCAGGTCGGCTGCGTCTATACCGCGCAGGGTTTCGAATTCGATTACGCCGGCGTCATCTTCGGCCGCGACCTTCGCTGGGATCCGGAAAGCCGCGAGTGGATCGGCGACAAATCCGTTTCCCACGATAGTGTGGTGAAGCGTGCCGGCGCGCGCTTCACTGATTGCGTCAAGAACACGTACCGCGTGCTATTGACGCGCGGTATGCGCGGTTGCTACGTGACGTTTCTCGACGACGCTACGCGCGAGTTATTTGCCTCGCGCGCTCGCACGCCATAGGAGGACGATGGGCCTGGACACCCGCCCTAAGGAGCCTCCGCGGCCGATCATAGCGGGAGGTCTGACCTTTTAGTACGGGGGCATCGACCCCGAGTCTCGAAAATAGGTGTCATTCATGGCGTGAAACACATTGTCATTCGAGATGTTTGTGATATACTCGTGGCATGGAGCTTATTTTACCGGCGGAAGGCAAGCCGGCCCGGAGCGACCGGCTTGATGAGGTTGCCCGCCTCAAGATCGACACGGTGGCAACTGAGCTTGCCGAGATTCTCGGGCTCAAGCGAACGGCGGCTGTGGGCGGCGTGAAAGACACGCGTCGCGTGCATGAATGGATTCGGGGCGAGCGCCAGCCACAGCGCCCCGAGGCGCTCCGAACCGCCCTCCAAGCAGCGCGTCTCATCGTTGATGCGGACGATGCCTCGGTAGCTCGGGCCTGGTTCACGGGATGCAATCAATTTTTCGATTTCGCCGCCCCAATTACGGTTCTGCAGAGCGACGATCCGGAGACCTTCGCAAAAGTCGTGCGAGCCGCGTTCGAGTTCGCGCACCGGTAATCGCATGGCCCCCGCACTGATCCCTCTGCCCAAGCGAGTTTATCGCGTTAGCAGAGGAACAGATCCACTCAGGCTCACGAGCTGGGAGCACATCCGCCAGAGTTTGCGAGGCCGCTGGGACGACACGGCAGAGGAGTATCGGGTTCTCTACTGCTCGAGTAAGTTGCTGGGCGCGCTTGTAGAATCACTTCAAGATCTGCGTCAGAATGACGACGCATTGCGTCTGCTATCTGAGATTGAGGGTGACGATGAGGCCAGCGGCGACATGACGATCGTTGCCCGCGACCGTTTGCGGAACCGTTACGTTGCTGAGCTCATTCCAAGTCACCCGGACGAGCTGGTCGTGGACGTTGCACATGGCGCAACGAGAACATTTCTTGAAGATAAACTAGCAAGTGAACTCACGCAGCGTAAGATCACTCATCTGAAGATCGGCGACGCGATTGGGACCGATCGCGCACTGAGTCGCCACATATCCAGGGCATTCTTCGAGGCCGGCTGCAACGGAATACTGGCACCATCGGCGGAACACGCCGGCTCTAAGACGATCGCAGCGTTTGAAACGCACTCCGTTTCGGGTCGACTGCGAGTGTCTCTAGTACTAGGTTCCGTTCAACTTGCTTTGGAGCGCAGCGACGTCGCGGCCGAGGCCCTGCGTTACCTTGGAATGATTCCCGAAGCGGCGCCTTGAGGTCGATAACGCCTCCCGACTACCTCTCCCCCACCTCCACCCCACACACCGCATCGATTTCCAGCGTCAGCGCCGCCCGCCGCTCGGGCGACGCAAAGCTCGCCGCCACCGCGTTGCGTACGAACCGCACCAGCGCCGCCTCGCCGCACTGCTCGCCGACGAGTTCGTACTCGCGCTGGAGCGTCGTCGAGAAGAGCGCCGGGTCGTCGGCGTCGATCGTGCAGCGGACGCCGCGGGCGTCGAAGTCGGCGATCGGGTGGGCGTGGCCGGCCGCGACGGCGCCGGTCAGGCGGTTTGAGGTCGGGCAGAGTTCGAGGGCGATCCCCCGCTCGGCGAGCGTCGCGACGACGCGGTCGTCCTCGCGGGCGCGCACGCCGTGGCCGATCCGCTCAGCGCCCAGGACCTCGATCGCGTCGCGCACGCTCTCCGCGCCCGCCGCCTCGCCCGCGTGCGCGACGACGTGCAGCCCGCTCGCCCGCGCGAAGGCGAAGGGCTCGCGGTAGAGCGCCGGGGGAAAGTTCGCCTCGTCGCCGCCGAGGCCGATGCCGACGACGCCGAGCCCGGCCTCAGCGAGCTGCACCGCCGTCCGCGCCGTCTCGAAAGCCCGCTCGACGCCGAAGTTGCGGGTGAGGTCGCAGATGAAGGCGACCTCGAGCCCGTCGCGCGCGCGCGCTTCGTCGAAGACGTCGCGCATGGCGCGGACGGTCGCGGCCACGTCGAGGTCGCGGTGGAAGAACGTCCAGACCGAGGGCGAGATGAAGAGCTCGGCGTAGCGCACGTTCGCCGCGCGCGCCTCGCGCACGTAGTCGGCGGCGACGCGCGCGTAGTCTTCGGGGCGCTGCAGCGCCTTGCAGACCTCGGCGAACGTGAGCAAGAACTCGCGGAAGGTCGCGAAGGCGTAGGTGGCTTCGAGCGGGCCGCGGGCGCGCGCGCTCTCGACGCCATGCAGGGCGGCGAGTTCGCGGAAGGTTTCCGCCTGCACCGTTCCCTCGAGGTGGCAGTGCAACTGCACCTTGGGCAGCGAGCGAACGAACGCGGCGAGATCGGGCATCGTTGCGCAGGCTTCCTGCCGGGGGAGGCCGATCCTAGTTGACGCCCGTGGCGGGAAGCCCTATACTCGGGAGCGCCCATCGCGGGGTGGAGCAGTCCGGTAGCTCGTCGGGCTCATAACCCGAAGGTCCCAGGTTCAAATCCTGGCCCCGCAACCATGGAAAGCCCGTAACCACGGGCTTTTTTCGTTGTCGAAATGCGCGCGGTTGCCATTCGGTTGCCATTCGCGAGAAATCGAGGCGTTCTCGCCGCCGCAATTCCGAAAGAGAGATCGTCCTCAGGGAACGCGCAAGCTTCGCTACAGTAGCACTCTCGGGTGAACGCACGCGCCCGCATACGCCTCGCGATCCTCAGCCTCGCCGCTGGGATGTTGCTCTATTGGGCCTGGGGCGATCTCTCCGATGCAGCCGGCGTCGCCGCGACCTCCGTCTCGTACAGCGGCTTGGATGCGGCGAGGGCTGAGCTAAGTCGTTACCACTGCGACGGAGACCTCGATGCACTCGGCGGGTGTGTCCGGTGGAGATGGCCGTACTACCAGCCCGGCGAGGACGTTGCGTTCTACGATCGTCACCGCGCGTTGTTTGACGATCGTGCTGCGCACGAGCGCGGGCAACAGCGCGCCGCGGCGCGTCATCTTGCGCTCCTCGAGCTAGCGCCGGTGGCGCGTAAGGCGATCCTCATCGCGGCGATCGCCGTCGCAGCGATGCTTCTCGTGCCGTTCATAAGCCGCAAGACAGTTTAGACTTGGCTCAGGCGCGTTGAGGACGATGCTCTTATCGCGCAACGCCAGCACGCAAACGCGGCATCCGGCCCCCGGCGACGGGCGAGCCCCCGGGCCGGGGCGCCGCGGACCCGGAGGGGACTCGGAGCGCTATTTTTTTTCATGGGCTATGCGAACATGCACAAATCAGTGTTTCGACGATATTAAGGAGAGCGGTACTTTTCGTTGCGAGCCATCGCAGCCTTTCGCTTTTCTTCCGGCAAGAGGTTCGTCATCGCAGCTAGACGCTCTGGGCGGGCAATCCGTTCCTCTACAAGAGTGTTAATGATCTCCGCAAGCGTCGCGACCGATTTCTCGTCGTCGTCGCCCAATATCTGCCCAGCGTGTACCGCTTCATTACCAAAAACTCGGACGACGTCCATCGCGTCGATTAACTCGCCCGGCAGACCATGCTCGACGAGTTGACCGATCATTGAGTTTAGATCGCCGCTTACTTGGCCGAGGTGCGGAATCAATTTTTCCAAACAGAGCCTTAAAAGCGCTGCCGTAGCTTTTGGAGATTTTGCGAAGACTGCCCCAGCCTCGTCGTATTCTGCTCTTACCTCGGGAGGCATTGCTTCGTGCGCTACCGGAAGACCTGATGCTTCCGGGACGACGAGTCGACCGGAAACCCACACTGATCTATTCTCGCAGGCGACACACTCGTGGATCAAGATGTCGGTATTTGCGGAAAACCCTGTAGAGTAGCCTCTCCGCCTCTCCACGACTTCGAAAATCATTACTTGCGACAACGTCTTGCAGTAGGGGCAAGTATACTTCGTGCTATTTATGACGGGTGATACGAAGTGCGGCATAAACTGTATCTTACGCCGCACCGGGCACATAACGCTGCCTTTGAAGACGGGGGCCAAACCACCGGCGCGCATCGAACGCCAGCGCGGCCCATCCCGGAAAGAGGGCGAGACCCCGAATCGTGCGAACGCCTGCGGCTACGACGCGGGGAGGCTATTGAAGGGCTTTTCTCTCCTCCTCGCACGCATCCAGAGCCCCGGCAACACGCGCAACGAGGCCAACCGCCGCGCAAACACCCGCAGTGCCGTCAGCGAGGTTCCGTCGGCGTCGCTTCGCGTTACTGCCATCGTCGAGGGGCCGTCGCGCCATCACCCGGACGTCGACGCCTCGGCAGCGCGCGAGCGAGCCTTCTTGGCGCGGGTGCCTGCGACGGACGAGGCGTCGGCCTGCTTCGCGAGCATCCTGGCCAAGATCGCCTTGGAAAGCGTGTGCCAGCACTTCGGATAACCCGTGCACCCGACGAAGTCCCCGCTGGGACCGAGCTGCCAGCGCGTCGGCCGACCACATTCTTCGCAGCGCGGTAAGAGACGAGGGTTCGCCATCGTGTCCTCCACGGTCACAGGTACGCTTCCAAGAGCGCGCGGACGGCGCTGAAGATCGGCTCAGTTTTCAGGAGCTTTCGGGCCCGCCTTAGCATCGCGTCGTCGCCGACGTTGATGCCGCGAGGAAACGCTTCCCGGGCTGCGCGGAGAAGCGTCTCATCGAACGAGAGATGGAGCAGCGCCTTCCGAACAACCTCACGAGCAAAGACGCGATGGCGGTAACGGCCGATCGCGAGTAGCGCTTTGTGCTGAAGTGGCGGACAATCATGACCTTTTAACCGGATTGTTGTCGCCTTCGCGGACGCAGGAGCCGGAAGGCCCGCTCCACAAACGACGTCGGCCTTCGGGAGCTGGTGTGCGGCGTTGGCCGTTCTCACGAGACGACGGTCTCAGCGGTCGTTACGGCGACGATCGCACGCGCTTTGATGAGCGCGACCTGATTGAGATCGTCGGCCACGATCGCGTCGTCGAGCGCGGCCTGCCCGCCATGCAGTTGCGGAGGCTTGCCGCAGGAGAGGCACACGGTATGGTTCCAATCGCGAGCGCCGGCCCACACGACGTAACGGTGCATCGTCGCCGGCAACCCCTCGCGCAGCAGGGCGACGATCGCCGGCTTCATCTCGCGAATCTCGGCGGAGATTTCGGGACTCGGCTTCGGCCGCACAATTAGCTTTTCGCCGTCGAGCCGCAGCGCGTGGCCGGCGTCCCGAAGCCCGCGGACGATCTCCATCGGTGTCACTAGAAGGTGGCCTCGTCAGCCGAAAGCTCGGCCAAATCGTTTGTGGTTCCCGCGGTTCCCGAGGTTCCCTGATTTACTGCAACAAGGGGTTCGTTTCTGGTTCCCGCCTCGTCGATGTCTGCGACACCCGCGGGCACGAATAAACCCTTATGCGACGGAGGTTTGCGGTTTGCGGTTTCTGGTTCCCCGCACAGTGCGGGAACCTCGGAACCGGAAACGCTTTCAGCGCTCGAATCATCGTCGAATACGGGCGTGCCGGGGATCGCGTAGAGGAACGGAACATTGCGCCGGCCCGCTCCAATGCGGGCGACGCGCCCGTCGTCAACGACCTGCTGCAAGGCCGCGTTCTTAGTCTGCTTGCGTGCCTCAAGCTCGTCGAGTAGGTCGGTGCGATCGAGCCATCGGCTTGCCTTCTCAAGGATGGAAATGATGCTTGCCTCACAATCAGCCCGGTCGACATCCGAACGCGCGCCCGCAGCCGAAAGCAACTTCGTGCGCGGATCAAGCACGATGACGGTTTCTTCAAGGTCGTCGCCGTAGCGCTGCGAGGTCTTGAGGGTCCGTCGCCCCTCGGCACCCTTCTTGAGACTGATGAGGGTGTCGACGAAGCCGTAGAGCGCCGTCGAGCCGAGCACGCTGTCGCCGTCGTCTCCGTCGCTGTTCTTCTTGGCATGATGCGCGAGCAGCAGGGCCGCGTTCAAGGTTTGAGCGATCTCCACGATCGGCTCGCTCGCGTTCGTAACCGCTGCGTAATCGTTGAGGTCCTTGAGCCGAGTCAGCCGCTGGAACGTGTCGACGATGATGAGGGCCGGTTTATGCTTTTCAGCGTGCTCTCTTAGCCAGCGCAGCGCATCTTGCGGCGCCTGGCCTACGAATAGAAAGAGCGGGTCGCCCTTCGCCGCGCCCATTGCTCGAAGCACGCGGCGCCACTCGGCGCGGTTTCCTTCGAGCGCGACATACAGAACGGGTCCCTGGCAGACGGGCCTGCCGAGAAACGGCGTGCCCCTCGCAACGTTAAGGGCGACGTTGAGCAGGAAAGATGTCTTTCCGACCTTCGGCTTCGCCGCCACGAGAACCGTCGAGCCGCGGCCGATGAGCCCGTCAACGAGCTGCGGAACCTCCTCATCCACTTCGTCGAGTAGCTCGCCGACGTTGATAAAGGTCGCGGCGCTCCGCACTGCGCGTACCCGCTCCTCAATTCCGTCAGCGGCAGGCGCCGGTAAGATGCGCGGCGCGCTCTCGACGAGTTGCCGCAGCTCGGCGATCGCTTTTCCCTCGGCGATCCAATCGGCGACGTCGCGGCCATCGTTGCGCTCCCGATAGAAGTCTACGATCCGCACGTCGATCTCGGGGTGCGCCGCGGCGATCTGCTTCGCGCGCGTCGCTGCCGCGTCGCGCCCCGGAACGTCGCTGTCCGCGAGCACGACGACGCGCTTCGCACCCCGAAACGCCGCGATATGCTCCTCGCGCAGTCGGGCGTTCGCGCCGCCGGCGATCGTCGTCACCGCGGCGCGCTTGCCGATGAGAGCCCGAAGCGCGTCGCACTTGCCTTCGCCCTCGGTGAAGAACACGCACATCGCGCGCTCCGCGGCATCGAGGACTTCGGGAAGGCGGTAGAGCGGCAGGACGCTGCCGTTGAGCCCAAGCGTAAATCCGCCCGCGCCGTCCGAACGATATTGCTGGAAGTCTTTGCTTCGGCCGTTCCGCCCGGGCTCGATGCGTTTCGTAAGCCCGACAGGCACGTCGTTCGCATCGACGTACTTAAACGTCACGACGACCGCGGGTAGGCTCGGCCGCGTCATCATCCCACGCGGCTCTCAAGTGTTCGGGCGGCGCCGGCACGGTCCGCGGCGATCCCGATCGCAACCGCCAAATCGAGGATACCGCCGCGGGCATCGCACCCAAAGCAGCACCATGCGCGACCGTTTGAAGATGGCACGACGTGCGCGCTTGGATTCGCGTCGGGGTGCCGGGGGCACCGGAACCACCCTCGCTCGTTCGGCACAGCCCTTCCAGCGATCCGCAGAACGGTCGGAATGTCGATGCGGTCGACGATCGAGCCGCTCATGCGCGCCTTCCGAGATAGTCGACGGCTTGCGGCCCCTCGTGCGACGCGATCGGCGCGGCCGGCACGAGTTTGAGGATGGTCGCGCATCGCGCGCACCCGGCCCGGGCGCACGACGTCGAAGCTGCGCGCGACGCTTGCAAGGGTGCGGGACGACGCCCCAGAAATGGGCGCGGGAGATTGCTTGCCATAGTAGTCTCCAAAGCGGTGTGATGACCGCGTCAGTCCGGGGAAAGAAATCGAAGCCGTCGCGCACATACGCGGCGGCTTCATCGTTTCAAATTGGCGCTCACGCGACGCACGCCGGCGCGCGCTTGGTACGTTGCCGATCGATGTAACGATCAAGCCCTTCTCTCGTGAACATTGTGCGCCCGAGGCCAACGCGAATAGCTTCGACCTCACCTCGCCCCGTGAGCGTCTTGAGCGAGGCGCGCGAAATCCCACCGAGGTACTCTTGCGCCGCGGGGTAGTCGAGTAAGCGCGGCTGAATCTGCGAATCCATGGCTTGACTTGTCGCACACCGATGCGCTAACCTTAAAGAGGCGATGGTTAGCAGAGACGAGTTGCCGTGGGGCAAGGCAGTGCGAACGGTAGCCGGCGACGGTCGTGTGACGCTGGCCTCGATTGCTGACGCGATCGGCGTGAACAAAGGCCTGCTCACGCAGTACCTTTCCGGGCGTTGTCACCCGACTGAAGCTCGGGTTCGCGAGATCAATCGCGAGGTTGGCAACAGAACCAAGAAAGACGCGACCGACCACCTGAACACAGTTGCCGCTTTGTGCGGCTTGCTCGCGCATGATTCAGCGGCCCTCGAAGACCTCGCCGTCGAGACGCTGAGAACGCTCGCGGCCGGCCGACTGTCACCGGGTTGGGAGACGACCATCGGAGCGTGGGCCACCTCGAAGACCGATCGCGAGCTCGCGACGTTTGCGAAAGCCTTGACGAAAGCGCACGCAGAGGAGCTCAGCGTAGACCTGACCTTCAAAGTCGCGGCCACGCGCGGGCTCGATCGCGTCCGCCGAGTCCTGACGAGATTTGGTTTGCTGCATGTTCTCGACGAGAGCCCCACGTTTGTTGATCCCTTGCGCGCAGCGGTTCGCAGCGCGATCGCATCAGTGGCCGATCCGAAAATGTCAGCGGTGGAACTCCTCGCAGCCGAAGCCGCAGTAATTCGAGCAGCCTGGGACTACGCGGATGAGCATCACCGGCAGCTGACTGATCCGCAAACCATCGTCTCGCGAATCCTGGCTCCTCTCCGGGAGCCCGCCCAATCGAAAGGTAAGACGAAATGAGCATCTATCGTCGCAAGAGCGGCCGTTACGCAGTCCTCGTCGACCTCGATCCCACCGCGCTCGGCGCTCGCCGCCGCCGCTCGCTCGGCACGTTCGGAACGCGCAAGGAGGCGGAACGCGCTGAGCGCGAGGCGCTCTCAGCGCGCGATCGCGGCGTCGACCTCGCGCCCGGCGTTATCAGCGTCGCGCAGCTCGTCGAGCGGTTCATCCAGGATCGTGCAGTGCTCGGTCGCGGCGCGAAGACGATCGAGGAATATCGCCGCATGGCGACTCTCTACATCGTCCCTCACATTGGGTCGGCGACCGTGGCCAAGCTTCGCCCGGCGATGGTCAGCGCATGGACCGCGACGCTCATGGAGCGCGGCGGCGCGAAAGGCCGGCCGATCTCGGCGAAAACCGCGCGCCACGCCTTCGCCTTGCTCAGCAGCGCGCTGCGCTGGGGCGTTCGCCTTGAGCTCGCAGCGCGTAACGTCTGCGACAGCGTCGAGCCCCCGCGCCCGTCCCGGCGCGAGGCGAAGGCGCTCTGCGACGACGACGTGCAGAGGCTCATCGACGCGGCGCGCGGCACGCGCTGGCAAAACTTCATCGCGATCGCCCTTGGCTCGGGCGCGCGTCGAGGCGAGATTCTCGCGCTCGATTGGGACCACATTGATCTCGACGGGAAACGCATGACGATCGAGGGCTCGATGTCGCAAACGGCAGCGCGGGTCTTCCTCAAGTCAACGAAGACCGATAGGTCCCGAACCGTGCCGCTTTCCAGCAGCATGGTCGCGGCGTTCCGCGCGCAGCGCGCCCTCCAAGCCGCCGATCGGCTTCGCTTCGGGCAGCACTATGATGCCGAAGCCACCGCCGTCTTCACGAGCGAGCTCGGCGCACGGCTGACCCCGAAGGCCGCGACCAACGCGATCGCCCGACTCGCGACCGCGGCCGGCATCGCGACCACCTCACTGCACGCCCTGCCCTCGATGGCCACTTCAAAGTGTACCAGCCGTGGCCGGTTCGAAATGTACCAGCCCGAGCGTAGTGATTTCGCGGCGTAGTTGGCTACGCCGAGGCTTGGGCCTTCCGTTCGCGGCTT
>Ga0075030_100005289_pt1 | contig 11634 bp, 7 predicted proteins | sample LitLauG_LLR_2012_FD_71393 | JGI IMG/M metagenome (GOLD analysis project Ga0075030, IMG submission 71393) | Freshwater sediment microbial communities from Pennsylvania, USA - Little Laurel Run_MetaG_LLR_2012 | ecosystem: Environmental > Aquatic > Freshwater > Creek > Sediment | place: USA...
GAGACCCTGCTCACCGCCGGCGCCATCGGCTCGCCGGCCATACTGCAGCGCTCCGGCGTGGGGCCCGCGGGTCTGCTGCAGGACGCGGGCGTGTCGCCGGTACACGATCTTCCGGGTGTGGGCGCCAATCTGCAGGACCATCTGCAGCTACGCATGATCTTCAAGGTACAGGGCATCACCACCCTCAACCAGCGTGCTGGCAGTCTGTGGGGCCGGGCGATGATGGGGCTTGAATACGCACTGCGCCGCTCCGGGCCTCTGGCCATGGCACCCAGCCAGCTGGGCGGTTTCTTCCGATCGGCGCCGGACGTCGCAACGCCGGATCTCGAGTTCCATGTGCAGCCGTTGTCACTGGACCGGTTCGGCGAGCCCTTGCATGATTTTCCCGCCTTCACGGCCAGCGTGTGCCATCTGCGCCCGGAGTCGCGGGGTCATGTGCGCATCCGTGATCGCGACCCTGCCAGCGCGCCGCGCATCGCGCCCTGCTACCTGTCGACGGCGGGCGACCAGGCGGTGGCCGTGCGGGCCCTGCGCCTGACCCGCAATGTGGCAGCCCAGGCGGCGCTTGCGCCGTATCAGCCCGAGGAATACCTGCCCGGACCGGCTGCCAGCACCGACGAGCAGCTCATCCGAGCCGCCGGCGACATCGGCACCACGATCTTCCATCCGGTGGGCACCTGCGCCATGGGCCGGGCGGACGACCCCCACGCCGTTACCGATAGCGAACTGCGGGTACGCGGCCTCGCGGGCCTGCGAGTGATCGATGCCTCGGTGATGCCCGTGATTACCTCGGGCAACACGAATGCGCCAACGATCATGATTGCGGAGCGCGGCGCGAAGTTGATACTTGCTGGAAGGAACGGGTAAGTCACCCTCTCCCGCTTGCTGGTGAGGGCAGGGTGAGGGTAGCCGCGCTGCGCCGACCCTCACCCCCGGCCCCTCTCCCGCGAGCGGGAGAGGGGAGCCAGGGCACGAAAAAATATCCCTCAGCTCGCCGCTACTCGATCCAGCGCCAGCTTGCCCGCGGACGCGCCCACGGCGCTCACCAGGCATCCCCAGGTCACATCAACAATGGACACCGTCAGCGGCCAGTCGCGCAGCGTCGCCAGATTGCTCAGGTCGTACGTGCCATAGGCAAAGAAACCGAAAGCCGCCCCGTAGGCCGCTGCGGTCGGCCAGCCTTTCTGACCACGATTCGGTGCGACGGCAAAGAAGATCAGCCCCGCCGGGTAGGCAACATAGAACAGCAGCGCCGCAACGAGGTTGGGACTGGCCGCCATCAAATGGCCGATGTTGTGCGCATAGAAGCCACTGGCAACAAGACCAAGCCATATAGCATCGAGGACGAGCACCGCCAGCAGGGCGGCGCCATAGGCCACGAGGTACTTCATCATGCTCCGGGCTCCTTGGTGGGTCGCGGCCCCCCGCTCAGGGCGGGGCCGCGCAATGGAAACATCTGCTGGCGCAGGAAGCCGTCCGGCATGTAGTCGCCGACCACGCCATAGTTCTTGGGAAAGCCTTTCTGGCCGCGGATGGCCGTGCCGAATATCCAGTCGAGAAAGGCGTAGTGGGCCGCATAGTTGCGGTCGATGGCCACGGTGTCGGACGAGTGGTGCCAGTGATGAAAGTCCGGCGTGACGATGAGGTACTTCAACGGTCCCCACGGCAGGTGAACATTGGCATGGTTGAACACCGCCTGGAATCCCACGACGATGATGTAGGCGTCCATCACGCCCTTGGCAAACCCAAGAACGTACAGCGCGCCCAGCACGGCCACGCGGGTGGCTATCAATTCCAGGACATGCTGGCGCGAGCCCGCCAGCCAGTCCATGGTCTTGGCGCTGTGGTGTACCGAATGAAAACGCCAGAGAAACGGTACCTCGTGGTAGGCGCGGTGGGCCCAGTACTGCACGAAGTCCGCGGCGCCGATGCAGAGCAGGAGGGCCGGCAGGAAGGGCAGCGCCTGCACGTAGCCCTGCACGCCGTCCTGCACCATCCAGCCGAAGATCCGGTGGATGAGGAAGTTGACCGTGAGCAGCACCAGGCCGACGATGAAGTGGTTGAAAGCGAAGTGCACGAGGTCCGTCTGCCACTGCGGGCGGAACACCGGTTGGCCCCGGTACAGCGGGAACAGCTTCTCGATGATCAGGAAGATCGTGGTCGACCCGAGCAGGTCGAGGATGAACCAGTCGAGCCCGATATACGGCGTGTGATCGGGGAAATCGGCCACCGGAACGTGCGAGCCGCCCAGCAGCACGGCGGCGGCCACCAGCACCGCCGTCGTGGCGTTGAGCCCGCGCTGCCGGCCGATCAGCACGCTCACCACGGCCAGGCTACCAGCCAGGACCAGGCTGAAGAACAGGATATGCCGCATCAGGTCCACCGAGTACACGTGGCGCAGCTCGGGCGTGGTCAGGTACTGCGGGAAGCGGAAGGCCAGCACGCCCAGCAGGCACAGTATGGCCAGTGTCAGCCCAAGGACCCCGCTGATCAGCCCCGAGCCGAAACGCAGCGGCCCGCTTTGCTTGAGCAGGCTGCCGGTTTCCGCGACGGCTTCCGTGACGACGCGCGCCGGCAACGGCAGCTTGTGCTCGGCGGGCGGATGCGAAGGTGGCGGGTTTCGAGGCATACATGGCTCCGGCGGCAGGCAAGGTCGCGTGCCATGGTAACCGCAAGCGGTTTGGTCCGTTAAGGCCGAATACGCCGGTAATTGCCGACGGTGCGGTCCATTGCGGGCGGCGTCGCGCGGTCGGCGCCCAGGTCTCACGCGGCAGGTATCCTCCATCCAGCGCGGTCGCGCCGTCCCGCCCTGTCGTTGGCGGGGTTTTGCGCGCGTCCGCGGAAACCGCGAAGAGGAGTTCTGCATGAGCACTTCCACCCCCGTTGCCCCCCGCTCCCTGGCGTCACTGCGCGTTGACGGCGATCGCTTGTGGGCCAGCCTCATGGAGCTGGCGCGCATCGGCGCCACGGCGAAGGGCGGGGTTTGCCGCCTCACACTTACCGATCTCGACCGCCAGGGGCGCGACCTGGTCACCGGCTGGGCGCGCGCTGCCGGCATGACGGTGACGGTCGATCGCATCGGCAACGTGTTCATGCGCCGCCCGGGCCGCAACAACGCGCTGCCACCCATCGTCACGGGCAGCCACATCGACACCCAGCCCACGGGCGGCAAGTTCGACGGCAACTACGGTGTCCTGGCCGGCATCGAGGTCGTGCGCACGCTCAACGACCATGGCGTGGCGACCGAGGCGCCCATCGAAGTGGTGTTCTGGACCAACGAAGAGGGCTCGCGCTTCGTGCCGGTGATGATGGGCTCGGGCGTGTTCGCCGGTGCCTTCACGCTGGAGCATGCGTATGCCGCGACCGACAGCGCCGGCCACACGGTGCGCGCGGAACTGGAACGCATCGGCTACCTGGGCACCGAGGAGCCGGGGGCCCACCCCATAGGGGCGTATTTCGAGACCCACATCGAACAGGGTCCGGTGCTCGAGGACAACGGCATCACCATCGGCGTGGTCACGGGCGTTCTGGGCATCCGCTGGTACGACTGTGTCGTGACCGGCATGGAGGCCCACGCCGGCCCTACGCCCATGGCCTTGCGCAAGGACGCGCTACAGGTGGCCGCGCGGCTGATGCAGGAGGTGGTGGCCTGTGCCCACCGGCATCCGCCCCATGGGCGCGGCACCGTGGGCATGGTGCAGGTGCATCCGAACAGCCGCAACGTGATCCCGGGCCGCGTCAAGTTCTCCATCGACCTGCGCAATGCCAGCGACGCCATCTGCGAGGCCATGGACGCCGACATCCGCGCCGTTGCGGCGCGCCTCAGCGCGGAGTCCGGCCTGCCCATATCCATCGAGCCGGTGTCGGGCTATCCGGCGCAGCAGTTCCATCCCGATTGCGTCGACGCCGTGGGCCGCGCTGCTGCCGCGCTGGGTTACAGCCACATGCGCACCGTGTCAGGCGCGGGGCACGACGCCGTGTACATGGCGCGGCTGGCCCCGGCCGGGATGATCTTCATCCCGTGCAAGGATGGCATCAGCCATAACGAGATCGAAGATGCCCAGCCGGCGGACATCACGGCCGGTGCCAACGTGCTGCTGCATGCCATGCTGGAGCGGGCAGGAGGGGCCTAATCCAGCTCCAAACGCCTGCCGGAGCGCAGCATGTCCGCCATTTCATCGGGAAGCACCGGGCGGCTGAAGTAATAGCCCTGCATGGCTTCGCAACCGTTGGCGCGCAGGATGCGCGCGTGTTCCGCGGTTTCCACGCCCTCGGCCACGGCGGACATGCGCAGGTTGTGCGCCAGCGCGATCACCGCCATGGCGATGGCGGCGTCATCGGGCTCGCTGGTCAGGTTGCGGATGAACGACTGGTCGATCTTCAGGGTGTCGAAGCGGAAGCGCCGAAGATAGGACAAGCTGGAAAACCCGGTACCGAAGTCGTCGATCGAGAGCTTCAAGCCTAGGGCTTTGAGCGAATTGACGACGCCGACGACATGATCGGTATCGTCCGCGATGATGGTTTCGGTGAGCTCCAGCTCCAGATACTGTGCTGCGAGGCCCGTTTGCTGCAGCACCTCGCGCACCCAACGCGCGAGGTTGCGCTGACGAAACTGCATCGTCGACATGTTGACGGAAACCACGATGGGGCGCAGGCCTGCGTCCTGCCAGGCGCGGCTCTGCCGGCAGGCGGTGCGCAGCACCCAGTCGCCGATGCCGATAATGAGGCCGGTCTCCTCCGCGATGGGAATGAACTGCGCCGGCGATATGGCACCCAATGCGGGGTGCTGCCAGCGCAGCAGGGCCTCGCAGCCGGTGATGCTGCCGTCGCGCAGGTCCACCTTGGGCTGGTACACCAAATGCAATTCGTTGCGCGCCAGGGCTTGCCGCAGCTCGGCCTCCAGCCGTACGCGATGGCGCGTTTCATCGCTCATTTCGGCAGTGAAGAAGTGGTAGGTGTTGCGACCCAGCTCCTTGGACCGGAACATCGCGATGTCCGCATTGCCGATGAGCGTATCGACGTCGGTGCCATCCTCCGGGTAGAGGCTCACGCCGATGCTGGCCGTGCAGAAAATCTCCCGGTTATCGATGACAAAGGGCGCACGGAAACTGTCCAGCACCTTCTGGGCGATCACATAGGCGCTGGACTTGCGGCTCAGGTCCGTAAGCAGCAGCAGGAACTCGTCGCCCCCCAGCCGCCCCACCGTGTCGCAGTCGCGCAGCACCCCGCGCAACCGTGCTGCCGCGGCGAGCAGCAGCGCATTGCCGAATAGATGGCCGTAGCCGTCGTTGATGAGCTTGAAGCGGTCCAGGTCCACGAATATCACCGCGGCCTGCCAACCCACCCGGCGGGCGCGCATGATGGCCTGCGAGACGCGGTCGCGCATCAGCGTCACATTGGGCAGGTCCGTGAGGGCGTCGTGGGTGCCCATGTGCTCGATGCGCAGTTCGTGGCGCTTGCGCTCGGTTATGTCCTGCACCGTCCCCGACACCGTGGTCACCGTGCCGTCTTCGCCCCGCGCCCCTTCCAGGGAGGCCGTGAACCAGCGTGTGGGTCCGCGCAAGGGGTGGCTGCGAAATTCCAGCGCGGCCGGCGTCCCGCGCCCGGCCACTTCCTCGTATGCGGCCGAGAAACGCGCGCCGTCCTCCGGATTGATCATCGCGCACAGGTGCGCGTGGTCCGGTGTTCCCTCGGCCGGATTGCAATCGAAGAGGCGGAACATCTGCTCGGTCCAGTGCATCTGCCCGTTGCGCAGGTCATGTTCCCAGCTGCCCAGCTGTGCGCTGGCCTGCGCGCTCAGCAGACGCGCCTGGCTGCGCCGCAATTCGTTCTCCGCCCGTTCCCGCGCCGCATCGCGGTCAAGATTGTCGAGTGCAAAGCTCAGGTCCGAGGCGATCTCCTCGAGCAGCTGCAGTACCTGGGCGTCGAAGAAGTCCTTCTCCGGCGCATACAGTGCGATGCATCCCTCCACCGTGCCGCCCCGGCGAAACGGCATCACGGCGCCGGCATGAAGGTTCAGTGCACGCGAGCGCTCGTGCCAGGGTTCGGAGGCCGGATCGGACAGCAGGTCATTGGTGACGTAGCGCCGCCCTTCGCGCATCGCGATTCCCACCGGACCTCGTCCCTCGGTCGCCGAGGGTGACAGCGGAATCCGCAGGTCCGTGGCATAGCCGGCATCGGCTCCGGCCGCTGATACGGGCTGCGCGTAGCCGTCGCGCGCCAGTGCCACGAAGGCCGCCGACACATGGCCCAGCTCGACGCAGACGCGGCAGATCTCATCGAAAAGCGGTACTTCGTCGCGGATGCGGACGATGGCAGCGTTGGTCTGGGACAGCGCGGCGTAGAAATCCGCCAGGCGCCGCTCGCGCCGTTCCGCCGTGATGCGTGCGGTAATGTCGCGCGCAATCTTCGACGCTCCCACGATGCGTCCATCGAGACTGCGGATGGGTGAGATGGTAAGCGAGACATCGACCCGCGTGCCGTCCTTGCGCAGGCGTTGCGACTCGTAGCTTTCCACGCGCTCGCCCAGCTCGATGCGTTCGAATATGAGCCGCTCTTCGTTCAGCCGTTCCGGAGGCAACAGCAAGGTCCCCGGCTGGCCGATGATCTCGTCGGCTTCGTAGCCGAAGAGGCGCACCGCGCCCGGGCTCCATACGCGGATGATGCCGTCGAGGCTCTTGCCCACGATGGCGTCCTCGGCCGACAGGATGATGGCGGCCAGCAGGGCCTGCGCATCATCGAGCGGCGAGTGGATTTTTTGCATTTTCAGCTTTGCCGGAGCAATCCGCGTTGCGGCCGGCGATGCGGTGGGGGCGTGCCCGCGACCGCATCCTGCAGGGGCGAATGCACCTGCATTTCGAAGAACCTCCGGGGCCTGACGATGTGCGTTACCGCACTGAATTTTTGATGATTTTTCATTTTTGAACCACTGCTATCAGCATGCTATTCCCATGCAAGCCGCGTGACCAGTGGAATAGGCGCCTAATAAGCGGGGACATCACCTTTCCGTGTTCAGGCCCGCTGATCATGCGGATGCCAAGGAAGGTCGCAGAAATGACGCCCAAGCCAGCGCCGGCCCTGGATAAGGCCACGGCGCCCTAATGGACCGGTGAAGGTGGCCCGGCGTAAGTGCTCAGCCGATGCCAGCTGCGGGACTCTGCGTCAGAAATGACCGGCGGTCCGGCGTGCGTCGAAGCGCGTCAAAGGCAGCCAGTTCCCAGGGCCGCATCGCCACCAGCACGCTCGTGCCATAGCGCTCTTCCTGGGGTGCTTCCGTGCAATCCTTGTGCAGTTCGGCAAGTTCTTGCATCAGGCGCCCAAGGCGCTGCTGGAACCGCAGGTTCGCGGCGGGCGTGAGCATGGCGTAATGAAAGCGCAGATATTCGCCGGCGTACTGGAAATTCGCGTCGAGAAAATCGGTTTGCACCCGCTCGCGGAAGAAGCGCTGGATGGGTCCGTCGGGCAGCCAGCCAAAATCGCGCGCCACCTTGATGCGCACGCGGTTTTCCGGCAACAGCGTGATGAGTTGCAGGCGGTCCAGGCGCAGCAACTGCGTCACCACCTCGGCCTTGCTGAGCTTGTAATTGGCGCTGATCTGCGCCGGCGTCAGGTGGTTGAGCACGCATACGGCCACCAGCAGGCGCCGCGGGTCCGCCACGAGATCGGCCTCCTGTTCGGGGCGCAACTGATGCACGGCGGGCAACGCATCCTCGGCGGTGCGCACCAGCTCGGCCAGATCGATATTGATGAGGTCGCAGATCGACTCCACGGTATCGAGGCGAAAACTCAAGTGTGAAAACTGCCGCTTCACACTGGGCTCGCTGAGCCCCAGGTGCTGCGCGACCTGGGCGTAGGTGACGCCACGCGATTTAAGCAGGCGCTTGAGTGTGGCAACGAGGTGTTCGGTCTGCGACATGCTGTCTCCCGCTGGGGTAGCGAGCCGGACCACCAGAGCCCGGGTCGCAACGAACGTGCAAAGTATCGAAATGTAATACCAAGCCGCCAGATTTATGCAATATCCCGCAAATATCTTTGAAAATTCAATACGCCGGGCGATAGTGTTTCCACATTGCACCCAGGAGACTCCAATGCCGGACCCGAGCACGATGGCAAACCGCCCCCACCCCGCATCCGCCCGCGCGCCGCGCGAACCCTTTCCATCGCTTGGCGTGCCCGGTGCCGCCTGGCCCACGCTGAGCTCACCGGTGCGGCGCTTTGCGGTTCCGTACGCCTTGCCCGGCACGGTGCTTGCGCTGGCGTGCGCCGCGCTGCTCTGGCATGGACCGATCCTGCAGCCGGCGCATTACCACGAGTTCGCCGACCAGCGCGCCGCCTTTGGCCTCGCACATGCGGCGGACGTGTTGTCGAACCTGGGCTTTGCCGTGGTGGGCTTGATGGGAATCGTCGGTCTGGCGCGCAATGCGTCCTCACCGCTGCTGGCCGCGGGGCGCGACGGCTGGCTCCTCTTCTTCATTGCCCTGCTCTTCACCAGTGTCGGATCGGCCGGCTACCACCTGGCGCCAGACAACGCCCGGCTGGTATGGGACCGCTTGCCCATCGCACTGGCCTGCGCCGGACTGCTGGCCGCGACCTGGCGCGAGACCATCGGCGTGGGACGCTGGGTAACGCCGGCACTGGCAGCCGGCGCAGTGGCCGCGGTGGCCTGGTGGCGACTGACGGACCTCCAGGGCGCCGGCGATCTGCGCCCCTACCTCCTGCTGCAACTGGCGCCGCTGGTCCTGGTGCCCCTGCTGCAATGGCAACACGAAGCACCCATGCGGGAGCGCCTGGCGGTCGCGGGCGCCATGGCCCTGTACCTGTTGGCCAAGCTCTTCGAGTGGGCCGATCACGGCGTGTTGGACGCGCTCGCCGTGGTGAGCGGCCACACGATCAAGCACCTGCTTGCTACATTGGCCGCCGCGCTCATCGGCATGGCGCTGTCCTGGCGCGTGGCCACAGGCGGGCGAGCCAGCAGCGCAACGGGTCCATCCAGTGCATCGATTGCAAATGCGCCTGCACCTGCACGGCACGGCGAGTAAAGGAAAATGGCAATGCGGCAGTTTTTACGGCAGTTGATGCGCGCGGTACTGAAGCGGGTTTGCGGCGTGCTCTTTCGCGTGCGCATCGACGGCAGCATGGCCGGCGTGGACAGCACGCGGCTGCTCATCATCGCCAACCATGAGTCGTTCCTGGACGGACTGCTCCTGGGCCTGTTCCTGCCCGTCGATCCGGTCTTCGTCATCCACACCGGCATCATCCGTCGCCCGTTGTTCCGGCTGCTGCTCAGCCAGGTGGACTATCTCGCCGTCGATCCGACCAGCCCGATGGCCATGAAGAAGGTCATCAAGCTGATGGAGGCCGGCCGGCCGGTGGTGATCTTCCCGGAAGGGCGCATCACCAATACCGGTTCGATGATGAAGGTCTACGACGGGCCGGCCTTCGTTGCGGCCAAGACGGGCGCAACGGTACTCCCGGTGCGCCTTGATGGCCCTTCGCGATCGATCTTCGGACGCATGTCCGGCCGGAACCCGCGCCGACTGTTTCCGCGGGTGACCATATCCATCCTGCCGCCCACCGGCATCCCCATGCCCGCACTGGCCACGGCCAAGCTGCGCCGCCGCGCCGCCGGCGAAGCCCTGCGGCGGATCATGCAGAAGATGATCTTCGATTCGCGTCCCAAGCAGACGCTGTTCTCCGAATTTCTGGACACGATGCGCATCTACGGCCGCCGCCGCCGCGTAGTGGAAGACCTCAACCAGGTCGAATATTCCTACGGCGATCTTCTCAAGATGGCACTGGGCCTGGGTCGCATCGTCGGCCGCAACACCGAGCCCGGCGAATGCGTCGGCATACTCATGCCCAACCTGGCGGCCACCGTCTGCATGCTGTTCGGAACGGGTGCGGTGGGACGCGTGCCGGCCATGCTCAACTACAAGTCGGGCGCGGCGGGCATGCGCGATGCCTGCACGGCGGCGGCCATCCGCACCGTTTTTGCCTCGCGCGCCTTCATTGCGCAGGCCAGGCTCGAGGCGGACGTCGCCGGCCTTGCCGGCATCCGCGTGCTCTACCTGGAAGACCTGCGTGCGCAAATCACCCTCTGGGACAAGCTCTGGGTGCTGGGTGCCCTGGCGTTTCCCGATGCCGTTGAAGCCGACCGCGATCCGCGCCGCCCGGCGGTGGTGCTGTTCACGTCCGGGTCCGAAGGCAAGCCCAAGGGCGTCGTGCTGTCGCATCACGCCCTGTTGTCGAACATTGCGCAGATCCGCGCCGTCATCGACTTTTCCGTCGAGGACAAGGTGCTCAACGCGCTGCCCATTTTTCATTCCTTCGGCCTCACCGGCGGCGCCTTGCTCCCCATTCTTACGGGCATGAACCTCTTTCTCTACCCCTCGCCGCTGCACTATCGCGTCATCCCCGAGGTGGCCTACGACCGCAACTGCAGCGTCTTGTTTGGCACCAGCACGTTCCTGGCCAATTACGCGAAGTTCGCCCATCCCTACGATTTTTTTCGCCTCCGCTATGTCGTGGCCGGGGCCGAGAAACTGTCCGAGGCCGTGCGCAGCCTGTGGTTCGAGAAATTCGGCATCCGCATCCTGGAGGGCTATGGCGCCACCGAAACGGCGCCGGTGCTTGCGGTCAACACCCCCATGGCCTACCGCACGGGAACCGTGGGGCAGCTCCTGCCGTCCATCGAACATCGCCTCATCCCCGTACCGGGCATCGAGCGGGGGGGCATGCTGCACGTGCGCGGCCCCAATCTGATGTCGGGCTATTACCGTTTCGATGCGCCGGGCCGGCTGCAGCCGCCGGTGTCGGATGCGGGGGCGGGCTGGTACGAAACGGGTGACATCGTCGACATCGACGCCGATGGCTTCCTGTCCATCGTGGGCCGCCTCAAGCGCTTTGCCAAGATTGCCGGCGAGATGGTGTCCCTGGAAGTGGTCGAGAAGCTTGCCCTCGCCGCCAGCCCGGGCCAGACGCATGGCGCCTCCTCGCAGGCCGATGGTGCACGCGGCGAAACCATCGTGCTCTTTTCCACCGACGCGACGCTCACCCGTGAGCGCCTGGCCGAAGCGGCACGCGTCCTGGGTGTGCCAGAGCTGACCGTGCCCCGCAAGTTGCAATACATCGCCGAGCTGCCCTTGCTGGGCACTGGCAAGATCGACTACGTGAGCCTCAAGCGGCTCGCCGAGGAGCTTTCATGACCCGCACCACCGAAGCCGCCCACGCGCCGATGGCGCATCCACCGTCCATGAACCTGTCATTGCTGTCCCTGGGCATGGGCGCCTTGATGCTGGCGCAATTTCTTTCGGCGCTTGCCGACAACGCCGTCCTGATCGCGGCCATCGCCGTCGCAAAAAACCAGGGTCTCGCAAGCCTGGTTCCCAAGCTCCAGGAGGCTTTCGTGGTGCCGTTCATCGCGCTGGCCCCGTTTGCCGGTCCCATTGCCGACGGCTTCTCCAAGAGCCGGGTAATGCTATCGGCCAACCTGGTGAAACTGGCCGGCGCCATCGGCATGGCGCTGGGTGTCAATCCGCTCCTCGCCTACGGCCTCATCGGCATCGGCGCCACGATGTATTCGCCCGCCAAGTACGGCATCCTGGCGCAGATGTTCGAACCCGCCCGCCTGGTGCG
>Ga0075030_100005293_pt1 | contig 11627 bp, 7 predicted proteins | sample LitLauG_LLR_2012_FD_71393 | JGI IMG/M metagenome (GOLD analysis project Ga0075030, IMG submission 71393) | Freshwater sediment microbial communities from Pennsylvania, USA - Little Laurel Run_MetaG_LLR_2012 | ecosystem: Environmental > Aquatic > Freshwater > Creek > Sediment | place: USA...
TGGTTTCTTCCTGCTCCTCCCCGACCGGATACTTCTGCGCTCCCACTCGTTGGGGCGCCCTTCCCATTGGTTGGAACTGCACCAGAGGACTTGGGTACAAATGGTTCTGACAGGGAGCCGTTCTAGCCCTAAGGTTCAAGCTTTGGTGCGGGCTTTCAGCGGTTTGACACGGCTGCTGCCTTCCGACAACAAACTCCTCCGGGGATTCTTGTTGAACGGCTCGACCGTGTTCGATCGCTATTGTTTCGACTTTACCTTCCACTGCTGGCGCATCGGGGTGCGGTGGTCGGCGCAAGCATTTCCTGAACAATTCACTCGCCACATGATATTTGACGGCTTGTATCAACCCGATGTGTTGTACTGGATACGCCGCCTTTCTCGACCCGGGGACACCATCTTCGACGTGGGGGCTTTCCACGGCCTCATGACAGTGGTTGCCAGCAAAGCCGTCAAGGAAAGAGGACGAGTGATTTCGTTTGAGCCCAACCAGAAGTCGAGAACACACCTCAGCGCTCACTTAGGATTGAACAAATGCGGGAACGTGACGATCGAGCCAATCGGCCTCATGGACGCTGAGCGGGACTTTGAGTTCTATCCCCAAGCGGGGCACTCATCATGGAACTCCTCATTTGTCCGGGAGTTCGTCGATCCGAGTGCGGAACTCCAACCGGAGAAGATTCAGTGCACGACTCTGGACTCATACGTGGAGACCAGACGTGTTGTACCTCGACTGATTAAGATCGACACAGAGGGCACGGAGTTCAAGGTGTTGAAAGGCGGCCTAGCAGTGCTACGGCAATACCGTCCGATCGTGTTGATGGAGTTTAATCCCAAGTCCGCCGAAAAAGCAGGAACCACGGTGGCCGAGATCCTGAAGTTGTTAGAGGACCTGAACTACCAGATGCTCGTCGTCCCGGCGAAGCCCTACGGAGGTTACGATTTCCGGGTGCACGTTCGGTTTTCGGAAGATGTCCCGACCTTGGAAGGGCTGGCCAACGTGGCTTGTGTACCTCAAGAGAGGGTGGCGGAACTGCGGCTTTGAATCAGCCGAAGGGTGGGGAGGCGGCTTTACAGTGATTCGGCACCGCTATGCAGTGGCCCGAGCGTTCAAGTAAAAGCCTACATAAAAGCCGCAACGCGCTTCAAGAAGCGAGGCAATTTCTTGCGCCCCTGCTCGCACAATCGACCCCGAAATCCATTCGGGCATACACTCGGCGAGTGGGCATGTCAGCAGACTGCGTTCAGATATCGAGATGGTCCACGATTAGGTACCCCGATCAGAAATCGACAACAGGGTGGCACTCCGGCGCAATCACGGTCGACCGGGCGGGATTTGCCGAAGCAAGGACACTACGCTATCTTGAAGTTCACAGCGCGGAAAAACTGGGGAGGGGGAGCCACTTCGAATGAGCCGGGCGATCAGTGTTTTTGGTTTGGGCTACGTCGGAACAGTGACAGCTGCGTGCCTGGCACACCAGGGAAACCGAGTAACGGGAGTCGATCTGAACCCTTCCAAGGTGAAAGCCCTGGCGAACGCAAACAGCCCCATTGTGGAGCCCGCTGTGGCGGATCTGATCGCGGAGTGCCGGAAAGCCGGCCGATTGTATGCCACCATCGATTCCGAGAAGGCCGTCCTGGAGACCGACATTACGTTCCTGTGCGTGGGTACTCCCAGTATGCGCAACGGCAATCTGGACTTGGGACACGTTGGACCAGTCTGCAACGAGATTGGAAACGCCCTTCGGAAGAAGGATTCCTTTCATCTCGTGGTGCTGCGCAGCACCGTGCTGCCAGGTACGGCCGAGTCGCTCGTGGTGCCGACTTTGGAGAAAACCAGTGGGAAACGAATGGGGAGAGATTTTGGAGTCTGTGTGAATCCCGAGTTCATGCGCGAAGGCAGTGCGGTGGCGGACTTTCTTGAACCTGCGATCACTGTGATCGGTGCCGCGGACCCGGCCCACAGCCAAGTTCTCCGCGGACTGTATTCCAGGATGCCGGGCCAGATTTTCGAAACCTCGTTCCGCTCGGCCGAAATGGTGAAATATGTGTGCAACGCCTGGCACGCAGTCAAGGTTTCCTTTGCCAACGAGGTTGGGACGCTGGCGAAGGAGTTGGGAGTAGATGCAGAAGCGGTGGTCGGGATCTTCGCTGCCGACACCAAGCTGAACATCTCGCCGACCTATCTTAAGCCCGGGTTCGCATTTGGCGGTTCGTGTCTGCCCAAAGACGTGCGCGCTTTGAACTATCGTGCCAAGGAACTCGACCTGAATTTGCCGTTGTTCCAGTCCATCCTGCCGAGCAATGTCGAGCACCTCGAGCGCGCGGTGGAGATGGTCTTGGAAACCGGCAGGAACAAAGTGGCCATGCTCGGCCTGAGCTTCAAGGCGGCCACTGATGACCTGCGAGAGAGCCCTCAGGTTCAGCTGGTCAAGCGCCTTCTTGGGGAGGGCCGGCAAATTCGGATATGGGATGACAACGTGTCCCTTGGCCGGCTGATCGGCTCAAATCGGCAGTACATCGAAGAGGTGATTCCCCACATTGGTTCGCTACTTTGTACCAGCCTCGCAGAGGTTCTTCAGGATGCGGAAGTCGTTGTCATCGGAACCCGCGGAGTGGATCGCGAGGAGCTGAGCCGCAGCCTCCGAAAGGAACATAAAGTCATCGACTTGGTGAACCTTGAAAGAGCGTCGCGGCCTGAGCCCTCAGGTGACTATGAGGGGATTTGCTGGTAGCGCTTCCATGCCATGAATATTCTTTGGGTGAAAGCTGGTGGACTGGTTCCGCCCGATACGGGCGGAAAAATCCGCAGTTACAACATCCTGCGCGAACTGGCGCGGCAACACTCGGTCACTTTCTTTTCGTTCTACGCGGCGCACGATAGCGATCTGCATCCAGGATTGAAGGCTATGTTTGACCGTGTAGTCTGCCTGCCGATCGCGTTCCCCAAGCCCAAGAGCCTTACCGAAATGCGCGACTACACCATGCGATTGTTTTCTCGCGAGCCCTACAACATCACAAAATATTGTCGCTCCGAAGTACGGCGAAGATTGCAGGCTCTGCTGAAGGAGGAAACCTATGACGTCATTCTGTGTGATTTCATGATCGCGGCGGGCGTCATTCCGTGGGATTGGCCGACTCACAAAGTCCTGTTTACGCACAATGTCGAGGCCACAATCTGGCGCCGTCATTACGAAGTTGCCACCAATCCAGTATGGAAGGCCGCGTCATGGTGGGAGTGGCAAAGGATGGAAGCTGCAGAGAGAAAGTATTTGCATCTAGCGGACAAGGTGCTTACCGTCTCCGAGACCGACCGCGATGCGTTCGCGTCGTTCGTGGATGCAGACAAACTCGCCGTGATTCCCACCGGCGTTGACGTGAATTACTTCCAACCCCTGCCCACGGAAGAAAAGGCGAATTCCCTTGTATTCACCGGTTCGATGGATTGGCTTCCGAACGAAGATGCGATTCTTTACTTTGTGGATGCGATCCTTCCTTTGATCAAACGGGAATGTTCCGATGTTTCTCTCGAAGTGGTGGGTCGAAATCCTTCCCTGAAGCTGCTCGCCTTGACGAAGAGAGAACAGAGCGTGCGGCTGACTGGGTGGGTGGACGACATACGGCCGTTTGTCGCCCGAGCCGCCGTTTGCATTGTGCCATTGCGCATTGGTGGCGGCACGCGTCTGAAGATTTTTGAAGCCATGGCGATGAGTAAAGCCGTCGTTTCAACATCGGTGGGGGCCGAAGGCTTGCCAGTACAGTCCGGCGAGAACATCCTAGTGACCGAGACACCCAGAGATTTTGCGCAGGCTGTGCTTTCGCTGCTGCGCGATCCCAACCAGCGGCAGCGATTGGGCGCTTCGGCGCGAGCCTTGGTCCAAGAGCGTTACAGCTGGCGGAAGGTTGCTGAGACCTTTGCCGATGTTCTTGCCGCATGCGTCTCCTCGCATCCCCCAGTGCCAGTGCAATAGCTTCGAACACTACCACTGCGGCGGCAACGATACCGGTGAAAAGGACGCCTCCGCCTAAGGGAGAATCCCTCCTCGGACGTCCGATGGTGGCACTCTCCGTATCCCGTTCTGTCAGACTGGCAGCGGGTCCGCCGGTCGCCTGATAACAAATAGCCCGGGCTACGATTTACGGGCAATTACCGCTAGTATGAAGGAGTATGGATTCTCCGAACCAGCCCTGGTCCGAGGCTCCGACCGCTGAACTCGATACCCAGCGTCGGCAGCCACTGGCCAGCCAGGTTCTCCGCACCGGGCCAACCAGGGCCAAGCGAAGAGTCTTTTTCCTCGTGGATTCCCTGGATGTAGGTGGCACCGAGACCCAAGCCGTCGAGTTAGCGACGATGCTCAACCCTGAGCGTTATGAAGTAACGCTTGGCTGTCTCCGGGCTCGCGGCCCGCTGCTCGAGAGGTTGGCGGGTTCATCCGCCTCCGTACGCGAGTTCCACCCCAAGGGTGGGCTCGATTCGGTAAAAGGGATGTATCAGTTGCTTCGCCTAGCAATTTTCCTACGTCGGGGACGCTTCCAAATCGTTCATACGCACGATCTTTATTCGAACCTGATGGGTGTACCAGCGGCTGTGATCGCGCGGGTGCCGGTCATCATTTCCAGCCGGCGCGACCTGGCGCATCTTGACTGGTATCGGATTGGACGCAGAAAGTGGCTGCGCTGGCTGCAGAGTCTTTCTACCGCCGTATTGACGAACGCTAATGCCGTCCGGAAAGCGGTTTTGGAGGAGGACCACTTTGCTCCAGAAAAAGTCCGGGTTATCCATAACGGCGTCGATCTCGAGCGCTTCAGCCAAAGGTCGAACGACCGCGCATGGCTGGTTCCCAACGCGAATCAGGGGAAATGGATTGTTCTCGTTGGAAACATGCACGGTGACGTGAAGGGACACGCGCTGCTCATCGCGGCAGCCGAGACTGTGGTCCGCGAGTTTCCTGACGCCAGGTTCTTGTTTGCCGGGGATGGAGAGCGAAAAAAAACCCTTGAGGAACAGGTCACCCGACTTGGTCTCGGAAGACACTTTTACTTCCTGGGCCGGCGTAACGACGTGCCGCGAATTCTGAGCTGCTGCGACATTGGAGTGCTCCCTTCCCTAGCCGAAGGCCTTCCGAATGCTGTATTGGAATACCTCGCCGCAGGTCTGCCCACGATAGCCAGCCGAGTCGGAGGCAACGTCGAGATCATTCAGGAGGATAAAACCGGTTTGCTCATCCCGCCGGGGGATCCTTCTGCCCTCGCCGCCACGCTTCTCCGCCTCCTGCGCAACCCTGGCGTCGCGGCACAACTAGGAAGAAATGGGCAAGGCTCTGTCTCAGCCGAATTCAGCTTCGAGCGCATGATCGAGAAGACGGATCAGATGTACACCGAATTGCTCCAATCGCGGGGTGTGGAATGAACCTGGGGCCGATCTATAGTCCCGTGGGTTGGAAGCGCCTGTATGGGCGCGTCCTTTCGATGGACGGTGCGGAAATCGTAGACCGGCTCCGGCAGCACGCCACCGCGCGTCTAGATTGGGTACGTTACAAACTCGGCTCCGATTTCTCTCCTGAGATCGCCAACGCGCCCCAGGGTCAACCGCGCTTCTTCTTCTCCCCTGAAGATGTTCCCCGTCTCTGTTCCAGGTTACGTGAGCTACTTCCCGAAACCGCCGAACAGATCGTCCACCGTGCGGAGCGCATCTGCGAGCATCGCTTCGACCTCCTGGGCTACGAAGCTGTCGATTATGGAACCGAGATCGACTGGCACTGCGACCGTGTTCACGGCAAGCGCGCGCCACGGAAGCCATGGTTCAAACTGAAGTATCTCGATTTCAACCAGGTCGGCGACACCAAAGTGACCTGGGAACTGAACCGTCATCAGCACCTGATCATTCTGGCTAAAGCCTTTCGGCTGAGCGGCGACACGAAATTCGCTTCGGAGTTATTCGCCCAATGGCATCACTGGCACTCCGAAAACCCGTATCCTATCGGCATCAACTGGGCCAGCAGCCTGGAAGTGGCTTTTCGCAGCTTGTCCTGGCTCTGGACTTACTTCCTGATGGCCGATTCTTCCGCAATGCCAATGGCGTTTCGACGCTCATGGCTGCGGGCCCTGGCGGTTTCCGGGCGCCACATCGAGCTCTATCTTTCCACCTACTTCTCCCCCAACACGCATCTGCTGGGTGAGGCGGTTGCTCTGTTCTTCATCGGCACGCTTTGCCCTGAGATTCCTGCATCTCGTCGGTGGCAACAGCTTGGTTGGAAGATCGTGCAACAAGAGGCAACGCGGCAGGTTCACAGCGACGGTCTGCACTTCGAGCACTCGGCGTACTATCACGTCTACGCTCTGGACTTCTTCTTGCATTCTGCGATCCTTGCGTCGGTCAACCAGATCGAGGTGCCGAAAGAGTTCGACCGCACGGTAGAAAAAATGCTCGATGCCTTGGCTCTACTGGCTCGCGGCGGAGTCGTGCCCGGATTTGGCGACGATGATGGAGGCCGCCTCTTCGATCCCGCCCGAAATCGAATGATCCGCATCACGGATCCCCTGGCGACCGGCGCCGTGCTGTTTGGACGAGGCGAGTTCAAAGACATCGCCGTCGGGCCGCTCGAAGAGATTCTTTGGTTGCTCGGCGAGGCTGGTATTCACGAATTCGAACGCATTCCGACAAAGCCGGTCCCGGAGGCCTCCGCTGCATTCCGCGCCAGTGGTCTCTATGTCATGTCGGGTCGCAAATGGCAGGTGGTGATTGATGCCGGCCCTCAAGGAGCCCACACCGCGGGGCACCGACATGCTGACGCACTAAGCATGACTCTCACCGCTTCCGGCCGCGAATTGCTCTCGGACACTGGGACCTTTGAGTACGTGGGCGCGGACTCCGAACGCGACCGTTTTCGCGGAACCCGTTCGCACAACACTCTAATGGTTGGCGGCATCGATCAGGCGCAACCGCACGGCCCTTTCGGATGGCAGCGTTTGCCCGACGTTCAAGCTGAGGGCTGGATCAGCGGCAAAACGTTTGACCTGTTCGTTGGAAGCCACGACGGTTACTCTCGCCTGCCGAATCCGGCCATTCATCGTCGATTCGTGCTTGCGCTGAGATCCGGCCTGATCCTGGTGCGCGATCTTGTTCTCGGATTTGGAGAGTACCCCATCGACATGTTCTGGCATCTCGGTCAGGGCTTGACGGAACAGGCCCCAGACCACTTCTTCGGTGACGGTGCCGGCGTTCGTTTCGTGACTGTGGATGGGCACGGGTGGTCGCGCAACGTCGAAGAGCACTTTCATTCTCCTGTCTATGGAGTGAAACAGACTCACAAAGCGCTTCACTTCGCCACCCGGGCGAAGCTCCCGGCTGAGTTCGTGACGCTCCTTATACCCGTGTCATCCGGTATTCGCTCAGATGGCAACTTGACGAAAATCCAGGAGCAATCCGCAGCCTCCGGTTCTTGTATCGGATATCGTTATCGAACGACCACCGATGAGCACTGCTTCTTTTTCGGGCAAGGGGCACCATGGAAGATGGATTCCTGGAACACCGATGCTGAAGTTTTGTATTTCGGCCGATCCGCCGATTCAGCCGAGGTTAGCCTTTTCTGCTGCAATGCAACGTTCGTCGAGTGGGAACGCCGTAAGATTATGACAGCGAAGAAACCGGTTTTGCGCTGCGAGGTGATTGGAAGTGATCCGAAGACCGTTGTCAGCAGCCATCCCGACGTGGTGGCTGTGGACCCCGAAGCGTGGAAGACGCTATTAAGCTCTTTCCAGGTGTCCGTGAAGGCTGTCTAAGTCGAAAGAATTCTCATATGTGTGGAATCTGCGGAATCTTCTTCGCGAATCGCGACTGGCGCGTCCATGGCGATGTGCTCGCGCGCATGAACCGCCGCATCGTGCATCGCGGGCCCGACGATGAAGGATTCTTCGTCGAGGAGAATGTCGGTCTTGCCATGCGCCGGCTCAGCATCATCGACGTCAAGAGCGGTCACCAGCCTTTGGCAAACGAGAATCGCGATGTCTGGATCGTTTTCAACGGCGAGATCTACAACCACGCAGACTTGAGACCTGATCTGGAAGCGCGCGGTCATCAGTACCGCACGCGCAGCGATACCGAGACCATTGTCCACCTCTACGAGGAATATGGATCTGATTGCGTGAAGCACCTGCGCGGCATGTTCGCTTTCGTGATCTGGGACCGCCGCAAGCGAGTCCTCTTCGCGGCCCGCGACCGCCTCGGCATCAAACCCTTCTACTATCGGTGGGATGGAAAGTCGTTTCTCTTCGGTTCGGAAATCAAGACGATTCTTGCCTATCCAGGAGTCGACGCTGAATTCGACCGAAGCAGACTCGCGGAATATCTCACCTTCGGATACATCACCGGACCGCAAACTATGTACTCGGGCGTTCGCAAGCTGATGCCCGGCCACACACTCGAATTGAGCGAGCGCAGTGAGCCCAAAATCGCTCGCTACTGGGACCTCGTGGTGCCCGTTGACGAGCAACCGCTCGAACACAGTTACTACGTGAAGAACTATCGCGAGAAGCTCAAGTCCGCCGTGGGATCGCACCTGATGAGCGACGTACCCTTAGGTGTCTTTCTCAGCGGCGGTCTGGATTCCAGTGCGGTAGCGGCACTTACTGCAAAGATTCGCGGCGATCAGATTCAGACGTTCGCCGTCGGCTACGGGGAAGAAGAGTTCAGCGAGCTACCGTACGCCCGACAGGTCGCCGCCCATATTCATTCGGATCACCACGAAGTTCGCCTCAGCCGGGAGGAATTTTTCGACAGCTTACCGCGGCTGATCTGGCATGAGGATGAACCGATCGTCTGGCCGTCGAGCGTCTCGCTTTACCACGTCGCGCGGCTTGCGCGAGAACGAGTGACGGTGGTGCTGACTGGCGAAGGCAGTGACGAGACTCTCGCGGGCTATACCCGCTATGCCTGGACCCTTCTGAATGCGAAGATGGATCGCACTTATCGTGGGTTGACGCCCGCATTCCTCCGCCGCTGGCTGCGGCAGGGAATTGCCACGGCCCCGCTTTCCGCCAGCCTGCATCGCAAGCTGGAGCACACTTTTCTCATGCGGGACGGCGCGTCGTGGCCTTCGTTTTACTTCGACAATTTTTACTCCGCGTTTTCGGATGCTGAATTCAACCAGCTCTTAACGCCGGAAGCGTTGCAATTGGCGGGTCACGCCTATGACGGATCGATGGAACCTTGGGAGCGTTCGTCCGGCGATCTTCTGCATCGCTTGCTCTACACGGATATCAACAGTTATCTGATCGAGTTGTTGATGAAGCAGGACCAGATGAGCATGGCCGCATCCGTTGAAAGCCGTGTCCCATTTCTCGATCATCCACTGGTGGAATTCACGGCGCGAATTCCCGCTACCGAACAGATCAAGGGGCTTGCGGGCAAGTCTATTCTCAAGGAAGCCGTGGCGGACCTTCTGCCGGAGGCCATTGTCTTCCGCAAGAAGATGGGATTCCCCACGCCCTGGGCGCATTGGCTTGCAGGCCCGCAATTGGAAGAAATCGAGCGCTTGCTGTTGGAGCCGCGAAGCAGCGCGAGAGGTTTGTTTCGGCCCGGAGCCATCCGTCGCATCCTCGCTGAACATCGCGCGGGACATCGTGATCACGGCAACCGCATCTGGCGTCTGCTGAATCTCGAACTGTGGCAGAGGATATTTCTGGACGTTGAACCAGTGCCTGCCCTCAATATTTCCCAGGAGAGTTCTGTGACTCGATCAAGGATGAACTGATCCCGACCTGCATTTCCCAACGTGAAGATGCGAAGCACGATAAAACTTGTGACGCTCGAGATGCTCCGACGTGTCGGAGTGTTCGACCTGGTGGCGAACAGCCGTTGGCGCCGGGAGCGTCTGCTGATTCTTTGCTATCACGGGATCTCCCTTGAAGATGAGCATCTGTGGAGACCTCAACTCTACATGCAGGCGGAAGTGCTGGAGAATCGACTGGAGGGGCTGCGAGCCATGCGCTGTTCCGTGCTGCCGCTGGGCGAGGCTTTGGCACGGCTGCGTTCGCGCGATCTCCCGCCGCGCAGCGTCGCAATCACGTTCGACGATGGCGCCTATGATTTCTACAAACTGGCCTATCCGATACTGAAGAAGCACGGCTTTCCCGTCACGGTTTATCAGACGACCTACTACGTGGATCACGAGATGCCCATTTTCAATCTGATGTGCTCTTACCTGCTGTGGAAGCGACGGCAAGGGCAGATGATTGAGGCGCGTGAGCTGGGACTCCCCGAACCCATGGATCTGCGCACTGAAGCTGGGCGTCATCGGATCGTGCGCAGCCTGATCGAGCTCTCGGAGCGAGAGAATCTGACTGGCCGGCAAAAAAATGAACTCGCCGCACGCTTGGCGGCGATTCTCGGACTCGACTATGCCCATCTTGCCGCCAAACGCATTCTGCAACTTATGAACCCCAGAGAACTGGCGGAAGTTGGAAAGAACGGGGTCGATATACAATTACACAGCCATCACCATCGAACGCCGGAAGAGGAAATGTCCTTCCGGCGGGAAATCACGAAGAATCGGGAAAGGGTTCGCGACCTGACCGGAAGCCAGGCGAGCCACTTCTGCTACCCAAGTGGGGTCTATCGCAAGGAATTTGTTGGCTGGTTAGGCAAGGAAGATGTAATGTCCGCCACCACTTGCGACGCCGGGCTGGTAAATCGGCACGACAACCCATACCTTTTGCCGAGATTCGTTGACACCGCCAGTCGGAGTCAGCTGGATTTTGAAAGCTGGCTGACTGGATTGGGATCGCTGATTGCGGTGAGCAGGGCTGCGTCGCAGCGATACATATTACCTGAGGAGTAAACTGATCGAGGGTGAATCGCCCGAGAGAGTCGGTGTTGAAGGCTGCTCAGCGCCTCCAAAGTACAATGTATTGTTCCGCGGGGCGAACTCCACGATCCGGGATTGACGTTGGCAATCGACTGAAGGACTACTCGTGGTCGTAACCTTCGCCTTGATGAGAGACTGGGCAAAGAAAGCGATTCTTGACAGCGGGGCTCTAAGGCTGGCAGCTGGTCTTCGTGACCCCAGCGCGGCGATTTTGATGTATCACTCCGTTTTACCGGACCCCTCTCTGCAGGTTGATTTATTGGGTGGGATCGCCCACTCTGAGCCCGTCTTCCGCAAGCAGATGGATTTGCTGGCCCGGAATTTTCATCCTGTCAGCCTGGATCAAGTGGCCAAATACCTTTTCGGCGGCGCCGACTTGCCAAAGCGCTCTGTCATCGTCACTTTTGACGATGGGTACGCGGACAACCACGAAGTAGCGATGCCAGTCTTGGACCAAGTAGGGGTACCCGCGACGTTCTACGTGACAGTAGATTGCGTCGAAAACCGGCGGCTGCCGTGGCCCAGTCGTCTCCGTTTTGCTTTCCGGAACACGAAGCTAAGTATGTGGGTCGACCCGCTGGCCAAGACTTGGACTCTTAAGCATCCCGCCGAGAGGGAAGAAGCTTTACTGGCCAGTTGTGACATTTGTTGCCAGCTCAGCGGTACCTCCCAGGAAGCTTTTGTGAGTCGCGTTGAACAAGATCTGGAGGCGAGTGTGCCGAACCGGTCGGGATCTTTCATGATGAGTTATGACCAGTTGCGGAC